>Ga0307440_1000925_pt1 | contig 14491 bp, 18 predicted proteins | sample SalMarWE160410MG_FD_202150 | JGI IMG/M metagenome (GOLD analysis project Ga0307440, IMG submission 202150) | Salt marsh sediment microbial communities from the Plum Island Ecosystem LTER, Massachusetts, United States - WE1604-10 | ecosystem: Environmental > Aquatic > Marine > Intertidal zone >... | reverse complement strand
ATCAATCCATTATCCACCCGCCCCAGATCGCCCTGGGGCACGACACTTCCTAACCGCCGGCCGTGACCGATCGTGCTCGAGGTGTCGTTTGAGGGTGAGAACAACAAGCCGACTGCGCAAGCGCGCTGCTTCCGAGCGAGGTCCTTGCCTGCCCAGCGATCTTCGACAGCGGCCTGGCTCCGTCGCTACCGCCCGTCTGCGAGGCCAGCGGGAATTGCTGGCCAAGCGACGACCACCTTGCACTCGCCTTCAGTCGGTGCGCTGGTGAAGTTGCAGGGACACGCGACCTGGCAGTTGCATGCCTCGAAGTAGGTGCCCCGAGCCTGCCATTTCTCAGCCATGACCGTCCTCCTCTTATCGTCCGTGTTGCGGATTCCTAGACACCGCGCAGATAGAGGCCCCGGCATCGTTGGAAGGACGGCGCTGGACGCCCCCTTCTTCGACCCCCCGGGGCCACCGTACTTTCAAATGTAGTCGGACGTAGAGCACACTCTCCGCACGATTTGCAGGGAATATTCGCAAGCGTCGGGATGATGACCCTGTGTCTGTGAAGCACCCTCGGGGGAAACCGGCTCCCCCTCGGGCGTTACTGCTACCAAGGGAGGGCGGGCAGCTGAGTCCGTCCCCCCCACGTGCTTGCGCAGGGCAGGCGTGTCGCGTTACTGCCTCACCGCCTCCACCGCGATCGACAGGGTCACCTCATCTCCGACATAGGGGGCGTACTTTCCCATGTCGAAGGCCGTGCGCCGGACCTTGGCGGTGACATTGGCCCCGCAGGCGTCCTTCTTCAGGATCGGATGGGGCATGCACTTGAAGGACTCGATCCTCAGGGTCACCGCCCGCGTGATGCCCTTGAGGGTCAGATCTCCGACGACCGCCACCGGCGTGTCGCCTTTGAACCGCATCTCGGTGGACTTGAAGGTGGCGGTCGGGTACTTGCCGGTGTCCAGGAAGTCCGGGTCCTGGATATGCTGGTTGAAGAGCGGCGAGCCCGTGTCCACGGACGTAGTGTCGATGGTCACGTTCACGGAGCCGGTGCGGGCGGCCCGGTCGAGAACGATGGTGCCGGTGGTCTTATTGAAGCGGCTCTGCTGGGTCGAATAGCCGAAGTGGCTGTACGAAAAACGCGGAAAGGTGTGTTTGTGGTCCAAGATATAGGTCTCGGGCGCCGCCGTGACGGCGCTGGCCCTAAATAGCAAGGTCGATCCAACGGTGAGGGCGGTCAGGGTTCGCATGGGTCTGCTCCTGGAGTCAGCGGAACATCCTAGTGTCCAACGAAAGGTTATGGCAGCGCCTCGGCGAGCGGAGCGTTACATGGTGCTCCCTGGACTGACAGCCCGCGCAACGACCAGCGCAAGCCGCTCTTCCAGTGGAATAGACTGGGCACTAACGCGGGCGGCTGAGCACGGCGTCCGAATCGAGCCCATCGAACGCGGCAAGCCCACCCGAAACGGATTCATCGCGCCCTTCAACGTCAGGGGGATACAGGGGTGTGACCGTCGAGAGGTACAACCGTTATCGGGCCCGCCCCTGGAAAACGCACTCGGGGCTCCTTATCTCAAGCCGCACGGGGTCATTTCCGAAGCTCGGGGACTCTTATGAGCTGCAAGGTCGAACAGCTTGTTCGTGAGGACCTGCCGTTCCTCGAGGAAGGCGCGAGTGTGAGGGAGGCGGCGCACTTGATGGCCGCGCGTAACGTCGGTTCCTGCGTCGTCACACGCAACGGACAGGTGGTGGGAATATTTACCGAGCGGGAGCTCCTCACGCGCGTTGTGGCCGACGGGCGCGATCCGTCCGCCCTGAGCCTCGGCGATGTCTGCTCACGCAATTTCGTTTCAGTGGACCACAACACCGACTGCCGGGAGGCGGTCGCCAAGATGCAGGCGCATCTGTGCCAGCGGCTACTCGTTTACCGCGAGAAGCGTCTTCTCGGCTTGGTCAAGCTGCCCGATCTGGCCTACGCTCTAGCGTCACGCGGCCGACAGACGGATCTGCTCGTGAACGCCATCGGGGGAGTGACGCTGGCCGTTGCCGTGGGCGTCATCATTATGCTGCTAATCCAACTCCCTGATCTCATGAGCTTCATTGGCCAGACCAGGGCGCACTAGCCGTCGCCGGATCGCGCCCTTGGGGTCGGCTGTTCGACTTCGTTCTGCCGGGACGAACGGCGTCGGTCCGCGCAATCACCGTTGGCTGCTGACCGCCCAAACGGCCGCCTCGACGCGGGTCTTCAGCTTAATCTTCTTGAGGATGTGCTTGACGTGGACCTTGACGGTGCCGACGGATAGCTCAAGCTCGCGGGCGATCAGTTTATTGCTGAAGCCGCGGGCAATGAGGCCCAGGATTTCCTCTTCGCGTGGAGTGAGACCGGCCTCTTCAGGGCGCTGGGGGCGCGGTTCGTCGCGCAGGGCGCGGGCGAGGAGCTCGGTGAGCTATTCGCTGATCACTAGCCGGCCGCGCATTGCGCGCTGGAGGCTGGCGAGGATGTCCTCCGGCTCGATGTCCTTGAGGAGGTAGCCGTCGGCGTCGGCCCGCAGGGCGGCGACTACATCCTCTTCGCTGTCGGAAACCGTGAGCATGATGATGCGGGCGTCGACGTCTGCCGCGCGCAGCCGCTGCAGGGTGGCGATCCCGTCCAGGCCCTTCATGTTGAGGTCGAGCAGGATCAGGTCCGGGTCCGTCTCCTGAGCGAGGCGGACGCCGGTCTCACCATCGGCTGCTTCCCCCACGAGGTGCAGGGCAGGCTCCATGCGGATCAGGTCGGCAACACCCTTTCGAAAGAGCGGGTGGTCGTCGATCACCATGACCGAGGTCTCTGCGGTCTCGTTCAACGAACTCCTCCTGGCAAAGCCGGTCTGGCGGTGCCTTGGGCAAGGGCGGAGCGATGACGGAAGCGCAGCGCCACGCGGGTCCCTCCGCCGGGCGGCGAGGTCAGGGTCAGCTCCCCGTTGAGGCTCTCGCTGCGCTCACGCATGATGGTCAGGCCGTAGTGATAGGCCCGCTCAGGGCGGGCCTCCAACCCCCGTCCGTTGTCGATAATCGCAACGTCGACGCTCTCGCCCACCCGCCGCAGGGTGATGCGGGCCTGGCTTGCCTTGGCGTGGCGGACCACGTTGGACAGGGCCTCGCGCACAATCTGCAGGACGTGGATCTCCTCGTTGGGCGAGAGGAGGGAAGATGGCAGCTGGTTGTCCAGGATGATATCCACCGCGCTGCGGGCGCGAAATTCCTGGACAGTGTCCTGCAGGGCGCGCCTGAGGCCGCGGTCGTCCATCTTGAGCCGGAACGTGGTGAGGAGCTCACGGAGCTGGCGGTAGGCGCTGTTGATGCCTTCGCGCAGCTCCTCGATCACCCCCTGCGGGGTCATCCGGTCGCTCGGGTCGTTGAGGGCGGCGGCGAGCCGGGTGACCTGGATCTTGAGGTAGGAGAGCGACTGTGCCAGGGAGTCGTGAAGCTCGCGGGCCAGGATCCCGCGCTCCTCGTGCAGCGCCAGGCGTCGGCTCTCTCGCATACGCTGCTGCAGGTCGATGGCGGTCCCGATGTGTCCGGCGACAGCGGCGAGCAGCCGCTGCTGCCAGGTCTCCAGCGTTTCGCTATCCCCCATGTCCACCAGCAGGACGCCGAAGCGCTGGTCCTGATCCCCCACGGGAAAGGCCATGAAGCGGCACCTTCCGCCTGCGGGCAGATCCAGCTGGTGCATGCGCGTTCCGTCCATATCCGCTCACGCGCGGCAGCCAGCCTCCGCGCAGGCGCTTGCCGCGACCGTGTCGCGGCGGGTGGTGACGAAGATGCTGCCGGGACGGATCTCTTCATCGCGCAGGCACAGCGTGCTCGCCCCGATCTTCAGGTCGTCTTGCAGGTCGCGCAGGACCTGGCGCAGCAGGGGCGCAGAGACAGGGGCCTCGTTCAATGTTTTGCTCGTGCGGTAGAGAACCTCGAGGGAGTGGTTGCTCCGCGCTAGATCCCGGGTCTTCTGCGCCACGCGCCCTTCGAGCTCCCGGTACAGGTGTGAAAGGTTGGCCGCCATCAGGTTCATGGCCGCGCCGAGCCTCCCGAGCTCGTCGTTGTCGGTGAAGCGGGTACGCCAGGAAAAGTCGCCTTGGCGCGCACGGTCGGCGCACGCGAGCAGCTCCCCCAGCGGACGGATGACCCGGCGGATCACTAACACCATGGTGACGATGACAATACAGACGGTGAGGGCGAGGGAGACGCCCTGGATCATCCGCAGACGGTCGATGCGCTGCTCGGCGACTTCCTCCAGGAGCTGCACCAGGGCGTCGATCTGATCGACGAAGCCGTCCACCGCCGCCAAGTATCCCGCGCGCGGGATCGTGTGGCTCCCGGCGGAGGCATCGACGGCGAGCAGGCTGATATAACCCTTGAGCAGGGGCTTCACGGCGCGGCGCCAGAGGGTGGTTACACGGGCATAGGCTTCGCTCACCTGGTCGTCAGGCTCGCCCGGGATGGCGTTCACCAGCCGCGGACTTTCGAGTCGGTCTTGGAGCTCCCTCGCCAGTGCCTGGGCGCGGGCCGCCCGCTCGGGGGCAGGGATGCTCTCATCGGCCAGCGCAACGCCGAAGCGGTAAGACTGCATCCGCAGGGAGCCCGACTGGTTGATCGCGGTGGCCATGCCTTCGTTGGTCTTGGCGATGTGGACGGAGGTGACCATGCTTACGACGGCGAGCAGGACGATGGTGGTCATCAGCAGCCCGATGCTGGCGAGGATGGGCTTTCGGGCCAGGTGCCGGATCATGCGTTTCATGTCCCATGGAATAGCGGGAAAAGGTCTCCCGGAAAAGGAGATACCACCAAAAAGCCGCCAATGAAACCGCATCTCTCCGCGGGGCGGAGAGGCGGACAAGAAGCACATTTCAGGCAATGAGTTAGCTCTATACCACCCCTGCCACTTTGGAGGTATTTCTCAGGATTTCACTGCGCTTCGCCGTCACTTGCCCCGGTGGCCGGCATCAATAGACTGGACAAACCAAAAATGACAGCGGACCAATGGGTAAGGTCCGGCGGCGCACTGGGGACCGAGGGGATGAATGCGGATGATCGTGAGAAGATCTGTCTGCGTCTGCTGGCCGAGCTTCCGCTGTTGCGCGATCTTGATGAAGGGCCTTTGCGGTTCATTGCCGGCGGCTGCCACCAACGGACTGCCTCCAAGGGGTTTGTGATCTGCGAGAAGGGCAGTGAGCTCGACGGCTTCTTCTTCGTGGTGCACGGTCGCGTGAAGCTCGCCGTCCTGGCGCAGGACGGCTCCGAGCGCGTTCTCGACATCATCCTGCCAGGCCAGTCCTTCGCCGAGGCGGCCGCCTTGTTGGGCGAGCCGTTTCCCGCCTATGCCCAAGCCATTTGTGACTCGCGTCTGCTCTGCGTGGATCAGCGCTACCTGCGCGAGGCCGTCACCCGCTGGGCCGAGGTCGCGCTGGCGGTGGCAAGCCGACTGGCGCATCAGGTCCATGACTTAACGGAGGATCTAAAGGACTGCTGCCTGCGCTCCGCCTCGCAGCGCGTTGCCAACTACCTCTTGCGGTCCGCCGAGCGCGGAGACAATGGCGCGGAGATCGTGCTACCCGCGCCGAAGGTGGTCGTGGCGTCGAGCCTGGACCTGAGCGCCGAGACCTTCTCCCGCGAGCTCCACGAACTGGTGCACAGCGGCATTGTTGACGTGGAGCGCCGCACGGTGCGCGTGCGTTCCTTGGAGGGGCTGCGGGCGCGGTCGGGGGCTTGCTGATGCAGCGGATGCTCCACGACGGCAAGATGAGCTGCTACTGGCAGATGTGCACCAACAATACGCAGGCCGCTGCCAACATGAACGGGGAAAGCTATTCGGGCTGCCGCAACCCGGACAACTCTATCACCGTGTCCGACCCCTATCCGACGGTCTCCGCGCAGGCGGCTGACCTGATCCTACCCGCCGCCATGTAGACGGAGAAGGAGGGCGCGTACGGCAACGCGGAGCGGCGCACCCAGTTTTGGCGCCAGCAGGCAAAGGCGCCAGGCGAGTCCCGCTTCGAACGATCCGCCAGCGGAGAGTCCGGAAGCGGACTTCCCTCTTTGGCTCTGCACGGGCCGCGTGCCCGAGCACTGGCACTCGGGCTCGATGACCCGACGTGTGCCCGAGCTCTACCGGGCAGTGCCGGACGCCCAGGTTTTCATGAACAAGCGGGACGCGCGCAGGCTGGACCTGTGCGACGGGCAGGTGGCCAAGATCTCGACACGCCGGGGGAGACAAAGGGTCTATCCGGCAGTCCTGGGGACCTTCCGCACCGCGGGCGGATACCTCACCTTCAGGCGCAGCGATTTGGCGCGATGAGGTCTCACGGACCTCAGCTGAACATGTCTTCGGTGATGTTCCTGAACCAGCTTCTGGCGTATTCGGCCTCCACCGCTCGGGTGTGGGCGCTTGCATCGATCGGTGACAGGCCGCCCGCGCCGGGTACCGATTGGATCTTCCCGTCCTTCAGCTCGTACACCCCGGCCACGGAGAACCCCCAATCAGGGCCCGCGATGCTGTAGCAGGTGTTGACGTAGGAGGTTGCGGGGGCCGCCCTGCCGCTCATGGCAGCGGCAATGGCGGCAGCGGCGACCTTCCCTTGGGAGTTGGCAGCGTATCCCGACTTCGGCATGGCCCCCGCGATGCACGAATCGCCGATGACGTAAACGTCTTTGTGAATGGTGGACTCGAACGTCGCCTGATCCACGGGGCACCAGCCGGACTTGTCCGTCAGGCCGGCGAGATGGGCAATACGGCCCGCCTTCTGCGGCGGGATGATGTTGATCACGTCTCCCTTGAATTCGTCGACCTGCCCGACCAATGTCATGGCGTCAGGCCGGACTGCCTCGATGATGCCGCCCGAGGCACCGCTGACCCACTCCACCATGTCCCCGTAAAACTTCTTGTAGGCCTGCATGAACAGGCCCTGCTTGGAGAAGCTATCCTTCGCGTCAAGAATGAGGACCTTCGATTTGGGCTTGTGGTGTTTGAAATACATGGCAATCTGGGCCGCCCGTTCGTAAGGCCCCGGCGGGCACCGGAACGGATTCGGTGGAGCGACGATGCAGCAGACGCCGCCGTCTCTCATCCCTTCGAGCTGTGAGCGGAGGAGGGTGGTCTGCGGGCCCGCCTTCCACGCGTGGGGGATTCTTTCTGCCACCGCCGGACTGTAGCCCTCGATCTTCTCGTAGCGGAAGTCCACGCCGGGCGCGACGACCAGCTTGTCGTACCGATAGACCTTGCCACTGGACCCCTTGACGAAGCGCTTCTCGGGATCGATCCGCACGACCTCGTCCTGCGCGATGTGTATGCCCCGCCGCTGACTGAGGGCTCTGTAGTCGAAGCTCAGGCTCTTCATATCCCGCTCGCCGCTGAGCACCTCGTTGCTCATCGGGCATGAGACGAACGGCGAGTCCTTCTCGATGAGGAGGACGTCCTTGTCCGCATCCGCCATCTTGAGGTACTTGGCGGCGATGGTTCCGCCGTAGCCGCCGCCCACTACGATGACGCGCCCCTTGCTCCTGGCAAGGGCCCGCCTGCCGACTGACCCCAGGGCCGCTACGGCGGCACAGGCGCTCGCGGTCTGGAGAAACGTCCGTCTCGAGATGTTTGTCATTGTCCTCGCCCCCTGCCGCTATTTCTGACTGACGTAGTACTGGGCCATGGCCTGCAGCTGTTCGTCGGAGAGCTTCATGACCCGTGCACCCATTTTCGGATGGGCGCAGCGTCTGCCTTTCTCGCGGCATTCCTGCAGGTATAAGAGCGTGTACGCCGGCCACTGTCCGGCAATGCGCGGCGCCTTGTGCTGCTGGTCACGTCCGCCGTCTTCGTGGCAGGTCTCGCACTCTTTCTCATGGATGTCCTTGCCCTCTTCCGCCAGCTTGGCGTCGGCCTTGGTCGAGGCGGATACCCAGGGCTGCGCGGCCATGTAGGACGCAATCGCCTTCAGCTCCAGGTCCGAGTAACCCTTGGCGATGCGGCCCATGATGGTGGAGTCACGTGCCCCGGACTTGAACTCCATGAGGGTGTTCTGCAGGTAGGTCTTGTCCATCCCCCCGATGATGGGCATCAGGTCACCGGCGCTCGCGCCGTTGGTACCGTGGCATCCGGCGCAGGTGTTGGCCAGCGCGCTCGGTGAGCGTACGTCCTGGGCGCACACCGATCCCGCCAGCATCAGGCCCGCGGCCAGGGCTGCGAGCCGAGTGGTCGTCTCATTCATGGTTCACTCCTCGGGTCAACCGATTGCCTCAGGGTCGGGGTGCCTCGGGCTGGTCGCTCAGCCAGGCAAGCACCCGGTCGATCTCTTCCTTCTTCTGTGGGGCGAGCCTTCCGGCCTCCTTCAATGCCTCTCTCGCGAGCCGGTATTCCCCAAGGTGCAGATACCCGACCGCCATGCCGACGAAGGCGTCCGCGTTCCCCTGGTCGAGCATGATTGCCCGCTGGAAGCTCTTGACCCCCTCGCCGTATTGCTGGCTGAGAACCTAAACACCGCCCAGGCGGGTATATGCGAGCGATGAGTCGGGGTCAGTGCGGACCGCTTGCTGGAGGGTGGCGAGCGCGGCGTCGAGCTGGCCCGCCCCGGCCTGACTCTGTCCCTGCTCGATGAGGTTGCGGACAGCGTCGCCGGGCCACGCCGGCCGCATGGCGCACAACAGTGATGCGGCCACGACCATTAAGCATCGACTGGACGTATGCACGGAGATCCTCCCGCGAGCTTGGGAACGAGTGCGCCCTTGCGGTGCCGCTGCACAAGGGCGCCTGACAGGCGAGGGCGAAGGCGCTACTTCAATGCCCCTTTGCCGTACCGCTCCTCAAAGCCCTTGCGCACCTTGTCGATCGCCTCTTTGCTCATGCCCTCGAAGTACCAGGCGTGGCCGTCAATCGGCTTGAAGTACTTCTCGAGCATGGCGTCGGCGAATTTCTCGTTGCCGTCCTTCTTCCGAACCACCTCTTTCATCTCGGGTATGAACTTGAAATAGGTGTGCTTGGCCACGTCGTAGATGCCGTGCCACCAGGTGTAGTCCGGCCCGCTCATGGAAGCGCCGTGCCGGGCGCGCCTGCCCTCGTGGTGCCAAATCTCCCATCAGGTCCATTCGATCTGCTCGTCAAACGGGCCGGGGGTGATGTAGCCGTTCTTCTTGAGCTCGACCATGATGGCGGCGACCGGCTTTGCGAACTTCTCGTTGTAAAGGTCCACGACATTGTCGAACTGTTGATAGTGGCCTTTGATCACGCTGTCGCTGTGGCAGGCTCCGCAGACCTCCTGCATCTTCTTGCGCCGCTCCTGCCAGGTCACGACCTCGACCACGGTGGAGTCCTTGGCCTTGTCGCCCACCTTGGGGATCTCCTTGCCCTCCGGCACGTCGAACTCCTGTCCATTCTCCAGACGTACGAGATTGATCCGCGTGGATATGGGCGGACGCAGGGTCCAGGAGATGCGATCGCCCACGTTGTGCGTCTTGTCCTGGTTACCGCCGCGACTCATGTGGCAGGTCGCGCAAGTGGGGGCGGCGGAGTAGTCCACACCGGCCACCCACTTGTCGGATTCCAGGTTCATCTCGCTGACCTTGGCGCGGTAGAGGATGCCGTGCTTGGACTCGTTGTAGACCTCGATCTGGGGATGGTCAGGACCGACGTGGCACTTGCCGCAGGTGTCGGGAGTGCGGGCCTGGGCCTTGGAGAAGCGGTGGCGCGCGTGGCAGGCGGTGCAGGACCCCTCAGAGCCGTCGGGATTCAGCCGGCCGATACCGGTGTTTGGCCAGGTATCGCCCGTGGGTTTGCCGTCTGCGCCGATCTCCACCTTGGCGCCGTGGCACTGACGGCAGCCCGCATTCACCGCGGCCGGACCGCCGACCACCTCACCGAGCAGGTTGTCGAGGGAGGCCAGGATGCGTCCGGCATGGGCATGGTGGGAGCCGTCCATCTCCTCGAACTCTGTCTTGTGGCAGCGGGCACAGTCCTTCGGGGTGACGATGATCGAGATGCGTGACCCCTCATGCTCGAACCCGTCCTTGTCCTCGGGTTGGGTGAGATGGCAGTCGAGGCAGTTGACGCCATTCTGCCCATGCTGGCTGTTGTTCCACTCGGCAGCCAGGCCGGGGTCCTCCTGCCAGTGACATTCCACGCACTTGGCCCCTTTGGGATTGCCCCAGTCCTTGCCGATCTGCCCGCTGGGCCGCGCCGCCTCGGCGTCCGACCACTGGAGGCAAAGCGCCAGTGCGGCCGTTGCGCCACACAACGGCGCGAGATAACGCCTATGCCATGAAAGCCCCATATGATTCTCCTCGATATCCGATTTGGTGAAGCCCGCCCCGTTCAAACGTTGCATCGATCCATCCTGGATTTCTCGGCCCACGGCGTCCGCAGAGCGTGCTTTGAGACCGCTTCGATGCTGCAACTGCTTGGAGTGCGAAGACTGGCGAGGCGTCTTGTTCGGCGGGCGACGCCATCAAGACATGGAGATGAGCGTCGCTTGGGCGTCGCGGCCGACCGGACCGACAGCCTGCGCCATCGGACGTCGCAGCGCGTGTCGCCGTTTCCCCGCTAACGCCGCTCCTGCCCCGGACTGAAGCCCCCTTTTCCTCTTTCTCGCTTGCGGCGCTTAGTAGAGCGAGGATGGCGGCTCACGACCTTGATTTGACTCAAGAACAGCAGGCTCGCGTGCGGGCTTCGCGATCGGGGGTGTGCGTACGCGATCACGCTCCGCAATGCCAAGGGGCGGCGTGACGGCGTGCTGCCGCTGCCAGCTCAGACAGGCTCGTAGGGCACGTAGTGGGGGTGGTACATGCGATCACGGATGAAGGCTTCGAGGTCGTCGGGGGGCTCGATACCCGCCACGCCTTCCTCGAAGGCGACCTCGCAGACCGCCGCGGCGATGCAGGTGGAGATCTCCCGGATCAGGGTGAGGTCCGGGTAGAGGCGCCCCACGCTCAGACTGTCCTCGCCGACCTGCTGCGCCAAGGTGCAGGCCGCCGCGTAGAACATGGCGTCGGTCACGTGACGCGCGCGGCAGCTCACCGCCCCGATGCCCACCCCGGGAAAGATGTACATGTTATTGCACTGACCGGGCACAAAGAGGTGCCCGCCGCGGGCCACGGGCTGGAACGGGCTGCCGCTGGCAAAGATGGCCGCCCCCTCCGTCCACTCGTAGGCCTGGGCAGCCGTGCACTCGGCCTTGGCAGTGGGGTTGGAGAGCGGGAAGATGACCGGCTGCGGACACTGCTGATGCATCGCGCGCACGGCCTCCTCGGTGAATGCCCCGGCTTGGCCGCACACGCCGATAAGGACCGTCGGGCGGACGTGGCGGATGACCTCGGCGAGATCCCGGAGCGGCGGTTCGTCGCGGGCGTATTGGCGTTTGTGCTCCGCCAGGGTCGCAAGGTGGTCGCGGGTGACCAGTCCCTTACTGTCCAGCATCCAGATGCGCTCCCGGGCCTGCTCCAGGCCCAAGTGTCCCCGCCCCGTCATGCCCGCCACGAGTGCGTCGGCGATGCCGCGTGCGGCCGCACCGGCCCCGAGGATGACCACCCGCTGGTCGGCGAGCCCCTGCCCGGTGATGCGCAGGGCGCTCAGAATGCCTGCCAAGGTCACGGCGCCCGTGCCCTGGATGTCATCGTTGAAGCAAAGGATATCGTCCCGGTAGCGCGCCAGCAGCGCGAAGGCGTGGTCGTGGGAAAAGTCCTCGAACTGAATCAGGGCGTCCGGCCAGCGGGCGCGCACGGCCCGGACGAAGGCATCCACCGGCCGGTAGAAGGCCTCGCCCTTGAGACGGGGGATGCGCTCGCCCAGGTACAGGGGGTCTTCGCGCAGGGCGGCGTTGTCGGTGCCCAGATCCAGCATGACGGGCAGCGTGCGGTAGGGGTAGATGCCGGCTCCCACCACGTACAGGGCCAGCTTACCGATGGGGATGCCCATCCCGTTCGCCCCGAGGTCTCCGAGGCCCAGAATGCGGCTGCCGTCGGTGACGACCACGATGTCCACCTCGTCCTCCGGCCAGTTGTGGACCATCTCGCCGTAGTAAGGCACCTCCGCGGCGCTGAAGTACATCCCCCTCGGGCGCCGGTAGATGTGGCCGAATTGGCTGCAGGCCTTGCCGACCACCGGGGTGTAAACAATGGGGGCAAGCTCACGGATGTGGGTGAGCAGGACCCGGTAGTACAGGGTCTCGTTGCGGTCGTGCAGGGCCTCCAGGTGCAGGTAGCGATCCAGGTCGCTCTCCTGGCGGCGAAAGTTCTCCATGACCCGGGTCACCTGGTCGTCGATGCTCACCACCTGCGGCGGCACCAGGCCGCGGATGCGGAAGGCGTCCCGCTCACTGTCCGGGAACCCGCTGCCCTTGTTGAGCATGGGGTCGCACAGGAGGTCCTTGCAGCGTTTGGCGACGGGCAGAACCGGGTCGTCCAGCCGATCGATCTGGTGGCGTTTGAGCGGAGCTGTCACGAGTCTGCCTCCCGGCGGGTTGGCGGAATCCTCGGGGGCGCTGGCGGGCCGGCCGCCTCCCTCCCTACAATGACCATAGGCGCTGCAGGGGGCACCTCCATTGATCCCGATCACCTCATGGCAAGATGTCCTCGGGGGAAACGCGGTGGGGGAGCGGGACTGCTGCCCATTGGGCGCGGCAGGCGGGCCCGGGAGTGGGGCGTTCTTGTGTCTGCGGTCGAACGGTGAGATCCGCCTGCGCGACAAGGCCAGCATTGGGCTGTGAGGCGTCCGCGGGCTCACGAAATGAGCCAAGCGAGATGTCGAGGTCGGCGCCGGTCGGTCAGCGCTGTGTTACCACAGCCTCCGAATGCCGTATGTGGAAAAGACCTCGTCGGCGCTGAGCAGCGGTACGTCCTCTTCCAGCGCCTGGGCGATCAGTAGGCGGTCAAACGGGTCGCGGTGATGGGAGGGCGAGTCGGTGACTCGCGCGGCATGGGCCATGGTGATCGGCAACGGCGTCAGCGCGTTATTCCGAATGCGGTTATCAATAAAGGTGCGCGGCGGCTCGGCCAGTTCCAGCTTGCCGAGGCTGTACTTGACGGCGATCTCGAAGCCGACCACAGCGCTGCACAGAAGTTCGTTGTCGGTATCGAGGAAGGTATTGACTGCGGTATCCGAGAGCCGCGAGTCGTTGGTCACCAGCCAGAGAAGGCTGTGCGTGTCAAGCAAAACCCTCAACGAAAGTGCTCCATCAGATCCTCGGGCAGATCGTCGAAGTCCGTTGCCATGCGGACCAAGCCCTTGGCCTCGCCGAGTCGGCGCTGGACCTTTGGCGGTGTTACCGGTACCAGCCGGACCACCGGTTTGTTGGCCCTGGCGATCACGATCTCCTCGCCGGCCTCGGCACGGGCGATCAGCGCCGAGAGCTTGGCCTTGGCCTCGTGGATGTTTACTGTTGATTGCATCGCGAGTGCGTCGCTGGTGGCTTCGATGGAGTTGGACTAAGTACATGGTCCTAGGTTAGCAGGGGAAGAGGGGACATACCCACCGATTACCGACCGGAATTGGCCGAATCTCCGCCCGGGAGCCAAGAGGGGTCTGGCTCGATGTGGGGAAACAGTGGCTTGGTCGAACTCGATTTCCGATCCCTCCTGCGCTAGGCTCCGCCCCATGGTGCCCGCGGGGAGTAGACCGACCCACCGGACGGAACCGAGGTCCGCGTCAGCGGGGTAGGCGCGGCGCGCTCGGTCTGCCGCGGAATCGTCTTGCCCCCGGGGGGGGCTCTGCCACGGGACTCGACGTGTTGCTATTACTGCCGGAGGCAAGTCACCGGAGGTCGCGGCGCCCTGCACGGTGTGCCCGATGAGCGCGCGCTCGCCCCGCGCCGGCTGGCTGTTTGCGTACGACTGGGATCGGCAGGCATTGGACCGTCTGGATGCCGTGAAAGGGGCAGCGCGGTTTGACGGCGCCGGCTTTGACCTTTTTCGGTTCCCGAGCAACGCAGCGCTGTTCGGCTTCGATCTGGAGCGATTTGCCGAGAGCCAGGTCGCGCGCGGCCGGCGCCGCCAATGGTGCGCGGTGCTGTCGCACCACGAGCAGTTTGGCGCTCTGGCCGCCGCGCTGGTGGCCGAGAAGCTGGGGCTGCCCGGTGCCCCGCCGGAAAGCATCCTCGCCGCGCAGCACAAGCTGCACGCGCGCCGCGTGCTGCAGCGGGTGGCGCCCGAGGCCAACCTCGGCTTCGCCCCGCTGAACGTGCGGCATGGCGAACCTATCCCCGAGGGCCTCTTCTACCCTGCCTATGCAAAGCCGGTGAAAGCCGCCTTTTCGGTGCTGGCGCGGCGCGTGGCCAGCCGCGAGGAGGTGCAGCTGCACACGCGCTTCGGACGGCGCGAGCTGTGGGTGATCCGCCACTTGGTCGAACCGTTCGACCGTGTGTGCCGGATCCGCCTGCCGGAAGCCGGCAGTGCGCACCGCATGCTGCTCGAAGAGCCCGTGTCGCCGCAGGTCCCCCAGTACAACCTTGACGGCTGGGTGCGGGATGGACAGGTGCACGGGCTCGGTGTGGTCGAT
>Ga0307440_1000923_pt1 | contig 14503 bp, 9 predicted proteins | sample SalMarWE160410MG_FD_202150 | JGI IMG/M metagenome (GOLD analysis project Ga0307440, IMG submission 202150) | Salt marsh sediment microbial communities from the Plum Island Ecosystem LTER, Massachusetts, United States - WE1604-10 | ecosystem: Environmental > Aquatic > Marine > Intertidal zone >... | reverse complement strand
TTGGCGGGAGTTCATCCTCAAAAAAATAACATGATGCAGATGGAAAATCTTGGACAAAGTTGCTTTTTAATCTGCTTGCCCCTTCCATTCCGACAGGCTGAGTTTCAGGGGTACTCAGATTTTTAAGGCTCTTGAATTGTTGGGTGCAATGGAAGATTATGCCTGTTTGTTAAGGGGGATACGTATGAGAGAGACAGTCAGGCGATGGCTTGCTGGAATTGGCGGGGGGTGATACCGTAAGCCGCCTTGAAACGCCTGGAAAGATGACTTTGGTCAAAAAAACCTGATTGCAAGGCAGCATCAGCGATCTTCGCGCCGTCCATTAAGGCTGCCTTTGCCAGTTGCAACCGTCGATTGAGGAGAAAGGCATGGGGAGAGATACCTTGGGAAGCGGTAAAGGTGCGCAAGAAATGGTAACGGGAGAATCCGGCGATCTCGGCCATATCGTCGAGGGAAATGTTCCCTTCCGCCATATCCAGGATATAGGAACGAACTTTTTTTATTGCCCCCGGGGCATGATTGTGGCTGACTTCTCGTCCTTTGGAGGAACCATGTCGTACAAGGAGGTCACGTAAGAGGGAAAAAAAGGAAGAATGGATTTCGAGCTCTTCCGTCAGGGGATCTTCCAACACATTCAAGAGCTGCGCCAACCGTTCCGCCAGCTCCCTGTCATGGGTTACGGGAGAGAGGAAATACTGCGATGAATTTTTAGGTCCGATCGCCTCTCCGATCTGCCGCATCGTCTCCAGGGGAATGAAGAGCAAACGATATCTATAGGGTTTTTGGTCAGCCGATTGCCCGTCGTGGATTTCATCAGGATTGACGGTGATCAGGCTGCCTTGCGGGGCAGTGTGACGTCCGCCCCGCAAAGAAAAGCATTGCACGCCTTCTTCGATCAGGCCCAGAGCGAAGTCTTCATGGCTGTGTCTGGTGAACCTGAAAGTGTGATACTGGGCCTTGAAGAGCAGGAGGTTGTCCAGTTTCTCAGCTCTGGATAGAATGGCTTTTTCCATTACACCTGCAATTCTTGATCGGACATCCTCTCTGTAATATGGGACCTGTCCTGCTCATCGACTCTCTTATTTAACGTAATCGAAGGTCAGCTTTTGGTCCTTACAATCCACTCTGGCCTCGCCGCCGTGGTTCAACTCGCCGAAAAGGATCTCTTCGGTCAACACGTCTCCGATTTCCTTCATGATCAATCGTCTTAAGGGGCGAGCGCCATAAACAGGATCGTAGCCTTTTTGGGCCAACCAGCTTCTTGCCTCCGGAGTCAACACGATGGAAACCCTTTTCTCGGCCAACTGATCCTGTAACTCGTCTATCAGTTTGTCGACGACCTTTTCGATGGAATCCGTATCCAAGGCCGAGAAGGAGATAATACCATCCAGTCGGTTACGGAATTCCGGGGAGAAAAGTTTGGTCACAGCCTGCTGGGCTTCACCCTTTTTGCTGCTGTCGGTTACAAAACCGATCGAGGTGGTGCTCATCTCCCGCGCGCCGGCATTGGTCGTCATGATCACAATAACATTCCTGAAATCGGCCTTTCTTCCGGAGTTGTCGGTGAGCGATGAATGGTCCATGACCTGGAGAAGGATGGAATAGATATCCATATGGGCCTTTTCTATCTCGTCGAGGAGCAGGACGGAATAGGGGTGTTTGCGGATCGCCTCGGTCAACAGGCCACCCTGGTCGAAACCGACATATCCGGGAGGAGCCCCGATCAACCGGGCGACGGCATGTTTCTCCATGTATTCACTCATATCGAGGCGTTCGAAATGGACCGACAGCACCCGTGCCAGTTGCCGAGCCACCTCAGTCTTGCCCACTCCGGTGGGACCGGCAAATACGAAACAGCCAGTGGGAGAGTCCGGATTGCCGAGCCCGGCCCGTGAGCGTTTGACGGCCTTAATCACTGCACCAATGGCCTCATCTTGACCGAAAATCACCTTTTTAAGCTTCTGGGGAAGATCTTTTAAGGATTCGGTTTCAGAACGGTTACTGCTCTTGGCGGGAATCCTGGCCATATTGGAAACCACTTTTTCGACGTCGTTGACCTTGACCATTCTGTGCAATCGTCCTTCAAGGCGGAACAGAGATCCAACCTCGTCCATCACATCGATAGCCTTGTCAGGCAGGAAACGCTCGTTTATGTAACGGTCCGCCAACTCCGCCATTGCTGAAATGGAGTTTTTCGAATACGTAATCTGATGGTGCTCTTCGTACTGGGTTTTCAAGCCTTGCAAAATCAGTTTGGTATCGTCCACCGACGGTTCTTCGACATCGATTTTCTGGAAACGTCTGGACAGCGCCCGGTCCTTTTCAATGTGATTCTTGTATTCTTCGTAGGTGGTCGACCCTATACAGCGTAAAATACCGGCCTGCAGCGCGGGCTTGAGGAGATTGGAGGCGTCCATCGAGCCGCCGCTGGTGGCACCGGCACCGACTACTGTATGCATTTCATCAATGAAGAGAATGGCGTTTTTCTTCTTTTCGATAGCTGAAACGACGTTTTTGAGCCGTTTCTCGAAATCTCCGCGATATTTTGTTCCGGCCACGAGAGAGCCGAGATCGAGAAGATAGATATCCACGTCCTGCAAAAGATCCGGAACCATCGCTTTGTCTCCGGCATCCCTGGCCAGTTTGTCCTGGTGGATACGCAGCGCCAGTCCTTCGGCGATGGCTGTCTTGCCCACGCCTGGTTCACCGACCAGGACCGGGTTGTTCTTCTTGCGGCGGCAAAGGACCTGCATAATCCGACTGATTTCCATTTCCCGGCCGATCAGAGGATCGAGTTTGCCTTCTGCTGCCTGGACGGCAAGATTAATCGTAAAATCCTGCAGTGCCTTTTCTTCGGCCCCCTTTTCCTTTTTCTCCGGGTCCTCGGGAGGTTTGGTCAGGGGTTCCTGTTGCAGGTGTTGGGGAAGTTCATGGGAGACGAAATTAACCACCGCCATGCGACCGATACCTTCCGATCCCAGGAAGTAAACGGCATGGGACTCCGCTTCAGAAAAGATCGAGACCAGGACATCACCGCTGTCGACCTCCTGTTTCCCGCAACTCTGCACATGGGCCACCGCTCTTTGCAGGACCCGGTTGAAGGCCAGGGTCTGGGAGGGCTCGTTGCTATTCTCCGTAGACAGGCGGGGGATCTCGCCGGAAAAGAACTTCTCCAGACGTTCCTTCAGGTTATCAATGGATCCGCCGCATTCACGGATGATGTATCTGGTCAAATCGTCATGAAGCAGACCATAGAGCATATGCTCTATGGTTACGTATTCATGGTTATAGCTCTTGGCTTCTCTGATAGCCCGGATAAGGGCCATTTCCAGTGTTTTGCTCAGCATGGTCATGTACTCAAATTATCGTTATGCCGGTTCCATGGAGCAGCGGAGAGGAAAGTTATTTTTCCTGGCCAGCTCATGGACAACCGCTATTTTCGTTTCACAGATTTCCCGGGTGTAAACTCCGGCCACCCCTGTACCTTCGTTATGAACATTAAGCATGATTCGGGTGGCTTCTATTGTCGATTTGTTAAATATTTTTTCCAATAAAGAAACCACAAACTCCATAGATGTATAATCATCATTATGTAACAATACTTTAAAAAACGACGGCTCCTTGGTATCGGTCCGGTCCTGCGCAAATACCGATCCTTCTTGTTTCGGGTTACTCATGGTGATGTCTCAATGATTGCTCTTCGTTCGCAGTTTCTTGCCTTACAGGAAAAATAGTAACGAAATATCCTTTTTCAATGTTGATAATGGAGGAAATACATCCGGAGGCTTTATCCGTCACTTTCTTACAGGGACATTTTACCATAGATTAAAGAGGGGCAGCCAATTTTTTTTCTGCTTACCCTCCTGTTCAGCTACTGATCCAGAGAGTGACGAGCTGTCATATTTCGTTGTGGCCGACCGATCTGGCCGGGTCATGCTGGTTTAACGGGTAGACCTGGTGGAAAGCATGGTGAGCATGAGTTCGTTCAGGATTATGTGCTGGGGAAGAGGGGAGCCTTTCAGGCGGAACTCGGCCTGGAGAAGGAGTTCAAGCCATTTTTTCAAGGTCGAGCAGGAAAACTCCGCCGCCTTGGTGAAGTTCATGTAGAGGGCATAGGGGTGACCCTTCAGCAGGTCGGGCCATTCTTCCATTTTTTTTAAGACGGGAAGATAGTTCCCCTGGAACTGTTGGGGGCTCATCCCCTGCTGCCAGCGGGGGGTTGAGCGGAGCTGGAGAGAACGGAAGATCAGGAGCCGGCGTATGTAATTTCGCATTGTGGCGAGGATGGCCAGGCTATGGAATCCGTCCTCCAGGAGATGGTGCAAAACGATGAGTGTTCCTGCAATCTGTCGTTTCCCGAAGGCATCGGTTAGCTCGAACAGGGCATCCTCCCTGCTTCGTCCCACCATGGTTTCCAGATCAAGGCGGGTAATCAGTGGCCTGTTTTCTACATACAGGGCCAATTTTTCACACTCCATGACAACTGCCACCGGATGAAATCCAACCCGTTCCAGAAACATATCCACGGACTTGGGTTCAATCTTCTTGCCGAACCCATCCAAGGTCTTTTGCATCAGCTCCAGAAGGACCTCTTTTTGCACCTTTTGGGCAGCTGTTCCCGCCCCGGCGTCCACCGTACAGTCGATTGCCAGGCCGCTTTCTTTGATAATGGTGAAAAGCCGCTTTCGCTTATCCACGTTCTCCGCGGTCAGAATGAGGATGTTTTGGGTGGGCAACCCTCTGATAAAGGCCTCCCGGTAACGATCGACCAGACTTTCCGAGGCACTTTTCGGGAGTGTCCGCGGCCCAGCCTCCAATAGAAGTTTGTCGGCCCAGTCGAGGTTGCCTTGGGGCTTTTCCGTTGCAAAGAGGGTCTTCCATTGGTCGCGACCCAATTCGGAAAAAGAGTCAAACTCTTCAAAAGGAATTCCTGCCAGACTCAACATGTTGAGCAGGTAGCGAAGTGCTGCCGCGGGTCGTTTAGCCTCGAACTCCCCTGCGGCCTTGTCCCAAAAGTCTGAACCCATATTTTTTGATTGGAAGAGACGACTGTCGGTGACGCGATAGATCTGCAGGCCGGGCAGCAAACTGAAACTCAACAATTTGTTCAGGGTTCGGCCGGCGTCTTCCTGATCCCCGTCGATGGGATGGACTGCTCCGGCATTGTTTTGAAGCAGAGCTTTTTGCAGCGAGTCGGCAGCCTCCTTGCAAAGATATCTCTCCCCAAAGAAGAGATAAATTTGCTGCATTTTGCCCTGCCCAATCGCATTAAGGATGGCGGGCAGTTCGTTTCTTTTGGCCAGAGGCATCGACTTTCGCTCCTTGCGGCTCCGATCACTATTCAGGGTGGGGTACGGTTTCAATTTCGACTATACCATTGAAAATTGAATTGACAAGAAAACATGGGCCTTATACATTTGCCTAGTTAACTATTAACGAGGTAATAAAATGACCACATGTACCGAAGAATCCTTGGGGCGCCTCATTTACGATACGGCCCAGGAAATGCGCAATATTGCCGAGAAATACCTGTATCCATTTGATATGACGATGGAACAAATGCATCTTCTCAAGCATATGTCCATTGATAATGGAATGACCCAGAAGGCCCTGGGGCTCATTGTCAATAAGACCCCTGCCAACCTGACCCGGCTTTTGGACAGACTCGAGAGCAAAACGCTGATCGAAAGAAGGGCCGATCCCGGAGACCGGCGGGCATATCTGGTCTTTTTGACGGAGAAGGGAACGAATCTGGTCAAGGATCTCCATGATACATTCCAGGGGCTCTCCTCCAATTTGGTTAACGGAATCACCGAGGAAATGCAGCAGATCGTTAAAATCTGTCTGAAAACGATGAGCGCCAATATCGAGAGGATGAACAAGGAGTTTAAAAGGAATACATTGTAAATTCAAGCAATTTTCTGACCAGTTGGCTGGACCATAGTGTCTGCAAGGAACATGAAAGCTCACCGCTTCGGCACGTTTTCCTTCCAGATGCCTTTCCTCTGGACCGTCTCGGTCGGACCGGGGCAATCCAGCTGAAACGAAAAATAAAAACACAACTTTCCAGGTTAGTATATTTGATTGTAATTGCGTCGCAATTATCGAACGAACCGTTATGTAATACTCTCTGCAAGAATTCAGACTCCCGGATTCTGGATTCTCCGGAATATAAACGGGGAGAAAACTGTAAAGAACGTATTATCTCAGCATATTATCATAACACAGAAAGTTGATTAAAAATTAAGTGCTTCGGCATGACAAGGCCGGTACTTTGCAAAGATTTTCATATGAATGTTTTTTCAGGAGGAGAAAGATGAGATACGCAGTACTGGTAATGGTGATGTTTTTCCCGACCTGGGCTTTGGGGGCATCCCCTAAAAAGGAAGCACCCCCCCCTATGGTGACGGCGGTTACGGTGACGGCTCAGGATGTCAATCCGCCGGCTGAATATGTCGGTCATGTCGAGGCGATTCAGGCTGTAGACATCCGCGCCCGGGTCGAGGGATTTATCAAAGAGGTCAAATTCCGGGAGGGGCAGGATGTCCATTCCGGTGATCTGCTTTATGTCATAGAACAGGCTCCGTATCGGGCCAAGGTCGACGCTGACAGGGCCAGGGTGGCTCAGGCCCAGGCCAATCTTGATCGGGCAAGTCAGCATCTGCGGCGTCTCAAGACAGCACGTCCCGAGAGCGTCCGGGCAACCGATATGGATAATGCCGTGGCCGACGAGGCCCAGACCAAGGCCCAGCTTCAGGAGGCCAAGGCCCAACTGGTTGCCTCCCAACTTGATCTCGGCTATACCGAGATCAAGGCGCCGATTGACGGTCGGATCGGTCGCACCGCTTTTACCCGCGGAAATCTGGTGAACGCGTCCTCGGTAACACTGGCCCGTATCGTCCAGCTTGATCCGATAAGGGTTGTCTACTCGATCAGTGAAAATGATATGGCAACTGTTCGGACGGCCTTGAAAGATGCCTTGGACACTGCGAAAAATCCGGTACTCTCGCCACGGCTCAGATTGGCGGATAACGTGCTTGTTCCCACTGTCGGTCGGATTGATTTCGTCAACAATGAGGTGGATGCCGCCACCGGCACTATTACCGTTCATGCCGTGTTCGACAACCATGAGCATCTTTTATTGCCGGGACAGTATGGTACCGTCCTGGTCAAACTCGCACAGCCCCGGATTTTGCCGGTGGTTCCCCAATCTGCGGTACTTTCCAACCAGAAAGGTCGTTATGTCTTGATCGTGGATGATCATGGGATTGCGACACCCCGTGCGATCACGACCGGTTCGACCGTGGGTACAATGTGGGCCGTCGAGTCTGGAGTGAAGGCCGGTGAGAAGGTTATTGTCGGCGGCATTCAAAAGGTGCGTCCCGGACAAAAGGTGCAGGTTGCCCCTGACCAGCAAAAGGGGAGGTAGGCAATGCTGTCAAAAATTTTTATCAACCGTCCGCGGCTGGCGGCGGTTGTCTCTATCGTCATCACCATTGCCGGGTTGATCGCCTTGTTCAATATTCCGGTTGCCCAGTATCCCAGTATCACGCCGCCGGAGATCCGGGTTTCCGCCGTGTATCCGGGAGCGAGCGCCGAGGTGCTCGCTGACACCGTGGCGGGACCGATAGAAAAAGAGGTTAACGGCGTCGACGATATGCTCTATATGTCGTCATCCTGCTCCAACTCCGGAACCTATACCCTCAGCGTCACCTTTGCGGTCGGCACCAACCCCAACATCGATCAGGTCAATCTGCAAAACAGGATTCAGCTGGCCACGTCCAAGCTGCCCAAAGAGGTTGTTGCCCAAGGTATCAGTGTTCGCAAGCGCTCAAGCGATATCATGGCCGCCATCAGCTTTTATTCACCGAATAAGAGCCGGGATATGTTGTTTTTGAGCAACTATGTCAGCAACAACACCAAGAACGCCCTCGTTCGCCTGAGCGGGGTCAGCGATGTCTTTATCTTCGGAGAGAAAGAATATTCGATGCGTATCTGGCTCGATCCCTCTCGTCTGACCGCCCTGGGGCTCACCGCAGATGACGTGATCAGTGCGATTCAGTCCCAGAACATTCAGGCGGCGGTCGGCTCGGTGGGTCAGGAGCCGACCTCGGATAACCAGCAGATTCAATTTACCCTACGGGCAAAAGGACGTCTGTCCAGCGTCGAGGATTTCAAGAATATAGTAGTGCGCAGCAACGAAAGGGGGGGCCTGGTAAGGGTCGGGGACATCGCCCGGGTGGAGTTGTCCGCCAAATCGTTCGGTTCCCGATCGGCTTTGAACGGCAACCCCGCGGCAACCCTTGCCGTCTATCGTTCCAGCAGTGCCAATGCCCTGGATACGATGAAGGAGGTCCGGGCGGAACTTGAGAAGTTGAAAAAGCGGATGCCCTCGGGTATGGAATACCAGATCATCCTCGATACGACCAAATACGTGTCGTCGGCAATCGATGAGATCGTGCTGACGCTTGGGATTACGTCGCTTCTGGTCATCCTGGTCATCTTCGTGTTCCTGCAGGACTGGCGGGCGACCTTGATTCCCGCTATGGCTATCCCTGTGTCCCTGATCGGCACCTTTGCGGTTCTTTTGGCGCTTGGTTACATTGCCAACACCATATCGCTCTTCGCCCTGATCATGGCTATTGGTCTGGTGGTGGATGATGCGATCGTGGTGGTGGAAAACGTGCATCGGGTCATGCACGATGAAAAGCTTCTGCCCAAGGAGGCCACCCTGCGGGCCATGGGGCAGGTGACGGGACCGATCATCGCAACCAGTCTGGTACTCTTCGCAGTCTTCGTGCCGGTGGCCTTTATGCCGGGCATCACCGGGCAGCTCTACCGACAGTTCGCGGTGACCATGTGTACCGCGGTTCTGATCTCGGCCATCTGTGCGCTTTCGCTCAGCCCCGCCTTGTGCGCAACCGTTCTCCGTGTGACCAAACCCCACACCGAAGGTCCCTTCGGCTGGTTCAACCGGTTTGTAGGTGTTGCACGGCAGGGCTATGTGACGGGCTCCTCTTGGATGATTCGCCGACTGGCTGTGCCGCTGGTATTGCTGGCGATTATTTTCGGGGGTGCCGGTTTCCTTTTCAGCCACAGTCCGACGAGTTTTCTTCCCGATGAGGACCAGGGATATTTCTTTATGAATATCCAGCTTCCCGAGTCAGCCTCGCTTTCCAGAAGCTCCAAAGTTCTCGCCAAGATCACCAAAGAGATACGGGCCATTGACGGGGTAAAGGATGTGATTGGTGTGTCCGGTTTCTCCCTGTTAAGTGGTAATGCGGAGAATGTCGGTTTTGCCATCGCCATTCTGAAGCCCTGGGATGAGAGAAAACGCTCGAGTCAGCAACTGGGCTCCATTGTCGGCCAGGCCCAGCGGAAACTGATGGCATTGACCGAGGCCAATGCCTTTGCCTTTGCTCCGCCGCCGATTCTCGGCATGGGGACCAGCAGCGGTTTCGACTTCCGTCTGCAGGCACTTGAAGGCCAAAGCCCACAAGAGCTCTTCGGCGTTGCCATGAGTCTGATGATGGCGGCCAATAAGGATCCTCGTCTGAAAAGGGTCTTCACGACTTATACAGCTAATACGCCGCAGATATTCGTTGATGTCGACCGTACCCGGGCCGAGTACCTGAAGGTCCCGGTGAGTCGCATCTTTTCCACGCTGCAGGCTGAGCTCGGTTCGAGCTATGTCAATGACTTTAATCTTAAAGGTCAGACCTATCAGGTCAAGGTCCAGGCCGAGTCCGACTATCGTGATCAGGTCTCCGATATCAAAAAACTCCATGTGAGAAGCGATGACGGTAAAATGGTGCCGCTGGCAAGCCTTGTGCGTCTGCGGACCGTCCTTGGTCCACAGATTGTCAACCGGTACAACCAGTTTGTCAGCGCAGGCTTCAACGGCAGCGCCGCACCCGGTTTTTCATCCGGCCAGGCCATGGCGGAGATGGAAAAGCTGGCCGCCAAAATCCTTCCCAAGGGTTTCAGCTACGACTGGTCATCCATGTCTTACCAGGAGCGGAAGGCAGGGGGGCAGGTCGTGGGGCTCTTTGCCCTGGCGTTGATCTTTGCCTATCTGTTTATGGTCGGCAACTATGAGAGCTGGAATATCCCGCTGTCCATAATCATGTCAATACCGGTGGCGAGCATGGGCGCCCTGATGGGGCTGTGGATTACCGGGATGCCGCTTTCCATCTATGCCCAGATCGGACTGATTCTTCTGGTCGGACTCGCCGCCAAGAATGCGATCCTGATTGTCGAGTTCGCCCAGGAACGGAGGCAAGACGGCCTGTCGATTGCAGAGGCTGCGGTAGACGGGGCCAGAATCCGCTTTCGTCCGGTGGTAATGACTGCCTTTACCTTTATCCTCGGGGTCCTGCCCATGGTCATTGCCACCGGTGCAGGTGCCGGCAGCCGACGGGCGATTGGTACCACCGTCTTCTCCGGAATGGTGTTTTCGACCATGTTCGGCATCTTCTTTATTCCATCCCTCTACTATATCTTTCAGTCAGCCAGGGAAAAAGGAGGGGCTTGGCGCAAGAGACGGTCCGAGCGGCATAACGGGAGTCTCTCTTCAGAGAAAGAGGCATAAGCGGTGGACCGTTTGAAGGCCTACTCAGTCTGGATTGGAAGGCCTTCAAACGCTAACTATACAAGTGAGAAAACGATGAAATCGATAGAGTTACAGCCAAACTCCTGCAAGATAAAGGGAAGCGGCCTATTTATAAAGGGGATGATCCTGCCGGTGATCCTCCTGCTGACCGGGTGTGCGATGGTCGGACCGGATTATAAGGGCGTGGACCAGAAGACGCCAGCGGCCTGGCACACGGAACTGCAGGGAGGTCTCGTGGCTGGCCGGATGGATCCGGAGGCCCTTGCTCTCTGGTGGAAGACCTTGCATGACCCGGAACTCCAAAGCCTTGAACAGAGGGCGGTGGAAGGGAATAAGGATTTGCAGGCGGCCAAGGCCAGGGTCCTTGAAGCAAGGGCCAGGCGTGGGATCAGTTCAGCCGGGCTTTTTCCTTCCCTGAATGCTTCAGCCTCGGCGGTGAACAAGCGAACCAGCTTGAATAACGGGGGGACAGGCGTTGAGAATACGATCTATAAAGCAGGTTTCGATGCCGGATGGGAGCTCGATCTCTTTGGCGGTCTTCGCCGTTCAGAGGAGGCCGCGGAGGCGGATCTTCAGGCAAGCCGGGAGGACCTGCATGATGTCCTGGTCACCCTTACGGCCGAGGTGGCCCTGAACTATGTGGAGGTTCGTACCTACCAGGCCCGGTTGACTGCATCCGAGATAAACCTGAAGGCCCAGCAGGAGAGTTATGATCTCAATCTCTCGAGCTACCATGCCGGACTTATAAACCAATTCGCAGTCGAACAGGCCGCCTATGGCCTGGAACAGACCCGCTCGCAGATTCCCAGCCTGCAGACGGGGCTTGAGGCCGCCAAAAATCGACTGGCCGTGCTCCTGGGTGTTGCTCCCGGAAGTATTCACAAGGAGTTGGAGAAAAAGAAAGCGATTCCAGCAATCCCCGTGCGTATGACGGTGGGAATTCCGGCCCAGATGCTTCGCCTCCGGCCCGATGTCCGGCGGGCGGAGAGGAATCTGGCAGCCCAGACGGCCAGGATTGGCGTGGCCACTGCCGATCTCTATCCCAAATTTACCCTGAGCGGCACCATCGGCATCGAGTCCATTCCCTCGTCGGAGCTCTTCAAATCGGAAAGCCGGGCCTGGAATTACGGCCCGGGCATTTCCTGGAACATCTTTGATGCAGGAGCAGTTCGTCGGAATATAGAAGTACAGAACGCACGTCAGAAACAGGCACTGATAGCCTATGAAAGCACAGTCCTGAAGGCACAGGAAGAGGTGGAAAATGCCCTTACGGCCTACTCCAAGGAACAGGTTCGTCTGCAATCGCTTGCCAGGGCGACAGCTGCAGCCAATCGGGCCTATTTTCTGGCCCGGGATCAGTATAAGGCCGGACTTGTCGATTTCACTACTGTCCTCGATTCCCAGAGATCTCTGCAATCCCTTGAGGATGAGCTGGCCGTTAGTCAAGGCACGGTAACCTCGAATATGATCAGACTGTACAAGGCTCTGGGCGGTGGATGGATGCCGGAAGACAAAATTTTGAAAGCAGAGACCGGAAAGAGAAAAACAGAAAACTGAAAAGGAGCAGAGCACGATGAAGATTTTGGGAATTGAAGGAAGTCCGAGAAGAGACGGCAATACCGAGAAACTGGTTCGGAAGATACTGGAGGGTGCAGAAGATGGCGGTGCCCGGACGGAATTCATAAAATTGTCGGATCTCTTGTTAAATTTTTGCCGTGGTTGCGGCACCTGCAGGGCCACAGGAAAATGTGTCCAGAAAGACGACATGGACCAGGTGGTCGATGCGATACAGGAAAGTGACGTGATTGTGTTGGGCTCCCCGGTATATGTCTGGCAAGTGACAGGTACTACTAAGGTGTTCATGGACAGGCTCTGTCGGCTGTTGACTCCGGAGTACAAAAGCCGTCTCGTCGGGGAGAAAAAGATCGCCTTTGCCTATACCCAAGGCAATCCGGATGCAGATCTCTTTAAACCCTATTTCGACTTTCAGGAAAAAGTCTATACTTTGCTCGGTTTTACCTTGGATGGCAGGATACAGGCAGTCGGCACCCGGAACAAGGAGGATATCCTGTCCCAGGAGTCCACGCTTTCCCAGGCATTGTCTTTTGGACGGGAACTGGCGGGGTCAAATGCCGGATGACAGAGATCAACCCTTGGATCTTTTCGGTTCATCCGAATGAAGCGTATTTTTGTAAAGCTGAAAAGGACAATCCGGCAGAGTGCATCGCTTCCGGACGCTCCTCTATGGCCTCATCGCCGGTCCACCACGGCTGACGGAGACCGTCCCTGGCCTGCTGTCAGGTGCGGACGTCCTCTCCGCACCCCTCCGGGTCTTGTGTGGAACACCTTCGGGCCTCCGCGAGGCGTCCTCCAGAGATGCCCTCCGCCTCCCGCGTTTTAGATATGTACGCTTAATCCGGATGAGCCGATCTTATATTTTTTGGGAATGCAAAAAGGATGGCTTATTGTTAACAGATTGAATTTATTGCGATATCTTTGGTCTGGTTCCATGACGATTTTTGAGGGAGGGCTTTTTTTTAGGGGAATTTGTTGAAAAATATTTATTCTTTCGGATGTTTAAGGTTAGAATAGAGTTGTTGGCAGTGGGAAGGGTTGGAATATGGCGGCAGATGGTTGAAAAACGTATCCCGGGGAAGTATGGCCACTATTGACCCAAAAAACATTCCAATCAAAATTCATTTTGTCTCGGAAACCATTTCCGTTCAAGACGGAGAATTGACGCAGGATTTCGAGATATCCCAACTGGTCCGCTCCGGAGGCCTGGTGGTTTCAATAGACCAGGAAGAAGAGGGGGCGGCCTCGTCGAAAAAGAAAAAAACCTCAGCTATTCATTTGATAGCACAAGAAAACTGTGAGCTATCAGCCGGTGCTCAATCAATTTTATCCACCGTAGCCGGATATCCCCGGATCGACCTGAAGGAAGAAGGTGAGGCCTGCCAGGTAACGGTCTCCATCATTCCGATGATAGCGGTTCTTGAGGATGGGATGAAGGCTGCAATCACTCTGTATCCTTCGGTTGGTGGAGATCCCCAGCTGACGTCAGAGGATTTGTTACGGTTTCTCAGGGAGGCAGGGGTTGTCTATGGTATCGATCAACGTATCTTGAAAAAGGGACTGGATCAGGCGAATCTGGAAAACAAGCCGGTCATCGAGATGGTTGTCGCCCATGCCATGCCAGCTATCAACGGAACGGACGCCTACCTGCGTATGGAGGTTGAAATCGGCTCGATTCCCGGAAAGATAAGAGGTGACGGAAGTATAGATTTCAGGGAACGCCGGATGTTTGTCAGCGTGGAGGAAGGGCAGTTGATCGCCACCAAAATCAAAGAGACCCCCGGCATTCCCGGAAAGAACGTTATCGGGCAGGTGATTCCTCAAAAGGAGGGTCGGGATATCCTGGTTCGAGTTGCAGAAGATGCTGTCTTCAATGAAAAAGACCTGTCGGTGCGTGCCCTGAAGGCCGGTGTCGTATCCATCGTCAAGGACAGTACCATCAGGGTATCGTCCAAACAGGCGATATCAGGCGATATCAATTTTAGTACCGGTAATATCTATTCAAAAAATTCCATTGAAATAGGAGGGTCGGTACGGCAGGATTTTGTCGTCGCGACCCGCGGCGACATACTGATAGGCGGCGATATCCAATCGGCTACGGTCAATTCCCACGGGAATCTGGAGGTCAAGGGGGGAGTGGTCGGGGCTGCTTCCAATATCAATATACGCGGTGATGCCGATATTAATTTTATTGAGAACGGGGTCATCCACGCCGGCGGTAATGTGGTGATAAGAAAGAGTTCGTATTACAGCACCATCGTGGCAGGTGGAAATATTACCGGAGATCAAAAGACCAAGGTTATGGGGGGAACTCTT
>Ga0307440_1000921_pt1 | contig 14509 bp, 10 predicted proteins | sample SalMarWE160410MG_FD_202150 | JGI IMG/M metagenome (GOLD analysis project Ga0307440, IMG submission 202150) | Salt marsh sediment microbial communities from the Plum Island Ecosystem LTER, Massachusetts, United States - WE1604-10 | ecosystem: Environmental > Aquatic > Marine > Intertidal zone >... | reverse complement strand
CGATCAGGTGCATAAGCTGATGCACCTGTGGAAAGCGGGCGACGTGGCCAAGGTGAACGACTACCTCGACCGCCGAGGGCTGCGCCGCAGCCATGTCTTTGCGCAGCTCATCCAGGCATTGATCGAGAAGAGCCGCGACGAGGGGCAGAACGATGAGTGCTCGATTCTCGAGCGTCTCGCGAACCATTTGAGGACCGTGGGCAGCGCGGCGCAAAGCGCGCTGACGCTCGAGTAGAGATTGGAGAGAACAAGATATGGCCAAGATAACCGCAAAGCCATGGCATGAGGTGGTGCGCGTCCGCGCCGACATCAAGAGCGCGGAGCTGTCGCTCAAGGCGTTTGCCGCAGACCTCTATGACGTGATGCTGGGGCGCAACCCGGGCGTCTACCACGACCCGAAGGAGTTCTTCTCCCTCACCTATCCCACGGTTCGCCTGCGCGACCTCGCCCGCGACGTGACCCGACGGCTGGCAGGCAGGTCGGAGAAGGCGGTGCGCCAGCTCCACATGACCTTCGGCGGCGGCAAGACGCACTCGCTGATTACGTTGGTACACCTGGTGACAGAGCCGGACGGACTGCCCGATATCCCCGCCGTGCAGCAGTTCCGTACGTACTGCGCGATCGAGGGCGGGTTTCCTAAGGCCCGGGTGGCGGCGGTGGTATTCGACCGGCTGGACGCCGAGCAGGGTATGGAGGTCAAGGCACCGGACGGGACGCTACGCACCCTCAAGATGCCCTGGAGCGTGCTCGCCTGGCAGCTCGCGGGCGAGGCGGGCCTGCGGTTGTTGAAGGACGACGGCTCGGAACGCCCGAGCCCGCCCGCCACCAACGTCATGGAAAAGCTGCTCGGGCTCGCCCGCCAGGAGGTGCCTTCCATTCTGATCCTGTTCGATGAGGTGCTGTGGTTCGTCCGCACCATGGCCGACCAGGACCCCGCCTGGGTAGGGCGCATGGCCGACTTCCTGCACAGCCTTACGCAGGCGGTTGCCAAGGTGCCCCAGTGCTGTCTGGTTGCTTCGCTGCTTGCCTCCGACACCAAGAAGATGGACGAGCTGGGCAAGCGGATCAGCAAGGAGCTCTACGACGAGTTCAAGCGCGTGGCCGACGAAGGCATCCAGCCGGTGGAAAGCCATGACGTGCCTGAGATTCTGCGTCGCCGGTTGTTCGAGCTGGAAAGCTACACGGACCAGAGCCAGTGGCCGCAGCAGGTGATGGCCGCGCTCAACAGCATCGAGACCATCGATGAGTACACCAAGAAGCACCGCGCCCAGGAAGAAAAGCGCTACCGCGATGCCTATCCCTTCCACCCGGATCTGGTGGATCTGTTCTATGCGAAATGGACACAGCTGGAGGGCTTCCAGCAGACCCGTGGCATCCTGAAGACCCTGGCCACGGCCCTACGCGATGCGGAGAAGTGGGACAAGCAGCCGATCGTCGGCGCTCAAGTGTTCTTGGCTGCCCAAGGCGAAGAAGGGCTGAGCATCGCGGCGAGGGAGCTGGCCAACATCGCTCAGGTGGAGCAGTACGAGGGGCGGCGGCAGAACTGGCCCGCGATCCTGGAGGCGGAGCTTGCGCATGCCAGCAAGGCTCAGGAAGGACTCGGCAGCCTGAGCGGCCGCGAGGTCGAACAGGCCGTGGTCGCGACCTTCCTGCACTCCCAGCCGATCGGGCAGCGAGCCGTCACGCGCGAGCTGAAGCTGCTCGTAGGCGGTGGAGCGCCTGACCGGATCGAGTTAGACAAGGGCTTTGTCCGTTGGGCGGACACTTCCTGGTACCTCGACGACACCTTCATCGACGATCGGGAGGACGGGCTACCGAAGCTGTGGCGCTTGGGCTCCAAGCCGAACCTCAAGCAGATGCACTATGACGCACGCAGTCATATCAGTCCGACGGTTCTGGACGAGGTGCTGGAGAAGGAGATCCGTGGTGCGTCGAAGCTTTCCGAGGGGGCGCGGGGCGCCGGCGTGAAGGTGCACATGCTGCCGGCGCGGCCGTCCGAGATCGAGGACGACGGCGAGTTCCACTATGCCGTGCTCGGACCGAAGGCAGCCTCCGAGGGAGGCAAGCCGAGCCGCGAGGCCAAGCGGTTCATCGATGAGACCACTGGCCCCGATAAGCCGCGCGCACTCAACCGGAACGCCGTGGTGTTGGCAGTGCCTTCCAAGGAGGGCATCGCGGTGGCCCGTGAGAAGGTGCGAGACCTGCTGGGCTGGGAGAAGGTGCGCGACATGCTCAAGGAGCGCAACGATGTGGACACCGCCGCCACCGCACGGCTGGAAACCAACCTGCGGGCTGCGCGCGGGGAGATGGTGTCGCAGATCGTGATGGCGTACAGCGTCGCGGTGACGGTAAACGACGCCAACGACATCGCCGCCTATCGTATCAACGTCGACAACGACCCGCTGTTCGGAAAGATCGTGGCGGACAAGCGGCTGCGGATCGAGAGCACTGCAGTCAATGCCGAGGCCCTGTTGCCGGGTGGTCCCTATGACCTCTGGGCGGAGGGCGAGAAGGGGCGTTTCGTGAAGGACCTTGTGGGCGCGTTCGCCGCCACGGCCAGACTTCCGAAGATGCTCAACCGCACGGCGATCCTAGACACGCTGCTCCAGGGATGCGAGGCGGGAGATTTCGTGTTGCGCGTGACCCGCGCGGACAAGTCGGTCCGGACCTTCTGGAAGAGCCGGCCAGACGAGGCCGCCCTGGGTGACCCGAGCCTCGAGGTTGTCCTGTCCGATGCCGCAGTGCTAACCGAGCTTGATTACGCCATCCTGGCGCCGGGGGCCTTGCCTGGGCTGTGGCCACCCTCGCCCGCGGCCCCTCTCCCGCTTGCGGGCGAGGGGGGCTTGGCCTCGGCCGACTTGGTAGCGTATTTCTCTGGCAAGCACTTCGTCGGCGTAAATAAAGGGGGTTACACCGAGAATCTCCTCATCCCCGCTGCTCAGGAAGGGGCAATCAAGGCGGCGGTCGGCCAGGCGATCAAGAGCGGGCGGATTTGGCTGGTGAACGGCACCATCAGCGTGCTAGGCGAAGATGTGCCGGCAGGGTTCTTGAACGAGTACGCCGAGCTATACCCACCACCGGGGCCTATCTCCACAAGCGATCTATTGCCGGCGCAGCTTAGCAGCGCATGGAGCGGGGAAGACACCACGGCTCACCTGCTCCATGGCGCACTTTCCGCCAAGGCAGGCAAGGCGCTGCCCTGGATCTCTGTCCGCCAGGCGCTGGAGGACGGGTTCCGTTTGGGGCTTTTCGAGCGGACCCTGGAGTCCGGGCCTTGGCCGTGCGACCTCGGCGGGGCAAGCGCGGTCAAGATGCGGCTGGTGAAAAGCGGTGCGAAAGAAACGCCGGTTTCTGCTTATGGCGCCAAAGCTGCTGCCGCCGAGCTCGAGACGCACGAGGTTCAGGACTTGGCCGATCAGATCGACGAGCTTAGGCAGGTGACGGCAGGGCATGCGCTACACATCAAGGTCACCGTCGAGTTTGGGGAAGCGGGCAAGGTCGAGCAGGAAGTCGTCGATCGGGTTAACGCCATCCTCGGCAAGATCAAGACGGGCTGGAAAGTGGGCTGATCGACCGAGACGACCGGTCTCGATGCTGATTCTTGCCGTCTCTCGGCTTAGCATCGCCATGCGATCGACCAATTGAGCCCGTTTGTGGCAGGGCGGCGCCTGCTGATCGGAGAGCCGCCATGACCCGGACGCAAGGGCGAGGCCCACCCAACCCGCATGCCCTGGCGTCTATCGGTGGATAACCACCGGTTTCGGACCGAAAACCCCACCCTGAGAGCGCCTCTCCAGCACGATCCCCGGTATCTGTTTGGTCCGCGGCCGCTGAGCGGCAGGCCCAATCGCCTTGGCACCACTGTTGCCTCGCATTGCACCGGCAACGGGAGTGCTCGGGTTTTTCGGGGCCTCTCAGATCAGGAGGATCCTCGGTGGGGGGGCGATGTCCCAGATCTTCAAGCCGCGCGCTAATGACATCAGCCGCGCCCTCCTCATCACCCTGGGGCTGCTGATCGTGGTCACTCTGGCGGCTGTCGAGACGATGGTCCTGCTGCCGTACGTCACCATGGTCGGGATGGTCGCGAAGACGACGCGGGCAGGTATCACGCCGGAGCAGCCTCTGCCCTTCAGCCATAAGCACCACGTGAGTGAGGTGGGTCTCGACTGCCGCTACTGCCACACCTCCGTGGAAGACTCGTCCTTCGCCGGCATACCACCGAGCCACACCTGTATGACCTGCCATTCGCAGTTCCTGTCCACCGTGCCCATGCTCGGAGAGCTGCGCGCCAGTCTCACGGAGAACAAGCCGATCCATTGGAAGCAGGTGGCCAGCGTGCCGGGCTACGTGTACTTCGACCACAGCATTCACATTGCGAAGGGGGTGGGCTGCGAGACCTGCCACGGCCACATCGAGACGATGCCGCTCACGCGTCAGGCCCACGCATTCGAGATGGAATTCTGTCTGGACTGCCATCGGGACCCGGCGCCGCACCTGCGCCCGAGAGAGACGGTCACTCAGATGGACTGGCAGCCGCCGAAGAATCGGCGGGCGCTCGGCGAGCAGCTCATGGCCAAGTACGGGGTAAAGACCGCTGGGCTGACCAGCTGCTCCACCTGTCATCGTTGAGGGCTTCCGGAGAGCTATGGAAAAGCAACGGCCGAGCCGCGGTAACGGGAAGAATATGGATCTGTGGAGGGGCATGGAAGAACTGACAACTCCGGCTGCGCCCCACGGGCAGGAGAACGAGCCGGCCGGCGCGGGCGGTCCGTTGAGCGAGCCTCTGGATCGCCGCTCGGCCCTCAAGCTGATGGGGGCGTCCATCGCCCTTGCCGGAATGACCGCGTGCGGACGCCTTCCCCAGGAGAGTCTGGTCCCCTACGTGAACCGGCCCGAAGAAGTGATCCCCGGACGGCCCCTGTGGTTTGCGACGACCCTGGATTCCGACGGCTACGGCTGCGGGGTGCTGGCCAAGAGCAATACGGGGCGCCCGACGTTCCTCGAGGGAAATCCGGATCACCCGGCGAGCCTTGGCGCGATGGACCCGCGCTTGCAGGGCCAGGTGCTCGGTCTGTACGACCCGGACCGCTCGCAATCAGTCCTTGCCGGCGGCGAGGTTGCCCCGTGGGAGTCGTTCACGGACCTCATACGGCAGATTCGGCCGGTGTGGGAGGCGCGACACGGGCGCGGGCTTGCGCTGCTCACGCCGTCCGTGAGCTCTCCGACCCTGGCCGCTCAGATCGCCGACCTGCAGAAGCGGTATGCGGAGGCCCGCTGGTACAGCTATGACCCCATAGACCGCAGCGCTGCCGCAGCGGGGGCGCAGCAGGTGTTTGGCCGTCCCCTCGACACCCATTACGACTTCAGCTCGGCGCGGGTCATCCTCTCCCTGGATTCCGACCTCTTTGCCGAGGAGCCGGGACACCTGCGCTATGCCCGGCAGCTCGCCCACGGCCGACGGGTCACCGGGGGGAGTGCCCAAGACATGACCAGGCTCTATGTGGTCGAGAGCACCACGACCATCACCGGGGCCAACGCGGACCACCGGCAGGCCGTACGGGCCTCCGCGGTGGAGGCTGCCGCGCGCGGCCTGGCCGCTCGCCTGGGGTTGTCGGTGGCGCCGGGCAGCTCCACGGTTCCCAGCTCCTGGCTCGACGCGGTGGCGAGCGATCTCCGGCGCCATCCGGGGAAGTGCGCCGTGGCGGCCGGTTACAGCCAGCCGCCCGCGGTGCATGCCCTGGCACAGCTCATCAACTATCAGCTGGGGGCCTTCGGCACAACGGTTCGCCACACCGAGCCCATCAACGCCCAGGGAGCCGGGGGGCTGTCGGACCTGGTGGCCGCGATGGAGGCGGGCGAGGTGGCGGTCCTCGTGATGCTGGACTGCAACCCCGTCTATGACGCGCCGGCCAACCTGGACTTCGACCGGCACTTGGACCGGGTGGGGCTGCGGGTGCATCTCGGCCTCTATGCGGACGAGACGGCGGCCCGTTCACACTGGCACCTGCCGATGGCCCATGCGCTGGAGAGCTGGGGCGATGCCCGGGCCTTCGACGGGACCGCCAGTCTGGTGCAGCCCCTGATCGCTCCCCTGTACAACGGCAGCACCCCTACGGAGCTGGTCTCCGTGCTTGCCGGCGGCGGCAAGGGGGCGCGTGGCCGTGATCTGGTGCGCGCCCAATGGCAAGGGGCACATGGCGCCGGCAGCTTTGACGCCCGGTGGCGAGAGTCTCTTGCCGCTGGCGTGGTGAGCGGGAGCGCCGCGCCCCTGGTCCGCCCCCATCCGCGGACCTCGGCAGCGCAACATTTGAGTGCCCCTGCGGCCTCAGCGGGCGGACTGGAGCTGCAGCTTCGTCCGGACCCCTGGCTGTGGGACGGGCGTTACGCCAACAACGGCTGGCTGCAGGAGCTGCCGCGACCCCTTTCCAAGCTCAGCTGGGGCAACGCGGCGCTCATTGGTCCCGCTACCGCCAAGTCCTTGGGGCTTAAGAGCGGTGACCTGGTGGCGCTGACCCTTGGGGATCGGGCGCTCAGCGCCCCTGTCTGGGTCCAGCCTGGAGAGCCGCGCGATACGGTGACCCTGAATCTAGGCTACGGCCGCCGACGGGCGGGGGCCGTCGGCAACGGAATCGGCGTCGATGCCTACCGGTTGCGCACCACCCAGTCGCACTGGCAGGCAACAGGCCTGGCCCTCAAGCGGGAGGGGGCGGGACCGGCACCGATCAGCACCCAGCTGCACGACACCATGGAGGGGCGGGACTTCGTGCGCGCCACCACCGTCGCCCAAATTCGGTCGGGCGCGCAGGTGGTGCCGCCGCAGAAGCCTACCCCCTCGATCTATCCGGTCCGCGAGGTCGAGGGGCCCGCGTGGGGCATGGTCATCGATCTCTCGACCTGCATCGGCTGCATGGCCTGTGTGGCGGCCTGCCAGAATGAGAACAACACCCCGGTCGTCGGCCCAGCGGACGTCGCGCGCAGCCGCGCAATGCACTGGATCCGGGTGGACCGCTACTACCAGGGCAGCCCGGATGCCCCCCGCACCCTCTTCCAGCCGGTGCCCTGCATGCAGTGCGAGCAGGCGCCTTGCGAATACGTCTGTCCCGTGGGGGCTACCGTCCACAGCCAGGACGGGCTGAACGACATGGTTTACAACCGGTGCATCGGCACCCGGTTTTGCTCGCAGAACTGTCCCTACAAGGTCCGCCGCTTCAACTGGCGGGACTACCGCCAGGCCGGTTTCCCGCCGTCGCCGGAGGTCGAGAATCCCAATGTCACAGTGCGCGGGCGCGGGGTGATGGAGAAGTGCACCTACTGCCTGCAGCGCATCCGCGAGGCGCAGATCCGCGCCGGGCGCGAGAGGCGGAGCCTCGCCGAGGGGGAGGTACAGACCGCCTGCCAGAGGGCCTGTCCGACCCGGGCGATCCAGTTCGGCGATCTCCACGCCAAGGACAGCGCCGTCGCCCGGGCAAAGCAACACCCTCTGAACTATGTGCTGCTGCCGGAGCTTGGCACCCTCCCGCGCACGAGCTACCTGGCGCGCGTGACAGACCCCAATCCGGAGATCGGCACATGAGCGCCGCGCCTGGGGGGGCCGGGGCCCGGGTCGCCGCGGTGGCGCTCAGTGCCCCGCGGCCATGGCCCTGGACTCTGGCGGCCCTGGCGTCGGTCGTCCTCCTGTGTGCCTACGTGAGCAGTGTGCTGGTCCTGTTCCGAAACGGCATCGGCATCTTCGGGAACAACATCCCGGTCGGCTGGGGCTTTCCCATCATCAACGTCGCCTGGTGGATCGATGTCGGCCACGGTGCCCTCCTCATCGCCGCCGGGGCCGCGCTGGCCGGAGATTGCTGGCCCGCCGTTTCCCGCCTCAGCGAGAGCGTCGCCCTGTTCGCCGGTGCGGTTGGGGGCTCCTTCGCGATCCTGCACACCGGACGCCCGCAGTACGCCTACTTCCTGTTCACCTATCCCAATCCCCTCGACCAGTGGCCGCAGTGGCGCAGCCCGCTGATGTGGGATTTCTTCGCTATTATCGCCTTCCTGGTGCTGGCCTTGATTGTCTGGCTGGTGGGCATGCTGCCGGATCTGGCGGTTCTGCGCGACCGGGCCGCTGGTCACGGGCGCCAGATCTTCTACGGGATTCTGGCGCTCGGCTGGCGGGGGAGCCATCGGCAATGGGCTGCCTGGACGCGTGCCCGGCGGCTCCTTGCCGGCATCAGCGTTCCCCTCATGGTGACTTCAACGGGAGTTTCTGCCCTCGACTTTGCCGGCGGCATCTCGGCGGGCTACCACTCGACAATGACCCCCGTGGATGCGGTTCCGGCCGCCATCGCCTCGGCTGCCGGGCTAGTCCTTGCCGCCATCGTGATCCTGCGGCGGACCTTCGCCCTTCACGATCTGATCCCGGTGGATGAGCTGGAAACCCTGGGACGGGTGCTGCTCGGGAGCGCGCTTGCGGTGGGGTTCTTCGCCCTGTACGAGGGCTATATGACCTGGTACGGCGCCAATGCATTTGACCGCTACCGGCAGTCACAGACGCTGACAGGGGCCTTCGCTCCCTGGTATTGGACCTGGATCGCGCTGATGGTTGCGCTCCCGCTGCTGCTCGCCTGGCAACGCTTTCGGCGCTCCCCCTGGCTGCTGGGCGTCCTCGGGATGCTGGTCAACATCGGGGCCTGGCTGTACCACTATCTGGTGATCGTCACGACCCAGGAGCGCGGCTTCATGACGTCCTCCTGGTCCGGGTTCGTACCGACCACCTGGGACTGGCTCCTGCTCTCCGGCTCGGTGGGGGTCTTCTTGTCCCTTCTGTTCCTGCAGGTGCGGCTGCTTCCGGTGCTGGGTGTCTACGCCTTGCGGGCGGCCGCCGCCCCCGGGAGAAGCCATGGCTGACCGGCTGCTCGTGGTGGCCGCCTTGCCTTCTGCGGATGCCCTCGCCCGGGCCTTTGAGGCAGCCTGGCGCGCGGGCCATCAGCGCCTCGAGGCCTTGAGCCCCTATCCGGTGGCGGGACTGCCGGGCGAGCCTCTCCACCGTGGTTTTGGCCGCGCACTGCTGGTCGCGGTGCTGGTGGCCGGTGCGGCCTTCATCGTCCAGTACTACGCGGCCGTCTGGGCCTATCCGATGAATGTCAGCGGCAAGCCCGTGGACGCCTGGGCGCCCCTCACACCAGCCGCTGGTGTCCTCGGCCTGATGGGCGCGGGCATTTGGGCCCTGGTGGCAATGCTGCGCGATGCCGGCCTGCCCAGGCTTCACCATCCGGTGTTCGATGCACGCCGCGTCGATTTCGGTGACGACCGGTGCTATGTCCTGGCCATCGAGGTGAAGGAATCGGAGCTGCCGCAGCTTCGTCCCTGGCTGGAAGGCCTGGGGGCGGAGGAGATCCAGGAGGTCAGGCCGTGAGGCGCCGCGGCGAACGGCCGGGCCCCTGCGTTCGCCTGTGCTGCGCCCCGGGAACGGGGCAGCTCGCAGGGGCTTTATCTGCTCATTGCAGGGACTTGATGTGCCAAGAGCCTCCCTCCCCGCTGACAGCGGGCGCGCGCGGACAATATTCCTCCCCCCTGGCAGGGGGGAGGCTGGGAGGGGGGTTGAGACCAGACGCTGCCACCAGTGCCGCATCAAGGCCCACCCCCATCCCGACCTTCCCCCTCAAGGGGGACGGTGGCGCAACGCGCGACGAGGATCGAAACCGCAACGGACAAGGTCTTGATTTCAGAGGCGCTCGGAGAACAAAGATCCGACTGCTGGCGCACGTTCTGTGTTTCGCCGCGCTTGCCATAGGCTGCGACCAGAGCATGTATACGCAGCCCAAGTTCACCCCCTACGCGCCGGATCCTCGGGCCCCCCAGGGGACCTCGGCGCGGCTTCTGGTCCCGGGGGTGCAGCCCAGGGACTCCGTGCCTGCTGAGCAGATACCCAAGTCGATCCCCGTGCCCGTAACCATGGCGTTGCTGAAGCGCGGTCAGGAGCGCTTCAACATATATTGTGTGCCTTGCCACGGCCTGGTGGGCAACGGGGAAGGGATCCTACCGGAGTACGGCTTTCCGAATCCCCCTTCGTATTTCAAGCCGATGCTGCTGGGCGCCCCGGATCGTCACTTCTACGAGGTGATCACCAAGGGCAAGGACAAGATGTACTCGTACGCGGACCGGGTCCCGCCTTCCGACCGCTGGGCGATCGTCGCATATATTCGGGCCCTGCAGCGGTCCCAGCACGCAACCCTGGCCGACGTCCCGTCCGGAACCAGGATCCCGGAGGACGGCCAGTGAGGGTGCTGCTGCTTATCGTGGGGCTGGTGGCGGGCGGGGCTTTCGTCTTTCTCGCCGTGGCAGACGGCGGCCGGACGCTCTGGTATCAGGCCTGGCTCATCGCGGTCCTTTTCTGGCTGAGTACGGCACTCGGCGGGCTGATGCTGCTGCTGGTGAAGCGTGTCGGCAGGGGCGGCTGGGCGCCGGACGCGCTACCGGCTCTGGCGGCCCTGACGGCGACCCTGCCGCTGCCCCTCCTGGCCTTTGTTCCTTTAGGGTTCGGCCGCTCCGTGCTCCTTCCCTGGGTGTCGCCCGGCCCGGAGCTGGCGGGCCTCGCAGCGGAGCGTGCGCCCTGGATCAGCATGCCTGGCCTGCTCGCGCGCACCGGAGTGATCTTTCTGGTGTGGCTGGGGCTTGCCTGGTGGGCCGTCCGGGGACGGATGCCACGCCGCGGCGCGGTCCTCGGTCTGCTCCTCGGATCCGTCAGTCTGATGCTCTTTTACGTGGACTGGGTACTGGGCCTGACCCCGCGCTGGAATGCCGAGATCTTTCCCTTCGCCCTCGCCGTCGCGCTGGGCCTGTCGGGGCCGACGGTGCTTGCACTGGGCGGCGCGTCCTGGGGATACGGTCTTGGGCGCTGGCTGTGTGGAGGCGCCCTGTTTCTGCTGTACCTGCTGTTTGTTCAGTATCTCGTCATCTGGACCGGAAATCTTCCCGACCAGGTGAGCTGGTATCTCGCTCGCCAGGGGGCCCCCTGGACGGGTATCGGCATCGCGGGCTTTTGTCTTCTCGGCGCTGCAGGGGTCTCGGGCCTGGTCTGGCCGCGTCTTCTGGCCGGATCGGCGGTTCGGCTGCTGGGCGGGGCATTTCTGCTCGGGGAGGCCCTGATAGCCGTCTGGATGATTCTGCCGGCCTTCGCGCCGGTGCGGCCGCTGACTTACGGACTCACAGGGCTTGCCCTGTTGTGTCTCGGCGGCCTTTGGGGCCTGGCGTATCTCAACCTGCGCGGGCTGAGCCCCGAGAGAGAAGCGACATGAGCGACGAAGAAGAGATCGTCCACTTCGGTGTCGAGCGCACCGATGTTCATCCCCTTTTCCCCACCCTGGTTGGCGTCGGGGCCCTCCTGATGGTCGGCGTCACGGTGCTGCTGGCGACCTATCTGGTGCACAACCCCTGGGTGCAGCCTGAGGTGCCGACGCCCAGCATGCTGAGCCCGGCGCCCCAGGCTCCTTACCACCTGGAGGTCGACCCGAAGAACCGGCTCATCGCCCTGCAGAGGCGCGCCGAGGGGCGGCTGACCAGCTACGGCTGGGTGGACCGCAAGGCCGGCATTGTCCATATCCCGATCGACCGGGCGATGGACCTGGTGGCCAAGGAGCATGCCGCAAAGGGTAAGCGGTCGGCGCAAGGCGGCAAACAATGAGGGGAGCCGCCGTTTTTCTCTGCGTCCTCGTGCTCGCCCTGCCCGCCGCGGCGGCGGAGCCGACGCCGGATCAGATTCGAGATTCGGTGGGGCTCACGCCCCACCTCGGGACCCGCATCGACCTGAGCCTGCCGGTCCAGGAGTCGGAGTCGGTGCGCGGACGTCTGGGCAGGTCGTTCGGAAACGTACCCGTCCTCCTCGTGCTCGCCTGGTACAGCTGCCCGAACATCTGCAGCGTGCAGCTGCGGGATCTGGCGAAGAGCCTGGCCGGGCTCGACCTGGCACCGGCCAACGATTATCGGGTCGCCACCCTGAGCATCGACCCGCATGATGGGTCTGCTAGGTCCGAAAGACCCGGACGATGATGCTTGGGGCGTTTCCTGGCCTCGCCGCCGGTTTGGACGTCTACACCGGCGAGCGGCACGGGGTGCAGGCCTTGGCCGACCGGCTGGGCTATCGATATACGTATGACGCCCGCATCCAGCAGTACGCCCATCCGGCGGTGGTGACGGTTCTGACGCCGGAAGGGGATGTTTCCCAGTACCTGACCGGACTGCTGTTCCCCGCCGACAGTCTCCGTAAGGCCATAATCCAGGCGGGGGAGAGGGGTGTAGGGGGGCCGCTGCAGTACCTGATCACCCACTGCTACAGCTATGATCCGCAGACGGGCCGCTACACCCTGCAGATCCTGACCCTCTTACGCTACTTGGGGGTCGGATTTGTCGTGGCGCTGGGTTTCGGGCTCATGTGGCTGACGCGCAAAGCGCGGAGGGGCAGTCCGTGAGCAGCATGGCGCACCAATTCTTCTACCTGCCGGAACAGGCGTCCACCATTGCGCCGGAGGCGGACGCGGTGCTGATCGGCTGGATCGTCCTCAGCGTTGGCATCACCCTGGCCATCGTCGGGGCCATGCTGTACCTGGGCATCAGGTACCGGGGTGGCGCGCAGGTGGACCGCACCCCCGTGGATGAGGCCACATCCACGCGCATCGAGATTGCCTGGATCATCCCCACGGCCATCGTCTTCATCGTCTTCTTCTTCTGGGGCGGTTATGTCTACTACGATGCCTATACGCCGCCCACCGGCAGCGACCCGCTCCACATCAACGTCGTGGGCAAGCAGTGGATGTGGAAGGTCCAGCATCCCAACGGCGTGCTCGAGATCAACCAGCTCCACGTGCCAGTCGGACGCAAGGTGGTCGTGACCATGACCTCCGAGGACGTCGTCCACAGCCTGTCCCTTCCGGCCATGCGGGTGAAACGCGATGTCATCCCCGGCACCTACACCCAGCTGTGGTTCGAGGCTGCTCACCCGGGGTCCTATCACCTGTTCTGCACTCAGTACTGCGGTCTCGATCATTCGCGCATGCGCGGACAGGTGATCGCTATGCGTCCTGCCGACTACGCGGATTGGCTTGCCGCCCAGCATCCGGAGCGCAGCCTGGCCGAGCAGGGGGCAGCGCTGTACGACGCGTACGGCTGCGCCGCCTGTCACGCCAGCGGCGCGAGTGCGCGCGCGCCTTCCCTGGCCGGTCTCTACGGCACCAGGGTGCAGCTCAAAGGGGGCGCCAAGGTGCGCGCCGATCGGGACTATCTGCGCCGTGCCATCCTAGAGCCGAACCAGGACGTGGTCGCTGGGTTCAAGCCCATCATGCCGAGCTACAAGGGGCAGATGGACGAATCGCAGGTTCTCGCGCTGATCGCTTATCTCGAAACCTTGAAGCCGAAACGGAGAGCCTCAAGCCCGTGACCAACGCCACAGCGACCGACCTCGGGACAACGGAGCGGGTCTACTCCGCGGATAACTATCTGCACGCCGGATACGGCCTGCGCTCCTGGCTCCTCACCATGGACCACAAGCGCGTCGCCTGGCTGTACCTGGTGTCCCTCACCGCCCTGTTCGCAGTGGGCGCCATCAGTGCGGCCCTGATCCGTTTTGACCTCTTGTCCCCCAGCGGCCTGCTCGACGCCTCCGCGTACAACCGTGCCTTTACCGTGCATGGCATCGTCATGGTGTTCTTCTTCCTGGTGCCGTCCATCCCCACCACCTTCGGCAATTTCCTGCTGCCCCTGATGATCGGCGCCCGGGACGTGGCCTTTCCCCGTATCAACCTGTTCTCCTGGTACCTGTACACCGCCGGCGGCATCTTCGTGGTGGCGACGCTGCTCTCAGGAGGTGTCGATACCGGGTGGACCTTCTACACGCCCTACAGCAGCGTCTACTCCAACAGCTCCGTGGTGTTCGCGGTGCTCGCAGTGTTCACCGTGGGATTCTCGTCCATCCTGACGGGGCTCAACTTCATGGTGACGGTCCACAAGCTGCGCGCCCCGGGCCTCACCTGGTTTCGCCTGCCCCTGTTCGTCTGGGCTATCTATGGGACCAGCTTTGTGCAGGTCTTGGGCACCCCTGTGCTCGGGCTTGCGATGCTGCTGGTGTTTCTGGACCGTTTCCTGGGGCTCGCTGTGTTCAACCCTCAGCTCGGGGGGGATCCTGTCCTGTTTCAGCACCTGTTCTGGTTCTACTCCCACCCCGCGGTCTACATCATGATCCTGCCCTCCATGGGGGTCATGAGCATGGTGATCCCCGCCTATGCGCACAATCGAATCTTCGGCTACAAGTTCATCGCCATGTCGACCCTGGCCATCGCCTTCATCGGCTTCTTGGTCTGGGGGCATCACCTGTTCGTCACCAGCCAGTCCGTCTACGCCGGCATCGCCTTCTCCCTGCTCTCGTTCCTGGTCTCGGTGCCCTCCGCGGTCAAGGTGTTCAATTGGACCGCGACCCTCTACAAGGGGCAGGTGACCTACGAGGCCCCGATGCTCTATGCCTTCACCTTCATCGGACTGT
>Ga0307440_1000920_pt1 | contig 14526 bp, 13 predicted proteins | sample SalMarWE160410MG_FD_202150 | JGI IMG/M metagenome (GOLD analysis project Ga0307440, IMG submission 202150) | Salt marsh sediment microbial communities from the Plum Island Ecosystem LTER, Massachusetts, United States - WE1604-10 | ecosystem: Environmental > Aquatic > Marine > Intertidal zone >... | reverse complement strand
GAAAGAAAACAAAAACATCCACGGCAAACAGCATCAGGATTTTTTGTTGGAACAATGGCAAAAAGGGTATCAAATGGATTATCGGCAATTGTATGGTTTCCACAATACAAGCGCCCACCAGGAAATTAGCTTTAGCTTCAAAAAGCGCTAATTCTCGGGACTATACCACCGTGGCAACAATACTGACCATATCTTTTTACTTTTACTTGATCTAACTTATGGCGAAAGAATGAGAAAACGCAGAAAATCAACGAATATTTTTTCAAGACTCAAAAAACTATACAAATTAAGTTATTACCACCTCAAGAGAGAAACGCCCGTAACCGATTCTTCCATTACCAAAGAATTTATATACCAACTCGTTTCAAGGCCAAATCCGACAATCATTGAGATCGGTTGCCATGATGGAACGAATACTCTTTGGTTTTTGGACATATTCGATTCCCCCAGAATCTTTTGTTTTGAGCCCGACCCCAGGGCTGTATTACGGTTCAAGCAAAATATAGGGAATAGACCTGAAATCAGTCTATTCGAATATGCCATTAGCAATAAAAATGGAGAAACAACTTTTTATATGAGCAGCGGAGAAAACGAAGTAATACCCGAAGATTGGGACTGTTCAGGATCGATTCGAAAACCTAAAAATCATTTGATAGTCCATCCTTGGTGCAAGTTTGAACAAAACATTATCATTGAAACAAAGACGCTGGATACATGGTGCAAAGAACAAGGCGTCGACAAGATAGACTTTATATGGATGGATGTTCAGGGGGCTGAAATCGACGTTATCCGAGGCGGAAGAAATGCTCTGAAAAAAACGCGCTACCTGTATACCGAATACAGCAATAAAGAACTCTACGAAGGACAGATATCACTCAAACAGTTACTCAAAGAATTAGTTGAGTTCGATGTTATTGTCAGATATCCCGATGATGTACTGCTCAAGAATAAAAACGAACCGAATATATCGTCGAGTCCTTAAAAGTCGATAAGATATATATCGACAGACCGTCACAAATTGATTGCCTGGTTGAAAAGTCATAAAGATCAATAATGAGCATAGAAAAATTTATAAAATCTATTCGGCCATCTGTGGGTAAAAGTAATGAGCGCACGCGTGAACGCTGGATAGAGGATACACTTAATGCCATACCTGAAAACAGCAGAATATTGGATGCAGGTGCCGGGACTCAACGTTATCGTAAATTCTGCGAACATCTGAACTATGTTTCGCAGGATTTCGGAAGATATAATGGGCATGGGGATTCCGAGGGGATGCAAACCGGAGAGTTTGATTACGGAGAAATAGATATCGTCAGTGACATTACCGCCATCCCTGAGCCGGATTTATCTTTTGATGCCATTATGTGTATAGAAGTTCTGGAACATTTACCGGATCCCGTTCTGGCAATAAAGGAATTCTCACGTCTGATCAAACCAAAGGGGCACTTGATTCTCACCGCACCATTCTGTTCCTTGACACATTTTTCTCCATATCACTTTTGTACCGGTTTCAATAAGCATTGGCATAAAATTCATTTGGCAGCGTATGGTCTGAAAATCGTTGATATCAGCTCAAACGGTAATTTTTTCGAATACATAGCCCAGGAAATCGATAGGATACCGTCTGTTTCAAAACGATACTCAAAGGATAAGCCCAAACTACTTGAACGACTTTGTATATTCGTAATTTTGCGAATGCTCGAACGTTTCAGCAAAAAAGACAATGGGTCGGCGAACCTATTATGCTTCGGATACCATGTTCTTGCTACAAAATATTGACATGATGGCTTTGAAGCGTATAAATTTCAGATTATCTAACTCATATCAGTTCTGAAAACCAAACTAATTTTATTTATTTTGGGCAGCAACCATATTGGCCTATCACTTTGCCGGCTCCATCGCGAAACACATGTATTACTGTGCTTTTGCGTAGCTCTCTTGAATAGTCTCGCATCCTATCGTGATATTCTACTATTGTTCGATGCACTTCCGCTGCTCGGACCTCTCCGCCTTGTTCCGCATGGGTGCGACCGAAATTTGCAATCCGGGGAATGCAAAGTGGCAAAAATCCTTGTCGATTAAAATTGAAATAAAACGGCATATACTCATCGACGACATAACTGCCCAGTCGATAGGGTGGCATACACTGCTCATAGACCAATCTGCGATAGCACATATTGAGATCAGGAAACCACAGCCCGGTATTCAACCAGAAGAACAACCAGTTCTCCTTCTGAACATCGTCAGCCCCAAACCGCCGTAAAAGCCATCCATTGATCCTCCGGGGGATCCAACGGCGATGCTTCCAGTCCAACATGCGATATATCTCACTGACCATCGTTCGCCTTTTTAAAAATTGTACAAACGCGGGATGCGGCCCGCCAATTGTGCCATTCTCCGAGCATAATGCCGGTACACCCCATACAAGAGAAACCTCGGCGTCTGAATCCAAGGCGTCAACGCATAACTGAAGCCAATGATTATCAACATACCCATCGGAGCCACACATCGTCGTAAAATAGTCCCCGCGAGCCTTTTCAAACCCCTTAGTTATTGCGTGAAACGCCCCTTCATCCTGTTCCGAAAATATTCGGATGTTGGGATGATCAAAATGTTCAACAAGATCAAGAGTCCCGTCGGTAGAACCGCCGTCCATAACAATAAGCTCCCATTCGTTAAAGGACTGTCGCACAATGCTTTCTATGGCAACTTGAATGAATTTCGCGGTGTTAAATGTGGGCATTATGATGGAAATTCTTGGCTGATGCACCATGGTTAATTCTTCAACGATAGAATCGAATTTATTCCTGCTGCAGTGTTTTTGCTTTTTGCTGCCAACATATTAAATGTGATTCAGTAAATAACAAAGGTCAAAAATTCTTTGTTCATCCAAATCAGGATAGTTTCCAATATAATATCCGTAAAAATGAATATGCTCTATCTCGGGATATTTCTCGTATTCCCTCTCGGGCACGATTCCGCTTAAATACGGCTGCCTGAGTTGGTTGCCTCCCCCTGAACTTCCACGGCGGAATTCGACACCGGCTTTTCTCAAGACAGCTTCAACTCTGTCGCGAAATTCAGCGTTTGGTTCCTTAATCACAAGATTTAAAGCATAGTTGCAACTCCCTTTCAGATTAAAATCGGTTCTGTACCTGCTCGAATCAAGGTTTTTCAAAAAAAGCTCGAAATTCTTTTTGCGTTTGGCATTATTCTCATCCAGCCGCTTGAGCTGATTCCTCCCGATAACCGCCCCGATTTCGGTATTGCGTACGTTATACGCAGGATATGCAAAGATAAAATCAGGTGAAAGGTCTGGGTATCTGCGCGTGTATTCTTGCTTAATATGGTCACTGGTTGATTCTCTTACCATGCCGTGAGAGCGCAGCATGCGGGCCGTTTCGTAGATAACCTTATTATTGGTGCAAACCATGCCGCCTTCAATGGTGCTCATATGATGCGCAAAATAAAAGGAAAAATTCGAAATCAAACCGAATGCTCCCAACTTCTTTCTTTTAAAGGTGGCCCCGTGCGATTCGCATACATCCTCGACCAGGGGAATATGTTTTTCCTGAATAGCGCGAAGCAGACGATCGGTAAGACCATTGAAACCTTGGACATGTGTTATGAATACAGCCCTGGTTTTATCCGTGAGTTTTGAGATGACCTGTTCGTCGTCCATGCATAAGTTTCTGGGGTTGATATCTACAAATACGGGAACAAAGCCATTTTGGATTACCGAAGCGATATCTGAAGTCCAGGTAAGCGTAGGGACAACAATTTCTCCTCGGCCGTAAAGATGTTTTAAGGCTGCTATCGTGATAAGATTCGCAGAAGCACCGGAATTAACGAAAATGCTGTAACGCACCCCGAGCCAATCAGACCATTCCTTTTCAAAGGCTTGGACATTATCTCCCTGGGTAAGGCGTGGAACACCTTTAAGAAATTCAATCAGAACATGAATATCTTCCTCGGTTATGTTATTCTCCATTAGGGGCCAGTTCAGTTTCATGGCGTTGCGCTCACTCGTTATGTTGGATTTGATATCAAGCAAAATTAAAACCGCGTATGCTGCCGCTTGAGCCGGTGTTCGGTCATTTTCTGAATATGTTGTACGGTTTTGATTCCAAACAAGCGATTGATTTTATTCAAATAGTTCGGATTTCCATAATAGGCGTGAAAAGCATAATCTCTGAAACTCAATACCTCTCCGGCGGTCAGAAACCGCGTAGGAAGCGGCAGCGTTTCAAAGGAATATTGGGAGTATCCTTGCCATGAATTTGGCAGTTGCCAACCCTCCGTTAGCGCCAATTCATAGAGTTTCGACCCCGGATAGGCCATGGCGACATAAATGTTGGCCCATTCAGCATTAATATCTAACATCAGCTTAAATGTTTGGGTCATGGTATCGAAGTCATCCTCGGGAAGCCCGAAAATGAAGTTGGCACAGATATACATACCTTGGTTGTAAGTCACCTCGACTACCTTTTTAACCAGGTCCATCTTGTATCCTTTGGAAACGTTCTCGATGATCTTTTTACTGCCCGATTCAAAACCGTATGCCACCCAATTCACGCCGGCTGTTTTCATTTTGGCCAGCATTTTTTCTGATACCGTATCCACCCGGGCATAGGCCCACATATTCAAGTCGTACCCCCTGTCCTTTATCGTGTCACAAAGCGATACGATGCGGTTTTCGTTTAAACCAAACATTTCGTCCATGATCTTGATGTTTCTGATACCATACGTATTAACCAAAAAATCGATTTCTTCAATGATACGATCCAGGCTGCGGTAGCGAATAGTGTTTTTGCCGAATAAAGCATTGATGCAGCAAAAACTGCAACGAAACGGGCAGCCTAAGGTTGTGTAAAGAACGGCATAGGGCTGTCGATTCTCAATATTGTCAAAACAATGCCAATTATGCGCCCTGTATTTCGTCATGGGAAGCAGGTCCCAGGCCGGCATGGGAAGTTCATCGAGATTTTTCATTAGCGGTGGTCGAGGATTGGCAATTATCTTCCCGTTCTTTTTATACCACAGGCCTTTGACCGGATAATCATCTGCATTATTTCTAAGCAAGTCGATAAGCTTTGGCAGGGTATGGAAGCCTTCTCCCTGGCAAACGAAATCGGTGTTTTCATTGATGAGGGTGTCTTCCGGCAGCGCGCTGGGATGCAGTCCGGCCAAAAATGTTTTGATGCTCGGATCAAGCTCTCGAACCAGTGAAACGATTTTCCCGGCTCCGGCCATGTTCATTGTCGATGCAGAAGGATTGGTCCCGGAAACCACAACTGCGGCTAAACGCGCTTTGGTTTCTACGATTTTTTCGGCTGTTTCGTTGAGGCTCCAGTTTTCAGCTTCGGCGTCATACAGCACCACTGAATAGCCCAGCTTTCGCAAATAACCGCCCCAAAGGGCTACCCAAAAAGGCGGCTCTATGGCGGTAAGTCCGAATGCACTCAACTCGCCATAAAGTTGTTTTTGATTTCCCGGTTTTACCAATACAATATCGACTTTTTTCATGAGCTTGATTTTTTATTCGAATATAACAGGAGTTATAAATCCCTTGTATTCCATTCGGTCCAACCTTTTTATAGCACTTGGTCGAACACCTGAACCGCCGATTAGCAACTCTTTTATCTGGGTCATCCTGTATAATGTACCGTTTCCAGCACCGCCTTCTGAATGTCCGCCTTTTTTATGTAAAAGGCTTCCTCAAGGGCATGAGCGGCCGGGGTGGGCAAGTCCGGACAGGCAACACGGGCAATGGGGGCCTTTAAAAAACCAAAAGCCTTTTCGGCAACCATGGCCGCAATTTCGGCGGTAACGCCACCTGTTTTCCAACCCGTATCCACTACGACGAGCCTCCCCGTTTTGGACACGGAATCCAGGATCAACTCCTCATCAAGCGGACGTAAGGTTCGAGGATCGATAATCTCGACCTCAATCCCCTTTGACACTAAGTCCAGGGCAACCTTGAAAGCTTCAAACACGAGATAAGAAACGGCCACGATAGTCACGTCTTTCCCATATCTGCGAACCGCGCCTTTCCCGATGGGAACCGTGTATATTTCTTCAGGAACCATACCCTTTTGACTGAAGTTGAACCGGTGCTCCAAAATAATAACGGGGTTGTTGTCCTTGATGGCCGATAGCATGAGCCCCTTGGCGTCAAAGCAAGTGCTCGGCATAATCAGTTTCAGGCCCGGGACATGCATGAAAAGACCTTGCAGGGCCTGAGAGTGTTGGGAAGCCGATCCCCATCCCCGACCGATACAAGCCCAGACCACTAAAGGTACCGGCACGGCGCCGCCAAACATGTAGTGCCACTTGGAAGCATGGTTAACCAATTGGTCCATTGCCAACAACAAAAAATCCGGCCGGTTGTGAAAGTAGACGGGTCGCATGCCGCCTAAAGCAGCACCAACGGCAACACCCGTTAGAGCTGTTTCGGCCAGAGGCGTGTCGAACACCCGTTGGCCTCCAAATTCCTCCTGCAGACCTTGGGTCGCACCAAACATGCCGCTCGGGTCATCGACCCCCTGTCCCATGATAAAGACATTAGAATCAATGGAAAGCGCTTGGCGAAGGCCTTCCCGAATGGCTTCCGTATAGGTAACCCGTCTCCCGCTCAATTCGTGGTCGGTATGGTAATTGGGTTCGTTGTGTTTGGGCTTAATTTTTGACCAGGGCATTATGATTACTCACGAAACAGGTGTTTATGCAAATCTTCTTCAGTGGGCAAGGGACTTTCCATGGCAAAAGCAAATGCATCGTCAATTTCGGACGAAATCTTTTGCTTGATACCAATATATTGGTCCTCCGCAAGTATGCTCTCCTTCCTAAGCAACTCTGCGAAATTTGTAACCGGACATTGTTTCTCCCAGGATTCTACCTCTTTCTGGCCCCGATATCCTTTCGGATCTTGGGATCTGCACCCCGCATGGCCCAAGATGCGGTAAGTCTTGCATTCGATAAACGAAGGACCAAGACCATTTCGCGCCCGTTTTACCGCCTGGCACGCGGCCTCATACACCTTGAGCACATCGTTACCGTCGATTTTGCTGGTGACTAGGAGGTCTTGCGAAGCCTGATGGAAAATGTTTTCTCCGGCCTGCCTGGTGGAGACATGAGAGCATACCGACCATTGATTGTTTTCAAGAATATAGATTGCGGGCAATTTCTTGAGCATGGCAAAATTGATGCTCTCATAAAGAACGCCTTCGTCTGCGGCACCATCGCCAAAAAATATCGCACAGACCTGCTTGCCTTCCTTCATTTTAATGGACAAGCTCAATCCTGTTCCGATCGGAACGCCACCGCCGACAATGGATGAGCTTCCGAGATGACCGACCGAAACGTCGATTAAATGCATGGAGCCGCCATATCCTTTGGCGCAACCCGTTTTTTTGCAGTGCAATTCGGCGATCATTGCTTTTAGGTCACCCCCTTTAGCCAGATAGTGACCGTGGCTGCGATGATTGCTCACAATGTAATCATCTTTTTGAAGGGCAGCGCATACGCCTACGGCTATAGCTTCCTGCCCGATACATAGGTGAATCGGCGTCTTCATTTCGTCTAAATGGTATAAAGATTCAATACGAAGTTGAACCTCACGAATTCGAAGCATATCATGATAGAGCATTAATAATTTTTCTGGGGAGAGTTTCATTTCCAGCACCGATTAGACGCTTTCACGAAATAGCCGGCCGCTCATTCAGCTGCGAGAAACCACGATGTTTGAAATCGATAGGCCTATTTATTCTCATCTTCTTTATTTTTCCGGAAAAGCGATATCAAAATTCACATTTATCTATATTAGTAAGCTCTTGAAATGCTTGTATCAGCCGCTTATCGCGCTCTTTTTCAAAAACAGAGTAATCTTCCTGCCGACCCAAAAAAACAATCTGGCTGCCAGAGAATTCGAATTTAAAGGGAACATAAATCAGATTGTTGAGTTTCTCTCTTACCTTTATCTGTTTTTCCGGCGGAACAAAAAGCAACATGAAACCGCCACCGCCAGCGCCAGTCAACTTACCCCCGAGAGCACCCGCTGAAACGGCTTGATTGTATATATCATCAACGTTGGGGTTCGATACTTCCTTGCTCAATGATCGTTTAACCTGCCAGGCTTCATTCAATAACTCTCCGAAGTCAGCAATGTTCTTGTCTTTGCTCAAAACAGAAATACTTTTCTCTACAAACTCATTTATTATGCAAAGTTGATGACTTCGGGTTTCAATATCGTTAACATAGCTTTCGGCGACATTTGAAGCCGTGCGCTTAATACCTGTATAAAAAAGCATCAAATACGAATTCAATTCATTAATGCGCTCCTGTGAGAAGGTGATCGGCGTTATCGAAATTTCACCACTTGGCAAAAATTTTATAACATTGAATCCCCCGTATGCAGCCGACATCTGATCCTGCGATCCTACTGTTTCCTTGAGAATTTCCTGTTCAATATATATACTTGTCTGAGCCAGTTGGTGTTTGCTTGGCATCTCGCCTCTTAGTGCATAGAGTGCATGCAACAATCCAACTGTAAATGAAGAACTGGAACCCATCCCGCTCCGAGCCGGCAAGTCACCGTCATGATGAATTTCAACACCGCGATTTATGTTTAAGAAGCTTAAAACTTCGCGAACAGCGGGATGAGAAATCTCATCAACTGTCTGGCATGTTTCAACCTTAGAGTAAACCACACGAAACCTGTGATCAAAAAATGGCGGTAAGTAACGGCATGTAAGATAGCAATATTTGTCTATTGTAGCGGCCAATACCGCGCCGCCGTGTTTACGGTACCATACAGGATAATCGGTGCCGCCTCCAAAAAACGAAATCCGAAAAGGCGTTCTGCTAATAATCATGAGTTTCACCTATTGCAAGAGATACTCAAATTCACTTTTCAATATCTTCCCCGCTTTATTAAAGGATTCCGGAGTCCCAATATCAATAAAAAGTTCATCGCATATTACACCATATAAGTTTTTACCGATTAAATCCGGGAAGATTTCCTTTTCAAGGGAAATCTTTTTCCCTTCAGGAATTTCTTCTGCGACATTACGTTCAAGAAGATAAATGCCGGCGTTGATTAAACCAGGTTGTTTTTTCTGTGATTTTTCCAAAAAAGAGATGACCTTTCCGTCTTTATTGACTTCAACAGATCCATAACGGCTGGTATCTTCCACCGGAACGAGAATAATGGAAGCACTCGCATTGATCGCGAGATGAGCTTTCAGAAAATAGGGCAGGTTGAAATGTAAATAGGAATCCCCATTTAGGACAATGATACGATTTGCTTTGATTTTGCCAAGCGCATTACGAATCGCTCCAGCGGTTCCTAACGGAAACGGGTCTCGAACAAATGCAACTTCCATACCGATGTCCTTGTCGGCGTCAAAATAGGATTCCACCATTTCGCCAAGATGCCCTGTGGATATTACTACCCGATGAATTCCTTGCAGACGCAGCAGCAACAATATCCATTCCAAGAAAGGCTTCCCATTTATAATTGCCATAGGCTTGGGACGATTGTCAAGGACACCTCTCAAACGAGTTCCCCTGCCGCCGGCAAGTATGATCGCTTCTGGATAATTTTCTGTCATACGTTTGAATAAATGGAATTACGAAGTATCGTATAGCCTTTAATAAGTTCTTTAATCCCCATATCTATAGAAAATTCCGGTCTGAAACCGGTTGACAAGATTTTGGAATTGGAAACGATGTAATCCCTCTTGTCCGGATCCTCTCCAATAGGGGCTTCTATATAAACAAAGTTAGGCAAATGCTTTTGGATCACCTGACAAAGTTCGATTTTTGATAAATTAGCATCATCCAGTCCAAGATTATACGGTTCATTTTTCATCTTTTCAAAATTCCGGATACCATGAACAAATGCCCTCGCAACGTCACGGATATGAATATAATTTCTTTTGAAATGACCTTCAAAAATGATGAGCGCCCGATCTGTAACGGCTCTGTATGTAAAGTCATTAACAAGGAGATCTATCCTCATCCGCGGAGACATGCCGAAAACGGTAGCCAGCCGAAAGGTAATGGAATTCCCTCTGTCTAAAAATATTTTTTCTGATTCTGTTTTGGTTCGACCATACAGAGAAATAGGCCGTAGGGGTGTCTCTTCTGTACAATATTGCTCCTTTTCGCCAATACCGTAACCACTGTTGGTCGTGGGATAGAGAATCCGCTGGTTATTGGAACACAGTTTGACAAGCAGCTTACTTGCCTCCAGGTTGGTCGTTTTTGTAGCGGTAACATCCCTGCTGCAAAGGGGCTCTCCGACTAAAGCTGCCAGAGGAATGATAACGTCCTGTTCTTTTATCAACTGTGTCATCAGGTTCTCGTCCCGGCAATCGCCTCGGACGATAGAAAAAGTGTCGTAAGCGCAACAGTCCGTAAGACTATTTTGTTTGAACATAAAGCTGTCCACAACCGTAACTTCGTGGCCCTGCTTTAATAGTTCAGGAACTAACACCGAACCTAAATAGCCAGCTCCTCCCGTCACCATAATTTTCATGAAGCAATCCTCCGTTCAGCATTTTTTCTGATATAACTCAGAAATTTTCGGGCGGGTTTTCACATCAGAGTGCCAAGCCCTCTGCTCTTTGAAACCTTGAAAGCCTTTTCTTGCAAAAACTTAACCGAACTTTACCGCCTGCACTTGCTTCTTAAAAAGAAAAGTTCCTCCTAAATCTGCTTCTTTTATCCACATTAAAACATCATTTTGTGACACCGGCTTACTATCTTCACCAATAGTGAAGGCTTTATATCCATGAGACCAAAATTTTTCGAAAGTTTGGAGAAAGTTTGGATTCAGCCCTTTGGGATGATTCCCTGAGAGCACAATCTCAACGATCCATACTGATTCAGGGAAAGCGGTCAGTATGTTGTTAGCACCCTTCAACACCTCGCATTCAGCACCTTCTACATCAATTTTAATCAAAAGTTTCTCACCAGCAAATCTATCACCAATTATAACGTCTAATGTAGATAAAGGTACTATTCTCTTCTTCGTTGATATGCCAGACCAGTCCTGGATGAGTGATGCAGCAGTTCCAGGTCCAAATAATGTTGCCAAGCCTGTATTCGCAGCCAATCCAACCGGAAACACTTCTACGTCATAATATCCATTTAATTCCAGGTTTGCATATAAATATTCAAGATTGAATAATAAGGGTTCAATTGCAATAACTTTTAGTCCGGCGAATCTCCCTAAACAAGAATAGTATCCCATGTTTGCCCCTATATCGACAAAGACTGTCGATTCCTTCAGATAGCTTTGAATCAGCCTTGTCTCATCGGGCTCATACAAGCCATCTTGTAATTCCTTCGGCCCTATAAACTTAAATCCATAAGGAGTCAATTTAACACCAAATCGTTTCATATCTCTTGCAAGAGACAAGTAATTACTTGCAACAGATAATGGAGGATACTGATTATATATATAATTTTTCAATTTTTTTAACATAAATGTTTTTCTCTCAAATTTTTAACTTATGACAACCCAAATCCAGATTCCCGTTCAATTCATACCACACCTGGTAAAAAGTGGAAATGGCAACCCGTTGGAAATTCAAATTAAACTGTTATGTCGGTCAATGATATTCGGTGCCGCCGCTTTCAAGGCCACCGCTTCGCCAAGTATGTCTAGCATTTCCTGATGATTCTGTTTTTCGGAGTAGCGCTGGCCTGTACGTAACGCTTCCCGGGACATCTCATGGCGCCTCTCATCATCCAGAAGCAGCTGCATTTTTTTCGCCAGATCGAATGATTCGGGCGGATGAGAAATGATGAAGCCGTTCTTCCCGTCATTTATAATGCCGGCAGCCCCGTTGGCCGTCGTTGTGATTGATGGAAGGCCGCTTGCCATTGCCTCAATCACAACAAGAGAGCATGCGTCGTAATAGGTCGGAAGCACGAATACATCGCTGTTTGCATAATATGCTTCGATGGAACGAATAGGTCCTGTAAAAAGTATCTTATCTTCAATATCAAGGGTCTTAATTTGTCTTGAAAGCGCTTTGTAAGGCATCCCGCCGACCACCATGACTTTAAATTTGGTATTACCCATTTGTTTTAATTGAGATCCCGCTTCTACAAGCGCCTCGATTCCTTTTTTTTTCAGGTCATATGAAACAAATAAGAAAACGACCTCATCATCTCCTATCCCGAGTTGTCTTCGTAACGGTCCTCTATATTCATGGCGTAAATTCTGGTTATATCGAGAGGTGTCTACGCCATTATATACAACTTTTATGTCTGCGCTTTTCACTTTGAAATAAGATGACATATCTTTTTTTATCATTTGAGAAATGGCCACTATTCTCGGTCTTGGATCAAGACGAAATGGCGCTGATTCGATCAAGGCTCTTGTCCATTGTTTTAGAGATAAAAGAACAACCAAACGTTTTATTGCCCGCTTAATTTCACTTTTTTCCGAGTAAATCCTTCTTTGCGCCGACAGCCAGTGAACGCCGCCATGGCTCTGATAAACATTCATATATACGGTATTACCGAATCCCAGGATAACATCAAAATTCTGCTTTTTTACGGCCCTTTTATGATATAATGCAAACAAAATCAACTTTAACCAGGAAGGAAGATATTTCGGTATGGTTATCTTATGAAAAACTGCCGTTTCTGGTTCACCATCCCACGCCTCCCCGAAAAAGTGCACTTCCCACCCGCTTTTTATAAGAAAAGTGGCCAGAGAAATTGCATACGATTCCGCCCCTCCCGCATAACGACTGAAATTTTCTAGTGCGAATGCAATCTTTTTCATATCTCATTAATATTCCCGGTTTATACCCGGGCTATTTCCCAGAAATATCCGAATGGCTCGTTCAACCTTGTCGACCGTTAATGTCTCAAAACATTTGCTTGTTCCGGATCCTTCACAACCTTTCTGATAACAGGGGACACAGTCGCGGTCAGGTGTAACCACGCCGTGCATTTTACCACGAGGCGCCCAGTCCCTCCAATCACTAGGCCCATAAATAGTAATAGTAGGAGTGCCAACAGCCGCTGCAATGTGAGGCGCCGCGCTGTCCACGCCCACATGCAGACTACTCAGACGGAGTAGTGCCGCGAGCTCATCCAACGTGGTTTTACCGGCGAGGTTAAAAATCCGCCCTTTGCATTGATTGGCAATAGTAATTGCTTTTTCCCTTTCTTCGGGAGCCCCGACAATAATCGTCGGGATTTCGTATTCTTCCCATAGCCAGTCAACGATTAGCACCCATTTTTCATACTCCCACTCTTTATATGGCCATCTTGAAAAAGGGTTCAGTGTGACCCACCGGTGAAAGGTCGATATATTATCACCATCGAAAAGTTTTTCTGCTTGCCTTTTTACTTTTTCTGAAACCCAGAGCTTGGGAATGGTATCTTTTGTATCAATACCAAATTCTCTTACGAGTCGAAGAGACTGTTCGGCAGCACCGAAAATTCTTTCTTTGGGAGCAGGCGGAACCACAATATGGGTAAACAACCGGTTACGCCACAAAACACCGGAGCAAGTTATGGCAACTCTTACAGGCGCGCCTGAAAGAAAGGCCATAAAAGCGCCTCTGTCATCCAAGCGGAGGTCGAAAACCAAGTCGAATCTCTCTTTGTGTAAAGCTCTGAGGAGCCTGTATTGCCCTTTAACTTTATTAATAAAATTTCCTCTGTTTCGCTTTACTTCAAAGATTTTATGAATATAAGGATCCGCTTTCAACAGCAATCCAATACCTTCCCTCAAAAGAACGGAGACATTCGCCTTTGGGCATGTCTCTTTTACGGCCCGGAATGCAGGCGTCGCCCACACCACATCACCTATATCGCCAAACTGAATCAACAAGATGTTGCTAATATCTTCTAGTTTTAAGGTATTCCCCTTAACCAACATATTACTCACACCTGGTTTTCATCCGGACATCCCTCAAGATGCCAGCCAATCAACTTGGAATAGGTCTTAAGTTTTGCGCCAATGCCGGCATGCAGCCCTAACGTCCCAATGAATCCAATAAGGCTGAATGCGGCATTCATCAACAGACGAAAAAAAATAATCCCCTGCATAAGACCGTAAGAATGCCGGTGCCATTTTTTAAAATAAATATAGCGCGAGCGATAGAACAACCGTCTGGATCGTATATTATGGCCCACGCTCCGGCCCTGAAAATGAATGATCCGGGCTTTCGGCACAAAATAAATTTTCCATCCCGATTGTTTCATTCTTCTGGCCCAATCGGTTTCTTCAAAGAAAAAAAAATAATCCTCATCCAAAAGTCCCACGTGATCCATGGTTTTTTTTCGAACAATCAAACATGCGCCGATGCATGAATCAACCGCTATGGGGCATTTATATTCCCTTTGCTTGCTCGGGTAACGTCCGGGCAATAAGATTCTTAACAAAGTTTCATTGAACAATAAAGATGGTAATCCAGGGAAATTGGCTATTGAATTCTGTTTGGATCCGTCGGGATTTAGAAGCTGGCCGCAGGCCATACCCGCATCGGG
>Ga0307440_1000919_pt1 | contig 14528 bp, 11 predicted proteins | sample SalMarWE160410MG_FD_202150 | JGI IMG/M metagenome (GOLD analysis project Ga0307440, IMG submission 202150) | Salt marsh sediment microbial communities from the Plum Island Ecosystem LTER, Massachusetts, United States - WE1604-10 | ecosystem: Environmental > Aquatic > Marine > Intertidal zone >... | reverse complement strand
CGCGCGATCGAATCCCTCACCCTGGACCGAGAATCCGCGCATCTCAAAGACGAGCTCATGCCGAAGTACGCGAGCCTCGTCTACAACGGCTACTGGTGGAGCCCCGAGCGACGCATGCTCCAGGCCGCCATCGACCAGACCCAGACGGTGGTGAACGGCGAGGTGCGACTCAAGCTCTACAAGGGAAACGTCATCGTGGTGGGACGCCAATCGGAGACGGACAGCCTCTTCGATGCCTCCATCGCCACCTTCGAGGAGGACGCCGGCGCTTACGACCAGGGGGACGCCACCGGCTTCATCCGGCTCAACGCCCTGCGCCTGCGGGTTGCGGGCCGGAAGCGGCGATAGGCCAAGGGCCAGCGGGATCGTAACGAGACATCAGGTAAGCGGTGCGCCCACCTCGCGTCCGATGATCCATACCGACAACGGGGTTTCGCGGCTTTTCAGTGCTGGTGGCTGGAAGCCGGTGGCGGGCAGCTCCATACCCCCATCAGGCGGGCAGCCGGGAAGGCTGGTCGCCCTTAGCCTTCAGCTCCTCGAACGGATCAGGGCCCACCCGGTGCCGGCCCGCTGCCCTGAGGCGCTCCAGATAGTCAAGCCATAGGGGCTGCCAGGCGCGGCCGAGCTTGTAGAGGTACTGCCAGTCGTACAGGCCGGAGCTGTGCCCGTCGTCGAAAAATATCTTGACCGCGTAGCTACCCACCTGCTGCAGGTCGGTGATGTTGACCTGCTCCTTGCCGACCTGAAGGGTGGCCGAGTCGGGCGAGTGTCCGCGCACCTCGGCAGAGGGCGAGTAGACCCTTAGGTACTCGCACGGAAGACGGAAGCGGGCGCCATCGTCATAAACGACCTCCAGCGTGCGCGATTTCCGGTGGAGGTTGATCTCCGTGGGCAGGGGGCGGTTTTCCACAATGCGCGTCCTGTCGTTCGACCACGCCCGGGAGATGCGGACGCAAAACGGGTTTGCAATGTCCCGGCTCAGGTCTCCGCCCCTTTGATCCTGGCCCGCTCCAGCCGTTCAGCCAAGGCGGCGGGATTCCAGGTGCCGTCGTCGCCTGCCGCCTCCGGCCATCCGCTCGCGTGACGCTGGACGAGGGCCGCCAACATGTCCATATGGGCAGGGGCGTCATTGAGGGCAGGGATGTACCCGTACTCCCGCCCTCCGGACCCGAGGAAGTAATCGCGATTCTCAACGACGATCTCTTCGAGGGTTTCCAGGCAATCGGCGGAAAACCCAGGGCAGATGACATGCACCTTGGCCACCCCTTGCCGCCCCCAGGACTTCAGCGTCTCGTCCGTATAGGGCTGCAGCCATTCCTTGTTGCCGATGCGCGATTGGAATGAGATCTGCCAGCGCTCGTCCGGCAAGTCGAGGATCTTAGCCACCAGGCGCGCGGTCTTCTGGCACTGGCAGTGATAGGGGTCCCCGTTGAGAAAGTACTCCTTGGGGATGCCGTGGAACGAGAATAGAAGGCGGTCCGGCTGGCCATGCTCCGTCCAATAGGTACGCGCGCTCTCCGCAAGCGCCGCAATGTAGGCAGGGTCGTCATGGTACTGGTTGACGAAACGCAGCTCAGGCACCCACCGCCAGCTGCGGAGCTCTGCTGTGACCCCGTCGAACGTGGAGGCCGTGGTGGCTCCGGAATACTGGGGGTAGAGCGGCAGCACCAGTACGCGGCGGGCATTGGCGGCACGCAACGCCGTGAGTCCGGCAGCGATGGAAGGGTTGCCGTAGCGCATGGCAAGCTCCACCCGCACCGGCCCGGGCAGACGCGCGCTCAGCCGCTCCTGGAGGACCGCGGCCTGGCGGAGGGAAATGGCCTTGAGAGGGGAGCCTTCTGCCGTCCAGACGGATGCATAGACCTTGGCCACCCGACGAGGCCGGACCCGGAGGATGATGCCGTTGAGCACCAGCCACCAGAGCAGGCGTGGCATCTCCACAACCCGGGGGTCGCTCAGGAATTCCGCGAGATATGTCCGCAACGCGGCGCCGGTCGGTGCCTCCGGCGTTCCGAGGTTGAGCATGAGCACGCCCAAGGACTCAGGTGCGTCGTGTCTAAACGCCGTTTCGTTCTGGTATTTCATCCTTAAGGATTCGCCCGGCGAAGTCCGGCCTCGACTCTTGCATGGCTCAACAAACTGGCATCCAAGAACCGTGGGTATAGGCGCGAAAGCTCGTGCTCCGGCAAGAGGGGGAAAGGCAGCCCGGACTGAGTCCGGACGATCTGCTCGATCAACCCCCTGGCCGCACCTCTCAAGGACGTACCTGTGTCATGAGGTGCTGGTATAGGGCGCGAAACCGGGCGGGATCGGGCGTGCCGAATACCGGGTCGTTCGCGTCGGGGGCCACTTCGGCAAGCTCCTCCCAATCGCCCGGCGAAAGGTACTGAAGCACAATGGGAAACGCCTCACTGTCCTCCAGCACCATATGCGTGCGCAGCGTATCCACCAGCTCACGACCTTGGCTCTCCACCTCGTCGCGGCGCAATACTTCCTCGTGCACGACGCCCTCCAGTGACTGGCGGAACCGTCGATTGAGCTCCACGAGGGTCCTGTGCTGCTGCATCAATATGCTGAGGACCGGCTGGTCTGCTCCGGCTCGCTCCAGCACGCGGCGGAATATCAGGTCCTCGGTGGGGTGGTGAACCTGGTCCTCGTAGCTCTCCATGTACTTGAGCATCTCGCAAATCAGCTCGTAGTCCGGCTCGGCACCCTCGCGAAAGCCATCCAGCAGCTTGTCGAGCAGATCCAGCAGCCGGGCGAGGCGCCTGTGCTCCAGGTCAAGACGTTCCAGCAGGCGATTCATGGGCCCCTCCTGTCTGGCGCAACCAAGCACGCGGAGCCAGGTGAACGGACGGCCCCGTGCATCAAAGCGATCAGAGATCAGGCTAGTATGGCACCAGCCGGCTCGTTTCCAAACGTCAAGGTAACAGCCATGGCATCGGCGCCACCCCTGAGAATGTAAGTCGCTGCCACCATGACCGTTTCCCTCACGCCGCCCCCCGGGGGGGGCGGAGACAAGGCACGCGCTGCACGCGCCTTTTCGGTAGCACTCAAGCGGCCGATGCCGCCGGGTCGGCCCCCTTCAGGGAACGATGGACCAGCATATTCAGCATTCGCAAGGTCGCATTGATGGCGGCGAAGACCTGATTGTAGTGCACACCACGGGTACGGAATTCCCCATCCTCTCCTTCCCAGGTGATGATGCATTCGGTCAGGGCATCGCTCCGCCCGCCCTTCGGGATGCGGACCTCGTAGTCGAGCAGCTCCGGCAGCGCCAGGCCTCGCTTCTTGAGGACCTTACCCAGCGCATTCATGAAGGCATCGAAACCGCCGGTCCCGCTGCCCGCGGCGTTGAAGACCTCATCCTCCACCCGAATACGGATGCTGGCCGTCGACTCCAGGTCCATGCTGCTGGTGAAGCTGCAGGCGAGAAGCTCCAAGTGCTCGTAGTCTTTGCTCTCCAGGACCTCGGCGATGATGAAGGGCAGGTCCTCGGCGGTGATGATCTTCTTGGAGTCCCCCAGCTCCACGATCCGTTTTAAGACCTTCCGCTGGTTCTCCTCCGACAGGGTGATGTCGAGCCACTCCAAATTCTTGAGGAGCGAGGCCTTGCCGCTCAGCTTCCCCAGGGAATACTTGCGTCGACGGGCAAAGCGTTCCGGGCTCAGGCGGGTATGGTAAAGGCTCCCCTTCTTATCCCCATCCGCATGGATGCCTGCCGTCTGGGTGAAGACGTCCGCACCGACGATCGGGGCGTTGTCGGCAATGCGCTTGCCGGAGAAGTACTCGACGAGCTCGCTCGTCCGGGCCAGGTGAGTCTCGTCGATCCCCAGCTGGATACCCAGCTGGTCGCGCAGGTTCACCGCCACCTCCGCGAGCGAGGCGTTTCCCGCACGCTCTCCCAGGCAGTTGACGGTGCAATGCACCGCAGCGGCGCCGGCCTGGGCCGCCGCCAGCACGTTTGCCGTGGCCAACCCGTAGTCATTGTGCGGATGGAAGTCAAACTCGAGGCCCGGAAATCGCTCGATCATGTCCGTCAGGGCAGCGAAGACACGTTCAGGTGTCATGACCCCCAGGGTGTCCGGCAGCATGAAGTGGCCGATTCCCGCATCCACCAGCCGGTCCACCAGGGAGTAAACGTAGTCGGCATTGTCGCGGTACCCGTTGGACCAGTCTTCCAGGTAGAGGTTGACGGCAAGCCCCTTGTCCAAGGCAAGGTCGATCGTCTCACGGACGTCCTGAAGGTGCTGCTCAAGTGTCTTGCCCAACTGCTGCCGGCAGTGCCGCTCGCTGCCCTTGGCGAGGAGATTGATCACCCGCCCGCCGGCCTGGCAGACCCAATCCACGCTCCTGCCGCGGTCCACGAAGCCGAGCACTTCCACCCGGTCCGCGAGACCCTCGTCCCCGGCCCAGCCGACGATCTTGGAGACCGCCTCCAGCTCGCCGGATGACACGCGGGCGGATGCGATCTCAATGCGGTCCACCCGTACCAGCTCCAAGAGCGCCTTGGCGATGTTGGTCTTTTCCTCCGGGGAGAAGGACACGCCGTGCGTCTGCTCCCCGTCGCGCAGGGTTGTGTCAAGGATCTGAATGGTCCGGCCAAAACCGTTCATGGCATCTCCTCAGTCGGGAATGGCGCCCAGGGTGTCGCGGATGGAGGCGCGCACCGCCTCTTCGTTGGCATCCACAAGGGTAGAGCGCGTTTCCTTCTCCATCAGCCCCCGCAGGGATAGCGGCGGCGGGGCCTCGGTGCCAATGGCTTGCCGTACGGCCTCGTTGAATTTCGCAGGGTGTGCCGTGGCCAAGCAGATCGCGCGCCGATGGCCGCGGGCAGCCCGCACACCAACTGCGGTGTGGGGATCGAGGATGTAACCGGTCGCCGCGTAGGTCTCGCGGATCTGGTCCAAGGTGTCCGGGTCGCTGCTCGCCGCCGCATCGAAGTCCTCACGGACAACCTGGTGGTGCTCTGCCGTAACGCCCATGCGCCCGGTTGCCCCCATCTCGCCAAGCAGCGCCCGCACGGCGACGGGATCTTCCCCGACCAGGTAGTAAAGGTAGCGCTCAAAGTTCGAGGCAATCTGTATGTCCATCGCTGGGCTCAGGGTCGCGTGGACCTCCCCCGCCGCGTACGCACCCTGTTGGACGAAGCGGGTGAGAATATCGTTGCTGTTGGTGGCGATGATAAGCCGATCGGCCGGCAGGCCCATGCGCTTGGCCATGTAGCCGGCGAAGATATCTCCGAAATTACCGGTGGGCACCGAAAAGCTTACCCGGTATTCCGGATCGCCGCCGGAGACACGGCCCCAAGCGTAGAAGTAGTAGACCATCTGGGCCAGTATGCGGGCCCAGTTGATGGAGTTGACGGCGCCAAGACTGTGGTCGGCCTTGAAGGCCAGGTCATTAAAGAGTGCCTTAACGATTCGCTGGCCGTCGTCGAAGGTGCCACGGATCGCCAGATTGTGCACATTCGCATCCAGCACCGTGGTCATCTGCCGCTCCTGGATAGGCGAGACACGGCCGTGCGGATAGAGAACGAAGATGTGGATTCGAGACTTGCCGCGTACGCCGGCAATGGCGGCCGACCCGGTGTCACCCGAGGTGGCGCCAACGATGTTGAGGCGTCCGCCATCGCGCGCGAGGAGATATTCGAACAGGTTGCCCAGCAGCTGCAGGGCCACATCCTTAAAGGCTGCCGTGGGCCCATGAAACAGCTCGAGGATCCGGTGCTCACCGGCGGAGACCACGGGCGCCACCTCGACGTGGGAGAAGGAGGCATAGGACCGGTTGACGAGGTCGACGAGATCCGCCCGGGAAATCTCTCCCTCGACGAAGGGCGAGATGACCTCCACTGCGAGATCCTGAAAGCGCAGCCGAGCCCACTGAACAAGATGGTCGCGGTCGAGACGGGGGATACGCTCCGGGACCAGGAGCCCACCGTCGGTACCCAGCCCCATCATGACCGCATCCGCAAATCCCACCGGTGTTACACCACCTCGGGTACTGACGTACTTCATGGTTGCGCCTTGGTCGCTCGACCCAGCTTCCGGAACAAAGGTTGCAGGCTAGGTAATTGCGGCGATCAGATCAAGCATGCGGGTCGCGAAGGGTGGAGAGCGGGCAGGCCAGATGGCGGCCGGTCCGGTAGCGAGACGGGCGACGAGCGTTTAGTATTGTTCGTTGACCCCAAGCAAGGCGCACCGGTAAAGGTTCTCGCTGCTGGCGGGGTTAGCCACCACCAGAATTGAGGAGACGGCTCATGTCTGAGCACAAGATCTACGAAATCCCGCCGGACATCGAGGGGTCGGCGCACATCGACACCGCGCTTTACGAGACCATGTACCGGCGGTCGGTGGAAGATCCAGACGCCTTCTGGGCGGAGCAGGCGGAGCGCTTCGTCAGCTGGTTCCGGCGATGGGACTCGGTCTCGGATTACAGCTATCAGGCCGATGACCTGCACATCAAGTGGTTTTCGGGCGGGCAGCTAAACGTCTCCTATAACTGCCTTGACCGGCACCTCGAGACACGTGGCGACCAGATTGCCATCGTGTGGGAGGGCGACAACCCGGACGAGGTTCGCAAGATCACCTACCGGCAGCTGCACGCCGAGGTATGCAAGCTCGCCAATGCCCTCAAATCTCGCGGCGTCAAGAAGGGGGATCCGGTCTGCATCTACATGCCGATGATCCCGGAGGCGGCGGTGGCCATGCTCGCCTGCGCCCGCATCGGCGCACCCCACTCGGTGGTGTTCGGCGGCTTCTCGCCGGACAGCCTGCGGGATCGCATCCTCGATTCCGATTGCCGGACCTTGATTACCTCCGACGAGGGCATCCGCGGCGGGCGCCAGGTTCCCCTCAAGAAGAACGTGGACACCGCACTGAGGGATTGCCCGAACGTCGCCACCGTTGTCGTCGTAAGGCGCACCGGCGGCGAAGTCGCCTGGACGGAGGGGAGGGACCGCTGGTACCACGAGCTGCTCGCGGCGGCCTCCGGCGACTGCCCGCCCGAAGCGATGGACGCGGAGGACCCGCTCTTCATCCTCTATACGTCAGGCTCCACGGGGAAGCCGAAGGGGGTTCTGCACACCACCGGTGGCTATCTGGTGTTCGCGGCCATGACGCACAAGTACACCTTCGACTATCGGGAGGGCGAGGTGTATTGGTGCACCGCCGACGTGGGCTGGGTCACAGGCCATACCTATATCGTGTACGGACCCCTCACCAACGGTGCGATCACACTCATGTTCGAGGGCATTCCGAACTACCCCGACGTCTCCCGCTTCTGGCAGGTGGTGGACAAACATCAGGTTGCCATCTTTTACACCGCCCCGACCGCCATTCGCGCGCTGATGCGGGCGGGAGAGGACCCGGTCAAGAAGACATCCCGGCAGTCGCTGCGGATCCTTGGGACCGTGGGCGAGCCGATCAACCCCGAGGCCTGGGAGTGGTATTACCGTGTGGTCGGCGACGCCCGCTGCCCCATCGTCGACACCTGGTGGCAAACGGAGACGGGCGGACACCTGATCACGCCCCTGCCCGGGGCGACGCGGCTGAAGCCAGGGTCGGCCACCCGCCCGTTCTTCGGGGTAGTTCCCGCCATCGTGGATGCCACCGACGGCCGTCTCCTGGAAGGGGAATGCGAAGGGGCTCTGGTCATCACCCAGCCTTGGCCGGCGCAAATGCGCACGGTCTTCGGCGACCATCAGCGATTCGTGGACACCTACTTCAAGCAGTATCCGGGCTACTACTTCAGCGGGGACGGCGCCCGGCGGGACGCCGACGGCTACTACTGGATCACCGGGCGGATCGATGACGTGCTGAACGTCTCGGGCCACCGCCTCGGAACCGCGGAGATCGAGTCCGCCTTGGTGCTGCACCCGCAGGTCGCCGAGGCGGCCGTGGTCGGTTATCCCCATGACATCAAGGGCCAGGGGATTTACGCCTATGTCACGCCAATGGCGGGTACTGAGCCCAGCGATGCGCTCAAGAAGGAGCTGGTCCAGCTGGTCCGCGACGAGATCGGACCGATCGCTACGGTCGACGTCATTCAATGGGCGCCAAGTCTCCCCAAGACCCGTTCCGGGAAGATTATGCGGCGCATCCTGAGGAAGATCGCCGCCAACGAGATCGACACCTTGGGGGATACGTCCACCTTGGCCGACCCGACGGTGGTAAACGATCTCATCGAGAACCGAGCCGACCGCTAGCCACATCCTGGCCGGCGGCTGCCGTTCGCGCAGCGGCCGGCCAGGTCACCTCTGCCCGTGTCCGTAAATGCCGTGACCCGGCACCGCCGCAAGTCCCTAAGACACGACAACATCAGTTGAGGTTCTGATTTGGGCTCCAATCTGCGAGTCGGCGTATTCGTCGACGCCGAAAACGTCCGCTACAATGGCGGCTATCAGATGAGATATGACGTCTTGCGTCGCTTCGCCGCCCGTGAGGGGGGTAATCTCCAGCGGCTTAACACCTACCTGGCGTTCGACTCGGAGCGCGCCCGGGAGGATCAGGAATATGGCAAAAAATCCCGCGCCTACCAGCAAATGGTGCGGGATTTCGGCTGGAAGATTACCGTCAAGCACGTCCGGCGTTACACGGACGAGAACGGCAACGTCACCACCAAGGCGAATGCCGACCTCGACATGGCAGTGGATGCGATGCTGCAGGCCGGTAAGCTGGACCACGTCCTGCTCGTCACGGGCGACGGGGACTTCCTCCAGGTCGTCAGTGCCCTGCAAAACACAGGTTGCCGCGTGGAGCTCATCGGCTTCAAGAACGTCTCCCGCCAACTCCAGCAGGCGGCCGACACCTTCATCTCGGGCTACACCATACCCGACCTGTTGCCCGTGTCCTACGAGCCGCGGAATGATTGGGGAAAGCCCGGCTCCTGCGTGCGCGGGGTCTGCACCAAGTGGTTTCCGGACAAGGGCTATGGTTTCCTGCGGTTCATGAATACCATCTCTCCGAATCTGTGGATTACAGACCCCAGGGACGAAGGGTCACCGTATTCCAGCGTGTTCTGCCACACGAACGAGGTGGCCGAGGAAGTCACAGAAGACATGCTTAGGAATCGGGAGACCATTCTCGAGTTCTACCTCAGCGAGAGTGAGCAGAAGGACAACGGCCTAGTCGCGAACAACGTCCGCCTTGCGTTCGCGGTCAACCGCTAGGGAAGCGCCCATGTGCTCGGAAGCCGGTCGACAGTGTGCAGGCATATGTTCATCGCGAATGGTGACGCAGGTCTACAAAATCCGCTAGGACCTGGAATAAGGTGCTTTGCGAGCTTCGATAGGAACCACGTCCCTTCATGGCCAGCACCCAGCATGCAATGAAGCCATCCGGGTTGGCGTCGCGCCTGGTCCAGGATCAGCTGCTCTCGGAGGAGCAGGCCCGCAGCGCTTCCAACGAGGCCGTGAAGCATCACCAGACGCTGGTCCAATACTTGGTCGCGCAAAAGATCCTGGACAGTCACCGCATTGCAGTTGCCGCGGCGGACGAGTTCGGCGTGCCGCTGCTCGACCTCGACGTCGTCGATCTCAGCGGGCTTCCGATCAACGTCGTCGACGAGAAGCTGATTCGTAAGCACCGCGTGCTGCCCCTCTTCCGACGCGGCAGCCGCCTGTTCCTCGCCGTGTCCGATCCGACCACCCATCAGGGTCTGAATGAGATCCGCTTTAACACGGGACTGGCCACAGACGCCGTCCTGGTCGAGGAATCCAAGCTGGGCAACGCCATCGAAAAGGCGCTCGAGTCCCAGGCCAGCACCATGGCGGATGTCGCCGATGCCGAGCTGGACAACATCGACGTCAGCTCAGGGGACGACGAGCGGGACCAGGATTCCGATCTTAATGTGGACGAGGCACCCATCGTTCGCTACATCAACAAGATCCTCGTGGATGCCATCACGAGCGCCGCCTCGGACATCCATTTCGAGCCCTACGAGAAGTTCTTTCGAATCCGCTTGCGGCAGGATGGCATGCTGCGTGAGGTCGCGAGCCCGCCCATCAATATTGCCGCCCGCCTTGTGGCCCGCATCAAGGTGATGTCCCGAATGAACATTGCTGAGCGACGGGTACCGCAAGATGGCCGCATACGCCTCAAGCTCAGCAGCACCCGCCACATCGACTTTCGGGTCAATACCCTGCCCACCCTCTACGGGGAGAAGGTGGTGCTGCGCATCCTGGATGCGTCAGCCGCCCTGGTGGGGGTCGATCAGCTCGGCCTCGAGGCCGACCAGAAGAGGGCATTCCTGTCGGCGATCCAGAAGCCATACGGCATGATCCTGGTGACCGGACCGACGGGTTCCGGCAAGACGGTGTCTCTTTATACGGCGCTGAATATCCTAAACCAGCCAGAGGTCAATATCTCTACCGTTGAGGATCCGGTGGAGATCCAGGTCGCCGGCATCAATCAGGTCAATATGAACCCCAAGACTGGCTTGACCTTTGCTGCGACACTGCGCTCATTCCTCCGCCAGGATCCCGACATTGTCATGGTTGGCGAGGTCCGCGACCTCGAAACCGCTGAGATCGCAGTCAAGGCGGCCCAGACCGGCCACTTAGTGCTCTCGACCCTGCACACCAACGACGCGCCTCAGACCTTGACGCGTTTGGCCAACATGGGGATTCCCCCCTTCAATATCGCCTCGTCCGTGCTCTTGATCATGGCCCAGCGCCTCGCCCGCCGGCTTTGCCCCTACTGCAAGGCTCCGGAGGACCTACCCCGGGAGGCCCTGCGGGAAGAAGGGTTCCTGCCGGAGGACATTGATGCCGAAATCAAGATCTTCCGGCCGGTCGGTTGCGAGCACTGCACCGGCGGTTACCGCGGCCGGGTCGGGATTTTCCAGGTAATGCCCGTTTCCGAAGCGATCGGGCGCTTGATCATGGAAGGGGGTAACGCCATCCAGCTGGCCGATCAGGCCAAACGGGAGGGGGTCTCGGACCTGCGGCAGTCCGGCTTGCAGAAGGTCAGGGCCGGGATCACCAGCCTCGAAGAAATCAACCGCGTGACCAAGGACTAAGCACCATGGCGATCGCAGCAGCTCAGAGACCAAAGGCACCGCCTAAGCCCAAGCAGGAGAAGGCGTTCCTCTATGCCTGGGAAGGCGTGGACCGCCGTGGTAATCGAGTCAAAGGGCAGACGCGGGCTTCGGATGTCACAGTGGTGCGGGCTGACCTCCGCCGCCAGGGAGTCAATCCCATCAAGGTCAAGAAGAAGGCGCAGCCACTGCTGAGCACCCGCAAGAAAAAGATCAAGACCGGCGATATAGCGGTATTCAGCCGTCAGCTTGCCACCATGATGGCTGCTGGCGTGCCCCTGGTACAGGCCTTCGATATCGTCGGGCGAGGCCATGACAATCCATCGATGCAGGATCTCATCCTGTCGGTAAAGGCGGACGTGGAAAGCGGCACCGCCCTCACCGAGGCCCTAAGGAAACACCCCCTGTATTTCGATGACCTCTTCTGTCACTTGGTTTCAGCGGGCGAGCACGCGGGCGTGCTGGACGTGCTCCTTGACAAGATCGCGATCTACAAGGAGAAAACGGAATCCATAAAGGGGAAGATCAAGAAGGCGCTGTTCTACCCGGCAGCCGTCATTGTGGTTGCGGTGTTGGTCACCACGATAATCATGCTTTTTGTCATCCCACAGTTCAAGGCCCTGTTTAACAGCTTCGGTGCGAATCTGCCCGCCTTCACGCTGCTAGTCATCGGCATCTCCGACTTCATGCGGACTTGGTGGTGGGGGATCGGTCTGGCCCTGGGTGCCGCCGTATACGCCGTCGCCAACCTGTGGAAGCGATCCGCGAAATTCCGGGAGCTCGTAGACCGCGGGACACTCCGCATCCCCATCATTGGACCCATCTTGCACAAGGCATCCATCGCCCGTTTCGCGCGGACGCTGTCCACGATGTTCGCAGCCGGCGTGCCCCTCGTGGAGGCGCTCGAGTCGGTCGCAGGCGCAACCGGCAACTCGGTTTACTCCAAGGCGGTCCTCCAGATGCGCGAGGAGGTGGCGACCGGTCAAGCGCTGCAGCTCAGCATGCGGCAGCGAAACCTGTTTCCTCATATGGTCATCCAGATGACGGCGATCGGCGAGGAATCAGGCGCTTTGGACGAGATGCTCGGAAAGGTCGCCGACTTCTACGAAGAGCAAGTGGACAACGCGGTGGATAGTCTGAGCAGCCTCCTGGAGCCCCTGATCATGGTCGTGATCGGCACACTGGTGGGCGGACTGGTGGTGGCCATGTATCTGCCGATCTTCAAGATGGCGGCGGTGGTTTAGGCCGTCGGGACGGCGCGTGGCCGGCGGAGCATCCATGCGGTGGATAGACCTGTTGCAGCAGGACCCACTGGTCCTCTATGGGATCACCCTGCTCTTCGCCCTGGCCATCGGCAGCTTCCTCAACGTGGTCATCTATCGGCTCCCCCGAATGCTCGAGAGCAATTGGCGCAACGAGTGCGCGGAGGCGATGGAACAAGCGGCGGACCCGACGGCGGCGGAGCGGATGACACTCGCGCAGCCGGGGTCCCGTTGTCCCCACTGCGGGCATGCCATCACCGCCCTGGAAAACATCCCCCTGGTGAGCTACCTCATTCTTCGCGGCCGCTGCTCGTCTTGCGGGAAGCCGATCGGCATCCGTTATCCTCTGATCGAAGCGGCGACTGCGATCCTCTCAGTCCTCGTGGTCTGGCGATTCGGCCTCAGCTGGGAGGCGGGCGGGGCGCTCCTGCTGACCTGGGGGCTAATTGCCTTGATCGTTATCGACTACGACACCCAGCTCCTCCCCGATGCCATTACCCTTCCCCTCCTGTGGCTGGGGCTGCTGCTCAGCCTGGCCGGGTGGTTTACGGACAGCCACTCTGCCATCCTGGGTGCGGCACTCGGGTACACGAGCCTGTGGAGCCTGTTCCACCTATTTCGCCTTCTGACCGGTAAGGAGGGGATGGGTTACGGCGACTTCAAGCTCTTCGCCACCTTCGGCGCCTGGCTTGGCTGGCAGTGCCTCCCTCAGACCATCTTAATCTCCGCCTGCGTCGGCGCCCTGGTCGGGGTCCTGCTCATCCTCACCGGACGGCATGACCGCCACGCACCCATGCCGTTTGGCCCCTATCTGGCCGCCGCCGGCTGGATCAGCCTGATGTGGGGCCAGGACATCAACCGCCTCTACCTGCAGTGGAGCGGCCTCGTCTGATATGCTGGTCGTCGCCCTGACGGGCGGGATTGGGAGCGGTAAATCCACCGTCTCGCAGCGGCTCGCTGCCCTCGGGGTACCGGTGATAGACGCGGATGTCCTGGCCCGGGAGCTCACAGCCGGCGGCTCTGACGCGCTGGCCGAGATCGAGCGGGAGTTCGGGCCCGACGTGTTGCGCGGGGACGGCAGCCTGAACCGTGCTGCGCTGCGGCGGCTGGCCTTCGCTGACGACGCATGCCGCAAACGGCTGGAAGCCATCCTCCATCCCCGCATCCGGGAGCGAATGCAGACACAGGTGGCCGCACTGACGGGCCCATACGCCTTACTGGTCATTCCGCTTCTGTTCGAGACGGGCCAAGCGGGTCTGGCCGATCGGATCCTGGTAGTGGACGCGCCGGAAGCAGTGCAGTTGGAGCGGGTCCAGCTGCGCGCTGGCCTTGCTCCCGAGGAGATAGGACGGATTATGGCAAGCCAGGTGTCCCGTACTGAGCGGTTGCGGCGCGCCGACGACATCATCGATAACAGCGGCGACATCGCATCGCTCATTCGCCAGACCGACGAGCTGCATCAGACATATCTGAGGCTGACGCAACAAGATCGGCCGCACACGGGTCGAGCCTGAGGACCACGCGCCAATACACCGAGGGGTGCGGCCCTACCCCGCACACGCTAGACTGTGCGGATGATCAGGCCGACCTGGCGGCCTTCCGTGCCGTTTCGCACGCACGCCCCAGATTGGCTGGTAGGCGTTGGTCCCCGCCCCCAGGGGTCCTTTTGATCTTGCGGGCCCGGCGATGCCTGGCCTCACTGGTAAGGACGCACCGCCTCAGTCGCGCGCGGATCACGTATATGCCTATTAGGAACCATGGATTGCAGGGTAACGGCGGCCGCGCTGGAGCATTAAGCACTGTTTCGTTAGGTCTATCCGGTGCGGTCTAGGCGTCGACACGCGCGCCGCCGCCTGGTGTCTCTGCCTCACTGGCGCACGCGGATCGTGTTTTGGCTGGGGGCCGGGCTCGTCGGCGCCATCTCCGCAGGGTTCGCCATCATCGCCCAGTTCGCGGATGGCAGCTTCCGCTCGCTCGCGGCAGGCTCGCCCTATGTGGCGTACTTCTGGCCTCCGGTGGGCTTGATGATCGTCGCCTGGCTCACCTACCGCTTCGTCCCGCAAGCGGGAGGCAGCGGTATCCCTCAGGCAGTCGCCGCGCTGCAGCTGCGGAAGGAGCAAGAGCGACGGGAGCTCCTTTCCTTTCGGATTGCGGTTGGAAAGATCGCCCTCACGGTGCTGGCGTTGGGAAGCGGGGCCTCGGTTGGCCGTGAAGGACCGACCGTTCACG
>Ga0307440_1000916_pt1 | contig 14572 bp, 10 predicted proteins | sample SalMarWE160410MG_FD_202150 | JGI IMG/M metagenome (GOLD analysis project Ga0307440, IMG submission 202150) | Salt marsh sediment microbial communities from the Plum Island Ecosystem LTER, Massachusetts, United States - WE1604-10 | ecosystem: Environmental > Aquatic > Marine > Intertidal zone >... | reverse complement strand
TAGGAGGAAGCAACGGTCCTTTCCGCCATCAAATCCGTATAGTCGGCAGCGGAAAATTCTTTACGGACGGCACCTTTCTCATCCATGACCCGTAGCGTGCCGTCATAGACATTTTGTTTTCCTGCCGCCACCGTCCCCAGATACCAGCTCGGCATGTTCATATTCTTTAATAGAGGCGGATTGCTCTTTAGGAGTTCCACCAAAAGCTTTTTGGTGATCGGGGCAAGCTCGGTGACCAAGGTTACGGCCTCGGCGCTCAGGTCCTGCAACCGTTTTACCTGGGCGTCGGTCGGGGTAAAAGAGATGCCGCCGGCCACGGCGGTTACCGGATGGATTCCCCGGCCGCCGATGGTCTCGTTGATCTTCTGGCCGATGCTTCGCAGGCGCAGGGCCTTTTTGGCGACGTCCGGCTGGGCGTCGACCATCCCGACAATATTTCTGGAAGCCGCCTCTCCATCCATCCCGAAAACGAGATCGGGCCCGGTAAGAACATAGAGGGAAAGACAATGGGAGTGGATCATATGCCCCATATACATAAGCTCCCTGATCATCTTGGCAGCCGGGGGCGGATCGACACCGGCCGCATTGTCCAGGGCCTTGGCGGCGACAAGATGGTGCGCTGTCGGACAGACACCACAGATACGGGCTGTAATCTGGGGCATGGTGTGGGCCTCCATCCCCACCAGGATCCGTTCAAATCCCCGAAGCTCGTTCACGCAGAAACGGGCCTCTTGCACCGTCCCGGCCTCATCACAATCCAGAAGAATTCGGGCATGCCCTTCGATCCGGGTTACAGGATCTATCGTTATCGTCTTTGTCATATTCCCGCCTCTACATCTGCGATCCATTTCCGGATCAAAAAGGTCGGCTTGTTGCCGACCATCTTGGTGGCCATTGCATAGGCATAATGTGTCTTGGCCGATTTTTCCATGTGGCGTTTTATGTCTAAGGGATCAATTTCTGTCAACCGGGCCATCCTCTCGCTGATCTCGGTTCGGATATCGTGGGTCGGTTCGCAGAGAATCTGCATGGTCGGCCCCGCACAACCGGTACACATGACACCGTGATTGGGACACGGGGCAAGGCAACGGTCCAGAGTTACAGACCCCAAGCAGATATATCCCTGGCTCAAGAAGCAGAGGTCCTCCTCCGGAACCCCCTCAAGAGCACCTTTGAGCATCGACACAGAAGTCTTTTTCATTGTTCGGCGACAACCGGCACAGACCGTCTCCTGTCCGGATTTTATCTCACGGTTCTCCACCAGTGCGGTCAATCCTTCAAAGATATAGTGGGGGTGAGGCGGACAGCCTGGAAGGTACAGATCAACATCAATGACCTCATCAATGGGAGTGACCATCTTTTCAAGACCGGTTATGTCCGTTCCGGGAATAAAATCCGTTCTGGTGGTTGGCGACTTTTGGTAGACGGTCTCCATGATCTCCTCACGGCTATGGGCAAGGCCCGCTCCATGCAGCCCACCGTAGACCGCGCAAGTACCGAACGCAATGATTTTTTTGCATTTTTTTCGCATTTCAAGGGCTGCATGACGGTCATGTTCCGTGCGAATCGAGCCGGTCAGGATACCGATGTCGGCCTCTGGATAGCCCTTTTCATCGGTCAAAACCGGGCATTTGAGAATCTCCACGGCCTCAAGGACACCCAAAATCTTCTCATGCAGATCGACCAGCGCGACGTGACACCCACCGCAATCACACAACCACTCGGTATTTAGTTTAATTTTCCCGGTGCTCATTTTATTTCCTGATAAGTAAAGACAGAGTAAACGACAACTGACAGGCCACAAACAGAGGCGAAATAAAGAGAAAGACTCCTGGGACTATGCCTCGACGGTCAGCACCTTAAGACAGGCATTCTCTCCTGCATGCTTGATCTCGAGGGTCGCCTTTTTTCCCATGATGCTCTCCAGGGCCCCTGCAAAAAATCCATACATCATATTGCACAAAGATCCCTGCTGCGGATGACCGAAACGAAACAGGGACTGTCTGATCATACAATCCCTGAAGACGAGTTGGATCTGTCTTGCTCCCGTCTCATTGACAGTTATCAACTCAGACTGTCCCATGGGTTTGAAGGGCTCGAATCCCCACAGGCAGTTGTTTTCAACAAGGACCCTTCTGACTTCATCAATGGCCTGCAACAGGTCATCAGTAGATTTGGCCCCTGCTGAAAACTTTCGGCCAAGATTTCTTCCGGCCGACATGGTCATGCTGTTGGCACCACGTCCCAGAATAGGCTCTATTCCCGCGGACAAGGCTGCCAGGAAGTTCATGGTTTCCTGAAGAGTTCTTCTTTTTTTAATTATTTCTTCCACATTCAATCCTCTGTATTATCTATTCCAGCCAAGTTCTCCGACGAGATTGACGAACCGAACGCTTTCCAGTGAGACACACTCCGTCGAGTCTTCATTTTTGGTCAACAGTTGCAGAACCTGTACATTTTGGTTTCCCACCGGCATAATCAATCTCCCTCCGTCCGCAAGCTGATCGATAATCGGCTGAGGAATCACCGGCCCCCCCGCTGTAACCATGACGGCATCATAGGGACCGTTTTCCGGCCACCCGAGGGTACCGTCATCGAGTTTGGAAACTATGTTGTAGTACCGCAGTTTATCGAATATCTTACGGGCACTCGCCAGCAACGTATGAATGCGCTCCACCGTAAAAACCTTGTCGCAGATACGGGAAAGGATTGCAGCCTGATAGCCGGATCCTGTCCCTATTTCAAGAACCTTTTCCGTACCCTTAAGTTTCAGGGCCTGGGTCATATAGGCAACAATGAAGGGTTGAGAAATGGTCTGGCCCGCAGCGACAGGCAGGGGATAGTCACCATAGGCTCTTGAACCGAGGGCATCATCAACAAAGAGATGCCGCGGTACTTCCCGTATGGCATTCAGGGTCAGTTCATCTTCTATTCCGCGGGGGAGGAGCTGTTCTTGGACCATCCGCTCCCGGACTGTTTCATAGCCGTCCTTCACGCCTATTCTTTCACGTCCTGCCAGGAATAGGCTCCGGCCCAGCTAAATTCATCTTTGCTAAACGAACTGTATCGACAATCAACGACGATATCGTTTTTAAAGGTGATTAAAACCGTTCCATAGCCATTGGGATTGAAAACTTTACCGATAAAGGGGGTCTTTTGCAGAAAGGATTTGTTTTCTTCGAAATAGACCCATTGCTTGGTGTCGGCGGAGACCATACGTTCCGAATCCGGCTCTCCGAGATAGGTCAGGACATCGGCCCGGGTAGACTTTCCGATGGTAATCAGACTTGCATCCGAAGCAAGGTGTCGGACGGGATGGGTTGTGCATCCAGCTGCCAAAACCAGGATTCCCAGTAGAAGGATGCAGTAACGACGAGTGAAGGGCATATCTATCTCCCTGTAAATTGGACATGAAAAACACTACTACACACTCGTTCTATAGCCTGTAGAGCACGTTTTTTCAATCTTTATGTGAGTTTTTCATCCTGTAAAAAGACGGCTCCATCCTGCATTTTCACCGAGAAACAGATACAACATCCTCAATTTCCGCCATTTTCCAAAATCTGATTACCACTCCTGTCCAACCACTGTGTCGGGGGAGAGAGCTGTTCATTGCACAGGGCACCCTAAACTCATCCCAGGGAGTAACGCTTGCGCTGTCCAGGCTACAGACACCCAAGAAACCAACAGTTCACAACAGGCTGTGTTTCAGAGGTAATCAGATTCTCAAAAGCCTGAGCTAGCCTTTTACTGCTCTGCCCAGAATCCTGTAGTTTCTCTCCACCATGGTCAGGGGGTCAACGAGAAGGCCTGCCTGGATCATCGCATTATCAAAAATCTGCTCCGCGACCTCCTTGGCAAATTCCTGATCATTTTCTCGTAACCCGGACAGTTGAACGACAAGGGGATTATCAAGATTGATTTCCAGCTTTTTCTTGCTCTGCTCATGGACCAGCCCCTTCTCGAGGCGGCTGGCAGAGAGAACCCGTTCCATGCTTGAGGTCATATAACCGTCCGGATTCACGATCATGGCCGGAGCGTCGACAAGCCGTTTGGACTCGATCACATCGGCCACCTTATCGCCCAGAGTCTCTTTTAGCCAGGTAAGCAGGCTTTCACCTTCTTCCTTGTTCAGGGCGGACGCATTCTTCTCGTCGGAAGAGGTCTCTTCGTCCGAGGTTTCGGAACCTTTGGGGAGTGACAGATCGGCGCGATCGGCGGAAACCAGTTTTTTACCATCGAATTCACCAAGATGGGTCAGAACAAAATCATCGATCGGCTCCATGGTAAACAGGATCTCTATATCGTCTTTTTTAAACATCTCGATATAGGGCCCTGCCTCGATGGCCGCCCGGCTTGGTCCGTTGATATAATAGATTTCCTCCTGATCGGGCCGCATCCTCAGTATATAGTCGGCAAGGGAAATCGGTTTCCCCGCTTCCGACTTGGATGATTCAAAACGGACCAGGCGACCGAGTTCTTTCTGGTATTCATAGTCCGAGGTGAGACCCTCTTTGAGATAAATCCCGAAGGTCTTCCAAAACTCGAGGTAGGCTTCCGGGTTTTTGGTTGCCTCCTCGTCCATATATTTCAAGAAACGTTTGGTGATCACCTTTCGCAGTTTTGCAACCAGCGTGTTATCCTGCAGAGATTGCCTGGAGATATTGAGCGGCAGGTCCTCACTGTCAACCACTCCTTTTAGAAAACGCAACCATTCCGGCAAGATATTCTTTGAATGCTGGTCGATAAGAATCCTCTGGCAATACAGGTTGACCCCAGGATCCACCCGCCCGAACCCCATGACCTCAAAATTTTCCTTAGGCACGAAGAGCAATGCATTGATGGCCAAAGGCGCATCGGCTGAGAAGTGGAGACGATAGGTCGGCTCATCCACTGCATTACCGATGAATTTATAGAACTCGGTATAGTCTTTTTCCTCAATCTCGCTTTTGTTTCTGGTCCAGAGGGCCTGAACGGTATTGACGGTATCCTGGTCGATCTTGATCGGAAAGGACACAAAAGCCGAATACTCCTTGATGATCGACTCCACCTTCCATTTCACCGCATAGTCATGGGCATCCTCTTTCAACTCAACGATGACCTTGGTGCCTCGATGCAGTCCTTTTTCTTCCCTGATGGTAAAGGAACCGGAACCGTCTGATTCCCACTCGTGGCCCTCACTGCCATCCCATGACCGGCTCTGGACCCGAACTTTCTGACCGGCCATGAAGGCCGCATAAAACCCTACCCCGAATTGGCCGATCAAACTGACATCCTTTTGGGCCGCCTCCGCCAGTTGGACCAGGAAGGTATTGGAACCGGAATGGGCAATGGTCCCCAGATTCTCCTCCAACTCGGTCCGGGTCATACCGATACCGGTATCGGCTATGGTCAGGACATGGTTCTTTTCGTCCAGAGTGATGGTGATCTCCAGAGGGAGATGATCATCGAAGACCTTCTCTGCGGTAAGCGTTTCATGCCTGAATTTCTCCAAGGCATCCGCTGAGTTAGAAATTAATTCCCGGATAAATAAATCCCGCTCCGTATAGAGGGAATTAATCACAATATCAAGAAGCTTTTTGGTTTCTGCCTTGAATTCATAGGTCTTTTCGTTCATTGGTCACCTCATTCTATTTATCATACCGAGGAAAGCGGCTAGGCGCCTCCCCCTTTCCGTTGATTTTTTACTAAAAGTCGGCGAAAATGGTAAGCATATATCATCTTCTGTCAACCCTGTGCTACTGGAATACCTTGTCCGCTCAACAACCGATGAATACAACCAGAATCATTACATTTGGAGCCCCCAAAATGGCGACCAGGGGATTGAGAAACATCCCCGGAATCGTAAAGGCTGCTCGTGTACTCGCCAACGGCGATCTGACCAATTTCGGCGACAGGACCGAAACCAAGAGCGTGCTTAATGAGATCATGGGTGTCAACCTGAGCATCTTTGCACTGATCGGCAACCTTGACAACGATGAAATCAATACCTATCTGGATGAACTGGATCTGAACCTTCACGGTCAGGCCCGCCTTTTCCAAGACGAGGTTTGCAGTCTCGGGATAGGCGGATGAATCAACAACGCCCCAAGAGACGCAAAACTATTATGACAGATACGATCATTATCGGTGCCGGGCTCTCCGGCCTGACAGTTGCCCATATATTAAAGAGACGATGCTACGGTCACAGGTTTTTGTTGCTGGAAAAGGAATCGACCACAGGCGGCGCCATTAGGACCCACACCCAAGACGGTTTCCTGGCTGAGGCCGGTCCACACGGTTTTCTCGATAATTGCAAGGAAAGTACGGAAATTCTTTCTGAAACCGGACTCGATAATGACTGCATTAAAGCCCCTTTGGGCCGGTTTGTCCGCTATATCTATCTAAGAGGCAAACTCGAGCAGATCCCCCAGACCCCTCCTGCTGTTTTACAAACATCCCTCATAACCTGGAAGGACAAGTTCCGGGTTTTAGGCGATTTCTGGAAGAAACCGCTTGCAGGGGAACCGACCATGGCCGCGTGGGTGGCCTATCGCTTTGGCCCGGCTCTTTTGCCTTTCATTGATGCGGCGTTGACCGGAACCTATGCCGGAGATATGGAAAAACTGGCCGCAGACGGTGTAATGCCAGGAATTCGGGAATTGGAAAAAAAACACGGCTCGGTGATCCGTGGGCTTATCGCTAAAAAACGTACCTCCACCGAGGAAAGACGCCCCAGCCTGCCGGCGATGACCAGCTTTCGGCAAGGCATGCAGACACTCAGCGACCGTTTGGTCGCGTTTATGCAACCTGAACTCGAATTACTCACCGGATGCAGGGTCGAATCGATTAAAAAAGTGGACAGCGGCTGGGAGGTCATCTCCGACAAAGGCCTTTTCAGCGCAGCGAATCTGGTACTCGCCCTCCCCATAAACTCCTCGCTTGCACTCTTAAAAGACATAGACACCACAATGCCTGCAACCACAATTCCCGAAGGGAAGATTGCAACCGTGGCTCTTGGTTTCGACAAAGAGGTAACGCTCCCTCCTGGTTTTGGTTATCTGATCCCCGACAATGAAAACCGCTACACTCTGGGTACCCTCTTTTCCTCCAATATGTTCCCGGGAAGGTCTCCGGGAGGCTGCTCGCTGATCGAAGTCCTGATTGGAGGCCGGAGACATCCTGAACGGTTGACATGTGACGACAATGCCCTGATCGACCATGCGCTCTGCGATACCCGGGATATTCTTCATATCAACAGGCCTCCGGTATTTTCCAAAATTCTGCGCCACGATAACGGAATCCCTCAGCCCGAGCAAGGCTACCCGGAACTCCTGGCCTGGCGCAACAGGCTGACCGCCGAACACCAAGGGCTTTTTGTTTGCGGTTTCGGATGGGACGGAATCGGAATCAATGATATGATCAAGACAGCACGCAGAGTTGCCGAAGCGGTCATGGCCGGCAACAGGGACCAGGAAAGAGAGTCCCCAATCAAAAAGGTGTATTTCTAGATTGTTCTCCAAAAGATGACTTACAAGCGTGCCTTCAAACTCTACTACTCTCGCACATACCTTTGCAATGAAGATGGCGTCGTCAAAAGCCGCCGGTAGTAACCAAGCAGACCTTCAGGGATAGAGAGACTTCCGGAAAAGAGTTGTTACGGTACCATCAGAATTTAGCTATCTTGGTGCTCAGGAGTTTTATCTGCTCATCCACTGAGATATTGCGCAAGGTGAGGCCTGTCACCACCTTTATCGAGTGCAGTACCGTCGAATGATCCCTATTGAAGATCTTGCCGATTTCCACCAGAGACTCCCGGGTGTGCTTGCGGCAGAGATACATGGCCACCTGACGGGGAAAGGTTAGATTTTTTTTCCTGGAACGAGATTGCATTGCCTGGATGCTCACCTTGAACTGGCTCCCGACAAATTCGCTGATCATCTCCGAGGACAAGAGTTTCGGTTCACCAACAACGGACCCAACTACCTCTTTTACCAGATCCATCGCAACCGGACAGCCCAAAAGCTTGGCCTTAGCCCGGATTGCAATAACCGCCGATTCTATCTGACGAACATCTCCTTTAATATGTTGGGCAATATAGGTGACAAAGGATTCGGGCAATTGGAGCTGATGGAATCGTAATTTCTTCAATACGATTCGTTCACGGGTTTTAAGATCCGGAGCCTGAATGCTTGTAACCAGCCCGGCAGCCATCCGTGACCGAAATTCACCGTCGATCCCGTCCAGATCCCTCGGTGATCTATTGGCTGTCAGGACCACCCTCTTGCCTGACTTGATCAGGGAATCCAGCAGTTCATTCAACTCTTCCTGGGTCTTCTTTTTTCCGGTCAATGAATGAACATCTTCGACCAACAGTATGTCGCAGTTTTCATGATATTTTGTCTTGAATCTCTCCATGGTGTTTGCCTTAATCTCACGGACCATTTCAGAGGAAAACTGTTGCGCAGTGACATAATGAAGACGGGTCATCGGGGATTCTAATCTGATCTGATGGGCAACAGCCTGGGTGAGATGACTCTTGCCGAGTCCGGTCGAACTATTGATATAGAGACAAGGTCCCACCGAATCATCGCTTAAAGACATTGATCTGCAGGCGGAATGGGCGAGGATATTGCTTTCACCGACCATAAATTCATCAAAGGTGTAGCGAGGATGCAGGTTTCGAACACATGATCCTCCGGTCGGAACATTCGGCAATCGGAGCTGTTCTCCCTGTATTACAGGAAAACACGGTCTGCCTTTTGTTTCTGAGAGGACCACTCGCCGATGGAGTGGATCGATTTCGTTTACCGTCTCCTGAATAATGTTCAGGTAGTGTTCTGAAATATAGGCATTGAAAAACCGATCAGGGCAGATCAAGTTTATTTTGTCCTCAAGAACCTTGCCGCAGGCAAGTGGCTCTATCCAAAGAGTGAAGACGTTTTCGCCGAGTTCATCCTGTAGGACACCCTTTGCTTTATCCCAAACCATCGATTCTCTCCAGAAAAAAAAGATTTAATACCGATCTAGAACAAGTACGGCCAATCTCTACAGCTAACGCAATATAAAAAAAGATGAAAATAAAGGCATATGCATGCTCTCTGTTACTTTTAGACTCCCCCGGCGTTCACTGCCATACCTCGACAGGAAAAAAAGTCTTTATGAATGACATGCATGCCCGATGATAAACTCCATTTTTAGATTTCCGTCAAAGACCATTTTCAGAAAGATTCCCGGAATCGTCCAATCCGTCCCCTCATATCCTCGAATACAGATGCAGCCCGGCTTTCAAGGGACAACACGCGGGAAGCCTTAATTCTATTGCCCTGAGAGAGTATTGCTTATAACTAATAAATTCCAGATACTTACCGGAATATATTTGAGTTTATCAACAATTTAATTTTATCCTTTAATTCAAATTTTCTGGAAATATCTGTAAATTTCTAAATATTAAACCTAATTTCATCCTCATTTTTCCAGGAACTTTGATCTTTCAAGGGTTTCATTAAAATTTAATAAAAAAATAATTTTTTTCTAACGAGTTTCCATCATGAAACGAGGGATTTTCTTCTAAATCTAGGCACGCGAAGAATTTTGCCCCAGGCATATACCTGATATCGGAGTCGGCGCTTACCTCCGAGGATAAAACTACGAGAGCAACGAAGAGTTCGCGAAAAATGGCCATGTATGGACAGACACAAACGAACTGACCGAATCCGGCCAACCCTCAAAAACATAACAGCTCCATTCTTTCTCGCGGCAAGACCGGCAGTTATTTGATACCCTCATGCCAAAAACATCCACGATATTACCATCACCATTGTCCTCTTACAAATCGGCCTTAGAGCGAAGAAGGTCGTCAACATTGTCGGGCGATCTGTCCTGAAAATGATTTTCGATAACCCGGGCCAGTGTTACAGCCTGTATCACTCCGGCCCCCGATCGTTTAAGCGTCTTGGCGCATTCCCGTAAAGTCGAACCCGTGGTGAAGACATCATCCACCAGACAGATACTCTTTCCTGCAAGCTGTTCTTTTCTCCTGACAGCAAAAGCGGCTTTGAGATTAATTCTTCTTTGGTTACCGTCCAAACCTGTCTGTGGTACCGTGTCCCTTACCCGCACCAGGATATCAGGATCAATGGCCCCCTTTTTTTGTGGAAACAAAAGATGGGCCAGAAGAAGTGATTGATTGAGCCCCCTTCTGCGCAATCGTTTTGGGAAAAGAGGCACCGGGATAACCACATCGCAGGAGGCAAAGGGTTCCAGATCATATCCCTCCATGATCTGGGTAAGAGCGCAAAGGCTTGTCCTGTCGGCACGGTACTTGAGGCTTTGCAGAAGGGTGCTTGCTGGAGGAGCGTAACTGCACACACTCCGAACCTTGGAGAAAGGTGGTGGTTGCCGGAGGCAATCACCACATGTGTGATTGTCCCCTGCTGCAAACGGAAAGTGGGTGCCGCACCTGACACAGAGGGGAGAGAAGAGATACCGAACCTTTGCTAAACAGTTGCTGCAAAGACCCGCAAAAGGAGGTACGGATTCATTGCAAGTTGCACAGGTCCTGGGAAAGACAAGGTCGACAAACTGGTAGAGTATCGTTTTCCATCTCGCGCTCTCGGTCAATTCATTCTCCTGCACAGTTGACGGATACGGCAGTTGCAAGGTTACAGAATCTGCAGAACCTTATCGAGGAAGCAGGGTACTTTCTATGAATATTTTTCACCACAGTCTCGTTTGTGTTCTTTGCATTTTTCCCCAAACATGGCATAATGGGCAAGATTTTATTTCAAATATTGGTTAACATCTCTCTACAGCTTAGAAAAATCGTGATTTTGGTTCAAGATTGTTCGGGGATTTTTTGGAGAAGAAAAAGGGAATTGCTTCCCCTCTGGAAAATTTTAACTAGAATGCCGCCTGGAGAGATAAGGAAAAGGCGGTTTCCGAACCCCCTTTTAAAAACTGTTCACCGGCCTGCATACACAACCGGCAATTGCTCCATCAACTCTTACCGGAAAGGGATTATCCATGGGATTGCAACAAACATCTGCTATCAGATCGAAACGGGGACGTATTGCTAAAAAAGTCTTCCTTCTGTTTCTTCTCCTCCAACTCCCATTCTTCTCGATACCCGCCAAGGCCACTATGCAAAACACCGCCTTTCTCCCGCTTAAAATAGACGGCAAGGCAGATGTCGCCAAACTGACCGCCTTGGCCGATGAGGGTCTCAAAACGGCACTTACCGCCAAAGGTCTTGCAATGGTGGATAGAGAAAAAGCCGAGAAAATGGTTGATTACCAGACCGCCTGGCCGCCGGCTGCCAAAGAACTGCAGCACATATCCCGGTTGACCGGAATGAACAATGTCGCTGTCGGAACCTTGACTGCATTGGGATCCCAGATCAGCATCGACTTCAAAGTCTTTGATTCTTTGTCCCCGACTTCTCCAGCCTTCTTCACCAGACAGGTGAAGTCACCAGCCGACCTGGCCAATGCCATGGGCCAAATCATCCACGACATCTTCGCCTTCAGCCATAAAGCCTCGATCATTGCCTCTATCTCTGCCCAGGGGAATAAAAACATCGACTCAGGGGCAATCCTCAATAAGATTAAAAGCAAGGTCGGTGATATCTATGACCCGGCCCTCCTTCGAAAGGACCTCAAATCGATCTATAACATGGGATACTTTAACGATGTACAGCTCGACGTCAAGGATTCTCCCAAAGGCAAAAACATTGTCTTTGAGCTTGTGGAAAAACCGGTTATCGAATCCATAACCTACAAGGGTATAGACGCACTTGAGGAAAAAGACGTCAAGGACGCCGCCAACCTCAAGGCGCAGAGTATCCTCAACCCTGCCAAAATAAACAACAGCACCGCGGCAATAAAGACCCTCTACAAATCTAAAGGATACTATAACACCACGGTTACACCCAAAATCACCTATCCCAGCCAGGGAAAAGCTCGAGTCACCTTTGACATCAGTGAGGGGAAGAAGATCTATATCAAGGAAATCCGATTTCGCGGCAACAAGACATTTGACAGCGATGAGCTCGAAGATGTCATGCAGACCCAGACCCATGGTATGTTTTCCTGGCTTACCGATTCAGGGCTTTTGGATATGGATAAATTGAAGCAGGATGCCGGACGCATTGTAGCCTTCTATAACAACCACGGATTTTTGGACGTAAAAATCAGCGATCCGATTATTACCCAGGACAAGGAATGGCTGTATATCACCTTTGACATTGACGAGGGCCCTCGATATCGAGTCGGCACCATCGATTTCAAAGGTGACTTAATTGCCGACAAACAGACATTCATTGATATGATGTCCATCCGCAAAGAGCAATATATTAGCAGAAAGGTTCTGCGTGACGATATTCTCAAAATACAGGACTATTACGCCGAAAAGGGGTATGCCTTCGTCGAGATACGGCCGGATCTCAACAAATCGCCTTCCGGCAAACGTTTTGACATCCTTTTCAATATCAAAAAGGGAGATCTGGTCTATATCAACCGGATCACCATCAAAGGCAACAACCGGACCAGGGACAACGTCATCCGTCGCGAACTGACGATAGCAGAAGGTGGAATATTCGATTCCAAAGCCATTCGTGTCAGCACGCAAAAGCTGCAGCGCCTGGAATTTTTTGAACAGGTTAGCCTGACGCCTGAACCCACCGGTGATCCTGCCAAGATGAATATCGATATCGAGGTCAAGGAAAAAAGCACCGGCCGGTTCAGTATTGGAGCCGGATACAGCTCGGTGGACCAGTTGGTGTTGATGGGTCAGATCTCCGAGGACAACTTCTTGGGCCTTGGGGATCGTCTCTCCTTCAGTGCCAATACAGGAAGCTCAAGCAGACTTTTTGATCTTTCCTTCACCAATCCGCATATCAACGATTCCCCCTTGTCTTTGGGAATCGATCTCTTCAACCTTGAAAGAGAATACACTGATTATACAAAAAATTCGAAGGGTGGATCCATTCGACTCGGCTACCCTCTCTGGGAAGAATGGGTAGGAATCGGCAGCTACAGCTATACCGACACCAACTTGACGAAAGTCGCAACTAATGCCTCCTATATTATTCGCAAATCCGTCGATATCAAGACGACCAGTGCTGTCAAGTACGCCTTGCGACGGGATGTCCGTGACCGAATCTACGGGGCCAGCAAGGGATCCTACAACCTCGTCAGTCTCGAATATGCCGGCGGACCCTTCGGTGGCGAGTCGCAGTTCACCAAGGTCGAAGCAATATCCTCCTGGTATTTCCCGCTCTTCTGGGGAACAGTGTTCCATGTTAGGGGATCTGCAGGTCAGGCCTGGGAAAACCAAAAAGACAAACTCCCGGTTTACGAGAGATACTATCTGGGTGGCATCAATACGGTACGCGGATTCAAATATGGCAAGATCAGTCCGAAAGATCCGGTTACGGGTGAACTGATCGGTGGAGACAAAATGTGGTATACCAATACGGAAATTCTCTTTCCCCTGATTGCCAATCAGGGTGTACGGGGCGTCCTCTTCTATGACATGGGCCGCGTTTTTAATAATGATGAGAACTGGTCGTTGGACAATTTTAGAAAATCCACCGGCGTCGGCGTCAACTGGCTGTCTCCCATCGGCCCCTTGCGTATTGTCTGGGGATATAATATCGATCCGCACTCCGGTGAATCTCATTCAGTATGGGATTTTACTATTGGTGGTGCTTTCTGACAGGCTCTTTCTTTCAAAACCTTTAAGACTGCCGGTTGCGATCCTGCAACCGGCACTTTTTTTTATCGATGTCCCTTTTGCTTTCCCAAAAATCGGCCCTTTCCGAACCACTTGTTACCGTCACTGGTCTGCGGGGCAGCAGCCCGGCCTTGATAAGCGCCCTCTCCGCATCGACCCCTTGTTGCTGCATCTTATCAGATGAGAACCTTGTATCACTTTTCGAACAGGACCTCCGTCTCTTTACCGATGCCTCCATTTACACCTATCCCGGCCATGAGATTCCTCCATATACACCCCTCTCTCCTGACCAGCAGACAACCGCGGCCAGGCTCTCGACCCTTTACAGCCTCCAGGAAAGCTCCGGTCGTTTCTTTGTTATCGTCTCCATAGAGGCCCTGATGCGCAGGACCATGCCCAAAAAGGTCCTCACAGGAAAGGCCGAACTGGTTATGGCCAGTGAAGAATTCGACCAACAGAAGCTGATTGCAGACCTCATCCAGGTCGGCTACGAGAAGGTTGCCCTGGTGCAAAGGGTTGGTGACTTTTCCGTACGGGGAGGCATCATAGATATCTTTCCTCCACCTTTCCCCGACGGCCTGGGAACCCAGCAGGAAGGACCGATTCGTCTCGATTTTTTTGGCGACACCATTGACTCCATCAGGGTATTCGACCCCTTGAGCCAACGTTCCGAAAAAGAACTTCCAGAGGTCACCCTGCTGCCGGTAAGCGACATCCTCTTTCCCCCTATGAATTCCAAGGCCAATAGCCAGTCTCTCCAGCTCCTTAGTGAGGCAGCACGAGTCCATAATTGGGATGCGCTCCAGACCAAGATGATTCGCGAACATATCTCATCGGGACGCAGGTTTTCAGGCATCGA
>Ga0307440_1000913_pt1 | contig 14586 bp, 13 predicted proteins | sample SalMarWE160410MG_FD_202150 | JGI IMG/M metagenome (GOLD analysis project Ga0307440, IMG submission 202150) | Salt marsh sediment microbial communities from the Plum Island Ecosystem LTER, Massachusetts, United States - WE1604-10 | ecosystem: Environmental > Aquatic > Marine > Intertidal zone >... | reverse complement strand
TTGTGGGTGCGAAAGGTTCCCAAGGCGGAAGCCGAAGAAACGGCCATGTTTTACCTGGAGAAGGTGCATATCGCAGAGCAGGCCCGGAAATACCCGGGACAGCTTTCGGGCGGCCAGCAGCAGCGCGTTGCCATCGCCCGCAGCCTCTGCATGAAACCCAAACTGATGCTCTTTGACGAGCCCACCTCGGCCCTGGATCCCGAGATGATCAAGGAAGTGCTGGACGTGATGATTGAACTTGCCCGGGAGGGGATGACCATGCTCGTCGTCACCCACGAGATGGGTTTTGCCAAGAGCGTGGCCCACCGGGTGCTCTTTATGGACTTCGGACAGATTGTGGAAGCCAACACGCCGGTGGAATTTTTCGACAACCCGCAGCATGACAGGACCAAACTCTTCCTGAGTCAGATCTTGCATTAGTTTCGGCATTCAACTCAAAGGAATTCCGTGCCCGCGGTTCCGAGGACGCTCTCCGTGATGGTTGCCGTAGAGGTGATAACGGCCCTCTTGGAGGTCCGCCGGACGAACCGGAGGGCCGCCTCCACCTTGGGCTGCATGGATCCCGGGGGAAAATGCCCTTGCTTCAGGTACCGCCCGGCCTTTTCTTTCTCCAGTCGGCGGAGCAGTTCCTGCTGCGGGGTCCCGAAGTTGAGCATGGCCCCTTCCACATCGGTGGCCATGATGAAGATATCCACCCCCACTTCTTCGGCCAGGAGACCGCTCGCCAGGTCCTTGTCGATGACGGCATCCACCCCGCAGAAACTTCTGCCTTCCCGGATAACCGGAATGCCGCCGCCACCGCAGCATATGACGATGAACCCCATTTGGATCAACTTTGTGATTTCACGTTTTTCTACTATGGTCACGGGCCTGGGGGAAGCGACCACCCGGCGGTATCCCTTATTCGTCTCTCGGGTCACAAAGGGGAGGTCCGCCGCCTCTTCTTTGGAGTAGGCAGGGCCTATGGGTTTGGAGGGTTTCTGAAAGGCCGGATCATCAGGGTTCACCACCACATAAGTGATGAGACTCACGAGGGGTTTCTGGTGGATGATCCCGAGCGCCATGAGTTCACTGTCCAGGCTGGATTCGATCATGTAACCCACCTGCCCCTGTGTCTGGGCCACCAGAATTTCGAGCGGCAGTTTCGGGATATCCAGGCTCATTTCCTGCTGAAGGAGCAGGTTGCCCACCTGGGGCCCGTTGCCGTGGGTGATAATCAGGTGAAAATCCCGGGAAAGACGGGCCAGTTGTCTTATGGGCACCTTGAGGTTTTCAAACTGTTCTTCGACGGTTCCCACCTGACCCTTTTTGATGAGTGCATTGCCTCCAAGGGCCACCAGCAAAGTTCCTTTCTTTTTTTTATTATCCATCTGTTCCACGCATTGCCAGTCGTTCCAGAAGCACTTCCTCCAGAAAGGGTTGATCATGGTCCTGGTACTCGTACCGGACCCGCATGGCGGGCTTGTTGATGGTAACGATCCGGGTCAAATGGATAGGGGTGGCAAAGAGGACCAGGTCGCAATCCACACCGTTGATGGTGTTTTCAAGGTCGGATATCTGCTCATCGCTGTATCCCATGGCCGGGAGCACCGGCCCGACGTGGGGGTAAAGGAGATAGGTGTCCTTTATGGTCCCCACCGCAGAGGACCGGGGGTCCACGACTTCGGAAGCGCCGTATTGCCTGGCTGCGATGAGCCCGGCGCCGTAGGGCATGCCTCCATGGGTCAGGGTCGGTCCATCCTCCACCACCATGATGCGTTTTCCCTTGACCTGTTCCGGCCGGCTCACAATAGCGGGTGATTTTGCCAGCACCACCCGGGCCTTCGGGGCATATTGCTCGATGTTCTTGCGCACCTGCTCCACCTGGGCCAGGGAGGCCGTGTCCACCTTGTTGATGACGGCGATGTCCGCCATGAGCATGTTGGTTTCACCCGGGAAATAGAGCAGTTCATGCCCGGCCCGGTGCGGATCGAACAGGACGATGTGGATATCCGGTTGGTAGAAGGGCGTGTCGTTGTTGCCCCCGTCCCAGACAATGATGTCCGCCTCCTTTTGAGCGGCTTCCAGTATCTTTCCGTAGTCCACGCCGGCATAGACCACGATACCGAGATCCACCAGGGGTTCATACTCCTCGCGTTCCTCGATGGTGCAGCGGTGCTTTTCAAAGTCCTCGTAAGCGGAAAAACGCTGGACCACCTGGCTTCTGAGATCCCCGTAGGGCATAGGGTGGCGGATGACCACCACCTTTTTCCCTTTTTTGCGCAGAATATGGCACACCTTTCGCGTGGTCTGTGATTTGCCGCAGCCCGTCCGCACGGCACAGACCGCCACCACGGGTTTTCGGGCCTTGAGCATGGTGTAGGAGGCACCGATGAGGATGAAATCCGCCCCCTCCGCCATGGCTAGGGAGGCCTTGTGCATGACCTCCACGTGCGGGACGTCGCTGTAGGAAAAGGCCACCAGGTCCACCTGGTGCTTTCGAATGAGTTGAGCCAGATCCTTTTCCGGGTAAATGGCAACCCCTTCCGGATAGAGCTTCCCCGCCAGTTCCGGTGGATAGAGGCGTCCCTCGATTTTGGGTATCTGCGCAGCGGTAAAGGCAACCACGCGGTAGCGCTCGTTGTCCCTGAAATAGACGTTGAAGTTGTGAAAATCCCTGCCGGCCGCACCCATAATGATGACCTTTTCCACCATGACATCCCCCCTTTTTTCTGACCATTATGACAGCCTGGACAGATTCTTTCAAGTCATTGTAGCCTGCCGGACTGCCAGCAAGATTTTGAGGATCCGACTAAATGAAGCTTGCCCTGACCAAAAGCCTAGTCTACAATGATAATCACGTTGTTCTCTGAGATGGAGGGGTCATAAAAAGCTGATTTATGCTGCAAACGGCAGCCTATGAGCAACGAAGTGGAGGAGAACCTGACATTCTTTTTCAGACGCTTTCTCATAGTGCACTTGGCAGCCAACCCCGACATGGACGGCCATCTGGGGTTTACGCCTCCAGAATCCTTGGCGCTCTCTAATGGCTGCCCTTAAACCCCAAATGGGCGTCCATCTCCACCGTGGTGCTTAGAAAGCGTCTGAAAAAGAATGTCAGGCTCTCCTCCTGAGCTCCAGTAATAAAACGATTTCCTTGGAATCTGATTTATGACACTTTGAGGCATCCTATGAGAAAGGAACTTAATTAATACTATCAGTTTCTTGGAAGTCCCGAGGACCGGATTTTTTATGATTCCATCATTATTGGCTGTTACGAAAGGATACGCGATGGATCTATCAAAATTTTTGTCAAATACTGAAAAACCCATTTTGCTTGACGGCGCTATGGGCACCGAACTGGCTGAAGCCGGCCTGGAAATGGGTGGCCAAAACTGTATTACCCATCCGGATGGCGTGTTGGCCATTCACCGGGCATATGTTGCATGCGGGGTGGATCTGATCATCACCAACACCCTGACCATGAACCGCATCTACATCGAATCGCACAACCTGGATGTGGATGTGAGAGACGTGAACCTGGCAGGTGCCGGGCTCGCCGGGAAAGCCGTCCGCGAAGGTCAATATGTTCTGGGGGATATGGGTTCCACCGGAAAAATGATGGAGCCCTATGGAGATCTGGCAAGAAAAGAGGCCCTTAAAGCATTCCGGGAGCAGGCTAAGCTATTGGCCGAAGGCGGGGTGGACGGTCTGATCATTGAAACCATGTTCGATCTTCAGGAAGCCCGGTGTGCGCTTGAGGCCTGTAAATCGGTCACCGACCTCCCGGTCATTGCCTCGATCTCATTTAATACGACTCAAAAGGGCGGACGGACCATCATGGGGAACTCCGCCCGGGACTGTGCTCAGGGTCTCGCCGAAGCAGGGGCCTCCGCCGTAGGGGCAAACTGTGGCGACCTCGATCCGTTCCAGATGGCTGGAATCGTCGCGATCATGCAGGAAGCCACATCCATTCCTGTCCTGGCGCAGCCCAACGCGGGCAAACCCAGGCTGGTCGAGAAACAAACGGTATTTGACATGTCTCCATCAGACTTTGCCGAAGGAGTATATCAGTGCTCACAAGCAGGCGCCCGGCTGGTGGGGGGGTGCTGTGGAACAACACCTGCCCACATCCTGGCCCTTGCAGACAGGTTAGCCTGATATCACCAGTCCTCTTGTTCGTGTTGCCCGTGCAGGATGGGGAGTCCTGTTGGTCAGATAGACGCCGAAACACACGACCAGAGTACCAACGGCCAACGACAGGGTGATGGGTTCCCCCAGCATGAAAAAGGCGAGCAGCACCGCACTGATGGGTACGAAATTGATGAACTGACTGGCCTTTGTCGCACCGATGACTTTTATCCCTTCATAATACCAAACGAATCCCAGGACCGTCCCGAAGAAACCCAGGTAGAAAATACTGAACCAGGCCGAAATCGAGTAGTGGGTGAAATCCGTGGCCATGCCTTCATAAAGGCCCGGAACAATCAGGAAAAGCGTCCCTGCCAGACAGGAGTAGGTGGCAACCACCAGGGGAGAAAGATCGGCCATGGCGGCCTTGCCGATAAGGGAATAGGCCGACCAGCAGAGGACGCAGAGGAAAATATAGAAATCACCCGGCCCAAGGGCCCCGTTGAAGATGTCGCCGAGTTGGCCCCGTGAAATGACGATCATGGCGCCCATGATGGAGATGATAATACCGGCCAGCTTGACAAGGCTCAACTTTTCCTTGAAAAACCAGCTTGCGAAAAGGGCGATGACCACCGGGTTGTTGGCGATGATGAGGGCGGCCCGACCTGCGGTTATGAGCTTGAGGCCCTTGAGGAAAAACACATTGTAGGCAAACACGCCCGTGGCACCCAGGAGCAGAATGGGGATAATCTGGCCCTTCTTGATGCCGGGGAGTCCATGGTTTTCTCTCCGGGTCATGGTCAGCAGAAACAGGCAAGCGATCACGAATCTGAAAAAAGCGGTCGAATAGGGCCCCACTTCCCGGACGACGACTCTCCCGGCGATAAAGGTCCCGCCCCAGAATACGGCTGTCAAAAAGAGTTTGAGATAAATAATCAGGCGCTGTTTCTTAGACATTCCTGCTCCGTTCTATCCACCAAGATATTCGACGCGATGGACCAGTTCCAGACTTGGGGCAAGGACGGGGTCCTTGAATTGGGCCCGCAGGGCCGATTCAAGCATCTCCGGGGTGATGGCCCGCCCGAACCCGGCCAGAACTCCCAGAGAGGCCAGGGCCCTCTCAGGCAGCTTGATACCCTGTGCCTTGAAATCCACCGGGATGGTCTGTCCATTCGTCCGGGGCAGAGTCAGGTCATGGGAATGAATCACCAAGGTTTCAGCATCGAGGTCGGCAAAAAGCGGGGATCGCCGGCCAACGCCCTCCTGGCCGACGGCAAGGATGGCGGCAGGCCTCTCGATTCCCGTATAACCGATCTCTTCCGGGGATAAGATCACCTCGCTGATGGAAGGGCCTCTCAGGACCGTGATATTATACTCATTTTTCTGGGTCACCCTCAAACCCGCCGAAAGACCGGCCAGGCAGAGGATGTCCCCGGCGGTGATGATCCTCTGGCCGGCGTCGCCCAGGATGACCACGCCCTGCCTTCCCTCCCCTGGAGGAGCATGGGTTGCCTCCAGACTGACCGGCGGGGTGACGGGCCCCAGGGTTTTTGCCGTTTCCCTGTAGAGGGACCCGTATTCTGCTCGCCGGTTTTCTTCCACAGGACCCTCAAAGGGAGGCAGATGGGAAAGGTCTTCTTCGATCGTCCCGGGGCTGAGCTTGTTCTTCTTGGTATAGCGCCCCGTGCAGATACCCCAGATGTCTATCACGGAGAAGCCCTTGTGGCGAACGGCCCGTTCGATTTCCTTTGCCAGGTCTTTCCGGTAAGCGGAGCAACGCGTGACATAGGTCGCCCCGGCCGAGGCGGCCACCTTGCACACATCCAGGGGACGCTCCAATCGGTTCAAAAATCCCGAACCAACCAAGGCATCGGGAGGTGTGGTGGCTGAAAACTGACCCCCGGTCATGCCGAAATTGAAATTGTTCAGGACGAGGAGTGTCAGGTCGAGATTCCGGCGGCATGCGCTGAGAAAGTGGGCACCGCCGATGCCCATACCACCGTCCCCCATGGTCACGACGACGTTCAGGTCCGGGTATGCCAGTTTCAGACCGGTTGCATTGGTCAAAGCCCTTCCGTGAAGCCCGTGAAAGGCATGGGTATGGAAAAAGGTGTCGAATAGCCCGGAGCAGCCGATATCACTCACCATGGCGATCTCGGTGCCCTTGAGACCCATATTCTGGAAGGCCTTGTCCAGGATTCCGGCTATCCGGTCATGGGTGCAACCGGGACAGAAGACCGGCGGTCTCTCTTTATTGAGCAGGCTGGCCATGGGTAAGCACCTCCTCGATCCGGTGTGGTGTGATCAGCCTGCCGTTCATCCCACCGCAAAAGTCGACCTGTTTCCCGGGCAGGACACGTCTGATCTCGCGGACATACTGTCCATCGTTCATCTCCAGCACGATAATCCTTTTGGCGCCCTCCGCCTTTTCCCTGATGAGGGCTTCCGGCACGGGCCAAATGGTCTTGAGTACGAGGAGAGAAACCGGGCGGTCCGTACCCTTGCGGCGATCGTAGACATCCTTCGCTGCGCGGGCGGTAACGCCATAGGAGAGGATGAGGGTGTCTGCCGCCTTCTCCATGTATGCTTCATGATAGGAAAACCGGCCTATAGCGGAGAGGATCTTGTCCCTCAATCTCTCCTGGTTCCGGGCGATCCGGTCGGGATCCGTTGTGATGTAGCCGTCCGGGCCGTGGGTGGAAGAGGTCTGGCGCACGGGTATGAATGGGTTCCCGATGGGAAGGAAACCGGGCACCCGACTCCCGGACCGGACATCAAAGGGGAGGAATGCTTCGCCTGCAGGCGGCGTGGTGCGATCAATGATCTCCGGCCTCTCAATGGCATCCATGTCCAGGCCCTCCTTGGTCATACTCACCTCCTTGTTGGAGGCGAGGAATACCGGGCATCTGAATTCCTCGGCCAGGTTGAAGGCATGCATGGTGAGCAGAAAGCAGTCCTTTGTGTCGGAGGGGGCCAGCGCGATGACCGGGAGGCCCCCGCTGTTCCCCCACCGCATGAACTGGATGTCGCCGTCCGCCCCACGGGTGGCGGAGCCCGTGGACGGCCCCAGCCTCTGGACCAGCGCGATCACAATGGGGATCTCGCTTCCGATGGCAAAGGAGAGGTGTTCGCTGTAGAGACTCAGGCCGGGACCCGACGTGGCGGTCATGACCTTGAGGCCGGCCATGGAGGCCCCCAGGCAGGAACCGATGGAGGCGATTTCGTCCTCCCCTTGGAGGCACACCCCGCCCACAGGGGGCAGGAGCCTGAGCATGGTGTTGAAGATGGTGGTTGCGGGGGTTATGGGGTACCCGGCAAAGAAACGACAGCCCGATTCAAAGGCACCCCAGGCAATCGCCTCATTCCCTTCCATCAGTGCAAAACCCATCTATATGCCTCCGTTTTTGGCATTCTTGCCACTTGGCTCCTCACAAAAAAGCGGCCGGGAGTTCAGTTGGTCCGGGTAGAAATGCGGCTAAACAGGCGACCATTTTTATGCCGCCAGGAGAAGGCTGAAAAATTCGTCCCAGTCGCCGGCCCGGGGCACGTCCGCATCGGGCATCTCTTCCTCTCCCACCGGAATCCCTGGGAGCATAGGAACCTTGTGATCCAGGGCCCAGGTAAACCAGACGGGACGGATACCCGCGTCCAGTGCGCCGTTCACATCGGCCTCGATATTGTCGCCCACGTAGAGGACACGCGTCCGGTCCACACCAAAATCCGCCACGAGTTTCTCAAACACCATGGCATGGGGCTTGCGATAACCCAGTTCCCCCGAGATGAGCAGGACGTCAAAGAAGTGAGTAATTTCAAGGGCATCAACGAGTTTAACTGCCGCGGGTGCGTGGGTGAAATTGGAAAGCAGCCCCAGGCGGTAGGACCCCTTGAGCTCTTTCAGCATTTCGATCGTGCCGGGGATAAGACGGCAGTAGTCAAGAAAAGCAGAGAAATATGCATCGAGTGCCAGGGCGATTCTGGGGTCATCGGGTTCAAGGGGATGCCCCATTTCCCTGAGGGCTGCGCTCACCCAGAAGCGGTTGTGGGTCTCCCGGCCGTCTTCCTTCGTCTTTTCCAGGAAGTCCAGGGCACAACGGCGATAGGTCTTCTTGAAAGGGGTGTCTTCAAAGATGAGACCGCTTTTACGCAGGCTGTTGATCAGCCTTTCAACGGCCTCGCTCACGGCTTTCGGGTCTGCGGTTATGAGGGTATTGAAAAGGTCAAATCCGATGGCTTCTACGTTTTTCAAAAGACGTCTCCCTTGTATCTTCTTGACTGGAATCACGCGATCGTTTCCCATCCTGATTACCGCAGCGATCCGTGGTAAGTCAATGAAAATGGTGGTGGTCGCGAAATCAGGAAATCCGCATCAAGAAGGAAATGCGTTGACATTCGAGCTCCCCGACCCTTATTCTACCACCTCGGCCGTGTTCATTTGGATGCGGTCAACGCGTTCCTGGAGGTGCACCCGATTTGACCACAGTTTCCCTTGCCCGTTGCGAAAGCTATGAGGCCCGCCCGGTGGAGGCGGCCCTGCTTAAGGTGCTGGAACCCCTGGGAGGCATCACCCAGTATGTAAGACCGGGAGACAGGGTCCTCATCAAACCCAATCTCCTTTCGGCCCGGTCCCCTGAAAAGCGGGTGACCACGGATCCCGCCATGGTTCGGGCTGTTGCAGTTATGGTCAAGGAAGCGGGAGGTCACCCATTCATAGGCGACAGCCCGGGGATCGAGCCTTTCAGACGCGTCATCGCAAAAACCGGCATGGAGGACGTGGCCGGGGAACTTGGAACAGAACTGGTGGAACTCAGTCACCCCAGAAAGATCACCCTGGCGAAAGGGTCCCTGTTCCGTAGCCTCGAGATCGCATCCCAGGCCCTGGATGCGGACGTGGTTATCAACCTGCCCAAACTGAAGACCCACACCCAGATGCTGATGACCCTCGGCGTCAAAAACCTGTTCGGGACTATCGTTGCCCAGCGAAAGACCGAGTGGCATTACATGACCGGCCTCAACCGGGACACCTTTGCCTCCCTGCTTCTCGCCATCTACCAGGCCGTGAACCCGGCCCTGACCATATTGGACGGGGTGTGGGGCATGGATGGGAACGGTCCCGGTAACGGGAACCCCTGCCGGCTGAACCTGGTGGCAGCAGCACGGGACGCGGTGGCGCTTGATGCGACCATCTGTCACTTGCTGGGGATTACCCTGGAATCCTACCCCCTTTACAGGGTGGCCAGGGCCGAGGGTATCGGTGAAACCGATACCCGACGGATCAGGTTGGAGGGAGATCCACCTGATTCGTTTGCGTTCCCAATATTCCGGATCCCGAAGCTGGACTCGCTCAGTGTCCTGCCCGGGTTTCTGGACGGGTTTTCCAAGCGCTACCTGGTTTCAAAGCCGGTCCAGGATTCGAAAATTTGCGCGGGATGCAAAGAATGCGTCCAGGCGTGTCCGGCGGAAGCCATTGCCTTGGAGGAAAGACATCTCCGTTTTGATTATGAAGCATGCATCAGGTGCTATTGCTGTCAGGAAATCTGCCCCCAGGGTGCCATCGGGTTCAAAAAGGGCCTCCTTCTGAAGATCCTGAACCGATTTAACAGATAGAACCTGCCATGACATTTCGGAAAAATACAATCATCACAAACTGTTGGAGAGATAGGACTTAAGATGAACTTCCTTGCCAGTGCGCATATAAAGCGCGTTTTTTGCAGGCTGCCTGCCGCGGTCGCGATCCTGACCTTGGCCGGATGTGCCGCCGTCGGCCCGGACTACAAACCCGTGAAACCCGATGCGCCTCCCACGTGGCACACGGAACTGCGAGGAGGACTGCGAGCGGTCCCGTTAAACCCCGAGACCCTGAGCCGCTGGTGGCGCACCCTTGATGATCCGGAACTCTCCAGTCTTGAGGAACGGGCAGTCAACGGAAATCTGAACCTGAAAGAAGCCCGTAGCAGGATTCGTGAAGCCCGGGCTCTCCGTGGGGAGAGCCGCGCGGGCCTCTTTCCTTCCCTGGATGCCGCCGGCTCTGCGACTAAGCGACGCAGCAGTGAAAACAGCGGGATAGGCGGGGAAAGCAAACTCTATGCCGCCGGTTTTGACGCGGGCTGGGAACTGGACATCTTCGGAGGGGCGCGTCGTTCCGTGGAGGCGGCCCAGGCGAACCTGGAGGCCGCCCAGGAGAATCTCCGTGATGTACTCGTGAGCCTGCTTGCCGAAGTGGCCTTGAACTATGTGGATGTCCGTACCAATCAGGCCAGACTCGCTGTAACCCGAGCGAACATCGGGGCCCAGCAGGAAACCTATGAGCTGAATCTTTCCCGCTATCAGGCGGGACTCATTGATGAACTGGCCGTGCAGCAATCCCTATACAACCTTGAGCGCACCCGTTCCCAGATCCCGGCCCTTCAGACGGGCCTTGCCGCCGCTAAAAACCGAGTGGCGGTACTCCTGGGTGAAAGTCCCGGAGCGCTCGACGAGGAACTGGCCGAAACGCTTCCGCTCCCGACACTCCCGGTGACAGTGGCCGTCGGTGTGCCGGCCGAAACGTTGCGCAACCGTCCCGACATCCGGCGCGCCGAACGAAACCTGGCTGCCCAGACGGCCCGGATCGGCGTCGCCACTGCGGATCTCTATCCCAAATTCCGGTTGTTCGGGACCATCGGACTGGAATCCATCTCAAGCGGGGACCTCCTTGAATGGGCCAGCCGTACCTGGAGCATCGGCCCTAGTGTTTCATGGAAGGTTTTCGATGCCGGTGCAATTCGCCAGAATATCCGGGTGCAGACCGCTCGCCAGGAGCAGGCCCTGATCCAATACCAATCCACGGTCCTCAAGGCCAAGGAAGAGGTGGAAAATGTCCTGGTGGCCTACGCCAAGGAACAGCTCCGGCAGGAGTCTCTTGCCAGGGCCACCGCAGCCGCCCGGCGTGCCGATCTGCTTGCACGTGACCGATACAAGGCGGGCCTGGCGGATTTCAGCAATGTCCTGGATGCCCAGAGATCGCTGCTCGCGTTCCAGGATGAACTCGCCCAGAGCAAGGGGTTGGTCACCACAAACCTGGTGCGCCTCTACAAGGCCCTTGGCGGCGGCTGGTCTTTCATTGAAACGGTCCCACACCCCGGAAAAAAGCAGGATGGAAAGGAGTGAACAAACGAATTCCTGAACAAGACGACTCCCTGAAGCGGACTTTGGGCATGGATCACGTCGCCGGGCGGAAGAGGGGAAGGGAGGCATCAATGACATTGCTTCCAGCCATTCTCCTAAGATAGGACGCGCATCCAAGCCCCGATACCGATTCCCGGGGTCTCCATCTCTCCCTGCGCGTAAATTTCATTGAGAATATCAGGCGTATCTCCCACAAGCCGCCCCTCCAATCTTTCTTCCAGCCGGCTGATCCCATCAGGTGGGAAGCAAAAGAAGTCTCCGGTCAGAGAGACATTGACAAAGCGCCCATCCCTGATTTCAAAATCGCCCCGCATCAGTCCGCCGGGGGCCTTATAGACCCTGTGCACGACATTGGCGCCTCCCCTTATCTTGAGTTCCCTTCCGGGAATACGCCTGCCCCTGTGATGGACCCAGCTCTCCTTCATCATTCGCGATTCCAGTTCTTCCATCACGGGCCTGATGGGCTGCAGATCCCGGGCTTGTTCCATCGCCCCCGTAATTTCCTGAAATGCTTGGGCCATCATGTTGTTGAGTATCTGTTCCGTCCATTGGTTTGCCTTTTCTTCACCGAGTTCACGCCGGATGGTACTGAGATTGACCATCAGGGACTTATGGACCTTGTCTCGATATTTCTCGTCCGGAACGCGAAGGACCCTGCACATCATCTCGTAATTGAAATCCATGATGAGATTACCCACAAAGACCACACAACCCCCGATCTCGCCCACCCCTGTGCCTGATATCTTTCGGGTCTGCACAACGATGTCGTTCACGGGTTTGAATTCGGCCTGGATGCCGATCTCACGATAGACGTTGATGGCGGGCGCCAGGAATTTCTTGTAAAAGGCCCCTTTGTTCTTCGGAACGATGGGATTGTCACGCCTGAGGATCAGCTGAAAAAAGAGCTGGTCCCCATCCAGATAGACCGCACCTCCGCCCACCTCCCGGCGAAAAACAGGAATGTTGTTTGTCCTGCAGTATTCCAGATCCACCTCCTGTGCTGCATCCTGGTGGAATCCGATACACACGTAAGGGGAGGCGGGAGAAAGCAGTACAAGGGCCTCCTCCCCTGTCTTTGCCAAGGCGTGGTAGATGAGCTGGGAATCCAGCCAGGGGACCTTCCCCAGATTATAGAGTTTCATTTCTGTTGTTTTCTCCGTTTAAGGCGAATTCTCGGCATAGGTGAAAGATGTTTGTCAATGCTCAAGCGCACGATGTACCAATTGGGTGATATCCAGCACCTCAAGAGAAATCTTGTTGCGTTTCACATAGGTGGTCATGGTTCGAACGCATTGTTGGCATGAGGTCACAACGGTTTGGGCGCCCGTGGAAAGAATCTCGTCTATCTTTGCCTTTGCGATTTCCGCCGTGAGTTTCGCGTCCACCATCTCCAGGTTTCCGCCCCCGCCGCAGCATTGGCAATCCCGGCGATTGCGCGGGAGTTCCACTAATTTCACACCGGGAAGGGACTGAATCAGCTCACGCGGTTCCTCATAGATCAAGGCACCCCGCCCCAGGTCGCAGGGGTCGTGGTAGGTGACGGTCATGTCCAGTTCCTTCAGGGGGACTTTTCCGGCTTTCACCAGGTTGACCAGAAACTGGGAGGCGTGGGACAGTCGAAGACCTTCAGGCCGGTAGTATTCCTTCCACATCTGGTAGCAGGAGGGACAGGCAAATAGGATCTCTTTGGCGCCCCTCTCTTTTACGGCCTGGATGTTGTGATCTCGGAATTCCCGGAAAAGCTCCATCAGGCCCGCCCCCAGCATGGGGAAGCCGCAGCACCACTCATCCTCACCAAGGAGGGTGAAATCGACACCACTCACATCCATGACCTGCGCCAGGGCCATGGGAATCTTCTGGGCGATGGGAAAGTAGGCGGCCGTGCACCCCGTAAAGTAGACCACCTCGGCCTTTTCCCTGACATAGCCGTCAGCGGGGGGATCGCGCATGTCCTCCACCCAGTCGGCCCGTTCTTCATTGTCCTCGTCAAAGACATTTCGGCTCTCTTCCAGGTTCTCCTTGATCATATTGATCTTTTTTGGATAAAACCCGGAATGCACCAGGTCCTGACGTAGGGAGAGCCAGAGGTCCTTCAGGCGGATTCCCACCGGGCAGGCGCCCTGGCAATTGCCGCATAGCGTGCAACGAAACGCGGTATCGCTGAAATGTTTCCACGCCTCATCCGACAGCCCCTGTTTCTTGAAGATCCTGCGAAAAAGCCCCGTCCGACCCTTTAGAATCTCCTTCAGGCCCTTCATGCGGAAAAGTGCGGAAAGCTCTCCGTCCTCCGCCGCGGACACGGCCGGGCAGATATCGGCGCAGGCCTGGCAATTGGTACAGGCTTCCAGTTCCATCAGTTGTCTGACGCTGTAATCCCGGTTTCCCATCTTTCCTTCAATGGAGCACAATGGTCGCGACCAGGAGGTCGCTCCTACGTTGTGCCAACCACATCACTCCTCGGCGTACTTTTCGATGTCCGCCAGGACCCATTTTTTCACAGCCTCGTCCCCGTGGATGAGATCCTGCATCTCCGCCATATCGGATGGCCTGATCCTGTACATCCATCCCTTTCCGTAGCAGTCATCGTTGATGAGGTCGGGCCGGGTCTCCAGTTCCTCGTTCACGGCCACGAGTTCCCCATTGACCGGTGCAAAGACCTTTCCCAACCACTTGCCGGATTCGGCCTTGGCGAATTTCTTGCCCTTCGTTAGTTTCTTGCCCTCATCAGGGAGCTGGATATAAACGATCTCTCCGGCCATGGCCTGGGCGAAATCATCCATCCCCATCACCAGAAGATCTCCCTCTTCCCTTACCCAGAAGTGGTTCTCTTCGTAGTAAAGTTCATCCGGCATGTTGTATTGTTCAATCTGCATTTGCTTTCCTCCTTTTCTTTTGTTGACAGGATCAACAGGATTCCTTTCGATCAAAAAAGATTTCACCGCAAAGACGCAAAGAACGCAAAGGAAAAACTTTATCAAAGTTCCTGAGAAGGAACTTTGATAAGAAGCTTTCCAATCAGAAACACCTTCTGCTTTTGCCCGAAGGGCCTGATGTATAGTATTTTCCCCGTCTCAGGGGAAAATACTATCAACAAAACTTGGCGTCCTCTGCACCTTGAGAGAGCAAAGCGAACGGGCGGTGAATCTTCTTTCTTCAATTAAGCCGCCCTGCTCAATAATCCCAAAAATCCTGTTCATCCTGTCTAAGAATTATGCTGCCTCTTCCATCAATTTATTGATGAATTGCGTCGTGGTGTACACCTTGAACTTCTGTTTCCGGAGCTTGGCATTAGACAGGTTGTGGACGCAGGAA
>Ga0307440_1000911_pt1 | contig 14600 bp, 13 predicted proteins | sample SalMarWE160410MG_FD_202150 | JGI IMG/M metagenome (GOLD analysis project Ga0307440, IMG submission 202150) | Salt marsh sediment microbial communities from the Plum Island Ecosystem LTER, Massachusetts, United States - WE1604-10 | ecosystem: Environmental > Aquatic > Marine > Intertidal zone >... | reverse complement strand
GAAGCCGTCGGGGTTGGAGCGGGGTACATAGAAGGGACGGCAGCCGCAATGTCTGCAGAAATAGTGCTGGGCGGTGTTCGTGTTGAAAGTATAGAGGGAAAGATCCTTCTTGCCTTGAACCAGTCTGAATGCGCTGGCCGGGACTATGAGATGCAAGTAGCCTGTTCGAGTACACATTGAACAGTTGCACTCATAGGCTTCGATGTGCTCCGAGGCGTCTACCTCAAGCACAATGGCGCCGCAATGGCAGCTACCCCTATGACGCATGCCGCTCATTCCATTGCTGTCTACACATCGTATCCGTGATTTCATCCTCCATGATCAAGCGCCCTCGAAGCGGGCATTCGTACGCGAACCGATAGGCCTGGAGCAAGACGCGCCCGGTATGAGGCGGGGTGCTCTTGAAAGGATTTGTGTTCAGTATCCCAAATCCTGGATCGCGTCCATAACCATACGTGTGCCTGGACAGCAGACATCAGGGGCTTTCGGCGGCATATTCGACGGCCTTTGTGGCATGAATCGACGTCGTGTCGAATAGCAATACATTGGTGTCGGTCTGGTTGACGAGCAAGCCGATTTCCGTGCAACCAAGAATTACGCCCTCCGCGCCACGCGATGCGAGGCCGTCGATGATGCGCAGAAAGTCCGACTTGGACGCCGTTTCCAGTTTTCCCAGGCAAAGCTCCTCATAGATGACACGGTGAACGATTTCGCGATCCGGTTTTTCCGGGATCAAAACATTTAGGTCGTAGTCTTTTTCGAGCCGGCCCCGGTAAAAATCCTCTTCCATCGTAAAGGCCGTGCCCAGCAGGCCTACTCTTTGAATGCCTTCTCGCTTTAGGACCTCGGCCATTGAATCGGCGATATGGAGCAGCGGGATGTGTATGGCCCGCTGCACCTCGGGCGCAAGCTTGTGCATGGTGTTCGTGCAAATCAGTAGAAACTCTGCGCCTCCTGCTTCGATACGCTTTGCGGCATCCACCAGGATTTCCGCCATCGCGTCCCAGTTGCCCGCGTGCTGCAATTTCTCTATGGGATCGAAATCGAGGCTGAACATCACGATCTCGGCCGAATGCAACCCGCCGAACTTGCGTTTGATGCCTTCGTTGATCAGACGGTAATAGCCGACCGTGCTCTCCCAGCTCATGCCGCCGATCAAACCAATGGTTTTCATGTGTCCGATCCTCGGTCCCGCGTCTCCCGGACCCTGGACTCCGAGACTGGCCAGGTATCGAATTGCGGCAAACCGTCGGTGATCTCATGCCACGGCGCTTTAGAACCGACGAATATATGCGCTTCAGGCTTGCCGCCGGGGTCCTGGTCGAGACCGCCGAGGGGGATGCCCACGACCTCGGGCCTGTCGAGATAAAAGCTTGCCAGGTTGGAGCCGCAGACTGAACAGAAGGTCTTGGTGACATTATCCGAGGAGCGGTATGCCTTCAAAAGGTGTTCCCCACTAAGCCACCGGAACTGCGAGCGAGTTATGGAGGCACGGGTTCTGAAGGCGGCTCCGTGCCATCTCCGGCATTTTGAACAATGGCAGTTGAAGATCGGTCCGAGCGATCCGGAGATTTCATAAGTTACTGCCTCGCACAGGCATTTTCCAGTCATCCTATCCATTCAATGGCTTCCTTTTGTGCGCTAATAAGTGTGGGCGGGATTAAGTCAGCAGGCGCATAAGACCCATCAACAATGTAAAGGAAAGAAGGGCGCACGTCATGGCGATTCCGGGCGTTCCGAGGTGTGCCTATTCTTCGTTCCTGCCCAGTTCGCGTCCCAGTTTCAGCACTGCTTCGATCAGTGCTTCAAAATCCTCGCGTCGGCTACGGTGGTTGGTAATCGCAACGCGCAAGGCGAAGCGGCCGTTCAGTTCCGTCGATGAAGGAACCGCGATGCCGCGCTCCTGCAGCTCTACCAGGATTTTTGCATTAAGGTGATTAAGTGAATCCTCGTTCAAACCCCGATCTCGGTAACGGAAGTTGACAATATTCAGCGGTGCAGGCGCCAGCAGTTCCAGTTTGGGTTCCTTGGCCACCAGCTCGATGAGATAGCCCGCCTGGCGGATATTCCGCGCAATCGACTCTGCAAACCGATCCACGCCGTAAGCCTGCAGGTTGAGCCATACTTTGAGTGCCCGAAAATTACGCGACAGTTGCGGGCTGTAATCGGCGAACATGACCGGTCCGGTGGCGATACCGCCTCCGACTTCCGCAAGGTAGTGCGCTTGGTGGGCGAACGTCGCCGTATGGTGTGCCTTGTCGCGGACCAGGGTGCAGGCTACTTCATATGGCAGGTACATCCATTTGTGCAGATCGAATGCCAGTGAATCGGCACGTTCCATGCCCTTAAGCAGGTTGCGGCTTGCAGGATCCAGAACGGCAAGCGCGCCAAAGGCGCCGTCCACATGCAGCCAGAGGTTTTCATCGTGACACAGGTCGGCAAGCTCGTCCAGAGGATCGATGGCCCCGGTGTTTACGGTGCCGGCGTTGGCCACGACGCAGATTGGATGGTAGCCGCGTGATCGGTCCGCCGCGATCCGTTCGCGCAAGTCTCCGGTGTTTATCGTGAAGTTCGCCTTGGCCGGAATCTCACCGAAGGAATCACTGCCCATGCCGAGCAATTCAACGGCACGTACGACCGAGTTATGTGCTTCCGTGGAGCTATAGACCATCATGCGCGGACCGCCCGTAAGCCCTTGCCTGCGCATTTCAAAAGGGGCTTTCGCATTCCGGGCTACTGCGAGGGCGATCTGGTTGGCGACCGAACCGCCGGTGGCAAGGATACCGCTGGCCGTATTCGGGAAACCCATCAATTCCCGCAGCCACTCGATGACCTGAAGCTCCACGAAAGTCGCGCCCTGGTGATGGCCGGCCGCATTGGTATTGAGGGTGGCGGTGAGCATTTCCGCGAGTACAGCCATCGGTGTTCCCGTGCCGATCACCCAGCCCCAGAAGCGTGGATGAATATTGCCCAAGGGGTAGGGCTCAATCAACTTTTGATAATCGGCGTAAGCAGCCTTCTCGCCGCGGCCTTTGCGGGGGACGGGAGTGTTCAGCGCCTCCCTGACAGATTCGGGTACGCGTTGCCAAGGGGGACGTTCGCGCACGGTCCGAAGGGCGTTCATGGCGTCGTCAAGCATGCCATGGGCGAGTTCGCCGAATTGGTCCCAATTGTCGGGATCAAGAGAGGGTCCTGAAAGGCGGTCTGTTTTATGTGTCATTGCTCATGGACCAGCATCACCGGAAGCTCTATTTTAGAGCGGTCACCCCCTTTGTGCCTGGCTCATGGGATTGCCAGTCCTTGCGGATCAGACCATAGATGACGCTGTCCGAGACCTGCTCATTGACGATCCAGCGCTCGCGCAGGAGGCCTTCGCGTACGAAGCCGAGCCGTTCGACGGTTTTTACGGAAGCTTCATTGAGGGGGTCGATGTCGGCCTCGATCCGGTTCAGGTTCAAACGCTCGAAGCCGTAGTGAATGATCGCACGCAGTGCTTCGTTCATATAGCCGTTGCCCCATGTCCATGAAGCCAGACAGTAGCCGATTTCAGCGCGGCGGCAGGACTCGGAAAATTTGAACAGGGTGCATTGGCCGATCAGCCGCGAATCCTCGGCTCTTTCAAGTACGAGGCAGAGATGCTCGCCATTTTGAAAGGCCTTGATGTCACGTTCTATGACTTCGTGAGCCCGCTCAACGGACTCCCAGGGCGGAGAACTCCAGAAGCGCATGACCTTCGGGTCAGAATACATATCGAATATATCCTGTGCGTCGGAACTGCGGAACGGCCTGAGCAGCAAACGGTCGGTCTGAATTGGAATCGCATCAAAAACGGGCATGATTAAAAGCTTATGCACTAATTTATAAGGAATCCGCTCTAATCCTAGCATGCACTTTATGGCGGGTATTTGCAGGGACTGACAATATCAATAGCGGCCTCCGTTGCGTCTGAAGGCAATGACAGGGTCTTATGAAGAGACGCTTTCTATTTTTTCCGCTATGGTGCCTTGTTCGTTCCATAACTGACGTCGAACCAGGCAGCCGGATCTGAGCGTGTTGTGAATTTCGGCGACGCGATCCGTTTCACGTAACAAGCGCGCTATTTCGTTGGGCGAAGCGGGTGAATCTACACGAGCTGCATAAGTGATCGATTCGGCTGGCAGGCCGACTCCGTTGAAATGAGCCCTTGCTGTGACTTCGCAGCCGTTGATGGTGATGCCGAGCCGGTTGGCCTCGCGGTAAAGGTCGTTGCAGAAGTTGGTTGCCAGAGCCAGGGCCAGCAATTCTCCGCCGTTGACATTGCAGCCGCGGCCATTTGCCTTGGCCGGCAGCTCAAGCGACCGGGAGAAGCCGGCGCTTGATACTGAGGTTTCCTGGCCTGCCGCGGTATTTTTCACGGTTGCCGCGATTTCCATGAATGTTTGTCCCCCCGATAGCAGCCAAGTGGCTGCTTCTAATAATGATTTCGGAGCAGATTTTATGATAAGAGGCCTTAATTTGCCAGAGATCGCGGGCTGGAACGCCGGTTCGAGAGTGTCGTCTTTAGAGTGACTTGGCCATGAGAATGCAGTCCATAGAGAACCCTCTCGGTGAATGATATTGCGACTTTTCCAGACGGGTAAATCCGCATGCTTGATAGAAAGGCGCGGCATTCAATGAAGATTCGAGATGGAGCCGTTTTATGTGCTCCTGCTTGGCCAGTGTTTCCAAATGTTGCATGAGACGTTTCCCTGAACCGGTGCCGATGTGTTCGGGATCTACGCACATAGCATCGATTCGTCCGGAATCCAGATCGATGGCACCCGCGCCTATAATTTTTGAATCCAGCACGGCTACGTAATAATTATTTTCGACTTTTCCCGGAAACGATTCCGGCATGTGATCGCCGATCCAGAGCTTGAGCGTTTCCGCGGAATAGTATCCCTGGCATTGACTGGCGATAGCGGCACGGCGAACGGCCCATATCCGGGGTGCATCCTCACGCATTGCTTTTCGGATCGTGGTCGGCATTGAGCTCAAATATCTAAACAGGGCCTTGGCTGTGGACTTTGTGTCCATCGGTAATCACGCGCATTCGCAGGCCGCTACCCGGGATAGTCACTATGACCTGCTTCAGGATCCAATGGCCATCCGAATAGATAGCATAGACATAGGCCTTGCCTTCCTGGCGTGTGCCCGAGAGTGAATAGTGGAGTAGCGCACGACCGCCACGGTCATCAAAATCTATCCGCCCCATTACGAGCCAGTTCGCCTTGATGGGTGGTCCCAGTACGGTTTGCACCTCGTTGTTTTGCCTGATCGCGGCGATGCTTGATTTGTAGGCCCCATTGTCGTGAAAAGGCACCAGGACGGCAGCTGTAAGCGCTCCAAATGCAATGATCAGAAACAGTACGGTTGCAAGCCCGGCCCAACCCCAGAGCCGTTGGGTCTTGTGGAATTGGGCCACGTCGGGCCAATAACGGTTTTTCCAGGCCCATTCATTGCCCTTTGCGCCGAGCACGAAAGGCATGGCCAAGCCGAAGATAGGCACGAATGCCAGAAAGGCGATGTAGGTGCTGTTACCCAGCCCCCATATCCACGTGAGGGAAAAGGCGCCCCAGTTCCAGCGCTTAATCCCGGCGGGCACAACAGCCCCGGGGCCCGTCCCGGATGAGTTGTCTTGAATCTCCGTGTTATCCATTTGATGTCTTGCTGGCCCGCAGATACGTCACGGGCGCCGGCGTTGCAGGCGCCCGTGACGTTGAACGGTTTAGTAGCCGATGACCTCGCCGTCCTTGCGCATTTCGCTGGCGCCCCAGTACACGTGGTTCTTGGCGTCGTACATGATCGCCTCGTAACCACCGAAAGCGCCGGTACCGGGCTTTACCCAATCCACCTTATAGCCGCGTTTCTCGAGCGCGGCTCCGAGGGCCTTGTCGAAGCCCGATTCCAGTTCGACCGTGCCGATACCCGTGGCCGGCAAGCCGGTGGGCGTGGCACTGCCCACGTGCCGCCAGCGGGCGGCGTCACCGGCTTCCTGCACGTTCATGCCGAAGTCGATCATGTTGGTCAGCACCTGCACATGGCCCTGCGGTTGCATGGAGCCGCCCATTACGCCGAAGGCGAGCCAGGGCTTGCCGTCATGCATCACGAAGCCCGGGATGATGGTGTGAAATGGGCGCTTGTGTGCGGCATACACATTGGCGGCTCCGCCGTGCAGCGAATACAGCGCGCCGCGATCCTGGAACATGAAGCCGAGTCCGTCGGCGACCAGTCCCGAGCCCATGCCAGCGTAATTCGATTGGATCATCGACACCATCATGCCGCTGCTGTCCGCAGTTTCGAAGTCCGTGGTGTCGCCGTTGAACAGACGCGGATTGCCGGGGCCGATGTTCGGATTGGCATGATTCAGGTTAATCAGCTTGCGGCGCTGGTCGGCGTACTTGTCCGATAGCAAGCCTTTCATCGGCACGTTGTAGAAACGGGGGTCCGCGTAGTACTTCGACAGGTCTGCAAAGGCCAGCCGCTTGGCCTCGATCTCCGCGGTCAACGTGTCGGCGGTGCCGACGCCCATCTTTTTCAGATTGAAGCCCTTGAGAATGTTGAGCATCTCGAGGGCGGCAAAGCCCTGGCCGTTTGGAGGCAATTCGTAGACGTGATAGCCGCGATAGTCGATCGACTGCGGTTGCACCCACGCGCCGTGAAAGCTGGCGAAATCCGAGTAGCGCAGATCGCCGCCAATGCGCTTGAAGTAGCCCGCCATCGTGTGGGCGATCTTGCCCTTATAGAATGCGTCGCGACCGTCCTTGGCAATCGTGGACAAGGTACGGGCGAGATCGGGGTTCTTGAACACTTCGCCCTGGCGCGGCGTATGGCCATCAATCAGGTAGGTCTTTTTCGCGTTGGCGAATTCCTCGATCAGACCGCGGTTCTTCTGGAAGGCCTTCCAGTTGCCTTTCCAGTATTTGGCGACGATTTCCGTCACCGGAAACCCGACCTTGGCGTAATGAATCGCCGGAGCCAGGTCTTCACTGATCGGCAATTTTCCGAAGCGCTTGTGCAAGGCGAACCAGGCATCGACCACGCCGGGCACCGTAACCGGAAGCGAACCGAACAACGGAATCACACCGGGGTTCTTCATACCTGCCTTTTTGTAAGCCGCTGCAACCTCGGCCCGCATTTTCTTCAGGTCGCGGTCTTTCGGCGACCAGCCGGAGCCGTTGTATCCATACAGCTTGTGCGTCTTGGGATCGTAGACGATAGCGAAAGCATCTCCGCCGATGCCGTTAAGGACCGGCTGCATCAATCCAAGTACAGCATTTGCCGCGATTGCCGCATCTACCGCACTGCCCCCTTTCTTGAGGATCTCTATGGCGGCAAGCGAGGCCAACGGTTGTTCGGTGGCTGCCATGCCGTGCTGTGCGAGTACGGGAGAGCGGGTGGCCCAGGGTGCCCCGGCATAACGGTCGCCACGGCTGATGCCGGCATTGGCAATGGGCATGCCGATCAGGCTGGCAGATAGCAGTGCCAGCGAGCATGCAGAAATTAATTTGAATACTCCGTTGTGCACAATCTTCGTGTGAAAACGTAACAGCTGATTCATGTAATTCACCCTGCTTCAGGCAGTTGGGAGACCCGGCAATACTAGCACCGTCCCGGCCATGTTGCTTTCCAATTGACAACTTCCTATGCAAAGCGGCTATAAGACGAGGCCGCAGTGGCATAAGGCAGATAGGCCTATACTTGTTAAAGAGCGAGACATGCCTTGAGAGTTGTGCGCAAAAGCAGTAGGTCGATCAAGTGATATTGTCGACTTGATGAACACAAAAGATCTATCTTCTGGAGTATAAACAACCGTGCATAAACCGATTGGCGAGCCGTTGAATTTACCCGGTTTCAAGATCCTGCCGCGATCGGCGCGCTACCGGCTCCGTAATTGGGTAATCAATGTGTTGAGCCGTGACGCGCCGGCTCCCGACTATGATTTTCCGAAGGGCGATCCGGGTTTGTTTGGTCCGGAGAGCGTCACCTGGAAAATTCATGCGGACTTCCCGAGCATGATGGCCGGTGGCCTCGCTGCGCTTACGCTGCAGAGCCTGCATCCGCTGGCGCTGGCCGGCGTATGGGACCATTCGAATTTTCGCGACGAAATGCTTGCACGCTTGCGCGGCACCATTGCCTTTGTGGCCCGTACGACCTATGCGCCGAGGGTAGCGGCCGAGCAGGCTATTGCGCGGGTACGCGCCATTCATCAGCAGGTGCATGGCACCGCTGCAGATGGTCGGCCTTACAGTGCTGAAGACCCGCGGCTTCTTACCTGGGTGCACTGCGCGGAGGCGTGGAGCTTCCTCGAGGGCTATAAAACCTATTGCTTGCCGAATGTTCATCGTGACATGCAGGACCGTTACTTGAATGAAACTGCCCGTGTGGCAGAGGCATTGGGTGCGCGTAATGTCCCGAGGTCGCTTGCGGAGATGGAGGCTTATTTTCAGTCTGTTCGCCCTGAGCTGGTGCATGACGAGCGTACCCGCGAGGTGCTCGGGGCGCTTGAAGCCATTCGGCTGCCGATTCCCATGGCGAAGGTAGGACGCAGGTTGTTTCTCGGCGCTGGGGTAGCATTGCTGCCGGGCTGGGCAATGGATCTGATGGACAAGTCGCGGTTAGAAAGACTGCGTAACCATGCCGCCGCACGATCGCTGAAGCTGATAGCCCCGAGTATCCGGGATGCGATGGCGGAGGGTGGTTTGGCCTGGCGGGCTTGTGCCCGCACAGGCGCTGACTACGCTGATCTGTTCCGTTGGTAGAGGGGACGATTGTCGAGATTCCGGGCGGGCGCTGCCATATGGCGGCAGGATTCGTCACCGCTGCATTACAGCCGGGATGATGTATTCGGGTACCAGCCGGGTCATGAATGGATACCATGTCCGGTAGTCGCCGTAGTTTCCGGCGGTAAATCCCACGACCATGTCGAGTTTGGGGATGATCAAAACGAACTGCCCTCCGTTGCCGCCGGCTTCAAACAAGCGGTAGGATTTGCCGTGCGATTTCACATCGATCACGTGCCAGGCGAATCCGTAGCCGTGATCCGGGCCGAAGTGCGAGTAGATTGTCAACGATTTCCTGACCCAGGTGCCGGGCACGACACGGTGGCCGTTCCATAAGCCACCATCAAGATAGAGTTGGCCTAGTTTTAGCTGATCACGCGGCCGCATTCTGATGCCACCACCCATGTAGGCCCCGCCGGTCGGCATGAGGTTGATGTGGTAATCACGGATGTCGAGAGGCCGGGCCAGGTAACGATAGAAAAATTCAGGAAGAGGTGTCCTTGTCGCATTGCGAACGATCCCGCCCAGAAGATTGATGCCCGCAGTGCAGTAAACGGCCTGTTTGCCACCGGGTGAGCGTGCCATGGGGAGATCGAGCGTGTACCGGTACCAGTCCGGCTGCTCGTGCTGGAGTTGCATGGTTTCCTCGTTGCCCGGCGAGCCGCTGCGGTCATCATCGCAGGCCAGTCCGGAGGTCATCGTCAGCAAGTCCTTCACTGTTATTCCCCGCTTGCGTGCACTCAAGTGTTGCAGGTGCTTGTATTGCGGGAAGAGCGAGTAAACCGGGGTGTCCAGCTTGAAATTGGCACCATGCGCCAAGGCCAGGCCGACCAGAACGCCGGTCAAGGTCTTGCTCGCGGAGCGCATATCGTGGGTTTGCTCGCGGTCATGGCCGTAAAAGTATTTTTCCAGTACCAGTTTGCCGTGGCGCGCGATCAGCAAACTGTGTATATAGGGGGTATGGAAGCCATGATAATGGGTGGTGAGTATACGCTCGACCAGCTCCGCGAGCGGCTTTTCGTTCAGTCCGACCGCGTCCAGGTCAGCGGTCGACCAGCCATCGTCCTCGCGTACGGGAATCCGGTAGGTATAGCTTGAAGTGGCAGGCGTTTCGGGGTAGAAGGCGACAGCCGAATCCCGGTTGCGCCGCGTGAGACGCAGGGGCTCGTCGAGCTGGCGTACGTGCAGGACCAGGACCTTCTGGTCGGGTTGATATTCCGCCGATAGGGTGTCTGATTTGTTTCGCATGCTCGTCAGGGTGACATCGTTGCCCTTGATGCCTATCGCATAGGGATCGTCGCGGCCGAAATTGAACCCGGGGTTGCGGAATGAGCCCAATAATTGACCGTTACCTTTTGCCGCTGTAACGTTCAGATACAGCGTCAAGTGCTCCCTCTCGGGATCGACGATTCCCTGCCACACGTTGCGTTCGATTTGGCGAAGCACGATCGGGGTGGCATACGCCGTGTTGTATACACGACCGCGTGGCTGAATCCATTGGCCGATGATCTCGCCGGCAGTTTTGTCGAGCGTTCCCCGAAAAGTACCCCGGTCATCGGGGAGGCTAAAATCGATATGGCCGCCCTTATGGCGCACCCTGAGCGAATAGCCGCCGATGGTTGCGTGCCAGTGCAGGGAGCGGCCGTCGATGACGAGCGTGCCATGGATGGGCGACCCGAAGGACTGTTCGGTACCCCAGAGCCCAGTCGGGGAAAAGGGCGCGGCGAGGGCCGCGGCACTCAGCATGCACAAAGGCGCGAGGAGAGCGATTGGAAGTATCCGGGTCGTCATTGAAAGCTCCAGTTCCAGGCGTCCGTATTCAGCGATGGCGTTTATTCAGCCAGGATTGCAAGGGATTGACGGACGATTGCATGTTCCGTCGCAGGATCTCGCATGCCTTGTCAAGATTCTTCTGTTCCAGGGCGGCGAGGATGGTGTCGTGTTCTTCGAAGGCGATCTTCACGTGCGCGGTCTCACGAAAATACGCCAGCTCATAGCGTTGGGTGAGCATGATGAACCGCTCGATGGTTTGCAGCAGGATCCGATTGGGACATTGGTCAATCAGCGTTCGGTGCCAAGTGTTGTCGAGCTCTACGGCCTGTGAAGCGCGTTCTGCACGCCTGATCCGGTTGTTCAGCGCTCTCAGTGCCGTCAGTTGCCGCGAGGACGGTAGGCCGCCGAGGGCAAGGGCTTGTGGGTCCAGCAGGGCCCGCATGGCATAGAGGTCGGCCAGCTCCTCCGGCTTGAGTGCGGAGACGAAAAATCCTCGCCGTGGCTTTATGGTGACCAGATGCTCTGGCACCAAGCCGACCAGCGCTTCCCGCAAAGGGGTCCGGCTGACACCGAGCTCGCGGGCGAGATGCACCTCGTTGATCCGGACATCGTCGGCGAGTTTGCCGGATACGATCAGGCGGCGCATTTCCGCGCTCAAATCCTGTCCCAGGTTGGGCCGTTCGGCGGCGAAAGCAGAAGTGTTTTTTTGCATACTGTATACAATAATTATTATCCGGATACCTGTCAACCCTTCTGGAGATGCCCACAGGAATCTGCTTCCGGCGGAATTGCCAGAGGGAGCAAGCGGAAAGCGGCATTTTATGGGGCCTTGAAAGCCTGGTTTGAACGGTTTCGGACCATCTTATGTGCGCATTCTGGCAAGTTCTTCGTGTAGCCGTTTGCTTAGCTCGTCATAGGCGAGGACGAGTTCCTCGATAGCGGGTCCGAGTTTCTTCATGGTGCCATCCCGGGCGAGGCCTTCCACGCGTTTGGCGGAAAGGGAGGTCGCGGTATCGCCGACATATCGGCTAGTACTGCTCAAAGTGTGGGCGTCACGTGCAATCTGGAGCCGGTCCGGTTCACCAGTTAACGCCAGGCGGATAGCAGATATCCGCAGGTCTGATTCCCGCAGAAATATCTCGATCAACTCCGGGTCGAGGGGCTTCTGGTTGGTTTGCTTTTCGGGCCACCCGCTATTCGGGATGTGTGACGTTGTTTCGAGGTCCAGCCATTCTTCCAACACCAAGCGGAGTTCGTGGATATCTATGGGCTTGGTCAGGATGACGTTTGCGTCCAGTTCGCGGCATTGCTTGTGTTCGGCGTCTGTGGCACCGGCTGTCGTAATTACGACGGGAAGCGTCTCCTTGGGGCCTACCTCAGCGCGCAGGCGCCGGAGCACTTGCGTTCCATTCATATCTGGTAGCTGGAGATCCAGAAGAATGACGCCGTAATGTGTGTTCTCCGCTGCTTGTAGTGCTTCCTCGCCACTCAAGGCGATGTCTGCTGCAAGCCCTAACTGGGCCAGTTGACGGAGACTGACGGTTCGTCCTATCTCGCTATCCTCGACCAGGAGCACGCGTTTTCGTCTTTCGTCGGCGAGCTCCATGGATTCTGTCAGGCTATGTCGGGTGACTACGCCGGTACGGCGACGCTCCTCTACACTCAGTTCGCGCAAAGCTAGAATTTGCTGGAATAGTGGCTTGAGATCGTCAGGGGATATGGGGCGTGTCAAATAGGCTGCGAAGCCTTCCCGAGCCATGCGTTCTACATCCCCGCGGGCGCCCGCGCTGGTAATTATGGCTATCAGTGTGCCTGTGGTTTCGGCATCTGGGAGCAGGCGCATGCCCAGTTCCTCGCCGCTTATATTGCTTAAGAACATGTCGAGCATGACGATGTCGAACGGGCGTTTTTCTTGTGCGGCCGAACGAACCGCTGCAATGGCCTCGTCGCTGTTGCTGGCGGTTTCTACCTGCATGCCCAAAGTGCGAAGCTGCACACTAAGCGCTTGCAGAGTGAGTTCATTGGAGTCCGCAATCAGAATACGCCGGTCTTCAAGCGACGTACGCTGTGCCACTGATTTTGTCTGCGGCTGCATGGCCCTTTGCAATTGCAGAGTGCACCAGAATTTACTACCCTTGCCGACCGTACTGTCTACACCGATGCTGCCGTGCATGGCCTCTACCAGTTCATGGGTAATCGCCAGTCCGAGGCCGGTTCCGCCGCGATGCACGGCCGTCGCACCTAGCTGGCGGTAAGGTTTGAACAGGTCCTGTTGCTCTGCTTCCGGGATGCCGATGCCGGTATCGGTTACCTCTATGCGCAGTCTTAGTGTGGGCGCGCCGGGCGTACCGCTTTGGCTCAGAACGAACCCGACCCCGCCTTCGTTCGTGTACTTGATGGCATTGCCGACCAGGTTGATGATGATTTGGCGCAGACGCCCTGGGTCGCCTATCACCCGCGAGGGGATCCCCGGGGCCACTTGGCTGATCAACTTCAGACCCTTGTGGTGCGCCTGTGCGTGAAGCAAGGCCATGGCCCCACGCAAGCATTCGCGAAGATCGAATTCGATCTCCTCGAGTTCCATGCGCCCTGCTTCGATCTTGGCAATGTCAAGAATATCGTTGATTAACGTAAGCAGATTCTGGGCCGACTCGCGCACAGTCTGGGCGTACCAGCGTGCCTCCTCGGGCGAGGCGGGTTCGATCAGCATATCCGCCATGCCTACGATGGCATTGAGAGGCGTACGCAGCTCATGGCTGATGCGGGCGAAAAAGTCTGTTTTTGCCTGATTGGTAAGTTCTGCTTGCTCAAGGGCTTCCTGGAAAACACGAGTCCGCGCACTGATGATGTCATCTGCTTCGCGTGCCATGCGTGAACTGGCATACTGGCCCCACAGGGCAAATATGAACGGCATCGCATCCATACACCATAAGGCAATGTTATTGAGTTGAGCACCGGCAATTGTGGACACAGTCACCGAGCCCTCGCTGAGCCAGGCGACCAGCAGGGTAGCGACGATTAGCGCCCCTGAGGCAATGAAGACCCCATAGACGGCGTATTGTGACGCAGCTTCGTTGAGGACGGCGGCGTGAGCGCGTGAAGCAGAAAGACCGCCTGCGGAATCGGTCATTGGCGCGCCCTCATAAGTTGAAGACTAGAGCATAGATTCGTAAGCGCCCGAGATCAAGTGTCTGGTGGATTATGACCTTTTCGCCAACTCCGTGAAAGCGGTGGTTTTGTGGCACGCAATTTATGGCGCGGTGCCCTTGTTTGTGGCTTTCACACGCCGAAGCGCAGTCGGAGGATGGCATTGACGCCTGCTTTTCTACTCTGTTTTAGCGCCAGCGCATTGGGTAATGCGGTCAAGTCAAAAGATGCGCTATTAATTCGATTTCCTTCCAGAAAGTAATGATGATGAGAACGATTTCTGTCGGAATAAGGGTTTTTATCAGGGGCTCGGCTGCAGATCCGAGAAGGTCGAATTTCTCTTCGTATTTGCTGTAAATTTCGTCATACAAGGTGCTTATGACGTCGTAAGTAAAGTCAACCACGTCCACATCGGCACCGGCGGGTTCGCTTGCGGAAAGCGCGCGCAGGAAACCATAGAACGTCATCAGCAGGAATAACAGATAAAACGCATTGATGATTGGGAAAATCATCGAATAGAGTATGTTGCTGCTGTGCAGGTTCGTGTGATACGCGGTCTAGGACCCTATCAGAAAAATTATGGTTCTAAACATGCTGCATATCTTTGTAGGCTACGCAATAAGCATGATGCACTCCGTGCTATTTGCTCTGCCCGGAGGGCGCCTTGCCCTTGGTTTCCGCCTTCAGGTAGGCAGGATTGATCGTCGAATGCGCTTTCGCGACGGGCAGCAGGGTCGGATAGAACTGCACAAACGTGGTGTCCACCGCACCATGCGCCTTGTGGCAGGAATAACAACTGGCCGTCATGGGGATCATCGTGGCCGCTTTGGCTGATGGGTTGCCGCTGAAAGCGTAAAAGCCCCAGCCGCTCTTGAATCG
>Ga0307440_1000910_pt1 | contig 14614 bp, 13 predicted proteins | sample SalMarWE160410MG_FD_202150 | JGI IMG/M metagenome (GOLD analysis project Ga0307440, IMG submission 202150) | Salt marsh sediment microbial communities from the Plum Island Ecosystem LTER, Massachusetts, United States - WE1604-10 | ecosystem: Environmental > Aquatic > Marine > Intertidal zone >... | reverse complement strand
TGGCGCATCATGTTCATGTCGCCGGCGCAGGTGTCCTGCAGGGCCTGAAGCTCCTCGTGGGAAGGTCCCCGCTGGCCCATGATCCCGAAGAAGGTGCCGTGCTCCACCTCGGCGATCAGGGGCATCACGTTGTGCAGGAAGGCCCCCTTGGCCTTGACGACCCGGCTCACCTCCTTCAGATGCTGGTCGTTCACGCCCGGGATCATTACAGAGTTGACCTTCACCACAATGCCCCGCTCCACCAGCATCTCCAGTCCCTTCTGCTGCTGGGCGATGAGGATCTCCGCGGCCTTGCGGCCCTTGATCCGGCGGTTCTGCCAGAAGATCCAGGGATGGATCTTCACGCCGACATCCGGATCGACGCAGTTGATGGTGATGGTCACATGGTCGATGCTGTGCTCGCACAGTGCGTCGACAAGCTCGGGCAGCGCCAACCCGTTGGTTGAGACGCAGAGCTTGAGGTCCGGTGCCTTCCCGGCAAGCTGCCGGAACGTCCCAAGCGTACGCTCGGGATTGGCGAGGGGATCACCGGGGCCGGCGATGCCAAGCACCGTCATCTGGGGAATGTGAGCGGCGACTGCCAGCACCTTCTTCACTGCCTGGTCCGGCGTCAGCAGCTCGGAGACCACCCCGGGGCGGGACTCGTTGGCGCAGTCGTACTTGCGGTTGCAGTAATGGCACTGGATGTTGCAGGCCGGCGCCACCGCCACGTGCATGCGCGCGTAGTGGTGATGCGCTTCCTCGCAGTAGCAGGGGTGATTGTGCACCTTGGCCCGGATGGCCTCCGGCAGGTGGGCGAGCTGGTCCGGGCTGCCGCCGCAGCCGCTCGCTGCGCAGCCTCCACCAGCTGCAGCCCCTGCGTCTTTCCCAACCAGCTTCAACCGCATCGCGCCGTCTCCAGAGCTTGCGGACTCGCACGCCCGCGGGATTTCGATGGTTCTGGATACCCTCTTGCGAAGGCCGTGCCTGCTGCCACCATTGACGCAACCCGTTGATCAGAATAAGGGATTTCACACGCCGAAAGCCGGATGTCGCTATCGCGACAAGGACTTCAAGGACAGCTTGTTGGATTGCTGACAGGTTGGGAGACGGTAGGAGGGTTTCGACAAAGCAAGGGTCAGCCGATTGTCGGATAAGCGAAACACGGCAGGATCGCCGCAACCCCTGCTCTGCTTCAGAACTGCCGCACCCGGATGTTGAGGATCTGGATGCGGTAGGCGATCTGGCGGGGCGTCATGTTGAGGAGGCGCGCGGCCTTGGCCTGGACCCAGCCGGCTTCCTCCAGGGCGGCGATGAGGCGCTCGCGCTCGTCCAGGTTGGGGTCGTTGAGATCCACCCTGGAGGGGCGCGCCACCACCTCACTAACCGGCATGCGGTCGTCCAGCCCAGCGCTAGTGACCGCGTCCCGATCGATGGTGCCGGTCTCAGACATGACCGCCGCCCGTTCCAGGCAGTTCTCCAGCTCGCGCACGTTGCCGGGCCAGGGGTGGCGCATAAGAAGGCGCACTGCGCTGTCGGTAATGGCAAGCTCCCTCCCCTGCCGGCGGGCGATCTTCGCAACCAGGAAGCGGGCGAGATCCGGAATATCCTCGGTGCGCTCCTGCAGGGGAGGCATCCGGATCGGCATCACGTCCAGCCGATAATAGAGATCCTCGCGAAAACCCCCTGCCGCCACCTCCGCCTCCAGGTTTCGGTTGGTGGCGGCGATCACCCGAACGTCCACCTTGATGGTCCGATCGCCCCCCACCCGCTCGAGCTCCCCCTCCTGCAGGACCCGCAGCAGCTTGGCCTGAAATGCGGGCGAGATCTCGCCAATCTCGTCCAGGAACAGGGTGCCGCCGTCCGCCTGCTCGAAGCGCCCCTTGCGCCGGGCGACCGCTCCGGTGAAGGCACCCTTCTCGTGGCCAAAGAGCTCGGACTCCAGCAGGTTGTCCGGCAGCGCCGCGCAGTTGAGCTTGACGAATGCCCCGCGGAACCGCGGCGAGTTGTAGTGAATGGCGTTGGCGATGAGCTCCTTTCCCGTGCCGGACTGGCCACGGATCAGCACCGTCGTGTTCCACTTGGCCACCTGGCGCACCTGGTCGAACACCACTCGCATGGCAGCCGTATGGCCCACCACTTTGTCGAAACCGTGGTCGCCTTTCACCTGGCGACGCAGCTTGTCCCGCTCCTCCCGCAGGGCGCGCTGCTCGTCCTCTACCTTGTGGGAGAGCCGCACCGTCTGGCCGATCAGGTTGGCCACCATCTCCAGGAGGCGGGCCTGCTGCTCTAGCCCCTCACCGGTGGACGGCTGAGCGGCGAAGACGCCGACCGCCCCCTCCTCGCCGATGCGGATGGGCACGCCGATAAACGGCAGGTCACGGTCGTAGAGGTTCAGCCGATCGAGAAAGCGCGGCTCGTCCCCGAGCCGGGGCACGATCCAGGTCTCGTTGCACTCGAGGATGCGCCCGATCACCCCCTCGCCGGAGCGGTAGCGCACCGAGGCAAAAGGCATCGGCTGCGCGTTGTGCAGCGCGCTCACCAGGAGCTCCCCGGTCTCCGCGTCCATCAGGCAGACCAGGCCGTAGTGCAGCCGGTTACGCTCATGCAGGACCCTCAGCACCTCGCACAGGGTCTCGCGCAGGTTGAGCGAGCGGCTCAACACGCTGCTGACCTCGTAGAGGGCGCTCAGCTGCGCCTTCAATTGGCTGATGTGGCTAGCTTCCACCGATGACCCCGGCGTTTGGTCGTCGCCTCGGGCATGGGCGGCAACGGTCGTCATCCGTCAGCGGACCCCACGGGGAAAATCAGCCGGACACGACAGCCACGCCCTTCCTCGGCGTCGATCTCGATACAGCCCCCGTGCCCGTTGGCGATCTCCTGCGCCAGGGGCAGCCCCATCCCCGAGCGCCCCCGCTTGCTGCGCCAGCCCACATAGAAAGGCTCGAATATCCGAAAGCGCTCCTCCGGGAGGATGCCCGGACCGTTGTCCCTGATCTCCACCTCCACCGCATCGCCCGACGACCGCGTGCTGACGTGCAGCTCCCGGTCCGGCCCTTTCCTCTCCATCAGGGCCTGGATGGCGTTGCCGAGCAGATGCTTGAACATAGAGCGCAGCTGGGTCTTGTGCGCGCTGAACGCCGGCAGCACCGCGGCCGGACGCCAGTCCACCACGATCCCCGCCGCCAGCAGACGCTCGGTCTCGAGCTCCAGGATCTGCCGGAGCAGGACGTTGATGTTGACCATCGCGTCCGCCTCCCGCGGCTCCTCCGGCAGGGCCGCCCGCAGTGCCTCCAATGCCCGCTGGCCGGTGACGTTGATCTGGTCGATCGTCTCGGACAGGGTCTCCGGGTCGCAGCCGCCGCTCTTCAGCATGGCGGCGGCGGCTTGGATCACGTTGAGCGGCACCTGAATCTGATAGATCGCCGCCGCCAGGGCCTCCCGCATGCCCTGCGAGAACTGCTGCTCCGCCAGGCGCGCGCGCAGGTTCTCCAGGTAGGCCCGCTCCACCTCCCGCCGGCGCGCCGTGATGTCGTTGGCGAGCAGAAGCAGACGGCGCTTGCGGCCCTTGTCCCAGCCAAAGTAGCTGCGGACGCTGGGATCGATCTCGTCCACCCGCTCGCCGGAGCACGCGAGCCAGCGGGGGCCGCGACTGCCAGCGGTCTCCAGGCAGATCTCCACGTCCTTGAAGCCGCGCCCGGTGAGCAGGGCCTCCAGGGGGTCGAAGCCCGCCTGCTCCTCGATCGCGCGCCGCAGCAGGTGTGCAGGCTCCTGCCCACGCAGGTCCCCGAGGAGCTTCTTGTACTCGTGGTTGTCGAGGATCACCCCGCCCTCCTCGTCCAGCAGGGCGACCAGCACCGGGGCGGCGTCCAGTACGGTCTCGATCAGGGACTTCTGGTGCCGCAGGGCACGTTCCAGGGCATGCACCTTAGTGACGTCCCGATGCATCCCAAGGAAGTAGTTGATCTTGCCCTGCCCATCGACCACCGGGGAGATGGTCAGCTCCGCCAGATAGTCGCCGCCCGGCTTGGTGCGGTTGACCAGGGTTCCGCTCCAGGGCTGTCCGCGCTGGATGGTTCGCCATAGGCTCTGATAGACGGAGTCCGGGGTGGCCTGGTTCGAGAGGATCGACTCGTTCTTCCCGAGAATCTCCCCACGCGGGTAGCCGGTCAGGCCCTCGAAGGCCCGGTTGACGTACAGGATGTTGGCAGCCGCATCCGTGATGGAGATCGCCACCGGCGCCTGCTCCACCGCCTCGAAGAAAAGTCGGGGCGGCAGGGGTGCCGTCCCCTCCCCAAGACCCCCGAATGCCTCCAGGACCTCGGGCGGCGTGCCGGCAGGCGGCGCGGCGAGGAAGGCCCCCAGCGTATTTACGAGCAATTGCGGTGCCGGCTGGGGTGTGCGTTTGGGCATCTCTGAGTAAACCTTGGGCAGTGGAGAATCTGGACCTGAGCTGAGCAAGTCCCATACCGCGGGCCGGCCAACCCGTTAAGTGCGCACCGCAGCCGCGGGAATGCCCCCTGTCTCAGGGGTCGCCTTGTCGTCTTTGCGACATTCCGGCCGGAGACGGGAGCCAGGGCGTGGAAATCGCCACAGGCGTCAGGGCGTGCAGACCTCGACCTGCTCCGCAGAAGAGCTGTTGCCCTTTCCTGGTGCGGGAGCAAAGGCGGATGCCCCAAGATCCGCAGGCATCAGATGCCGCCCGCTGTCGGGGAATGGCGGTTCTGTGTCCGGGACAGGAACGATCCCTCAGCCCGCGGGCTGCGCGGCGGCGGCCTGCTGCAGCCCCGCGATCCAGGCCCGCTGGCAGGTACGTCTGCGCCGCTCGTCGAGGAGTGCCCGGATCCGTTCCCGCACCTGGGTGAAGGCCACCGCGCGGCCCGGATGGATCTTCTCGCACAGGAGGACATGAAAGCCGAGCTCGGAGCCCACCACGCCGCTCACCTCGCCTTGCCCTAGCTCGAACAGGGCCGCATCCAGCTCAGGATAGAGCTGACCCCGTATCACGGTTCCCAGGCGGCCGCCGTCCAGTGCCGTGGGACACTCCGAGTGTCGGCGCGCCAGACTCTCGAAGCGGTTGGGACGACCCCTGAGTCGGTCGGCCAAGTGCTCGATCCGGGCCAGGGCGGCCGCGTGGCTGTTCTCCGCAAAGTCATCGTTCACGCTGATCAGGATATGCCTGGCCGTGCGCCGCTCCGCGTGGGTAAAGCGGTCCCGATGCAGCTGGTAGAAAAGGCGCTCGTCGACCTCGCTGATCTCCGGCCGGCGGGCGCCCACCTGCTGCATCACCGCATCGAACAGGAGCTCACGATGGAGGGCGCAGCGCAACAGGGTCTCGTCCAGCCTGTTGTCGGCCAGATCCGCGGTGAAGGCCTCGGCGTCCGGGTAGCGCACGGCCACCGCGTTCAGAGCCTCGTCCAGCCGCTCGGCGGGAATCACCAGCCCCTGGGCCTCTGGGCTCCCCAGCACCAGTGTCTCCAGGTCGAAGGTTTGCTCCGCCTGGCACTGGGCCTGCGCCAGCTCAGCGGGACTCAAGGCCGACGGCGTGCGCTTGAACCGTTCCAAAGCCACTCGCAGCAGCTGATAGCGGAGCTCCGGCGGCCCACTGTTGATGCCATCGCTGGGAGTGCTCACGCTGCGCCGTTCTCCTGCGCGACCGCCAGCTCCAGGGCATCCTCGGGCACCTGCAGGGTGTTTCGTCCCGGGAACACCACGTGATAGGTGACCGCACCCGGCCCGGCGCGGATCACCTTCACCACCTCGCCCAATTCCCCCCGTTCCACCAGCACCCGCCCCTGGGAGCCGAGGCGCATCCGGGCCGCAACCTTGTCCCGAAAGTCGAACCGGCTGGCGACCCAGGGATCGGCGGCGGGCTGCAGCTCCTCCTCCCGGCATCCCACCAGGCGGTTATTTTCCAGGAAATGGACTGAGTAGATGATCTGGTCCTGCAGAAAGGTCCCCACGTCCCGGACATAGCCGACGCTGCCGCGCCGCACCAATAGGGCTCCGGTGGGCTCCCCCGGGAAGGTGCCGTCGTTGCGGACATTGCGCCTCACCCGCACCTCGTCGCCGTGGTCGAACCTAGGAAGCACCGGAAAGCTGCTCCATCAGGTCACTGAGGGGTACCGTGGTCGGCCGAGGCTCGTGCATGTGGAAGACGCGAAACACCTTTTCGGTGCGGGCATCCGAGCGCACGAAGTCCGAGTAGGCGCCGGCGAGCAGGTCGGCGTGCAGCGCAAAACGCTGCGCCGGGTCCTCCGGCATGGCCTTCACCTGCGCCAGGTAGTCGTGAAAGCGCTGCAGGATATGCAGCCGGCTCACCTGCACCATGGCCGGGTCGAACGCGATGCCGAAATACCCGAGAAAATCTTCTGCACTGCTGAGCCCTTTCAGGTCGAGGTCAAGCTCTTCGTTCGTCATGGTCGTCTCCAACGCGGTGCCTGCTGCACCGCACAGATCATCGGCGAATCACGGTTACGCTTGCCACGGCCTCCAGGGCCTGCTCCGCGGATGCGCGAGCGCGCGCCATTCGAAGCAGCTCTGCGGTCCCGGGGCGGTCGTTGCTGTCGAGCTCCGCCATCTTCTCGAAGCAGGCCAAGGCGCCCACCGGGTCCTCCAGACGGAGCTTGAGATAAGCCGCTGGGCCTGGGCATCGAGAGGCTCGTCGAAGGACATGGCCTCCGCGCCGAAGTCGAGCAGATCCATCGTAAGGTCGCTGGCGTTTCCCGCGGCCGCGTCTTATTGCAGCATCCGACTGGGGGCGGAGAGCCCGATCTCGTTGAGAAATCCCTGCAGCTCCGCCGAGGCGGGCGGGCGCTTCGCCTCGCTGACGAAGCGGCGCACCAGGGGAAGCAGCAGCCCCGCCTGTTCCAGGTCGAGCTCCAGGTGCAGCAGCTCCGCATAGGCATGCCGCACCGCGCCCCGGCCGGAGTGCTTACCCAGCACGAAACGGTGACAGCGGCCCATCTCGGCCGGGTCCACCCCCTGGTAATTGCGCAGGTCCTTGAGCAGGCCGTCCACGTGGATGCCCGCCTCGTGGGTGAAGACCCCGTCCCCCACCAGGCTCTTGTGCCAGCCCACCGGTCGGCCCGAGGCCTGCTCAACCAGATGGGACAGGCGATCAAAGGTCGACATGTCCAGCCCCGTCTCGACCCCGTGCAGGTGCCTGAGCCCCATGGCCACCTCTTCGAGGGGTGCGTTCCCCGCCCGCTCGCCAAGCCCATGCACCGTCGTGTTCACGTGGGTGGCCCCGCCGCGGACCGCGGCCAGGGTGTTGGCGGTGGCGAGGCCCAGATCATCGTGGGCGTGCATCTCGAGATCCAGGTCGACGATCGCCCGCAGGTCCCGGATCCGCTCCCAGACACCGAAGGGCTCCATCACCCCTACCGTGTCGGCGAAGCGGAAGCGCCGGGCACCTGCCTCCTGGGCCACCTCCGCCACCCCCCACAGAAACTCTGGATCGGCGCGGGAGGCGTCCTCAGCCCCCACGCAGACCTCCAGGCCCAGGTCCAGGGCACGCGGTATCTGCCGTTCGATCTGGCGCAGCACCCAGGCGCGATCCTTGCCCAGCTTGCGGGCGATCTGCTGGTCGGACACCGGGATCGAGAGGTCCGCGCGCTCCACGCCGAGCCCGGCGCAGGCATCGACGTCTTCCCCCCGCATCCGGCTCCAAACCATCAGCCGCGCCTTCAGGGAAAGGCCCGCGACGGCGCGGATCGAGTCGCGCTCCTCCGCCCCTATGGCGGGGACGCCGACCTCCAGCTCGAGCACCCCGACGTCGTCCAGGGCCTTGGCGATCGCCAGCTTCTCCTCCAGCGAGAAGGCCACCCCCGCCGACTGCTCGCCGTCGCGGAGCGTGGTGTCGTTGATCGTCACCCTCGGCATCCGGTCTCGCATCCGCGTATCTCCGACGGGTTCCCGGGTCAGGATGGCCTCGATGCCCTCGTGGCAGGCGGCACAGCCGCCCCCGGCCTTGGTGTAGTTGGTCACGTCCTCCACGGTCTTCAGGCCGTTGGCGCGGACGGTCTCCTCGATGAGGACTGCGTCCACTGCGAAGCACTTGCGCACGAGGGCGCCTTCCTGATGGTCGTCCTTCCACGTCTCGCCCCGGTAGCTCGCCACCGCTGCCTGCAGCGCATCGCGCCCCATGACCGAGCAGCGCATCTCCCCGGGGGGGGCAGCCCGTCGAAATAGTCCGCGATCTGCTGGTTGCTCACCTGCAGTGCCTCATTCAGGGTCATGCCCTTGATGATCTCGGTCAGTGCAGAGCTGGAGGCGATTGCGGAGCCGCAGCCGAAGGTCTGAAACCCGGCCTCTTCGATCACCTCCGTCTCGGGATCCACCCGCAGCGTGAGCCGCAGCGCGTCGCCGACCGCATTCGCGTCGGCGACTGCCCCCGCGTTGCGGGGATTGAAGGAATGCGCTTTGGCCTTGTCCGAGTATTCCCACTTGGCTCACTCCTGGATCGGCGCGTTTGAATCCTGCTGACCAGGCAAAGGCAATCTCCGGTCCAGGTCATGCCCATGAACCGATCTGATTGTTTTCCCAATAGTTCTGCAGAGTACACCGGGGCCTTTGTCGCATAAATGACAAGCCGGTCCGGAGAGGCTGTGGGATAGGCGACAAGGTAAACGGCCATGGCATCAGCGCCACCCCAGAGAATGTGAGTCGCGACCCGCGCGTCGCTCCTGCGAGGGACTCGATCCCTGGTTGGGGGCGGGCGTATCAAACAGACGGGATCAGGGGCCTGGCCCGAGAGCCGGGCCCCCTGGGCGACGAGGAAACCTCTTTCTCGCGCAGCAGGCGCTGCGGCGCAAGCTGGAGCGGCAGCTGCGCCAGCCGGTGGACGTGCTGATCAATCCGGGGCGCACGACCGCGTTCATGCGCTAGGCGTGTGCGGAAGGCCGCCGGCTGTGAGCCAGCGGCTCGACGTCTTGGGCGAAGCCCTTGCGGCCCTGACGCAGGCGGCAGAGCGGCTCGCCTCAACCCAGGATGGCATCGCTCCTCTGTTTCCCCTCGATCCGACCGATTTCCAGCTACTGCCCGAGCCTGCCCGAAAGCGCCCGGGATGCCTACGCGGTCCGGTACGCCCGCTGCCAGGATCGGCTGTTTCCCGTCATGCGTGCCCTGGGCCGGGCGCAATTGGAGCCCAGGGCCGAGCAGGGCTTTCTGGAGCTTTTCGCCCTGACTCAGAAGCAGGGAATCAGGAAATCCTAAGCCGCAACCGGCTGGGGCTCGTGGGTTAGGCACTTCTTGGGACAGACCTGGGCGCAGGCCTGGCAGCCGACGCAATCGTATGGGTCCTTGAGGCTCATCACCATGCTGGTGTCGTCGGAGAAGCCGTCGTCCGAAGCCTCATCGAGATCTTCTAGATCGTCACGGTCGATGAGCTCGAACACGTTCCGCGGACAGACTTTGAAGCACCGGCCGCAGCCGATGCAGTTGCTCTGCCTCAGCTCGACGACAAAGGCCGGGGTCCATTGCAGCCCACCGCGGGTCAGTCCGGTAATTACGGTCATCTTCACTCTCCGTTAGGCCGCCGCGTCCACCTGCGCCGCTTTCAGCTGGCCTCAGCGACCGCCCACTCCCGACATTGCCTCGTAGGCCGCGCGGGCGGCCTCGGGCAGCTCCGCATAGGCGACGAGCGGCCGGTCCTCGACCAGGTCCTGCAGCTCCGCCGCCCGCTCGGCGGCAATCTGCTTGGCCTTTCGCACCGCGATCTCGGGCTCCTTCAACCCATCGTTGCTCATGTTCCAGCCCTCCGTCAGAGCCCCGCGACGTTCGGATGCTCGCCGATGACCTCTAGCGCCACGGACAGGATCTTGTCGGCCTCGTCCTTCATCTTTGAGAGGCTCGGGGAACCGAACCGACGCATACCCCACCACGGGGATCTCCCTCATCTTCTCCTTGGAAAGGATGAAGGGCTCGAGGATCCGCTCCGCAGACCAGCTGTCGTAGGTCCCGTAGGAGTCGATCGCCCGCAGCTGGCGAACCATCTCGATCACGAAATCGGATTCCAGGATGGAATCGGCCTCCGCAAGGGCAACGACACTCTCTGTCATTGACCAATACGTCGTTTCAACTGCTCGAAATTGAAGATCGTCGTTCGCTCGACGGACCCATCGATCATTCCCGCCAGCCCTCCGCCTCCATGTCGTCGAAGCGCTCCTGATGCCGCGATCTCTGTCCCCTGATCGCCCGCGCCAGCCAGGCGCTGGGACCGGAGTGCAGATCCTTCTGCAGGTGCGCGATCAGCGTCGCCACAGCTGTGCCGGGGGCGACCTTCAGTGGCTGGATGCCCTGCGCCAGGAGCTGCCGGATCGCGGAGGCCCCGACCGCCTCGCAATAGACCGCCACGCAGCCGTCCAGGGCGGCGATCTTGGCGGCCAGCTTGTCCTCGTTGCCGTCCCTGTCGAGCCGGGCGAACTGCGCGGCCTCCACCAGGGCGGCTCGCTCCGGCTCGACCGCGTAGACCGCAAAGCCCTCGGCCGCACCGAAGTGCTGATCGACCCGCCGCCTGTCCGAGGTGGCAAAGGCGACCTTGACGGCCCCCGTCGGCGGGTTGACTTCACCAGCGGTGTTCAGGACTTTGAGCCTTCTCTCGAGTACCATTGAAAGGCGCTCCTGCCCCTCGGACCCGGGGCTGGTCATTGAGAATCCGACGCCGCTCAGGCCGCCTGCTCCTCCGCCCCGCCCCGTTCTCCTTGCGGCTTCTGCGAGAGCCGGGAGCGGTAGGGCTGAATCTCCCCCTTCTCCAGTCGCAGCACGAGGTTGGCGAGGTCGAACAGGGTCTGCCGGGAGCCCTGGTAGCCGACCCAGGTGTGCTGGTAGGCGCCCACCCGGTCGTACAGGGGAAATCCCGCCCGCAGGTGAGGGATGCCCAGCCGCTGCGCCGAGTGGGCCGCGTGGGAGCTGCCGATGAGCACCTCCGCCCCCTGCTCACGGGCCATGTGCTCCAGGTCCTCCAGGTCCCCGATCTGGACCCGGTCCGCCGCCACCTGTCGCAGGGCCGGGGCATTGGTTGCGGCCACCGCGGCGACCGTCTCCGCCCCCATGCCCGCGAGCAGCTCACTGAAACCCACCAGGAGGTCCGGGTCTGCGCCGACGGCGAAGCGGGACATGCCGAGCATGAAGTGACAATCGAGCATGGCGTCCTGCAGCTGAGCGCGCTGGCGCTCCACCTTGGCAGGGACCGGCCCGCCTGCGATCTCGGCCAGGGTGGCAACCAGGGCGTCCGTCGCGTCCAGCCCCATGAGATGCGGAAACCGGAAGTCCGGTACACCCGTGCGCTCCGCCAGCAGGTCCGCCGCCGGGTACATGGACGCCCCTACCACCAGGGTGGCCAGGGCGTCCCCCAGCTGCGCCAGCTCACCCACCGGGGTGCCGCCCACGGTGAGCGGGCTGAAATCCTGCTCCGGCAGGTGCCCGTCCAGGGAGTCGGAGAGGTCAGGCAGAACCACAGGCTGGAGGCCGAACAGCTCGATCAGGTCCTTCAGCGCCTCCAGGTCGCCGGGCGTGAGATGAGAGCCCGCCAATAGGTTGACCTGCCGGGGCCGGCGGGCCGGACGGGTCCCGGCCTGGTCAGCCGGCGGCACCAGCTCCTGGATGGCAGCCCTGACCGCCACCGCATAGCCTGTCTCCATGCACCCGATAAAGTCCGGGGTGGATACCGGCACCACCGAGATCCGGGCAAACTTCGGATGCTGCTCCCGGAAGCGCCGCACCAGCCGGGCGACGTCCGCGCCCTGGGTCTCGGCCAGGCCAGTCGTAGGAACGCCGATCAGGTCCGGTCTGCTCTTCTCGCAGATGGTCTTGAGCCCCTCCACCAGATTTTCGTCCGCCCCCATGACCGAGCTCACCTGGTCCATGGCGCTCGTCTGCAGGGGGATGGGCTCCCGGAAATGGCGCACGAAGAAGACCTTCCCGAAGGCCATGCAGCCCTGGGAGCCGTGCAGCATGGAGATGGCGCGTCGGAAGCCCAGGAAGGCCAGGGCCGCACCGACAGTGGCGCTGGCCTTGAGGGGATTGACCGACAGGGCCTTGCTACGCTTGATGATCTCAGGCATGGGACACCTCCACGCCCGCATCGGCACATGCCTCGCTCTGAGAGCCGTCGCCACTTGCGCAGGGTCCGCTGCGCCGACCATCCGAACCCTGGACCAAGGGTGATCCCCAACCCCCCACGACAGTCTCCAGACTCACGGCTCTCCGGTTGCCCCCCGCCGCCCAGGGCGCCGATCGGCGCACCGCCTCCCAGACCGGGCTCTCGATGGTCAGACACAGCTGCCTCGCCAGCTCCACCATGCCCGCATAGCCCGCGTAGCCGAACTCCCGCTCCTGGTTGATATCCAGGAACGGGATACGCGCCTTCAGGGCCGTGTACATGTTGCGCCCGCCAGCGATCAGCATGTCCACCCCGTGCTCCCACACGAGGTTGATCAGCGCCCGCGGATTCCCGTCCTCGATCATGAGGGCGTCGTCCCCCATGAGCTCGCGGATGCGGGCCTTATCGTCCTCGGTGGATTTCCTGGTGCCAGTGGCCACCACCGTCATGCCGAGATTTTGGAGCGCGGAGACGATGGACCAGGATTTGACGCCGCCGGTGTAGAGCAGCACCTTGCGGCCTTCTAGGCTCTCCCGCCAGGGCGCGAGGGCCGCGTCGACCCGCGCCTCCTCGCGGGCGATGAGCGCCTCCGTGCGGGCGCTGAGATCCGGGTCGCCGATCAGACGAGCGAAGTCCCGCAGCGCCTTCGATACATCCTGCACCCCATAGAAGCTGCCCTCGAACCAGGGCGTGCCGAACGCCTCCGCGAGCTTCCGGGCCACGTTGATCATGGCCTTGGAGCAGACCATCATGTTGACCTCCGAGCAGTGCATGGTCTGCACCTCACGGAACCGCGCGTCGCCGGACAGGGTACACAGCACCCGCAGCCCGAGCTCGTCGAGCAGGGGCAGGACGTGCCAAAGCTCCCCCGCGATGTTGTACTCCCCGATGAGGCTAATGTCGTGCACCTTGAACCCGGAGCGCTCGATGCCTTCCGGAAGGGGATCCGGCTCCCGGGTCCCGCACACCTGCCGCACCATCGCCTCCCCGGCGATACGGTTTCCCAGGTTCTTGGTCCCGTAGAACCCGGCCGCGTCCACGAGCACCACCGGCGTGCCCCAGCGCCTTTCCGCCTCCTCGCATACGGCGGCGACGTCGTCGCCGGTGAGCGCTGGGATGCAGGTGTTGTAGACGAACACCGCCGCCGGCCGGTAGCTGTCGATCGCCTGCTTGATGGAATGGAAGAGCCGCTTCTCGCCGCGGCCCATGATCACGTCGTGCTCCGTGAGATCGGTGGTCATGCCGATCTTGAAGAGCTGCGGTCCGCTGGAGCGGGTGCCCCGGTTGTCCCAGGAGCTCCCCGCGCAGCCGATGGCACCGTGAACGATGTGGGCCACGTCGGCGATCGGCAGCAGGGCGATCTGCGCCCCATCGAAGGCGCACCCGCCGGCGGTGGTGCCGGGCTTCGGCCGCGCGCACCCGGACTTTGCCTTCTGGTTGTGGGCACAGGCAGGCTCGTCGAGGAGGGCGGCAATGTCTTTCGGGTTCATCAGGTATCCCTGAGGCAGATCTTTGGGACTGGCTATTCAGGGCCTGTGCCAACGTTATGTCTCTGTATTTGTGAGCCTTCTTCCGCTTCCAAATTGTTGCAAACCCGACAAGCGACGCCGCTTGGAGGATTCACCACCTCGTCAACTGCGGCCAGGACGACGCCGGTCGCCGCCTCCCACTGCGTGGTGAAACGGAGGCAGTGCTCCCGCCCGTCCACCAAATAGACGTTGAAGCCGGGGGTCTCGGCGACCGGCCGTGCGGCGGTGACGTCGTCGTCCATGCAGTAGGTGAAGTGCATGTCCGCAAAGCGCTCGCGTAGGGCGGCCACGGTCGTGTCGTTCAGTCCCGCAACCTCCAGAACGTGCACGATCTGCGCGATGCGCTCTTGGAGAATCACGCGTCGTACTCCTGGCGCTCGAAGCGCACCCGCTCCTCCGGCGCTCGCCCCATCACCTTCGCCAGCCACGGCGGCGCGCCTTGGGCGAGGACCGGCTGCAGGGCGGCGACGCGCTCCCGGGCGAAGCCCCCGTCCGGCCATTTCACCGGGTGGACGCCCGCCTTGACCACCTTGGCGGCCGCGGGGCCTCCGATGGAGACCACATACAGCACCTGGCACTCCGCGATGAGGGAGGCGCGGTAGGCATTCTTGTCATCCTGCGCCAGCGCGTCTTCGATCTCACGCACGGCGGCGAGCCGCACCTCGTCCGGGGAGACCTGATAGATCAGGAAACGCCGGCAGGAGCCGAAGTGGCCATCCAGCTCCTCCCCCCTGTCGGAGGCGCAGGCGACCCGGACGGAGCCCGGGAGATCCGCCGCGGCACCCGGATCGACGGGGGGTGGAGGGTCGAAGTCGGGAACCACCTCGCCGCGCAGGATCGCCAGCGCCTGCTTCAGCACGCTCTGGTCCAAGTCCGCAAGCTCGCCGTCCGCGGCAGACTTGAGGTCCTTGACCCGAAGCTCCGCAAGCTTGGCCGCCGTCGGCGGCAGCCCGACCGCCGCTGCGAGCACCCGCAGCAGGCGCGCCGGGTCGGTGTCGGGCAG
>Ga0307440_1000908_pt1 | contig 14638 bp, 14 predicted proteins | sample SalMarWE160410MG_FD_202150 | JGI IMG/M metagenome (GOLD analysis project Ga0307440, IMG submission 202150) | Salt marsh sediment microbial communities from the Plum Island Ecosystem LTER, Massachusetts, United States - WE1604-10 | ecosystem: Environmental > Aquatic > Marine > Intertidal zone >... | reverse complement strand
AGAGCAATCAGGAGAAGACGGCCTCGGCGCCTGCGCCCGTCGGACAGGGATGGGGCGAAGCCGCCGGCCCAATCCTCCGACCCGAATTCCGCCCCGTTGCAGCGGACCGGGCGCCCAAACGAGATCTCGGCGGCAAGGCGTCGGAGCACGGTTTGCCAGACGGTGTAGAAGGCGCTTGTGCTGCTGGACGACATGACCGGGGCGTATATCAGTACATGCGCATCTTCTAAGTCTACCAATGTACCATGTTTCCCCGTCAGCACAGTTTCCCTCCCACCTGATCTGACGCAACTGAGCCCCAATGCTTGGTGCACCGAGCTGAATCACCCGCTAGCAGGATGAGCATTCCGACCGAGGTGCGAGGTAGCCGGCCACTCAACCAGTGGCCCGGGGCGCCGCGCACTCCGGGTCATTGGCAGTCCCTTTCTGGGGATTCCGATCAATAGGAGGGGGAGTCTGCCTTGTAGTGAAGGCCCGCGGCTGCGCCCTGCTCCCGGACAGCTCGGTAGATCCCGGCGTCGAGGCTGTCCTTCGCCCCGCCGCGCTCCTCGACCTTCTTTTTCAGGAAACCGGCGCGTTGCTTGGCGAGCGCCTGAACCTCCTGTGTCAGCTGTGCCCGACGCTCCGCCGTCTGCTTGATCAGGGCCTTTTGCTCCGTTGCCGGCATCGCCTGCATGGGGGCCGGCAGCTCGGCTGGTTCAATGGAGTCGAGATTCACGCGGCCGCTCGCAACCCCCTCCACCAGCTCCTTCTCTCCCAGCAGATTGGCCTTGCCGCTCGCCGATGCGTTGAAGGCGGCGCGACGGGCACGAGAACCCACCGATGCCTCGGTATGGAGCTTGTCCGCCGCATCGAGCTTCCGTTGCTGTCTCGCACGGTCCGCGGCGCTGCCGTAGTAGAGGCGGGTTGAGTCGAGCTCGGCGGAGAGCTTTGCCAGTCGCTCGTCATAGGGGGTGGCGATGGCAACGGCGCTTCCCGCCTGCCCGACCTGGAAGTAGCTCCCCTCCCCGGCCAGAGCAATCTGCCGCCAGGCCGCGGCGGTCAACCCGTTACGGCCACACTGGATGGCGTTGACGCGAATGCCCCGCGTCCGTGCCGTCTCCACCGTCTGCGGCCACTTCACATCGTTCTGGTAATCCATGTGGGGCGGGGCGTCACCCACCAGAAAGATCACCCGGTAGGTCTGCGGGTCCTGGCTCCACGAGAGCCCGTTGACGGCGTCGTAGAGGGCCTGATTCACACTTTCCGGGCCGTCGCCTCCACCCTCCGCCTGGAAATCCATGAGGGTTGCGTACATGGAATCCAGGTCGGCGGAGAGGTCCACCACACGCGTGACATAGGCGTCCTGACGGTCCCGGTAGGCCACCAGCCCCATTCGGATCTCCGGTGCCGGCTGAGCGGACGCCATGGTGCTGGCGATGGACCAGATCTTTTCCTTGGCCGCCTGGATCAGACCGCCCATGCTGCCGGTGGTATCCAGGACAAACGCGACCTCGATCCGAGGGTGCTCGTTGCTGAGGGGCTGGGTGTTCGGGACGAGGGTCGCCGTGGGCGGAGTCGCCGCAGGCGCACCGCGCAAAGCGGGATAGACGGCCACGGCGGCGGCCGTGAAGGCAACCATAGTCACTGCGATGAGTCTTGATTTCATGGTTCGATGCTCCTTCAGGGTCAGAGAGATGCGGAAAGCTTGCGGACGGCCTCCTCCGCGGCGCGATGCGCCCGCCCGAAGCGGTCGTCATCGCGTGAGGCCACGCCCTTCGGACTCGCGCGGTCTGGGACGAAGACGAACATGGCCTGCACCAGGAACAGGCTCCAGATGGCAAGGAACAGGCTCCCCGTATGGAGAAAGGCACCTGCGCCGGCCATCAGGCTGAGGGCCGTCAGACCGAGGTCTGCCAGCGCGCCCAGCGGGCCCTGTTGGAAGTAGAGGGAACGGACAAGTGACAGCACGCCGAGATGTCCCGCCAGGTAGAGAGGGACGGACGGCGTCAGAATCCAAAGGGCGACCGCCGTTAGCACCCAAAGGGCCAGCACGGCCAGTCGGCCGACGTGGTCCCGGCTGCGGCCCAGGAGGTAGATGAGGTAGGCAATGCCCAGGGCCGCGGTCACGAGCCGTACCGCCGTACCCGCGGGGAGTGCCCAGACGAGCGCCGCGAACGCGAGAGTCCCCGAGACTGCCCCGATCAGGGCGACCAGCGCCCCCTCAAGCACAGTGGGCCGGTTCATCTTCCCGCCCTCCGCTGCTGCTCACGGAGGAATGCGACCTCTACCTCCTCGTCCCGCACGGACACAGAAGGGATGTCCCAGCGCTCCGCCGCTAACGGCGGTGCATCAGGCGTGAAGAGCTCCGCCTTCTGACGCATCGCCTCCAGCTGCGCATCCTTTTCGTGCACCACTGCTTCGAGCCGCCGCACGGCGTTCTCCGCGTCCTCCCGCTTGCGGTTGATGAGACCGCCCAAACGCTCGGCCTCCAGCTGGCGTCGGAGAAGGAGCCGGGCCAGATCGTCCTTCCCCGCCGCGAAGCAGGTGTCGAGCTCCTCTCCCAGGGTCGCGAGGGACTGCTCTAAATCCTTTTCCCGCGCGGCGAGCTGTCGCTGCTCTTCGCGAAGCAGCGCGACACGCCTGCGATCGTGGGTGAGATCCTCCTCCATCTCTCGGACCGACTGGCGGAGAACGAGATCAGGCTCCTCGATGCGGTCCAGCACCGCGTGCAGATCCGCTCGGAAGAGTCTGGAGAACCGGGTGATCAGGGTCATGGCGCACCTCCCAAGTTGTCTTCTTGACTGCAGTTTCAGTCTAGGGAGGAACACCGAGGCGCCCCAGACACGCATCCGTAAAAGGTGGGCGCGAGAATTTACGAAGGATTTACAGAACGCCCCGGGACCTGGCTGCTAAGCTACCGCCGGCATGCAACGCCAGATCCGGATTCTGATCGTGGAAGACGAGACCCCCATCCGGGTGGGTCTCACGGATGTCTTCGTGTTCCACGGCTATGAGGTGGAGACGGCCGGCGACGGCCGAGAGGGGCTGAAGAAGGCGCTGGGGGGCACCTTCGACCTCATCCTGCTCGACGTCATGCTCCCCGGCATCGACGGCTTCGAGATCTGTAACCGCATCCGGGCCCAGGACCCCCGCCAGCCCATCATCATGCTGACCGCGAAGACCGGCGACGAGGACATCATTCGGGGCCTCTCGCTGGGGGCCGACGACTACGTGCCCAAGCCCTTCTCGGTCGCCCAGCTGGTGCTGCGCGTGCAGGCCGTTCTGCGGCGCGCTCATATAGGCACGGATACGGAATGCCTCATCCGCCTCGGCCAGGATGTGGAGGTGGACACCCGCAACCTCGCGGGGGCCAAGGGGAGCGAGCCCCTGAGCTTCACCCGGCGCGAGATCGAGATCCTGCAGTACCTCAGAGCAAACGACGATCGGCCCGTGCCGCGGGAGGAGCTGCTGGCGAAAGTCTGGGGTTATGCGCGGAATCTGGGCATCGAAACCCGCACCGTCGACATTCACATCGCCAAGCTCCGGCGCAAGATCGAGCCCGATCCGGCCAACCCGCGGTATCTGGTCACCGTTCGCGGAGCCGGATACCGGTTGCTGGCGGAGTAGCGCGCTTGGCGTCCCCCCTCGCCGGCCTGGACCGCAAGCGGCTGCGGCTATGGCTGGGACTCTTCTTCCTTGCGCTGGCTGCACCGACGGGCGTGCTGGTGCGGCAGGCATACAGCCAGCTCAAGTGGGAGGCATTCCACCAGGACCAGGCGCTTGCCGAAGAGCTCGCCGCCCGCATCAACGGCCGACTCACCGGACTGATCCGGGCCGAGGAGGAGCGCTCCTTCGAGGACTACGGGTTTCTGGTGGTCACCGGCGATCCTTCGGCAACCTTCCTCCAGCGATCGCCCCTCGCCGCCTTCCCGGTCAAGTCCGACATTCCCGGCCTGCTCGGCTACTTTCAGGTGGACGCCGAAGGTGCCTTGACGACACCCCTCCTGCCGCCCCCGGGCAAGCCCCCCGCGGCTTACGGGCTATCCGGACCGGAGCTGCGGGAGCGTGCCGCTCTTGCGGACCGCATCCGGTCTATCCTGAGCCGCAATCGGCTCCTGCCGCAGCCCAGTGTGGCCGCTGCCAAGGAAAAGGAAGCCGCCGGGGCCCGGCGTGAGGAGCACAAAAGGCGGGCACCCTCCGCCCAGGAGCCGCCCGCCGCCGAAGGTGCTTCCCAGAAAGCGGCTGCGAAGCGCCCCCGCCCTTCGGCCCAGGCCGCCTTCGACCGGCTAAACGCCCCTCGTCAAACCCCCACCCTGCAGAACCAAGAGAAAAGCCCGCTGGGGCGAGTTGAAGACCTCAACCTTGACCTGCGCTTTCAGGACAAGCTCGCGGAGACGCCGGCAGCAACTGGAACTGTGGCGGGCGCCGCCGCGCCGCGGCAGCCGTCGCTCGAAAACAAGCTCCGTGCCGAGCCCGAGCGCCAAGGCTCGCCGCTTGCGAAGGCACCTGCGCGCCAAACGGCACCCGACGCCCGCGCGCGCGTCCACATCTTCGACAGCGAGCTCGGACCCTACGAGCTCAGCCTGCTCGAGAGCGGTCAGTTCGTCCTCTTCCGCAACGTCTGGCGTGGCGGTCAGCGGTTCATCCAGGGGGCACTGATCGAGCAGAAGCCGTTCCTCAAGCAGTCGGTAGAGTCCTTGTTCCGCGAGACGACCCTCTCCCGGATAACCGACCTCGTGGTCGCCTACCAGGGGGCGGTGCTGGCGGCCTTCGGCGCGCAGCCCGGACGGGAATATCTCACCAGCGCCCAGGAGCTGGGCGGAGCGCTCCTCTACCGCACGCGGCTCGCGGCCCCCCTGAGCGCGCTGGAGCTGATCTTCACCGTCAAGCAGCTGCCCGTCGGGCCGGGCGGGCGAGTCGTGGGCTGGACGGCCGTAACCCTGACCCTGGTGCTCACGGGCGGATTCTTCCTCATGTACCGCGCCGGGCTGCGGCAGATCGCCCTCGCCCGTCAGCAGCAGGACTTCGTCTCCGCGGTAAGCCACGAGCTCAAGACCCCCCTGACGTCCATCCGCATGTATGGGGAGATGCTCAAAGAGGGATGGGCGACCGAGGAGCGCAGACAGACCTACTATGACTACATCTGTGCGGAGAGCGAGCGGCTCACGCGCCTGATCGAGAACGTCCTTCAGCTGGCCCGCCTCACCCGCAACGGCCTGTGCGTCGAGCTCAAGCCGGTGCCCATCGGCGACCTGATGGAGGGACTTCGGCCCAAGATCGCGACCCAGATCGAGCGGGCGGGGTTCGAGCTGCGACTTGACTGTCCGGCGCCGAACGCCGTGGTGCATGTGGACCAGGACTTCTTCGCCCAGATTCTGATCAATCTGGTGGACAACGCCCTCAAGTTCTCGCGGGATGCCGAATGTCGCGCCGTCGAGATCGGCTGTACGATCCACGACGCGCGCAGCGTTCGATTCTCGGTTCGGGACTACGGGCCGGGCATCCCGCGTGATCAGATGCAGAAGATCTTCCGACTCTTCTACCGGTCCGGGAACGAGCTTACCCGGGAGACGGTGGGTACGGGCATCGGCCTCGCCCTGGTGCGCCAGCTGACGCTCGCCATGAACGGCCGCGTCGATGTGGTCAACCGCGATCCCGGTGCTGAGCTGCGGCTGACCTTTCCCGCAGGTCCTGTCGGGCCCCATCCAGGGGGTACCCCGTGACGGTGCCCCCGCTTGCGCTCGGGCTGGAGGGCGTCGATCCGCGCAGGTTGGATAGCTGTCAAAGAAAGGGCATCACACGGTCGTTGTCGGCCGGCCGCGGGGATACTCTTGCCTCCCCGTGTGCGATCCGTGCTCAGGGGCTGCCCAAGGACTCGGGCTTCCGCCCGCCCCGGAGCACACGCGACAGACCGAGAAAGCTGAGCAGAATCAGCCCGGTGCCGACCATAGCCGACATGATGTAGCCGAAGGCTTCCCGGTGCATGAAGGCGGGCGCGTAGTCCGGCATCGGGGCGGTCCAGACCCTGGCGAGGCGGGCCATGCCCTCGGGAGCGGCCACCGGCGGGGCCACGTCCCCCGAGGCGTGGGAGATCGCGGTCCGCGCGGCGGCACTCTGGAAGTCCTCGATACCCCACTCGCCCCAGGCCATCCCCGCGGCCAGCAGACCCAAGGGACTCGCGATCATGAGCAGTGCGACCCCCGTCCACAAGGCTCGGGTGGGACGCCAGCCGAGCCCAGGAGTCGCTGACATGGGACGCCCAGCCGTCGGCGCCGATAGCCTCAGTAGCCCGGGATCCGACTTCTGGAGATAGGCGACGACCCCACCCGAGATGACGGCCTCTGCCAGTCCCGCAATCGTGAGGTGCCCCGCCAGCATCGCCGGAATGGCAATCTGCAGCGGATAGGGGGCATAGAGGGGAGCGCCGGCGGCGTCGTGGAACAGCAGCGGCTGGATACCGAGCTCGATTGCCGCAAGCAGGGCGGCCATATTTATTGCGAGGTAACCCGCAACGGCGGCAGCGACCGCCCGCCTGGGCGCGGTCAGCGGCGAGCTGCCGGAGAGCAAACGGTAGGGCCAGTAGGCTATCACCGGGCCGACGATGGCCATGTTGAGGCAGTTGGCCCCGAAGGTTGTGATGCCCCCATCCCCGAAGAAGACCGCCTGGATGAACAGGGCAATCGAGAGAGAAAGCATCGCGGCCCAGGGTCCAAGCACAATAGGCGCCACCGCCAGGCCGACGGCGTGCCCGGTGGTGCCCCCGGGCAGGGGTAGATTGAACATCATGATCACAAAGCAGAAGGCCGATACGACCGCGAGCAAGGGCACCAAGCGCGTCTGCAACAGGTCGCGGACCTTCCGCAATGCGATCATCCAAAAAGGCGCCGCCGCCGCATAGGCCACCGCGCACGTTGAGGGACTGAGGTAACCGTCTGGGATATGCATCGGTAGGGGCTGCTTTCCTGAGAGACGCCCCAGCCGTGGATGCCACACAGTTGTGAGGGACAGCCCCAAGCGGAGGGCGTATGACGAATTGAGTTTTTGTCACACGCGGACGCTTGTCAAGCGGATCTGCCGCGCCCGCCGAGGACCGACGTGCGGCGGGATACGATCGATGCCTATGGCGCCCTGCTGTTGTAGTCAGGGGAAGTTCGTTGGGTTGTTTGCCAGCGCCTGCACAGAAGGGTACTTGCCACTGCGCCTGAAGTCCTGTCTATACTAAGTGCACCGCCGATTGAGGCGGCAGCGCGGTTCACGGACGAGCTGGCGGCACCCTTTGCATCAGCCAAGACCCGGCTGACAGTCCCGGCCCTGGTGGTGCAACCATCGTTCTTGCCACCTCCGTTGCCTGGGGAGGAGGCATGTTTGAGTGCGCTCCGGATTCTTGTCACAGGGAAGACCGGCGGTCCAGAACCGCCTTTTGCCGGGTTGGAAACGTCCGGAACGCCACCACCCTCTCCCAGAGGGACCGGGAAGTTCCAAAGAATATCCTGTTGGCGCAACGCCTTACAGGGCACATAAAGAGGTTGGCTCGACCAACTTCGCTACTGGAGGACATGAGATTGGGTAACGCACTAGCGCACGGCGACCTCGCGGAGCACGAGGAGCTGGTTCGGGCTGTCCTGGCAGGAAACCGGATAGCACGGTCGAAGGTGGATGACCTCACCTACGCATCCTGGAAGCGGTGCCATGAGGAGTTCAGCCTCGATCCCGGCAGCGGCCCGGACCCGTTGATTGCCCCTCGCACCGATCTCCAGCAACACCTGGACGATGCCCGCCAACTGCTTGAGATCGCCCGCCCGGAGATGACGAATCTCTACCAGCAGCTGGCCGGCTCGGGCCACGCGATCATTCTCACCAACCGCGGCGGTATCCTGCTGAACTACATCGGTGACCCCAGCTTTACGGATACGGCCGCCCACGTGGGCATCCGCACCGGGGCCGTCTGGAGCGAGGCCGTCCAGGGCACCAATGGCATGGGAACCTGCCTGATCGAGAAGAAGCCCCTGGTCATTCACAAGGGTGCCCATTTCTTTACGAGCAACGGCAGCCTGACCTGTGCGGCAGCTCCCATCTTCGACCCCAACGGGGAAGTCATCGCCATCCTAGACGCATCCAGCGAGGCACAGCTGGCCCAGCAGCACACCATGGTGTTGCTCAACATGTCGGCACAGGTTATTGAAAACAGGGTTTTCTTCTGTGCCATGAAGGACGCCTATGTCTTCCGTTTCCACAGCCGTCCCGAGTTCATCGGAACCCTCGGCGAGGGACTGATCGCCTTCACACCAGAGGGGCAGATCCTGGCCGTCAACCGCAGCGCCCTGTTTCAGATCGGGCACGACGCCTCCGTACAGCTCGCCCAGCAGCCGATCCATCAGCTCTTCACCATCTCCCTGCCGATGCTGCTCAAGGGGGCGCATTCCCAGAGCGCACATGCCTTCCCGATCCGGGATGCCCAGTCCGAGCGCCGTTTCTTCGCCAAGGTGCAGCCACCGGAAAACGTCCCTTGCCCTGCGCCCGGGCCTGCCGCGAAATCCCGTGAGTCCCCGGGAGACGGACTCCGGCTGATTCAGCAGGATCCGTTCGACGCCGTTCATTTCGGTGACCCCCAGATGAAGCGGAACGTCGAGATGGCGCGAAAGGTCCTGGAGCGGGATATCCCTTTCATACTCCTGGGGAAGACGGGAGTTGGGAAGGAGGTCTTCGCCAAGGCGATTCATACTGCGAGCTCACGCCGCGACAAGCCTTTCGTTGCGGTCAACTGCGCGTCCCTCCCCGAGTCGCTGATCGAGAGCGAGCTGTTCGGGTACCGGCCCGGCGCCTTCACCGGGGCCAGCCGGGAAGGAAGCCGCGGAAAGATCGTCCAGGCCGACGGCGGCACCCTCTTCCTGGACGAGATCGGGGACATGCCGTTGCACCTTCAGGCACGCCTGCTGCGGGTCCTGGAGGAGCGTGAGGTGGTCCCACTTGGAGGGGAAAAACCCATTCCTGTCTCGATCAAGCTGATCAGCGCGACGCACCAGGACGTCTTGGCCTTGATTGAGGACGGGAAATTCCGGGAGGACCTCTTCTACCGCATCCATGGAATCTCGTTCGTCATACCGCCCCTGCGCGAGCGCGCCGACAAGCGAGAGCTAATCCTGAAGATCGCGCGTGAGGAAGCGGAAGTCACGGCAGAGCTCCAATGGGAGCCGGAAGCCCTCGAATGCCTCGTTGACTACAGCTGGCCCGGCAATCTGCGGCAGCTCCGCAACGTCCTTCGGGCGGCAACGGCCCTGTGCGAGGGCAGCTGGGTCACACTGCGCGAGCTCCCGGCAGAGCTTCGGGGAGCGGGCGCGAAAGCAGAGTCCGCTGCCGCTCCCCAGTCGGAGCTCAACGCGTTGGATATGGCCGAACGGGACGCCCTGCTGCGGGTGCTGGAGGCCACTCACTGGAATGTGAGCCGGGCTGCCAAGAGTCTGGGACTGAGCCGTAACACCCTGTACCGCCGGATGCACCGTTACGGGATCAATCCGTCCCGCTAGGAGACCCCGCCGTGCCTGCTGAAGACCAGTGTTTTGCGGTGGATGTCTCCCCCGGCCAGCTCCACTTCAACGCCGCACATTTCATTACCTTCGGGGGGACCTGCGAAAATCTGCACGGTCATAACTTCCATGCCCGACTCCAGGCCGAGGGGAGCAATAACGCGGATGCTTTGTGGTCGATTTCGTGCTGCTCAACGAGCTCGCGGCCGAGATCTGTGCCCAGCTCAATGACAAGGTGCTGCTGCTGCCCGGCAGGAGCGAGGAGGTGGCTCTGCATGAGGAAGGCGATCAGCTCCAGGTCGCGAGCTACGGCAAGGCGTTCACGTTCCCGGCTGCAAACTGCGCCGTCCTGCCGGTGAGCAACACCACTGCCGAGATGCTCGCCTGGTACATCCTCGACTCCCTGGTTCCCCGACTGGAGGCACGCAACGCGCTGAAGAACGTGGCGACGCTTCAGGTCGCGGTGGAGGAGGCGGATCACCAGTGGGGCATTCGCAGGCGTAATCTGTCTTCGGGCGTGGCGACGGATGGGCGCGCCTGAGGGCGGGCGGCTCGCCTGGGCGCTGACTGGGTCCGGTCACTACGTGCGGGAGCGCTTGGGCCTCCTGTACACCACCGTCGTCGAGCGCTTCGACCAGCTGGTGGCCGCGCGGGAGACCATGGACGCGTGAGCGAGCACATCCTGTTTCTCACCGGCCAGCTGGCGGAACGCCAGCTGACGCGCGTGCTGGAGGAGATGGCGCCGACGGAATTCACCTGGCGCGTACACCAGCTGGGCCTGAAGGTCGCCGCCCTGATGACCGCGGACATGATCAAGCGACGGCTCACGGACGCCGGCGATGCGGACCGCATCCTGGTGCCCGGCCGCTGCCGGGGGGACATGGACGCAGTGAGCCGCCACTTCGGTATTCCGGTGGAACGGGGACCGGATGAGCTAAAGGACCTTCCCCGCTATTTCGGACGGGCGGGGCGCCCGCCGGATCTCGGACGCTACGACGTCCGTATCTTTGCGGAGATCGTCGACGCCCCCCGACTGAGCGTCGAGGCGATCCTCGAACGGGCCGACGCCTACCGGGCAGATGGCGCCGATGTCATCGACCTGGGCTGCCTCCCGGACACCCCGTTCGGGCACCTGGAGGCAAGCGTCCGTGGCCTCAGGGCCGCCGGCTACACGGTGAGCGTGGACTCCATGGACCCGGACGAGCTGCTGCGGGGAGGCCGGGCCGGCGCCGATTATCTGCTGAGCCTCCATGAGGGCAGCCTGTGGATCGCCGACGGGCTGGATGCGGTCCCCGTCCTGATCCCCAAGCAGCCCGGCGACCTGGCGTCCCTGGAACGGGCGATGGCCCGAATGGAGGCGGACGGGCGGGCCTTCATCGCAGACCCGGTCCTCGACCCCATTCACTTCGGGTTCGCCGAATCCTTGGTGCGCTATCACCGCCTCCGCCAGACGCACCCGGACACCCAGATCATGATGGGGACCGGGAATCTCACCGAGCTCACCGAGGCGGACACCACCGGGATCAATGCTGTCCTGATGGGCCTCATCTCGGAGCTTGGCATCACCAATATCCTGACCACTCAGGTGAGCCCCCATTGCTCAACCGTCCTCCGGGAGGCGGATCGGGCGCGGCGAATCATGCACTGGGCACGGGATGAGAACAGCCTCCCCAAGCATATCGACGGTGGTCTCACCGGCCTGCATGAGCTGAGCCCTTTCCCCTACAAGCTCGACGAGATCCGGGAGCTCGCGGCAGCGGTGCGCGATCCCAGCTACCGGATCCAGGTCAGTGCGGTGGGCATCCATCTGTACAACCGGGACGGTCTCAGGACATTCGAAGACCCTTTCGACTTCTTCCCCCACCTGGGCGTGGAGCAAGACGGCGGCCATGCCTTCTACCTCGGCGTCGAGCTAGCCCGCGCCCAGATCGCCCGCCAGATCGGCAAACGATACGTGCAGGATCAGCCCCTCAAATGGGGCTGCCTCATTCGCGAGGAGCAACAGGGCACGGAGACCTTCCAGGCCCCCGGCAGCACACTGCAACAGAGGCGGAAACAATCGTGATCCGAGAAGTCATCGTGACCTCGCGCAGCCCGGGCGGCAGCGCACACATCGCACCCATGGGCATCAGCCAGCGGGGTGAGCACATCATCATCGCGCCCTTCCGTCCCTCGACGACCCTGGACAACCTGCTGGCCCGGCGCTGCGCGGTGATCAACTACACGGACGATGTGCGCGTCTTCGCGGGTTGTCTAACCGGCCGGCGGGACTGGCCGCTCCTGCCCGCGGCGGAGGTGGACGTCCCCCGTCTGGGGGGCGCACTCGCCCATACGGAGGTGGAGCTCGTGGAGGTGGAAGAGGACGCCGTCAGACCCCGCTGCCTCTGCCGCCCCGTGCGGGATCTCACCCACGCGCCGTTCCGGGGGCTGAACCGGGCCAAGGCCGCTGTGCTGGAGCTCGCCATCCTGGTGAGCCGGCTGGATCGGCTGCCCTTCGAGAAGGTCGAGCGGCAGATCGAGTATCTGCGCATCGCCCTGGACAAGACCGCCGGTCCCGAGGAGCACGAGGCATGGGGCTGGCTCATGGCGAGGGTGGAGGGCCACCGGGGACGAACCGCAGAGGCGAGCGCATGACCCGCCTCCTTGCGAGCGTGACGAACCTGGACGAGGCGGAGGTGGGGCTCGGGCTCGGCGCGGACATCATCGATCTGAAGGACCCGAGCCGCGGGGCCCTCGGACGGCTCCCGGTCGGAATCATTCGGTCGATCGTTCGACAAGTCGCCGGCCGCCGTCCTGTCAGCTCCACCGTCGGGGATCTGCCGGCCGACCCGGACCTGCTCGGCCGGGCGGTTGAAGCGGTCGGTGACACCGGCGTCGACTACGTCAAGGTCGGGCTCTTTTCGACCGGAAACCTGGAAGACTTTCTGCTGGCAATGTCGAGGCTCGCCCCGCGGCATGCCTTGATCGCAGTCCTCTTCGCGGATTGCGCGCCGCCCTTGGAACGGCTGGAGCGGTTTGCCGGGGCGGGGATCAAGGGCATCATGCTCGACACCGCTGACAAGACAGGCGGCTCCCTCCTCACCCACCTGAGTCTGGCACGTCTGGAGCGGTTCGTGAATCGCGCCCGCTCCCTGTCCTTGCTGAGCGGCCTGGCAGGATCCCTGGGCCTGGGAGACATCCCGCTGCTCCTGCCCCTGGGTCCTGACTACCTGGGCTTCCGCGGCGCCTTGTGCCGCGGGGCGGAGCGGACCCTGCGCCTCGATCCGAATCGGTTCGGTGCGGTTCGCCGGGCTGTGCGTATACCCTCGCACCAGATCCCCGGCGCTCACACGGAGAGCCGAGGGACAACGGCATGAATCGACTGATATTCCCTGCCGTCAAGCATCAGAAGGACCTGATCAGAACGCAGTAAGGGGATACGAGATTTGACAGAAATCGTCTAAGGTGGCGTGAGGCAGCGAGACGCCCCGAGCGCTCTGCGGGGACCATTCGCTGCGTCTTGCTGGCCCACCGTCCCGCCCCGCGACCAATGCTCACCGTGCACGACCAATGGCACCGCAAATCCTGGAGCTCTACCCCAACCCCGGCGCTGAGAGGCCCTTGAACGGGACCTACTTCGAGCATCGTCTCATTGAGCTCGGGACCCGGCATAAGCCGTTTGTCTACGCCAACTTCGTCTCCAGCCTCGACGGCCGGATCGCCGTCGTTGAGCCGTACACCGGGGAATCCCATGTCCTCGACGATCTCAGGACCGCGCATGACTGGAGGCTCGTCCAGGAGCTTCAGGCCCAGGCGACTTGCCTGGTGACCCACGGCGGGTATTTGCGCGACCTGGCCGCCGGCAAGCTCGGAGACATTCTCCAGATCGGTACCTCGGGGAAAGGTCGCGACATTGGGCAGTGGCGTCGGACGCACGGACTCGGCCCCCAGCCCGCGGTGGCGGTCGCCAGCACAAGCCTCGACTTTCCCCTCCCCGCCTCTCTCGCGGCCCACGCGCAGCCGGTGCACATCTTTACGTCCGACGCGGCGCCCCCGCACCGGATTCGTGGGTGGGAAGACAGGGGCTACGCGGTGCACCTTGCCGGCTCCGGAGAAACGGTGGAGGGCCGGGCACTGGTGACTGCGCTGGGCCGCATGGGCTACGAGCGGCTCTATCTGCTGACTGGCCCCAAGATGCTGGAAACAACCCTGCGGGACGGCGTGCTGTCGCGTCTATACCTGACGATGACCCACCAGGTCCTCGGCGGCCGGGAGTTTCACACCCTGGTCAACGGCCCGGCATTAGGCGAAACGGGGCGCATGAGGCTGCGGAGTCTCTACTACGACCCGAACGCACCCAAGGACGCGGGCCAATGGTTTTGCTGCTTCGACATCCCGGAGGGACGCCTCTGTCGCTCTCGATAGATGGGAGCGCCCCGGAGGAGATCCTGCGAGAGATCAAACCTCGCAATGGCCGGCCCGACGTGGGCGAAGCTGCCTCGAGGTGCCATACAGGTATGCGACTATCACGGCATTCCCCGGTGCGGGCGTTAGCGACTCCTTACCCGCCTCGTTAGCGGTCGGCAGCCTAACCCGGACGGCGGCTTGCCCACAACATCGAAGGGGGTTAGCAGGCGCCGGGTAGAGTAAAGAGCGGCCCTCCGTCTCCCGGGGGCAGAGGGCGACTGAGCGCGCTGCGCGCGACTTTCATTGGGAGGGGCATGGTGTCAGCGCCACCTCCGGGAATGGAAGTCGCGACGTCACGCGATGCGTACCCTCGACTCAATGGCATACCGATGGGTGGAGAAACGAAACCATCGCGATCAGGCGGGCCGTTCAGAAAGGACTCTACATGACGTCGCCAAGGTATGAGCCCAAGTCTTTATCCGTACCCAGGATATGGCCCGTCAACCAGTGCTCCAAGAAGTGGAGATCATCACTCACCACCGGCTTGCCCGCATCGAGAAGCTTCTGTTGGAGGGCCTTTGCGCTCGCTATCAATTCCTCGTGCTCCGCCTTGTGCTCCTTCACACCGTCATAACGGTACTTCAGCATCAGACGCTCTTCGTGTCGGAAATGCCAGACGGTACAACTGACCAGCTCTTCCATTACCGCCTCGACGTATTCCTGTGCGTCCCCTTCGGCTACGGCAT
>Ga0307440_1000907_pt1 | contig 14649 bp, 13 predicted proteins | sample SalMarWE160410MG_FD_202150 | JGI IMG/M metagenome (GOLD analysis project Ga0307440, IMG submission 202150) | Salt marsh sediment microbial communities from the Plum Island Ecosystem LTER, Massachusetts, United States - WE1604-10 | ecosystem: Environmental > Aquatic > Marine > Intertidal zone >... | reverse complement strand
CGGGCCAGCACGGGGTAGCTGTGGCTGCCGCGGCTCCCCTGCAGCCAGGCGTCGTCGAACGGGGTGTAGAGCTGGTGCCGGGTGGTCACCGACCACGGGGAGGGGACGTCGAAGCCCCGGGGCATGACGCCGACGATCGTGTACGGCTTGCCGTCGACCTTGAGCGTGCTGCCCAGCACGTCCGTCCGCCCGCCGTACCGGCTCTGCCACAGCCCGTAGCTCAGCACGACGACCGAGGGTGCGGCCTGATCGGAGGGTGTGATGGCGCGCCCCAGTCGGGGCGAGACGCCCAGGAGCCGGAACACGCTGGCCGAAGCCGCGGTCGAGTAGACGCGCTCGGCCTGGCCCGAGCCGGTGAGGGTCACGGTGCGGGGCGAGATGACCCCCATCCCGGAGAAGGCCCGCTGGCGCCGGACCCAGTCCTCGTAGTCGGGGCCCGAGGCGGGCCCGCAGCACCCGAAGCCGCCCTTCTCCATCACGAAGGTGAGTCGCCCGGCGTCGGGGAGGGGAAGGGGCTGGAGGAAGACGGTCCGGAAGACGCCGAAGATGGCCGTGTTGGCCCCGATCCCGAGCGCCAGGGTGGCCAGCACCGTCACGGCGAAGCCGGGCCGGCGCCGCAGCATGCGGAAGGCCAGCCCGAAGTCCCTCTTCCATTCTCCCATCGGCGTCGCTCCACGGCGGGTCGTCCCGACGGCCCGCCCCGGGCGGGCCCGTCACGGAGCTTGGATGAGGGTTCCCGGGCAAAGGTTGCAGCCGCGAGCTGGCGGCGGGCGCGCAGGCGTGCCGGTGCCGGCGGCGCGAGGGTGGCGGGGTCGGGGGCGTGAGGGCGGCGGGCCCACCGCCGTCCTCAGTTCGAGCGGAGCGCCTCCTGGGGGTCCAGGCGCGCGGCCCGCCGCGCCGGGAACCAGAGCGCGAGCGCCGCCACCCCGAGCATGAGCGCCGTGAGGGCGACGTAGCTCAGGGGGTCGAACGGATGCACGCCGTAGAGCATCCCGGTCATCAGGCGGGTGAGGGCGGCCGCCGCGACCAGCCCGGCCGCGATCCCGGTCCCCACCACCACGCCGCCCTGCCGCATCACGAGCCGCAGCACGTCCGCGGGCCGGGCCCCGAGCGCGAGGCGCACGCCGATCTCCACCGTGCGCTGGCTCACGGCGTAGGCCACCACGGCGTAGACGCCCACGGCTCCCAGCAGGAGCGCGATGGCCGCGGCCAGGCCGATGAGCGTGAGCGCGAACGCGGTCGGCGCCGTGGCCCGGTCGATCCGGTCCCGCAGCGTTTCCACCTGGGCGAGCGGAAGGGAGGGGTCGAGGTCCGCCACGGCGCGGCGGACCACCGGTATCAGCGACGTCGGCGGCACGACGGTGCGGAGCACGTAGGCCATGGGCCGCGCTTTGGCGCCGCGCGCGACGGCGGCGATCGGCTGGTACAACACCCTCTCGAACTCGTCCGTCTCGGCCTTGGAGCGCACGTCTCTGGCGACGCCCACGACGGTGGCCCATGCCGTATCTCCCGAGACCCGCACCCGGCGGCCCACGGCATCCACGCCGGGGAAGTACGCCCGGGCGGCCGCCTGGCTGAGGACCACCACCGGCCCCCGGGAGGCGCCGTCGCCCGAGCGGAAGCCGCGGCCGCGCAGCGGGATCCCCATGGTCCGGAAGTAGCCGGGCGTGGCCAGCCGCATGCCGGTCACGGGGGGCACCGCGCCCTCCGGCCGCGGGAACCCCTCGGCCTGGAGCGTCTCGCCCCAGCACATCCCTTCGGTGAGCGGCAGGCAGTTGCCGACGGCGCCCGCGGCCTCGACGCCCGGCAGCGCGGCGAGCCGGCCGACCAGCTCGCGGTGGAAGCGCAGGAAGTCCGCTTCCGTCGGGTAGGAGGTCTCCGACAACCCGATCGTGAAGGTCAGCGCCTGCCGGGTCGAGAACCCCAGGTCCACGGCCCGCAGGCTGCGGAAGGTCCGGAACAGCAGGCCGGCGCCGATGAGCAGCACGAGGGCGAGCGCGACCTGCGTCGCCATCAGGAGGCTGCGGCCCCGCAGGCGGGTCCTCCCGGTGGTGGAGCGGCGGCCGCCCTCCCGGAGCGTGCCCGAGAGGTCGCGCATGGGCCGGAGCGTGGGGATGACCCCCAGGAGCACGGCCGCCGCCAGGCAGGTGGCCAGCGCCACCGCCAGCACGACCGGGTCCATCCCCACCTCGCCCAGCCGCGGCACGTTCACGGGAGCGCTCGCCCGGAGGATCCGGATGCCGGCGGCCGCGGCGCCCACGCCCACGATCCCGGCCGACCCAGTGAGCAGCAGCGTCTCCGCCAGGAAGCCCCAGGCCAGGCGAAGCCGCGTGGCGCCCAGCGCCGTGCGCACCGCCGTCTCCCGGACCCCCTCCTCGGCCCGCACGAGGAAGAGGTTGGCGACGTTGGCGACCGCGATGAGGAGGACCAGACCCACGGTCCCGAGCAGGATCCACAGCGTGGACTGCACGTCCCCGACCACGCTCTGCTTCAGCGACACGATCCGCGGCTGGATTCCGGCGTGGTCCAGGTACTCGGTCACGCGCGCGGGGTCGTCGTTGTCACGGCGCAGCAGCGGGAGCAGCCCGGACAGCTCCCGGCCGAACGACGCGGCCGTGGCCCCGGGCCGGAGCCTGGCCACCGCGTGCTCGTTCCAGCCGCCGATCCCGGCGGCCGGGACCACGCGGGGCAGCCATACCGCCGTTTCAGGACTCGGGAAGGCGAACGACGCCGGCATCACGCCCACCACCGGGACCGGCCGGCCGTCCAGCCGGACGGTGCGGCCCAGCACGTCCGGGCTGCCGCCGAACCGCTCCTCCCAGAGCCGATGCGACAGCACCGCCGCCGGGGCGGCGCCCGGCCGGCCCTCGGCCGCCGTGAACCAGCGCCCCAGCTCCGGCTGGACCCGGAGGACCTTCTCCAGGGACGGCGTGGCCTCCGTCGCCTGCACCCGGCGCGGCCCGCCGCGGCCCGAGAGGCTCAGCGCGGTCCGGTGGTACAGGGCCATGGCCTGCGCCTGGCGCGCGTGCTCCCGGTAGAAGCGGTAGAAGCCGTAGGTCACGCCGAGCCCGCGGTCGATCCCGAGCCCCGAGCCGCCGTGATCCACCACCACCAGCCGGCCCGGGTCGGGGTAGGGGAGGGGGCTCAGCACGACGCCGTACACCAGGCTGAACACCGACGTCGCCGCCGCGATGCCGAGACCGAGCGTGAGCACCGAGGCCACCGTGAACGACGGACGCCGACGCAGGCGCCGCGCCGCCTGCCGCACGTCCCGCCACCCGGCGCCCCACCCGCTGCCGCTCCCGCTCCCCAGGGCGCCCGCCCGCGCGCCGGCCAGGTGCTGCCGGGGCGCCCGCGCCACCAGGTCCAGCACCGAGCGCAGCGTCACCCAGGCCACCGCCAGGCGGCCCCGCCGGTCGCGCGCGTCCCGGGCGATGGCCGCGAAGCACACCTCCAGCTCCTCCCCGAACCGGTTCCGGAACTCCCGCGGCAGCAGCACCGACGCCCGCCGGTAGACGTCCCGCGCCAGCCGCACGGCCCCGGATCGGCCGCCACGCCGGCTCACGCGCCCGCCTCCGCCAGCGCCAGTCGAGTGCGCGCCAGGCGCGCCAGGGCCTCGAGCCGCGCCGCCTCGGCCCGCAGCGCCGAACGGCCCGCCGGGGTGAGAGCGTAGTAGCGACGGCGCGGATCGTCGTCCGGGCCCTCCGGGCTCGCCGTCTCCTGGATCAGGCCGTCCTCCGCCAGCTCCGCCAGCGTGCCGTACAGCGTGGCCGGCCACAGGCGCACGGCGCCGTCGGTCCGCGCCTCCACCTCCTGCCGGATGGCGTATCCGTGCATCGGTACCGGGGCCAGGGACACCAGGATCTGGAAGGCTCGCGCGCTGAGCTCGGGCATGGGGCAGGGCTCCGGCGACTAGGTATCAGCCAGTATACATTCGGTCCGATACCTTGGACGTCATCCGCCGCCGGAAGGTTGCAGACGGGGGGCGACAGGGAGCCGGCCGCTCCGTATTGGCCCTCGCCTGCAGACGCCATCTGCCCCGGCCCGTGCACTGCCGGGTCCGACCCTCGCCCGGCTCGGCCCCCGTCGAGGTGTCCCTGTCCTGGCGCTGGATCGGGCGCGAGGCGTTGAAGCCGCTGCTCTCGAGGGCGGCGGGCGGCCCCGCGGGCCCGGAGTAGCCGGCCGGGAGCGCTGCGCGGGCTCCATGCCCGGCTACCCGTCCCCCGTCGACCTCCAGCGCGCGCCGTCCCGGCAATGTAGGCTATAACCATCATCGCGCAGCGTCGAGAAGGAAGAATGACGGCTAAAGCCTACAACGCGGCCACCGACGACGAGCTCCTCGCCTCGATCGGGACGAGGCTGCGGGCCCTCCGGAAGGCGAGCGGCTTCACCCAGGACCAGGCCGCCGCGCGGGCCGGGCTGGCCCGGAGCACGGTGAGCGAGGCCGAGAACGGCGAGAACCCGACGCTCCACACCGTGGTCCGCCTGCTCCGCGTGTACGAGGGCCTCGCCTCGCTCGAGGGGCTCGCCGCGCCGGAAGGGCTGGTGTCCGAGCCCACGGCCGGGCCCGCGCCCGGGGCCCCGCCCGCGAGCCGCGCGGCGAAGCGCGGCTCCGCCACGGCCGGCCGCGGAGGCCGCCCGTGAGCTCCGATATCCGGGATGTGCCGCCCAGGACCGGCATCCTGATGGGCACCGCCTTTCTGGCCGCGGGGCTCCCGGTCGTCGGCATCGGGCTCGACTGGGTCCACGTATCTCCCTCGGCCGTTCACGCGCCGGGCTGGGTGCTGGTGGTGTGCGGCGGGATCTTCGCGCTGCCCGGCGCCGCCATGCTGTACTACGCGTTCGCCAACCTCGCGGGATACGGCGGGCGGGGAGAGGGGCAGGGCGCTCCGCTGTTCATGCAGCTCGTCGGGCTCACGATGGCGGCCGGGATGGCGGCGGTGTTCGGGTGGGTGGCGTTCGGGCCGGGCGAGCGCCGCTTCAGCGGGAGCGGAGGGATCGGTCCCGTCCACGTCGGCGGATCCTCGACCGGGACGAGCGGGCGGCTCGCCTTCGGGATCGCCACGGTCCTCATCGGGGCGGTGGCCGCCTGGCGGATCGTCGCCGCGCTTCGCGGGCGGTCGAAGCCCCCCACCAGGCGGGACCGGCGCGACGAGGGGCCGTGAGGCGCCTGCCGCTGTACCGGGTCGACGCGTTCGCCGACGCCGTGTTCCGCGGCAACCCGGCGGCCGTGTGTCCCCTGCCGGCCTGGGAGCCAGACGCGCTCCTCCAGGCCATCGCCGCCGAGAACAACCTCTCCGAGACGGCCTTCCTGGTGTGGCCGGCCGACCCGGTCCCGCTCCGCTGGTTCACGCCGCGCCAGGAGGTGCCGCTGTGCGGGCACGCCACGTTGGCGTCCGGGCTCGTCGTCCTCGCGTGCCTGGCCCCGGAGCGAGACTCCGTGACCTTCGCCACGCGCAGCGGAGCGCTGGTCGTCCGCCGCGAGGCCGGGACCTTCGCCATGGACTTCCCGGCCCTGGCGGTCGAGCCCGTGGGCCGGGTGCCGGCGGCGCTGCGCGAGGGCCTGGGCGTGGACGCGGACCAGGTGCTGGTGACGCGGGAGGACCCCAACTACTTCGTCCTCCTGGAGGACGAGGGGGCGGTGGCCGCGCTCCATCCGGACCCGCGGGCCCTGGAGCGCCTCCACCCGTTCGGCGTCGCGGTGAGCGCGCCGGGGCGCTCGGCCGACTTCGTGTCCCGCTACTTCGCGCCCAGCTACGGCATCCCCGAGGATCCCGTGACGGGATCGATCCACTGCGCCCTGGGACCCTGCTGGGCCGAGCGCCTGGGACGCGGCTCGCTCACGGCCCGCCAGCTCTCGAGCCGCGGCGGAGATCTCGCCCTCGAGGTGCGGGGCGACCGGGTGGAGCTGCGCGGGAAGGCGGTGTGCTATCTCGAGGGCGAGGTGCTCCTGCCCTGACGCTGCGCGGCCCGGGGTTCGCGGAGCACGTGCCGCGCCGCTTCGCCGACCTGGGGCGGGCTCCCTCCGGAGCCGTGCCCCGGCGGCGTGTCCCCGCCCGGGCACAGCACGGCCGTGAACGCCAGCCGCTCGATGCGGCCCAGGGGGCGCTGGGCCGTGGAGTCCGAGACCTGGGCGCCGGTGATGCGGAGCTCGCCCTGGCCCACGCGGTCCATCATCGCCTCCCAGGTGACGCGGGCCGGGTCGCGGGCGGCCTCGAATCTCGACGCCGTCATGTCCGCGGGCCTCGAGGAGACCAGGAGCTCCACGGCCCGGGACAGGGAGTCGTACGCCGCCTCGCCGGTCACGAACCCGAAGCTCCTCACGTCGCGGGCGACGGCCTCGCGCGCGCTGAGCCCGTAGGAGGTGTCGATGTAGCGGGGGTTCCACCAGCGGTAGGGGAGGGTGGCGACCCAGGCGAAGTCGTGCTCGCCCCCGGCCGCGGCCCTCACCTCGAGGTTCCAGCCGCCGGGATTGGGAGGGGCGTGGACGTGCGCCCGGAGGCCGAAGACGAGCCCGTCGCCGAACGCGTGCTCGTAGCTCTCTCCGGCGCGCACGGCGCCCGTCAGGGTGTCGCACTGCGCGGCCAGCCCACGCGGGAGGAGGCCGAGCGCGAGGGCGAGGGGCGCGCGGAGGAGGATCGTGAGGACGATCCGGGACGACGCTCCCGCGCCCGACGGGCCTGTCGTCCGGCTCGACACCGTTCGCCTCCCATCACCAGGGGATTCCGACCGGGTGGGCCCTTCCACCCCAACGTAACGCCTGCTGGAGACCCCCCGTTCCGGCGGACCCCCTTCGCCGGTGCCTCGACCGTCCGCCGGCTCTCGACGCTCGGCATCACCACGACACGCCCGTGACGGGGACCCTCAGGCTCCGTTCTCCGGGTCCTACCCGGACTGGACCCGCGCCAGCTGGCCGGGCTCGTAGCTCCCGACGTCGGCGCCCAGGGCGATGGCCAGCCGGTTCCAGCAGTTGATGGCGACCACGGCGAACGTGAGGCTCACCAGGTCCTCCGCGCCGAACGCCTCCAGCGTGTCCGCGTAGAGGGCGTCGGGCACACCCTCCGGTCCGAGCTCGGTCACGGCCTCCGCCCAGGCCAGGGCCGCGCGCTCGCGCGCGCTGAAGAAGGGCGTCTCCCGCCACACCGGGACCGCGTACAGCCGCTGCTCGGTCTCCCCCCTCTCCCGGGCGTCCTTGGTGTGCATGTCGACGCAGTAGGCGCACCCGTTGCGGTAGGAGGCCGCGAGCCTCACCAACTCGAGCAGCGACGGCTCGAGCCCGGTGCTCCTGACGTAGCGCTCCAGGTCCAGGATCCGCTGCACCCCCTCGGGCGCGATCTCCTCGAAAGCGATTCGTCGTGTCATGGGTTTCTCCCGTTGCATGTGTTCGTACAGGGCCTTCACCCCCGTAGACGGCCGGCCGGCGGCGCTGTGACAGGGGCCGGGCAGTCGGCCCTCGGGACCCGGATCGAGGTTGGCCGGCTCCACGAGGGACCCGTCACAGGGAACGCCCGCCCGCGTCTTCGGTCCAGACAGGTCACTCGCGACAGGAGGAGCTTCATGGAGCGACGACGTCCGGGCGCGCTGGAGATCCCGCGGACCCGTGATCGGGTCCGAGCTCGAATGGGTCGCGCCGGCCGGGGACGGTGCGATAACGTGCAAGGCGGAGGGTTCGGTCCGGCTCGAGCTCGCCGGCCTCCGGCAACCTCCGGCGTCCGGGATGTCCCACCGTCGACCTGTCGAGGGGCCACACAGTGAACCAGGAGGGGAGGCCGCCGGACCCGGAGGTCTTCGAGCGCCACCGCCCCCGCCTGTTCGGGGTCGCCTACCGCATGCTGGGCTCGGTGGCCGATGCCGAGGACGTCCTCCAGGAGACGTACCTCCGCTGGCACGGCGAGGACCACGAGGTGGTCCGGACGCCGGAGGCGTGGCTCGTCGCGGTCACGACCCGCCTGGCGATCGACCGGCTCCGGCGGGCTTCGGCCGAGCGCGAGCGGTATCCGGGCTTCTGGCTGCCCGAACCCGTCGCCACGCCGGCGGACCGCCGCGCCGAGATGTCCTCGGACCTGTCGATGGCCTTCCTGGTGCTCCTCGAGCGGCTGGGTCCGGAGGAGCGCGCCGCCTTCCTGATGCGGGAGGTGTTCGACGCCGACTATTCGGAGCTGGCCCGGGTCCTGGGCCGGAGCGAAGCGGCCTGCCGCCAGATGGTCCACCGGGCCAGGGTCCGGGTCCGCGGAGACCGCCCCCGGTTCAGCGTCTCGCCCGAGACGCACGAGCGCCTGCTGGAGCGCTTCCTGGGCGCCCTGCACGACGGGGACCGGGACGGGCTCGTGGCGCTCGTGGCGGAGGACGTCACGTGGACGTCGGACGGGGGAGGCCGGGTGCCGTCGGCGCGGCGCATCGTCCGCGGAGCGGAGAAGATCGTCCGGCTCGTGCTGGGCCTCGAGCGGAAGGCGCGCGGGCGCGTCCGACATTCGGTGGCGTGGATCAACGGCGAGCCGACCCTGGTATCCTTCGCCGACGCCCGGCTCCTGTTCACGACCTCCGTGGCCACCGACGGCGAGCGACTCACCGCCTTCTATCGGGTCCTGAACCCGGACAAGCTGGGGCGGATCGAGCGCGAGCTGGGACCGTGAGGCGCCCCGGCCCGGGACGCGCGAACCGGGCTCGCCCGTGCGATCGCCGCCGGGGGCCGGGGCTCGGGGCTCGCTTCGCGTGGAGCGGGGACGCGACCACCGCCGCCATGGGGAAGGGTGAGAGATGATCAAGCGCATCTGGCACGGCTGGACCACTCCGGAGAACGCGGACCGCTACGAGGCCCTCCTGCGCGAGGAAGTGTTCGTGGGGATCGATTCGAAGGACATCCCGGGCTATCGGGGGATCGAGCTCCTGCGCCGCGACGTGGATGGAGAGGTCGAGTTCGTCACGATCATGACCTTCGACTCGCTGGACTCGGCCCGCGCGTTCGTAGGCGAGGACTACACGCGCGCGTACGTCCCCCCGCCGGCCAGGAAGGTCCTCTCCCGCTTCGACGAACGGGCCTGCCACTACGAGGTGAGGGACACCGGGCGCGGAAGCGCGTCGACGATGGAGCCGGGATGACGCCGCGCTCCGTCCGCCCCTCCGGTCGACGCGCGTCCGTTGACGGTGCCGGCGGGCCGGCGGATATTCGGCTCATGGAAACCGCTTCACGGGACAGCGATTCTCGGAGGTCCCTCCCGGCCGGGCTCGGGCGCCGGCGAGTGGTGACGATCGCCCTCACCTGCGCCGTTCTCCTCGCCGGAGCCTGCTCCGGCGGGATCGGCCGGGACGCGGACGCGAAGTCCACGACCCCCGATCCGTTCCTGGATAGGCTGACCGGCTCCTGGCGGCTGACGGGCACCATGGGCTCGGTCGAGCTCCGGCAGCGGGTCGACGCGGAGTGGGTCCTCGGCGGCCAGTTCCTGCGCATGCACGTCGTGGAGGAGGGGGCACCCACTCCGGGCCAGTCCGCCTACGAGGCCGTCTACATGCTGGGCCGGGACCCGGACACGGGCGAATACGTCATGCACCTGTTCGACATGTTCGGGGCCGGCTACGCGCGGACGATCGGCGTAGGGACCCTGCGGGGCGACTCGGTGGACTTCCGCTTCGACTACCCCGATGGGGCATTCTCCAACACCTTCATCTGGCAGCCCGACACCGGCGGGTGGCGGATGGTCCTCCGTCAGCGGGCAGGAGATGGATGGAAGCTGTTCGCCACGAAGACCCTCGCCCGCGAGTGAGGGAGACGCGGGGCGAGCCCGCGGCGCGAGCGCGAGACGCTCGTCGTGCCTCGACCGCGTCGACGAGGACGTAGCCTCGGGCCACACCGGGACCTCCCCGGCGTGGCCGACCCTCCACCAGCTCCCCCCACCCTCCACGCCTCTTCCGTGCAGCGTGGCCGTCGACTCCGCCGGCATGGTCGCGCGTACCGGCGAATCTCGCCCGAGCGGCGGGCGCGAAACCTCTCAGTCTTCAAGGCCGTAGGCGGAGACGGCGCCCCGACGGTTCACTCGGACCCGCGGCGCGCCGCATCTGGAGCCACTCGGGCTCCTGGCGGCCTGGTGGAGGTCGGGAGAGCACCGACGAGGACGATGAACAAACGGCACGGGTGGATCCGAACGGTTCCCGTCTGGGTCGCCGCCTTGCTGGCCGGAGTGGCGTGGCTCGCGTTCGGGTGGCGTGAGAGCCCGATGGCGGTGGTCGTGAACCTGCACGGCGTCGGCCTCGCCGCCGCCTGTGCAGGGGCGCTGCTCGGACTCTGGGGCCTCCGACTCCTGCGGCCGGCGCGGCCCGCCGTCACCCGGGGTGTCGCCCTGGTGGTGATCGTCGCGGCCGCGGGGGCGCTGGGGGCGTGGACGTGGTTCCGGAGCACCTACTCCGCCCGGGACGTGCGCTTCGCCAGCGGCCAGGTCGAGCTGGCGGGCACGCTCTTCTCCCCGCCGGGCCCCGGTCCCTGGCCCGCCGCGGTGCTGGTCCACGGGAGCGGTCCGGAGACCCGGCGGGAGGGCTCGCTCCTGGGTCGGTACCTCGCGCGTCGGGGCATCGCCGCCCTCGCCTACGACAAGAGAGGGACCGGTGCGTCCGGAGGGGAGCTGTATGCTTCCGACTATGGGGATTACGCGTCGGATGCGTCCGCGGCCGTGAGGCTGCTTGCTGGCCGTCCGGAGATCGACCGGAGCGCGATCGGCCTCGTCGGCACCAGTGAGGCGGAATGGGTCGCTCCCATCGCCGCCCACCGGTCCGCCAGGGTGGCGTTCGTCGCCATCGTGGGCGCCTCGGGGCTGTCACCGGCCGAGCAGGTGACCGAAGAGATGGCGATGCGGCTGGAATCCCGCGGATACGGGGAGCCCCGGATCGCCCGGGCCCGGGCGCTGAGCCGGCAGGTGCTCCAGTACCAGAGGACCGGAGAGGGAGGAGCGGAGCTCGCCGCCGCGCTGGATGACGTGAGATCGGAGGCGTGGTTCCGCGATGCCGAGGACTTGCCGGACTCGGTGTACCCGGTCTCCGAATACCACTGGTGGCGGAGCGTCATGGACACCGATCCACGGGTCCTGTGGCAGCGCGTCCACGTCCCGGTCCTCCTCCTGAAGGGAGCGGACGACGATCGGTCGCGGCCGGGACCGATGGCGAGCAGGATCCGTGCGGCCCTGGCCGCGGGCGGGAACGAGGACCTCACGGTGCACGTCTTCCCCGATGCCGATCACTTGCTGCTGCGCTGGCCGCTGGGCCAGCGAACGCCGCCCCCGGTGTTCGCGGACGGATACCCGGAGATCCTCGTGGACTGGATCCGGGCGCATGTCGGGCGGGCGCCCGCCCGCGGCACCACCGATCAGCGAGAGTCGCCTTCTCCCGTCCCGCCGGCAGCGAGGCCGTAGTCGATTCTCAGCCTGGCCTCCGGGTAGGGCGAGGTGGGCTCGGAGGAGGGATCGGGCGGCCACCAGGGATGGAGGAAGGGGGAGTCCTGGCCGCGCAGCCACCGGTCGAAGAAGGCGCGGATGTAGTCCCGGGTGACGGCCAGCCCCCGCTCCGGCGTCATCTCGTCATGATGCCGAGCTCGCCACGCCGCATCCGCCCCGAGCTTCGAATACAGGAGGATCAGGTCCGAGAACATGGCGTGCCACATGCCCTCGACGATGACCTCGTAGTAGGGAGCGCGGCCCGCTCGATACTGCGAGCCCGCCAGCTCCGCGCGGTTGAAGCCGCCGACGATGTGCATGAAGGGACGGGGCATCGTGAGCGGGCGCATCGTGCTGTCCCGGACCTCCCCTTCCATGGCGAGACCGGCCTTGAAGCGGGGGTCCCGTTCGAGGACGAGAGCCGCCGCGGAGCCGCCGTACGAATGGCCGAAGACGCCGAGGTGGTCGAGGTCCATCGTCTTCGCCCACGGTTCCTCCGATCCGGCGAGCCGGCGCAGCTCGGTGGCGACGAAGCGCAGGTCGTCGACCCACTCGTCGACCTTCGCGGCCAGGACGCTGTCCCGCGCGAATTTCCCCTCGAGGCTGTCGGGGAAGAAATCGAACGTGGCCCGGCGGCCGTCGGGAAACACGACCATGTCGGAGCCATAGGTGTGGTTCACGCCCACCACGATGTAGCCGTGGCTGGCCAGGTCCTCCAGGTAGCTCTGGTACATGAGCACGGGCCACGAGAGGCCGTGTGAGAAGATGAGGACCGGGTGCCTTCCCGGCGCCGGGTCCGCGTTCTTCCAGCTATGGGTGGTCACGCGCCGCTGAAAGCCCTCCGGGAAGCCGAAGCGCTCCACCCAGGTCCGCGCCGTGGATGTGTCCATGTAGACGTTGCGGGTGGGGACCGTGTCTCGGGCCGGGTACCAGACTTCCACCACGAGCTGTCGATGATCCGTGGGATCGGCCGTCGCCGGCTCCCCGCGCGCGCTGTCCGTCAGCACCATCGTCCGGGTGCCGACCTCGTGGGAGCCCGTCGGCCGGGGAAGGGGGGTCTCGTGCACCTGCGCGGACGCCGTCCCCACCGTGACGGACAGCAGGGCCACGCAGACTCCAACCGCTCGTCGCCACATGGTCTCCTCCTTTTCGAGGTCGTGAAGCCCACTTGCGGGCGCTTGCCCGATCTACGACAGTGTGTAGTAGAAGGCACCCAGACTTACTACACGCTGTAGTAGAAGGCAAGCATGGGCGAATACCCGCAGCGACTGAGCGACGCGGAACAGGACGTCATGGCGGTTCTCTGGGAGGTCGGCCCCTCGCCGGTCCGCGCCGTGCTGGAAGCCCTGCGCGCGAACGGGCGGGACTGGGCGTACACGACGGCCAAGACCGTCCTGGACCGACTCGAGGAGAAGGGCTACCTGGTTCGCGACCGGTCGTCGCACGCGCACGTGTACCACCCGACACTCTCCCGGGAGGAGCTGGCGCGTCGGAGGGTCGACGAGCTGCGCGAGCGGCTGTTCCCGAGGTCCGCCGGCGCCCTGATCCGGACCCTGGTGCAGGACCAGCTCGGGCGCGACGAGATCGACGAGCTTCGCGCGTGGCTCGAAGAGACGGTCGGGGAGGAAGACCGATGAGCCCGGTCTCCTGGCTGCTCCAGAACGCCCTCGTGGGCGCCGCGGCCACGGGCGTCCTCCTCGTGACCTTCCGTTTCTGGCGACCGGCGCCGGCCGTGGAGCACCTCCTCTGGCTGGCCGTAGCCGTCAAGCTCCTGCTCCCCCCCGTCGCGACGCTCCCCGTGTCGACGGGGGCCGACGAGACGCTCCGCGGGTCGGGATTCGAGAGCTGGTTCCAGGTCGTCGCCGTTCACGCCGGGTCGAGGGAAGGGGCGGGCGGACCGGCCGTCGATCGTGGGCCGAGTCCACGCGTTCGCTCCGGCTTCGAGGCGGACCCCGACCGGCCGCGTCTCGGGCCGGGAGCCGGGGATGGTGGGAGGCCGGAGGCGCCGTGGGCATGGATGCTGGTCGGAGTGTGGGGACTCGGCGGGCTCGCCTCCGCCGCGACGACCCTGGCTCGCTACCTCCGGTTCCGACGCGACCTGGATCCCGGTCGGCCTTCCGGCCCTCTTCGCGCCACGGTCGAGGAGGTCGCGCGAGACGTCGGCGTCGACCCGCCCCGCGTGGTCACCTCCCCCCGCGTGTCGGCGCCGATGATCGTGGGGGTGCTCCGGCCGCTGCTCGTGTGGCCGGAGGATGGCCGGCTGCGCCGGCGGGGCTGGCGGACCGTGATCGCGCACGAGCTGGCGCATCTCCGTCCAGGGGACCTGTGGTCCCGGCCCGTCGAGCTCCTGGCCGACGTGGTCTGGTGGTTCTATCCGGTCTGGTGGCTCACGCGTCAGCGTCTCCGGGATGCCTCCGAACGGGCGTGCGATGCCTCCGTCGTGGCGACGTACCCCGCGGAGCGGAGAGTCTACGCCGACGCCCTCCTCGACGTCCTGAGCGCCGCCTCCCACCGCCGGTGTCACGGACTCGGTCTGGTGCGAGGCTCGGCGGGACGCGTGAAGAGGCGCCTGGAGGTCGTGCTCGCGGCTCGGCCGGGCCAGGGCGGCTGGACGGGCCGTGCCGCCGCGGTGTTCCTGTTCGCCGCCCTGGTCCCGTCGTGGACGAGCGCCGTTCCATCGCCGGGAGCCAGCCGAGAGGCGACGGCGACCACCTCCTCATCCCGGAGCCCGGCGGTGAAGGTGGCGGGAGTGGCCAGCCGCGGCGCGGTCAGGTTCCGGCGAGGGCGAGGCCTGCCGACGCTGGGCCCCGACGGGTGGTTCGTCGCCTTCTCGGCGGCGGAGGGCCCGATGCGGGAGCTGGAGATGAGGCGAGAAGGCAGCGGGCCGGCCAGCGTCCTGTACAGGGTGGCGGGGCGATCCGTGCCCCCGGACTCGGGCGTGGCCCCGTGGCTCCAGGAGGTGCTGCAGCGAACCGGCTACGATCCCGGGTCGACACGGCCCGGGAAGGCCGCCACGGCCGCCTGGGTCCCGGCGGGGCGGCACTCCCACCGCACCGACGGAGAGGAGACGCTCGGAGTCTGGTGGTCGGCCGGGCCAGGCCCGGCCGGCCGGGACGCGGCGGAGTCCCCGTCCCGTGCCGGCGACCCGCTCTTCCTCACGTATCAGGCGGATCCCGGGAGTCCCGTGGTGACCCTCGATCTGCGTGGATCGACCGGGGCGACGCGGCTCCTG
>Ga0307440_1000906_pt1 | contig 14665 bp, 13 predicted proteins | sample SalMarWE160410MG_FD_202150 | JGI IMG/M metagenome (GOLD analysis project Ga0307440, IMG submission 202150) | Salt marsh sediment microbial communities from the Plum Island Ecosystem LTER, Massachusetts, United States - WE1604-10 | ecosystem: Environmental > Aquatic > Marine > Intertidal zone >... | reverse complement strand
GGCAGACAGAGCGCACCCGGTCGCACGCCCTGCGGCCTCACATTCCGACTGTCCGGAGAAGTGACAGCAGCTGCTGCGGAAAGATGCCGATTCCCAGCACGAAGACGAAGGTTACCGCGAGCGTCACCAGAGCACCGGGATTCGCCGCGGTGTCGGTGAGCGCTGTCGGCGTCGGAGTGCCGGGCGTCCCGGTCTCGACAACCGGTGAACGGCTTAACTGAACGAAGACCAGTCGCAGATAGTAGTAGAGCCCGATCACGCTCCCGGCGACGAAAACGCCAATGAGCACCCACCGCCCGGCGGCCATGCCGGCCTCGAAGAGGTAGAGCTTGCCGAAAAAACCGGCCGAAAGCGGAAGGCCCGCAAGCGAAAGCGCCATGAGGATGAAGCCGGCCGATACCACCGGCCTGCGGTAGAGCAGCCCCGTGTAGTCGTCGAGCTCGGTCGACTCTGACGCGGAGGTCGAGGAGAGAGTGAGCGTGCCGAGAATCCCCATGTTTGCTGCGGCGTATACCGCCAGATAGAAGAAGGCGGAATGAAGCGACTGGGGTGAACCTGCTGCAAGCGGTATGAGAAGGTAGCCGAGGTTCGCCGTCGAGGAGTAGGCGAGCAGCCGCTTGACGTTGGTCTGGCGCAGGGCGAGCAGGTTTCCTCCGAGCATAGAGGCGACGGCCAGGACGGTGATGGCCAGGTCGAGACTGTGGAGCACCGAAGCTCCGGCCGCGGGGTGAAGCATGGGACCGAGAAAGCGATAGAGAAAGGCGAACACGGCGATCTTGGACGCGGTCGCAATCACAGCGGTCGACGGGAGCGGTGAGCCTTGATAGACGTCGGCGGCCCACATGTGAAACGGAAAGACCGCCAGTTTGAAGGCAAGCCCGGCAAGCACGAGCACGAGGCCGGCGGCGGTAACCGCGTCGAGTCCGGTTGTCAGCTTCTGCGAAAGCTCGGGCAGCGAGAGCGTGCCCGTCTGATAGTAGATCAGCGCAAAACCGAACACAATGATCGCTGAGGCGCCGGCAGTGAGGACGAAGTACTTCGTTGCAGCCTCGAAGGGATGATCGCGGTCACGCACGTATCCGAGAAGCCCGTAGAGCGGAACGCTCAACAGCTCGAGCCCGAGCAGGAAGGATACGAAGTGACTCGACGCAACGAGCACAAGGCTTCCAAGCGTCTCGAGCAGCAGAAGGAGGTGAAACTCCTCGCGGTTGTCGTCATAGTCACGGTAATAGCGGTATGACAGGAGCGCTGTCAGGATATTTACCGCGAGCACCAGAGCTCCCATGAACCTCGAAGCCCCGTCGAGGGCAAAGAAAATCGACACCGGACCGACCTCAGGCTGCGCGGCCCGCGCCACTATCATCACCACAAAGGCGACGGTCAGCCCGGTCGTCGTTACCCAGAAGCTCGGGGTATACATTCGCTTCGCGGCAATCATCAGCATCACCACAATCGAGGTCGCCGCGACGACGATCTGCGGAAGAAGCGCGACTACGATGCTGCTAACCATTTCCGCCTCCCTGCCCGAGGTAGGGCACGGTAGTCTGGAGCTGCGCGGCCCTGTCCGGGGCAGCCGCCTTGATAACCGGACCGGGCAGAACTCCTATCCAGACGACGAGCACGGCGAGCGCCGCAAGGGCGACGGTCTCATGTGCTCGCAGGTCCTCGGCCTTACCCTCCCCTTTGCGAACGCCGTCGAACACCCGGTGGACGGCACGCAGCGCGTAGATCACCGAAAGTATCGATCCGACCACACCGAGGACGGCGATCGGAATGTCAACCTGAAAGGTACCGGTCAGCACGAGAAACTCCGCCAGGAAGTTGCCTGTCCCGGGAAGGGCGAGAGCAAAGACAAGGAAGGCCGTGCCCGCACCGGCGAGCCGTGGAACAACCTTGCGCAGTCCCCCCATCCCGTCTATGTCGCGGATTCCGATCCGGTCTTCCAGGGCCCCGGATACGAAAAAGAGCGCGCTCGTGGTGAACCCATGGCTCAGAATCATGACGATGGCGCCGGTGTAGCCGAGCGTGGTCCAGCTGAACAGCCCGAGAATTATGAAACCCATGTGCCCGATGCTCGAGTAGGCGATGATCCGCTTGATGTCGGTCTGCCGGATGGCGAGGATGCCGCCGTACAGGATGGTTATCACGCCGAGGATGAGCATCACCGGGGCGATCTGACGGGTCTGCGCAGGAAAGAGCGCGATCGAAAACCGAAGCAGCCCGTACGCCCCCGACTTCAGAAGGAGGCCGGAGAGAAGGATCGACCCTGCCGTCGGCGCCTCCGCGTAGGCGTCCGGTGCCCACGCGTGCGCGGGGACAACGGCGAGCTTGACGCCGAATGCGATCACAAATCCCGTGAACAGCAATACCATCGGAACCGAGGCAGCGGCGCCCGACGACCAGCTGCTCAGAGCTGCCAGATCGAACGTGTAGGTTCCGGTCGAGCTCCCGTGCGCGAGATAAAGTCCGATCATGGACAGGAGCATGAGCAAGCCGGATGCCTGAGTGAAGAGAAAGAACTTCATCGCTGCCCGCTCGCGGCCCTTCCCGCCCCACGCGCTTATGAGGAAGTACATGGGTACTATCATCAGCTCCCAGAACAGGAAGAAGAGAATCAGATCAGCGGCGATGAAGACGCCGGTAACGCCGGAGATTACAAGGCCGATGCTGAGCAGATAGAAGGCTTCGTGTTCACGCGTCGAGCGCCACGACGCGACCAGAGAGACGATGCCCAGCACAACCGTCAGAGCGAGAAGCACGAAGGTGAGTCCGTCGGCGCCCAGGTGGAAGCTAATACCGAGTGAAGGGATCCAGGGTGCGTTCGTTTCGAGAAGATAACGAAGTGAGCCGCCGGAGGCTGCGGCGCTTCCGCCGGAGGCCGACGCCATCGCGGCGCCGGTAACGCCGAAGTCGATGCCGACGATCACACCCATCGCTACAACCGCAATCATCATAACCGCGTGTGCCCAGGTCCTGCTCTTGAGGGCGATCACGGCGGCGAGAACGCCTCCGACAAAGGGCAACAGAAGAAGGTAGACCAGACTCATGCAAACACCACCATTCCAAGCGTAACGAGAACCCCGACCCCGATTCCCAGCAGGTACCAGCGGATGAGGCCCGACTGCGTGTACCGCAGCGCCTGGTGAAAAAGCACGCTCAACCGCCCGACACCAACGTAGACCAGCGCGAGCCAGTCGCGGCGCAGCAGGCCCGCGAACCACATGAAGGGCCGGACCACCAGGTTGTCGGCGAGCCAGTCCGCTCCCATTCCTGAAAGGAGAAATCGTCCGCCGACCGAAAGCTCGTGCCCGGTCACGGCTTCGGTTCCGCGGCGTTTGAGGGATCTCCGGTATCCGAGCCAGGCAGCAAGGACGCCGAGAAGCGAAAGCGCCGCGACTATGATCTGCAGCGTCGCCTCGGTCGAAATACCGGCGCTCTCCTTTCCCTGCGAAGCGAGGACAGGATTGAGAAAGGAGGATATCACCTTTACGTTTCCCAGGTCACGGGGTGTGCGGAGAAAGCCGGCGAATATCGCACCGAGGCCGAGGAGAATCATCGGTGGATAGAAGATCGCCGATGCAGGGCGACTGCCGCCTTCGCCCTTCGGTTTGCCGGTGAATACGTGAAAGAAGAGCCGGAACACGTAGGCGCCGGTCAGAAATACGCCGAATGCCCCTATCACCCAGAAGAACGGTCCGGCGTGCGGATAAAGCCAGGCGGACTCCAGAATTGCCTCCTTGCTGTAGAACCCGGAGGTAACAAGCGGAATGCCGGTGAGCGCGCCTGCACCGATCATGAAGAGCCAGAAGAGCAGGCGGTCGGTGCGGCGCACGCCTCCCATGCGAAAGATATCGTGCTCATCGTTCAGCCGGTGAATTACGACGCCGGCGCCGAGGAAAAGCAGAGCCTTGAAGAACGCATGATTCATGAAGTGAAACATCGCCGCCGACCAGGCGCCGACCCCGAGGCCCAGGAACATGTATCCGATCTGGCTGATAGTCGAGTAGGCGAGAATCCGCTTTATGTCGTGCTGCGTGAGCGCCGAGAGTCCGCCGTACAGCAGCGTCGCCGCGCCGATTATCGCCACTGCGAGCTGCACTCCCGGCGACAGCGCGTAGAAGATGTGCATTCTCGCTACAAGGTAGACACCGGCGGTCACCATGGTGGCTGCATGAATGAGAGCGCTCACCGGCGTGGGACCCGCCATCGCATCAGGCAGCCACAGCTGGAAGGGCAGCTGCGCCGATTTGCCGATTGCCCCGACCAGGAGCAGCGCCGCAATGGCGGTAACGATTCCGGACCCGCCGGCGGCGGAGGCACTGGCAAGCACCTTCGGAATGTCCAGGGTGCCGAATGCCGCAACTGTGAGAAAGAGAGCAACGAGCAGAGCGGCATCGGCGATCCGTGTAACTATGAACGCCTTGTTGGCTGCCCTGCCGTTTTCCGGGTTCTCATACCAGAAGCCGATGAGCAGGTAGCTGCACAGACCCACTCCCTCCCATCCAACGAAGAGAACGAGCAGATTGCTTCCCAGCACGAGGAGCAGCATCGATCCAACAAATAAATTCAGATATGCAAAATACCGGTGATAGTCTCCCTTGCCGCGCATGAAAGCGGTCGAGTAGAGATGGATAAGAAAGGCGACAACCGTCACCACCATCGTCATCAGATCCGACAGCGCATCCAGCCGCAGCCCGAAGTTCACTGAAAAGCCGGGAATCACAACCCAGCTGCCGAGCGAGCTCACCACCGAACGTTCGGCGGCTGGAAGTGAGGCAAGCGTGAATCCGGCAATCAGCGCGAGAACGGCCGATACCCCGACGGTGCCGGCACCGACTCCGGCGCTGAACTGCCATGGCGAACGTCTGCCGAAAACCGTCAGGACCAGGAATCCGGCGATGGGTAATAGCGGTATGATCCAGATCATTGCATGCACGATCTACCCTCTCATCTGCCTGGCCGAATCGCTGTCCACGGACTTGTGACGCCGGTGCAGCCAGAGAACCAGCGCCAGACCGATCGCAGCCTCGGTGGCGGCCACCGCAAGAAGAAACAGGAACACAGCCTGGCCCTCCGCCTGTCCCCACCGGGAGCCGGCGGAAATGAAACCGAGGCCCCCTGCGTTCAGCATAACCTCTACGGATATCACCACAAAAACCATGTTCCGGCGAATCATCAGACCCGCGAGTCCTATCACGAAGAGGATCGCGGCCAGCACCATTCCATATACGGGGGGTACAATCATTTGACGGCCTCTCTCCGGCGCTGCTCGTCGTCCTGAGCGACGCCCTGCTTTATACTCTCCTTCCGTCTTCGGCCCAGATGAAATGCGCTCACCACACCGGCGAGAAGCAGAAAGGAGACCAGCTCGACCCCGATGATGTAGGGGCCAAAGACCACCGCGTTCACCGCGAGCGCCGGTATGTAGCTCCCCTTCGTCGCCGGGGCAAGCCCCCTTACGATAATGACAAGAAGCTCCACTGCGACGAGCAGCACGACAATCGACGGACCGATCCAGACCGACGGCTTCAACAACGCCCGTTCCTCCTCCCGCCGCCTGTTGCCGAGATTCATGATCATCACCACGAAAAGAAGCAGAACCACGATGGCGCCGGCGTAGACCATGATCTCGAGCACCGCCGCGTAGGGGGCGCCGAGCGTATAGAAGGCCACCGCGAGGGCGAGGAGCGATCCGATGAGATAAAGCAGCGCGTGCACGGCGCTGTACCGGCTGACGGCGAGCAGAGTTGACACAATCGACAATATTCCGGCGATAACGAATGCGACAATCACTTTCGGCTCTGCTCCTCCTGGTCGAGAGACCCCGGCAGCGGCGAGTGAAGATCCATCGGCCCGCGCTCGTGTTCGCCCTCTCCGGCCCTTTTGACGCCCATCTCGGCGCCGGCCTCGCGATAGAAATTGTAACCGGGGTACTTACCCGGGCCGCTTATCAGAAGATGCTCCTTTTCGTAGACCATATCTCTTCGATTGTACTCGGCCATCTCGAAATCGGGAGTGAGCTGGATTGCATAGGTCGGGCAGGCCTCCTCGCACATTCCGCACATGATGCAGCGCGAAAAATTGATCCGAAAGAAGCGAGGATAGCGTCGTCCGTCCCCGCGCAGCGCGGGTTCGAGCGCGATGCAGTCGACCGGGCAGGCGGCGGCGCAGAGGTTGCATGCGACGCAGCGCTCGTCACCGTCGGGATCCCGGGTCAGGACTATCCTGCCCCGGTAGCGTGCGGGCAGCTCCGGCTTCTCCTCGGGATACTTCACGGTTATCGGTTTGTAGAACATGTTGATGAATACCAACCAGAGCGTTCGCAGTATGCTGAACATCAAACCTCCCTATTGAATCGCGATGTAGATTGCCCCGGTCACCAGGATGTTGACGAGCGCAAGCGGCAGCAGAACCTTCCACCCGAAGGTGAGGAGCTGATCGATGCGCGGCCTCGGCAGCGAAGCGCGAAGCAGGATGATCAGGACGATGCAGGCCGCCGTCTTCAACAGGAACCAGATTATCGGCGGCAGGCCGGGCCCGAGCCAGCCGCCGAGAAAGAGCGTGACCGTCATCGCGGAAATGAGAACGATCCCGAGGTACTCGCCGACGAAAAAGAGCCCGAACTTCATGCCGGAGTACTCGGTGTGATATCCGTCGACCAGCTCGCTCTCGGCCTCCGGCAGATCGAAGGGAAGGCGGTGGATCACCGCCACGCCTCCGATCAGGAAAATGATGAATGCCGGCAGCTGCGGGATCACAAACCAGAGTCCCTTCTGCGCCTTCACGATGTCGACCAGATTGAAGCTGCCGGCAAAAAGGACCACGCCCACGACCGACAGGCCCATGAACGCCTCGTAGCTCAGCATCTGCGTGATCGAGCGGATGCTCCCGAGCAGCGGATATTTGCTGCCTGAGGCCCAGCCGCCGAGCACTATGCTGTAGACCCCGAGCGATGACATCGCCAGGAAGAAGAGAAGTCCCACGTTCAGACGGCTCGATACCACGAAGGGCGAAAGCGGCACCACCATGAAAGACATCAGGACCGTCATGAAGATCACCGCCGGCGACATCACGAACACGGTCCGGTCGGCAAAGGGCGGAACCCAGTCCTCCTTGAAGAATATCTTGATCATGTCTGCCGCCACCTGCAGCAGGCCGAACGGTCCTGCGCGGTTGGGACCGTACCGGCGGGTCCAGATTCCCAGAAGCCGCCGCTCCACCATGATCAGACCCGCGGCAACGGTGAGCGATCCGAACATTGCAATGATGATGCTGAGAAGGCTCCACAGCACGCTGTACATATCACTCGTCTCCCGGTTCGATTCGCGCGGGGGCGGTCCGGCCGGCACTCCAGTTCTCGAATCCGGCCGGAAGCAGAATGATGCCGTCCGCAAGCCCTTCAATACGTTTGAGTGGAAGCTTCCGCGCCTTCGACTCACCCTCGACCCGGACCATGACCATCTCCCCGTCGCGCCGGCCGAGCGCATCTGCATCCGACAGCGAGACGCCGACATAGGGGTCTTCTGCGCGCGCCGCGATCGCCGCAGACCGTGAGCTCAGCTCCTCGCCGCCGAAGATGCGCTGGTAGGTGCAGGCAAGGTAGCCCTCCTTGCGGCGGACGTAGCCGCCCGGCGCCTTTGCCGGATAGGCAGCGGCCGATCCCGCTCCGACCTTCCTCGAACGGCCGAGGAGCAGCGCTCCGGGATTGCTTCCGCGGAGCGGACCGCCTACCTCTTCCTGGAACCGGTTGAGCGCCTGCACCGAGTTCCAGCCGGGCACCCAGTACTCGGGGACGAGCGCCGCATCGGCCGGATCCACCCGCCCCTCCATCGAATACCGGAGAGGCGAGTCCGAATCATCGTGAACGCGGTGCTCGCGGATATCCTCTGCAGCGTGAATCGCGGTGCGGCCGCTGTAGCGAAACGACTGGCGCGGAATACCGGCGGCAGGCGCTCCCCTTCCGGGTCCCGGCGCCGCACGCTTGATACCGGCAAATGCCGGCTCCTCCGCCTCGATCTCGTCGAGGAGCGCGTCGAGGGTCCGAGCCAGCTGCGGCGGCGCGTTCCCGGAGTTCCCTGCTGCATCGAACTCCTGAAGCCATTTCCAGCTCTCCTGCGCGAGGCCCAGCGGCTCCATCACACGGAAGAACCGCTGTGCACGGCCCTCGTTGTTAACCACCGTGCCGGACGCCTCGGCAAAGCTCGAGGCCGGCAGCGCCAGCTCCGCCCGGTCAGTCGCCGCATTCTGATGCGTGTCCATCACGAGCAGATTCGCAACGGAGAGGATCGCCTCTGCATCGGATTCGGAGCAGCGCCGTGCAAGATCGTTTTCCACGACGATCACCAGATCGGCCTTTCCCGCCCCTGCCCGTTCAACCGCTTCGCCGAGCGGACGCGGCGAGAGCATTGCGAGGCCCATGCTGTTCTGCTCGGGCACCACAAAGAACTGGCGCACCTCCTTGTCGCGTGCGCGCAGCGCGCGGGCAACGGCTGCGGCGGCCTCGAGGACCGCTTCCGAAAGGAGTGAGGTCCCCGAGACGACGAGAGGTTTTTCAGCTGCAAGCAGGGCTCGTGCCGCTGACCCGGCGAGCGCTGCGGTTTCTTCGTCGAGTCCCTCCACCGCAGGGGCTGCGGGGTCTATGACGTGGGCGACTGCAGTGGCGAAACGGGCGATGTCCTCGGGCGCCCGGTGGAGAGCGGCGGTTGCGATCCGGTCGATCGAGATCGGGTAGAGGTTCGCGCTGTAGAGCGGTCCCTTCGCTTTTTGCACAACAACACGCTGCGCCTTGTCGTCCCATTCCGGAATGCCGAGCCGGCCCCTGGCCTCTCCAACCGGCGCCCTGCGAACCGCCTGACGGAGGGCAAGCTCGAGCATCGGAGCGCTGTTCACCGGATCCTCGCCGAGCACGAGAACAGCGTCGCACTGTTCGATCTCCTGAAGCGACGCCGAGTCGACAGCCCCCTCTTCGAGAATCGAGTGAACCCGCTCGACAAGCGCCTCTTCACGCGGATCGACGCCCGCGTAGAAGTTCTCCTGCCCGACAAGACGGCGAAGCAGGAAATTCGATTCCACCGATGCACGCGGCGAACCTATGCCGATGACCGAAGCTGCGTTGCGGATCAGCGATCTCGCCTTTTCAAGCGCCTCTTCGCGCCCGGTTTCGGGCTGAATGTTCCTGATCCGGGTTTCGGCATTCACCTGTTCGTAGCCGAACCTGCCGCGGTCGCAGAGGAAGTATCCGTTTACCTCGTGGTTGAAGCGGTTCCGGATACGGCGCAGCGTGCCGTACCGCTCGGCAGCGAATGTGTTGCAGCCGAGGCTGCAGCCGGTGCAGATCGAAGGCGCCTGCTGAAGATCCCATTTTCGGATGTAGTGCTGCTTGTAGGTCTTGTCGGTGAAGACACCCGTCGGGCACATCTCGATCAGATTGCCGCTGAACGGGCTTTCGAGCGTACCCGGCTTCTCTCTGCCGAAGAAGACCGAATCGTGCGATGAGAGCGCATCGAAGTCGTCGCCGCCGGCATAGTCCTTATAGAAGCGCACGCAGCGGTAACATTGAATGCAGCGATTCATTTCCTGATGGATGAAGGGACCGAGATTCTGATTGTTGTAGGTGCGCTTGGGGAATGTCGTGCGGCGGTAGTTGTGGCGCGTCATCACGATCATGTCCTGAAGGTGACACTCGCCGCCCTCGTCACAGATCGGACAATCGTGCGGGTGGTTGAGCATCAGCCACTCGCCGACGCCCTTGCGGAATGCCACGGCCTCCGGGTCGGTGATGGAAACCCGCATTCCGTCGGCAACCGGCGCCATGCAGGACATGACGATCCGGCCGCGGGTGTCATTCTGGTCGCGGAACTGCTTCACCGCACACTGTCGGCACGCCCCCACCGAGTGCAGCTTCGGATGCCAGCAGAAGTAGGGTACGTTTATTCCGAGAGACTGGCAGGTTTCGAGCAGGTTCTTGCCCTCGGCAACTTCAAATGCTACGCCGTCTATGTAAATCGTTACCATTCATTAACTCCAGGGACATCGCTTCTGCTGTACGTGCTGTGTGAAATCATCCCGGAAATAGGTGAGCGCGCTCTGGAGCGGCTCGATAGCGCCGGGCGCCAGCGCGCAGTAGGTCTTCCCGATCCATATCTTCGAGGTGTGCTCGGCCAGGATTTCGATGTCCTCTTCGCTCCCTTCACCGCGATCGATCCTGAACAGAAGCCGCGCGAGCCAGGGAAGACCTTCGCGGCAGGGCGTGCACCAGCCGCACGACTGCTGCGCGAAGAACTTCATGAGATTGCCGACGAATCCAACCGGACAGGCCCGGTCGTCGAGCACGATCATGGTGGCGGTGCCGAACCTGCTTCCCGCCTTCTGAATGTTCTCGTAGTCCATCGGAGTGTCCAGGTGCTGCTCGACCAGGAAGTCGGTGGAACCGCCGCCCGGGAGCACGCCGCGGAAGGAGTAGCCGTCGAGCATGCCTCCGGCGTGCTCGAAGATGGTCTCCCGGATCGTCGTGCCCATGGGAAGCTCCCAGAGACCGGGCTTTTTCACGCGTCCGCTCACCCCGAATATCTTGGTGCCGCCCTGAGCGGTGCGGCTCAGATCGCGGAACCAGACTGGACCGTTCTCGACGATGTGGGGAACGTTGCAGAGCGTCTCGACGTTGTTGACCACCGTAGGCCGGCCGAAAAGTCCGGCTACGCCCGGGAAGGGCGGTTTCGACCGGGGCACCGGCCGCGCTCCCTCGAGCGCGCTTATCAGAGCGGTTTCCTCGCCGCAGATGTAGCGACCGGCGCTCCCATGGAAATGCAACTCGAGTGAATAGTCCGAGCCAAAAATGCGCTTCCCCAGGTACCCTTTTGCGTATGCCTCGGCGATCGCCCTGCGGACACGCTCCTGTGCCTCGAAGTAGTGGTCCCTGATGAAGATGAACGCGTCGGTCGCACGGATCGCGAATGCGGCGCAGATCATTCCCTCGATGAGCTGGTGCGGATTACCCTCCATCAGATACCGGTCCTTGAATGTGCCCGGCTCCATTTCATCGCCATTGGCAATGAGGAACCTGGGCCCCGGAGATTCGCCGGCAGGCGATGTCAGGCTCCACTTCAGCCCGGTGAGAAAACCGGCTCCGCCGCGCCCCATCAGGCCCGCATCCTTTACCAGACTGACCACCTCTTCGGGCGCCATCTCTTTCAGCATCTTCCGCGCCGCCCGGTATCCCCCAGCCTTCTCGTACTCCTCGAGGCTGAGGGCAAGACCGTCGGGCCGCATCGCTTCGGTGAGGGGCCGGGCCTCGATCATGCGTCGCTCCGCGCTTCGTCCAGTATCCGGTCGACCTCTTCTTCCGAGAGAGGACCGTAAACTGTCCGGTCGATGATCATTGCGGGCGCGCGGTCGCAGACCCCCATACAGTCCGCCGGGAGGAGCGTGAATGCACCGTCCTGCGTGGTCTCTCCCGGGCGGATACCCAGCCGTTCCTGAACGTGCTCGCCGACCCGCTTTCCGCCGGTTACCCAGCACGAAATCCCGTCGCAGACGTGGATGACATGGCGGCCCATCGGCCTTCTGAAGATCAGGTTGTAGAAGGTCGCGATGCTTTCGAGCTCTGCGCTCGACATTCCAAGCTGCGCCGCGACCTCCTCGAGCGCCTCGTCGCTTACGTATCCGCGGCTGCGCTGGACAATCAGCAGTGCTTCGACGCAGGCCGATTGGGCGGTGAATGCGTGTTTGAGCTCGTCGTCAATCAACTGTCGTTCAGTCTCACTCAGCATCTAAAACTCTCCGGTCGGGCTAACGGTCGACGTCGCCCATGACAAAATCAATGCTGCCGATGATCGCTATCATGTCGGACACATAGCTGCCGCGGCTCATCAGCGGGAGCACCTGCAGGTGCGGGAAGGAGGGCGCGCGGATGCGGGTGCGGTAGGAATGTATCCCGCCGTCGCTCACCACGTAGTAGCCATTGCTGCCCTTTGTCGCCTCGGTGGGAATCATCGCCTCACCGGCAGGCATCACCGGTCCCCAGGTCACCCCGACAAAATGGTTGATGAGCGTCTCGATGTCCTTCATCGTCCGCTCCTTCCGCGGCGGGGTGGTAAGCGGATGATCGGACTTGTAGGGACCGGACGGCATGTTGTTCAGACACTGTTCGATTATCCGGACGCTCTGACGCAGCTCTTCGATCCGTACCATGCCGCGATCGTAGCAGTCGCCGTGCTGGGCCACCGGAATGTCGAAGTCGAACTGATCGTAGCCCGCGTAGGGCATGTGTTTGCGAAAGTCCCAGGAGTATCCGGCGGCCCGAAGGCCCGGGCCGGTGACGCCCCACTCTATCGCGGTCTTCGCGTCATAGGCTCCAACGCCGCGCGTTCGCGCCTTGAGGATGCTGTTCCGCATCACCATCTTTTCGTACTGGTCGAGGTGCTTTCGAAACTCCTTGATGAAGTCCCGGACCATCGGCTCCCAGCCCTTCGGCAGATCCATCGCCGTGCCGCCGAGCCTGAACCAGCCCGGATGCATGCGCGCGCCGGTGATCGCCTGAATAATGTCGAGGACCGCCTCGCGGTCGCCGAACATCAGGAAGATGGGCGACAGCGCGCCGAGGTCCTGCGCGAAGGTGCCGTACCAGACAAGGTGACTCGAAATGCGGAACATCTCCGCAAGCATGATCCGCATAACCATCGCGCGCTCGGGAACGTCGATCCCTGCCACCTGCTCCACCGACAGAACATAGGCCATGTCGTTGGCCACGCCGCCGAGGTAGTCGGTTCGCGACGCGTAGGGTATGAAGCTGTGCCAGGTCTGGCGCTCGGCCATTTTTTCAATGCCGCGGTGGTGATACCCGATCTCCGGGACGGCGCCGAGGATCTCCTCGCCGTCGAGCTGGAGCACAATGCGAAAAAGCCCATGCGTGCCCGGATGGTTGGGGCCCATGTTGAGAAACATGAAATCGGTGTCTTCGCTTTCGCGCTCCATACCCCACTCTTCCGGGTTGAAGGTGTAGGCATCGAGCTCCTCCTCGAGCTTCACCTCCGGCAGCTCGTAGTCGGCAAACTCGGTAGCCCTGGCGGGATGGTCCTTCCGAAGCGGATGCCCTTTCCAGGTCACGGGCATGATGATCCGGCGCAGATTGGGGTGCCCGTCGAAAACTATGCCGAACAGATCGTAGACCTCCCGCTCGTACCAGTTCGCAGCGGGCCAGACCGGCACTGCCGAAGGGATGTGGGGGAACTCGCCCGAAAGCGGCACCTTGACCCGGATGAGCGAAGCGATGTCGAAGGAGAAAAGATGATATACCACCGTGAAATCTTCGGGCGAGCGCCGGTAGCGGTCGTCGACTGCTGTGAGATCGTACAGCATCGGATAGGAAGGCCGCGCCTCCTCCTTCAGATAGCGCAGCACGCCGAGAACATCGGTCGCCGGAACCCGAAGGGTCGGAACGTGATCGGCTATCCCCTCACGCTCCTCTGTCACGCCTGGAAAGCGGACGGCAATCTCACCCTGCACATCCGTGATCCGTTCTTCAGATTTCATCAGGGCTCCTGAGCAGCGTGGCATTGCGCCGCTCGTCAGCGAGCCGGTCCCGATTCGACGGAAACTCCGGCTTCTCGACTCCCTGCGGCCCAATGACCCAGGAGAGGGGCCGCCGTTCCCGGCCGATGCTTTCCTGAAGCATCGTGAGCCCCTGGAGAAACGCGTCCGGCCTCGGCGGACAGCCGGGAACGTAGACGTCGACCGGCAGGAATCGATCGACTCCCTGCACGACGCTGTAGATGTCGAACATCCCGCCCGAGTTCGCGCATGAGCCCATGGAGATAACCCACTTCGGTTCCATCATCTGTCCGTAGAGACGGAGGATGATCGGAGCCACCTTGATGAACACCGTCCCGGCGATCACGAGGAGATCCGCCTCCCGCGGCGACCCGCGAATGACCTCGGAGCCGAAGCGTGCCATGTCGAATTTGCTCGTCAGCGCGGTAGCGAACTCCACGTAGCAGCAGGAAAGCCCGAAATTGAAGGGCCAGACCGAATACTTGCGTCCCCACGCGATCATGTCGCTCAGCTTTGTGAGCGCGAATGATTTCCGCAGCTCCTTCACCGGGAGCCCGCCGCGGGTCAGTGTGTAGGGGGTTTCACTCATCGTTCCTTCCCATTACGGACGTCTCTCCGTTTCCATTCCAGCGCGCCGATGCGTGCAACGTAGAGCAGCGTTGCCAGAAGAAGCAGGATAAAGAGCGCAATTTCGAAATAGCCGCCCCAGCCGAGCCGTTTTCCGCCCACCGCCCAGGTGACGACGAAAACCGTCTCCACGTCGAAGACGAGAAAAATCATTGCAACGATATAGAACTGCGCGTTGAATCGGAGGCGGGCGGAGCCCGTGGCGTTGAGTCCGGACTCGTAGGGCCGCTGCTTTTCACGTTCTTTACCTCTTTCACCCAGCACGGATGAAAGCGCGATAATGAGAACGGTCAGGACAAACGCCAGCCCGAAGTAGACCGGGATTGTCCAGACATCTACCGGAAAGGTATTTGCGCCGGACATGGTTATATACTCGTAAGCGGCGTGAAGGAGGTCTATAACCCATGTAGACTAAATTCGGGGTTTGGCTCAGGCGCGTCCCATTATGTAGTGTTCGAGCTGTTCGATTAGGAACTCCTGCTTGGAGATT
>Ga0307440_1000903_pt1 | contig 14683 bp, 13 predicted proteins | sample SalMarWE160410MG_FD_202150 | JGI IMG/M metagenome (GOLD analysis project Ga0307440, IMG submission 202150) | Salt marsh sediment microbial communities from the Plum Island Ecosystem LTER, Massachusetts, United States - WE1604-10 | ecosystem: Environmental > Aquatic > Marine > Intertidal zone >... | reverse complement strand
ATAATCCACGGAGCAACAAAGGCATACGCCGTGCTCGTACCAAAGGCCGCCTTCCAAACGATAACGAGTGATTGGGTGCTGACCGTGGAGAGAAACAGCACGCCATGAACTTTCCGCCAGGCGTCAGCTGAAAAGAACTGCCGGAAACTTATAACAGCTCGATAAATGAAGTAGAACCACAATCCGATATTACATATCACAAGGACCTGCACCAATGGTTTCCACTCCGGCAGTCGCGCACAGAGGGCTATACCACAAACGGAGGTGCCGGCAATCCAGGTGCCGACTGCAAAGCATCCGACAGGATTTTCAAAATGCATCTTGAAAACCTTTCCCTGCAGGGTGTCGACGATATAGGAATAGGCGATAAAGAGAAAAAGGATGAAAAGGATCACTGCAAAAGAGGGGGCGAGTTCCTTATTAAGAAAGGAAAACTGAACGATTGCGCCGTTGATGAAAATCCCGATTGCCATCACGATGGCACCGGAGCCTGTGGGCGAGGAGGTCTCCTTCATGAAGAAGACTTTTATCACGAGAAACAGGAGGAAAAGCAATGTCACCCGAAGAATTTCCAGGGGTGACGCAATCAAACCAGTCATGCTGACCCAAAGGATGGCTGCAACGCTGATGCTAAAAAACAGGGCATTCTCCGGTCGCTTGATATTGAGAACCATTAATTTTCCCTCCTTAGTCCATATGCCATTCATATTCCCCATGCCTCTATTGGGTTCTTTCGGATTAAGCGTACTTTTGTAAAGCTGAAAGTAACAATCCAGCGAAGTTCATCGCTTCCAGACGCTGCTCTACGGCCTTATCGCCTGTCCACCACGGCTGACAGACAGGCCGTCCTTGGCCTGCTGTCAGTTGCGGACGTCGAGGTCCGCAACCCTTCGGGCTTTGTGTCGTTTCCAGGCGGGCCTCCGCGATGCGTCTTTCATCGATAAACTTTGCCTTTTGCGTGAATGATAAGTACGCTTAATCTGGATTAGTTCTCTATTTCTCTTCTCTTGCTCCAACACTGTTCGATTGTTATAACTCTGGATTGAACCTTAGCCCAACTTTATTCGGGGGGGCAGAGGTGGAGAACCTTTGGGAAAAGAATATTGTTTTCAAGGTGCACATGCTTGTGCAGATCGTCCTCGAACTCCTGTAACTTTCGATAGGTTACCGTGTAGGTGTTACAGGCGTCAGATGGTATTTCATATCCTTTTGCAAGCAAATGGATCCTGTGGATTGCATCACCTACGGCTTCATGCTCCTCTATAAATTTATCCATTGACTTCTTGATAGTTTTGATATCTTCCCGATCGGGAGGCTCTGTAGCCTTTCTTTTGCTGTCGACCCGTTTGACCGCAGGAAAGAAATCATTCTCTTCTTCCTTGAGATGTGAGGACAGATCCGCTGAGATCGTATCGAAGAGTGATGCTATTTCAGCTAATTCAGGATGATTCGAGCCATGAACACCCACGATTTTATGCGCATATCCGGCAATCTGTCCGGTGTTTTCCTTTATAAAGGAATGGTGGACATTAACGATGTAGTCGATTAAGAACGACAACTCCCATGCAGAATAATTCTGGCTTGGCTCGACGGATTCGCTTTTTGCCGTCTCAATTTCTTCGGATAGCAGGGTAAGGTTGATTCCTTTCTCCAGGCAGGCTGACGAAACCGTAACACCGCCTCCGCAGCAGAAATCAATCCCGTATTTTTGAAAAACCTTTGCTGTCCGATAGTCTTCGGCAACGATCTCGCCGATTGTCTTTTCTGTCTCTTTCATGTTGTTACCTCGGATTGAATCCGTTGATATTCTTGTAATTATTTTGAATTTATTTCTTATTGTAGTAATCGGGATAGAGCTTTCTGGCACATTCCGGGCAGACACTATGCGTGAAACTGGCCTCTGAATGTTCTTTAATATACCCCTCAATCTGAGTCCAATAGCCGTTATCGTCTCTGATTTTCTTGCACGAGGCACATATAGGAAGGAATCCCCTGAGTATCTTGATTTCATCGAGGGCTTTCTCTCGTTCATAAAGAATTTCATTGCGCTTACGCTCTGTTCTGTTTCGTTCTATCCCGAGTATCGCAGTTATCCAAACAGCAAAAAGCGATATTCCCCGGTTGAATACAACCTTCCACATGTAGTCAACCTGCGGTTTATAGAAGAAAGCAAAAACGATGAGCAGAGAACACATGACGGCAAAAACAACAGTGCCTCTATTTTGCTGGGTCAGGAGTGCCAACAAGACTACCACGACATACAAAACTCCAACTGCCACCCCGAGAGAAATGAAGAGATCCAATATGAAAATGGCGGTCAGTATTATCGTACAGACAAGGTACAACCCCAAAAGGTTTCTCTCTTTGGCCTTGGTTTGGTGTATTGAACCATTGTCCGTTTCCATTATCATTTCCACCGGTTGAAATCTGTAGGAATTTCGAATTGAGCAAACCCGTTAGGGCGATTGCAGGTTTTTCATTCCGCTGACACATAAAAAGGTAGGGATTTTTCCCATGAATATCAATTATATTGAAAGCGTTTTAGAAAGTGGTCCTCTTTAAAATGCAAATGATGTGAAGTACAAGAGCCCTGTCTTTAACGTGTTGCTGGTTTCCTAAAACCAAAATTCCGGATATTTTCTTCCTTTTGGGATATTGTTGACGATGAGCGCGACGATGAGCATGACACCTGCTCCCAGGGCAGCCGGCATCAGGACATAGAGGTAGCCGAGGTTATGCACACTGGGACTGCCTATTACTGCGATAAGTGCAGTAGCGCCCCCCGGCGGGTGGAGCGTTTTTGTAAGATGCATCAACGCAATTGCCGTGGAAACGGCCAAGGCCGCAGCCAACCAGGGCTGACCGCCCAGCCATTGGAAGGCGGTTACCCCGACAATGGCGGAAAGTATGTGGCCGCCGAGGAGATTGCGCGGTTGGGCCAAAGGACTACGAACAGCCCCGTAAATAAGTACGGCCGAGGCTCCGAAGGAACCGATGATCATCACCAGGCCGGTTTTATCGAGCAGTTTGTAATGGAAAAGGGCAACGGCGGCAATACCTAAAAAACTGCCGATCCAGGACCAGAAAACCTCTGAAAGACTTACCTTCGGTGGACTTTGCCCGCTGCCCTTCATCTTCTGCAGATAGTTCATTTTTTCAGCCCCCTTCCAAAAATGCTGTAGGAATGAGCCAGATCAGTCCGTGTGACAATGCCGATGGGTTGCCCGTCTGTTGAGATAATCGGTAACCGGTTGATCTTCTTCTCGGCAAAGAGAGCGGAAATTTCGCCAACTGTGCATTCAGGACCTGCGGTTATCGCTGGCGTGGTCATGATATGACTGACTGTGCGTTGCCGCAGTTTTCCGATCATACAGCTCTTGTCATTGAGACAGTGGTTGGCTATCTGCATAAAGGATGGGGTCACGCCGAAGCCCATTTCTTTGAGAAAATCCTTTTCCGAGACAACACCGATGATCTTTCCGTCATGATCGACAACCGGAGCACCGGAAATATTTTTTTCAGCAAGCATTGCTGCAGCCTTGACCAGCTCCATCTCCAGGTCAATCGTCTGCACCGGTTTGGCCATGAGGTCGGCTGCCTTGAGAGTGTTAAGCAGCCGCTTTACCGCCAGGGCATAGGCTGCCTGATAGATTTCCTTGAAATCTCCTGGTGTAATATCGATATAGCCTTGGATGGCTTTCATCGCTTCCAGAACGTCCTGCTCGGAAATTTCCACGGGGATGGGTTCTTCCTGGTTATTTTCGTGCATCTTCGTCTCTCCTTTGATCGTATAGGCAAATATTCAGACAGAAATGTTCTCTTCCGGTTATGAGAAAGGTATCTTCAGGATCAGTAAACCCCAAATTTCTCATTATGAAATTGACATGGATCAATTTCTTTCCAATATTTGTTCAGTACAGTGTATTCAGCTTCTGTTGGCAGTTACGCAAAACCACTATCCAGAGGAGAACAGACACATGCCGATTCCAGGAAACCTTTTAACCACTGCCATGGCGGTGATGCCCCATACGAATGTCAAGCAGGCCTTGGATCAGGCCTTGACCCTGGATGTTCCCTTTTGGCCGCAGCTCCCAAACTTCAGTTATTACGAAGATATGTATGTCCAGGCAGCTGAGCATTTTCCAGGGATAGTGCTTGATATGGAAAAAAAGACCCTGCGTTTTTCGATGGAAAAATTTATCGATGAATTTGAAGGGACAATGAGCCGGTTCGACGAACCTTCCTTCTTCGATATCAGCGAACAATACTCTGCCGTCTACCATGATTTTCTTTCAAGAGACCTCGCCGACAGACCGGCCATTCGCGGTCAGCTCGAAGGGCCTATCAGTTTCGGCTTCAACATCCTCGACCAAGACGATCGCCCCATCCTCTTTGACGATTCCATCCGGCCGTTTATGTTCGAATTCATGGCCAAAAGAATCAATGTCCAGTCGGCTCGACTCAAGGAGCGAAACGCCAATGCCTTCATGTTTATTGATGAACCGGGATTGCAGTTTATTTTCTCGGCAATGTCCGGTTACGGAGAACAGAAAGCAAAAGCGGATCTGGATGCATTTTTCCAAACGGTCGATGGTCCGCGAGGCATTCATCTCTGTGGCAATCCGGATTGGGATTTCCTGCTGGGGCTTGATATGGATATCCTCTCCATGGATATATATACCAATGCCGAGATCTTTTCCTCCTGTGCGGGATCCATCAAGAAGTTTCTTGATCGGGGAGGCATTCTGGTGTGGGGTATTGTCCCCACCGGCTATGAACTCTTTGCCAAGGAAAGTCTTGGCTTTCTCAGCATGAAACTGGAAGGGATATGGCAGCACCTGGGCACAAAGGGACTGGATATCGAGCAGATAGTCAGCCAGAGCATGTTATCGCCTGCGACCTGCTGCCTGGTCAATCCGGACAAGGGGCAAACCGTAGAAAGTGCCTTTTCCTTGGTTAACCATCTTTCGAAGATGCTGAGGGAAAAATATAAGGTGATATAAAAAAACGTGACGATTTATCTATGTCCAAAGAACCTCACAGCAATCTTTGCTGAACGGTATAAGCCCAACAAGAGGCAAGGTATTTTTTAGTTTGTGTCTTTCGCTGAGTTCCACAATTTTCGGTTCTTCCGGATTGGGAGTACTTTATCTATAATGCAGGGAGGCGGAGGGCGTCTCTGGAGGACGCCTCGCGGAGGCCCGAAGGGGAACCACACAAGGCCCGGAGGGGTGCGGACAGGACGTCCGCACCTGACAGCAGGCCAGGGACGGCCTGTCTGTCAGCCGTGGTGTACCGACGATAAGGCCGCAGAGGAGCGTCCGGAAGCGATGCGCTCTGCCGGATTGTTCCTTTCATCTTTACAAAAGTACGCTTCATTCGGATGAACCCAATTTCCACTTTGCCATAGTCTTCTTCTAAACGACCTCAAGAAGCCATCAGCCCGGAAAAACAGCGGGACGGATGGCTTCTTTCCTGCAAATATCTATTCCATGGCAGGTTTGAGATCACGCTTTAGATAGGAAAAAGCTGCCGCCCCAACGATGGGGAAGACTCCGCAGAGGAGAAAGACAAGGTCGCCAACAATCCGAATCCACTCCATCGTATGAAAGGTGCCCGACATAAGGAAAGATAGACTTCTGGCATGCCAGTAGCCATTTGTTAGGACATCCCACAACTGGATAATTCCAGCCGGGAAAAGGTCGAGAATCACCATCAATGCCAGGCCGATATTAAGTCCCCAATAGCCGAGCTTGACGAGTTTCTGGGTTTTGGCCCACACCTCATCGCTCTGCATGGCCCGCATGCAGAAGACGAGAACCCCGAGGGCCAGCATGCCGAATACGCCAAACATCGCCGCGTGGCCGTGATTGGCCGTCAGTGTTGTGCCCATTTCAAAATACGACACTATGGGAGTGTTGATCAGGAACCCGAAAATCCCCGCTCCCACGAAGTTCCAGACACCCACTGCAATGAAGAAGTAGATGGCCCATTTCTGTTTTGAGGCCATATCGGTCCCATCAGCCAGTTGATTTCTCTTTCGAAGCTTCATGAAGCCGGAGGCATCCAGTGTGAGGAGGGTAAGAGGAACGACCTCAAGGGCTGAGAAACAGGAGGCCAGGCCCATATTCAACACGCCCTGGCCTGTGAAGTACCAGTGGTGTCCCGTGCCGACAATGCCTCCAATGAGAAAAAGAATCGCATCAAGGTAGACGAGACGAGTGGCCGAACGCGCACTTACAATGCCCATATACCGGAACATTATGGCTACAAGAACCGTCGCGAAGAGTTCAAAGAATCCTTCGACCCACAGATGTATGATCCAGAAACGCCAGTTATCAATTACGGCGAAGTTGCTGTGCGGGCCATAGAAAAGAGCGGGAACATAGAAAAGAGGGATAGCCACTGCCGCATAGAGAAAAAGCGCTGACAAGTCGGATTTGCCTTCCTTCATAATAGCCGGACGAAGGGCTCTGAACATCAGGAAAAGCCAGAAAATCAGTGCAGCGGCAAGAAGAATCTGCCAGAATCGTCCCAAATCAAGATATTCGGAACCCTGGCTGCCCAGCCAGAACCACAATGTGCCGAGCTTGTCATTGATACCGAGATACTCACCGCCAAGGCTGCCGAGTACTACCACGAGAAGAGCGGCAAAGAGCAGATTGACCCCTAATTTCTGACCCTTCGGTTCAACTCCTCCGACCCATGGGGCGAGAAACAACCCTCCCGCCACCCATGCTGTGGCTATCCAGAATATGACCAGCTGGAGATGAAAAGTTCTCAGGAGGTTATAGGGGAAGAGTTTGACGATAGAATGCAGTCCATAGAAACCATAGGGTTCCACCCTGTAATGGGCCAGTCCTCCTCCGATCAGCGTTTGCAGCAGAAAGAGGATGGCTACAATGAAGAAATATTTGCCCGTCCCCCATTGGCTCGGGGTGAGTGTCCACGAACGAGGGGGCGGCGGCAACAGTTTAAAATCATTCTTGTCGCCTTCCCATCCCAGGAAGTGGAATTTGCCAAAGATGAGGAGGACAAGACCAAGCCCACCAAGAAGCATAACAAGGCTGAGGGCACTCCAGATGTAGGCCTGACGGGAGGGATGATTACCAACGAGTGGATCATAGGGCCAGTTGTTGGTGTAGGTGTAGTCTTTGTCGGGTCTGTTTGTCACCGTAGCCCAGGTTGCCCAGGCAAAGTAAGCCGTGAGGTTTTTCAGGTCTTCCGGGTCCTTGATGTAACTCTTGGGAAGACCCGGTGCCCTGTTCTTTTGAGTGAAAAAATCTGTCCAGTAGGGAATCAGATCATGGTAAGAAGCAACTTCACCGGGAAAGAAAGTCAGCTGGCCGGTTGCGGCATCGTAGCGGTTGGTCTTGAGTTCTTTGATCAACTTCTGTGAGACAAAGGCTCTCTGCTCCGACGTGAGATCGGCGTAGGTTTTACCGAAGGTGGTGTGTGCAATGACACCCCGGGCAATCTCAGCTTCTCTATGGAGGTAGTCAGCTGTATAGTCAGGACCGAGATAGGCCCCATGCCCCCAGAGAGTGCCGTGTTCCATCAGGTCATACTTCAAGAATACATCCTGTCCGGCCTCAATGTTCTGTTGAGTAAACAGGACCTTGCCTGATTCATCCACAACTCTTTGTGGAATCGGCGGCGCGTTTGTGTAGGTCAGGACCGTCAGGATGCTGAGGATCGTGAAGCCGAAAATCATTACAATGATGACAGCATGCCGCCACCAGGGAGACAAGGGGCTTTCCATTGATTGAGTACTCATATGCATGTCCTTTTCTGCCTCTTTAAGGCTTCTGTAGATTCTTTGAACACTCCTTTCCAACAATGAAGTTCATTCTCCATGCCCTTTGTCAACAGGAAACAGGACAGGATCTAGGATCTTCAGCTGAAATTTTTTTTCTGCTTTCAGCCAGTAAAGAACAAATTCATAAATATTGAATTGACGTGAGTCAAGTTTTGGTAAACTTCTTTGAACGGCCATCGGTTGCTAACCAACCGAATTCTGCTGGCTAATGAGAATAGATACGTGTTGAATATGGACGTCTCTTCGCGTCGAGCATGCCGCATAGAGTTTTTCCCCTTTGGACAGAGCGGGGAGGGAGCTGTCTCAGCTCTTCTTGGGAGACCAGAATTCAAGCCTGGTTCCTTCAGGGTCATGGATGTAAAAAACTCGTGCACCCCATGGGTGGTCTCGGATCACCGGAGGATGAAGTCCTGCCGTTTCAAGGAAGAGATGGGCTGCCTCAATATCCTTTACTTCCAGGGCAAGGGTTATACCTTTGCCCCTGCAGGCCTGCTGTGAAGTATGGCTTACGTCTGCGATACTCAGGCGGGCTGTTGCCGTGACTTCGAATTCGACAAACCAGTCGAGATGTGTTGTTATCTTGAGCTGTAACATGTTTGTGTAAAAGTCTACAGTCTCCTTCCATCTGGTACAGTAGACTATGGTATTGGCGGTTCGTATTTCCATGATTCAAAGCACCTTCTTCCCAATAGATCAGCGATAATCTATAAAATTTATTTCTTCTCCCGTATCCCCAGCCGGGTTGCGAGGTTATGCAGATTGCTGCGATTCATGTCAAGATCGCGGGCCGCAGCGGCCCAGTTGCCCTTATTCTTTTTCAGTGCTGACTGTATGAGGCGTATTTGGAATGATTTCAATTGATCACGAAATGAAATCTTTTCTTCAGACGTATCAGGAACATCATAGGAGGGCGCTGGACTCACATAGAGCGCTGAGCCGATATCTCCTGCCAGATGCTCTGGGAGGATTTTCAAAAACTCTTCGTGGGCAGCTCTCCGAGATGCCTTTAACACGGCCCTGGAGAGGATGTTTTCCAGTTCCCGGACATTGCCCGGCCAGCTGTAGCGGCCAAGAAGCTTAAGAGCAGCTTCACTTAGTCGAATCTCTCCGATCCCGAGCCGTTTTTGGGTTCGTCCGACGAAGAATCCAGCGAGAATAGCAATGTCCTCTTTGCGCTCACGCAGTGGCGGCACCTCGATCGGGTAGACATTGAGACGGTGATACAGATCCGCCCTGAATCTTCCGGCCTGGACCTCTGAGGCAAGATTCCTGTTGGTTGCGGCCAACAGACGAACGTCGGCGTGCAACATCTTCTCGGAGCCTATTCGTTGAATTTCGCCCTCCTGAATGACCCGCAGGAGTTTGGCCTGAATCTCCAGGGAAAGCTCACCGATCTCGTCCAGAAAGAGTGTGCCTCCATCGGCAAGCTCAAATTTTCCGGCCCTGTCGTTTTGGGCTCCGGTAAAGGAGCCTTTGACATGGCCGAATAGCTCACTTTCGGCAAGCGAGTCCGGGAGCGCCGCACAGTTGAGATAGAGCATGGCGCTGTCTCGCCGAGAGGAGTCGCGGTGGATAGCCCTGGCGACCAGCTCTTTGCCAACGCCTGTTTCACCCAGGATGAGGATGGTGAAATCCGATTGCGCGACAAGCTCGATTTCCCGACGCAGGTTTTCAATTCCTGCGCTTTTGCCAAGTATCTCCCATCCTCTTTGCAGGGTCGCATCCTGCATGAGATCCGAGGCAATCTGCCCTTGGCGCTTCGCCTTTTCCTCAAGCGCCTTCAGCAGGCCGGCAATCTGCATCTGTGCGCCGGTCATTGAGGCAATGGTTTTCAAGAAGTCTTGGGAGAGATGATCAAATGCCCCGACGCCCAGGGCATCGGCTGTCAAAACCCCGACCAGATTGTCATTGACATAGAGCGGGCAGCCAAGACAGGCATGGATATGGCGCAACGCCTCCGGGTCCGAAACCACCATGCCGTCAAATGGATCGGGAAGCGGACTGTCCGCCGGAAAGAGGAGCGGTTCTGAGGCACGACAGATGATATCCAGACGCGGATGGTCCGCTCTTGCATATACACGCCCCATCGCATCCGGCGTCAATCCCTTCAATGCAAGAGGAACCAGGGTGTCTTCCCGAACCTGCATGAGGCTTGCTGCATCATAGGGGATTGCCCGGTGCAAGACATCCAGCAATCGCTGATACCGGTCTTCAGCGCTCATGATGGATGTCAGGTCGGCGGCTATGGTGGTGAGGGTGGTAAGCATGTCCATGGTTGTAAATCGTACAACGATGTTTTAGATTTAGCAACGACAGAGTGTTGCTATAATAACAACATATTGTTTAATAAATTGAAAATACAAGATAAAAATATTGGCATGCCGGTTGCATTATTGAGTGTAAACATGACGATCTTTTCCGGGGGCATCTCTGGAAAGTGAATGTAACAGCAGGTTAAAGAAAAGTACACAAGGAGATACCATGAAAATTTTGAAACTTGAAGACTCATCTGATTTCAATCCCGGTGTGATGAAACGAACCTTCCTGGTGGAAAATTCCCCGAATTTCAAGCTTATTAATTTCAATCTGGACGCAGGGGTCACCTTTCCTGTCCATTCCCATGATCTCGATGGGGAGGTCGCCATTCAGGTTATAGAGGGAGAAGGATATTTCCTGGGTGATGGGGATGCGGAAATTCCTGCTAAACAGGGGGATATCTTGATATCTCAGATTCGTGAGCCCCATGGAGTACGTGCCGAAACGCAGATGAGAATCCTGGTGACCATAGCGCCGCCGATTTGACGGTATAACGATAAGCAAACAGATCAGAGCCTCTCGCTGAATGACTCTTTTGCCCAAACTCTGCATTATGCTCAAAATTTCATCATCGGAGTATCAACATATGCCCGTGGTAAAATTTTTCGCAGGTCTTGGAGTCTACACTGAGCTGATTATGAACAAAAAACCTTCTTTTGCAAGAGGCTCACCAATTACTTTCCTTAAAATTGATGGTCCTTGTCTAATAGGACAAAGATAGAGATTTTGAAGCAGCATTAAAAGTGGAAAGAAATGTTCTCGTACCCTTGTTGATGGAGGATGAAGATGAATCTTAAGCCGGATTTAGAGTTTATAGAATCCCTGAAAGAGGCGGGAGGGGAGAGTCTGAAGAAGTGTTATCAGTGTGCCTCTTGCTCAGTTGCCTGCCCGCTGTCTGCAGACCAGAAGCCTTTCCCGAGAAAGGAAATGATCTGGGCGCAGTGGGGACTGAAAGAGACCCTTTTTGCCGACCCCGATGTGCTTTTATGCCATCAATGCGGTGATTGCACGGAGATCTGTCCGCGGGGCGCCAGACCTGCCGAAGTTTTGGGCGCAATACGCGCATCTCTCTACACCTTCTATAGCTGGCCTGCCTGGCTTGCCAGGTTGGCTACGAAGGCACGAAACCTACCGGTGTTGATAGGTCTTCCCTTTAGCATCATCCTGGTTCTCTGGTACTTATCGGGGGCTATGCATATCCCTTCCGCAGAGGTCTTTTCCCGCTACGGGTATACCAGGTTTTTCGGCCACTGGGGATTTGAGTGGTATCCGAAGAATACCACTTTTATTGTCTCAATTATGCTGCCGACCGCAGGGCTGGCCATCTTCTCCGTTGCCAAAGGTGTTACCAGAATGTGGAGAGCAATGAGCAGGAATGCCAAGATGCAAGCCGATTTCAGGCCTTCGGTGCCAATATTCATCAGCGGATTTCTCTGGCCTTCTCTCGTTGAAACCATCAAACACAGGAGATTTCACGAATGCACTGCCAACACCGATAGAGCAAAAGGTCATCTCCCCCTGGTACTGGGTTTTATCGGAGCTTTAATACTCACCTGCTGGTCCGCAATCAGACAGGATCTGCTGGGACTGATCTGGCCCTCCTTTCATGGTCCGCTGCCGTTGAGCGATCCTTTTAAAATTCTGGCCAATATTTCTGCAATTGCGCTACTGTATGGCATCTGGGTGCTTTGGGACAACCGGACAAAACTTGAGAAAAGAGGAAAAGCCACAAGAACCTTCTATGATTGGTTCCTAATTGGAGAGATCGCAGTCGTGGGAGCAACTGGCCTCGGTGCTGAGCTCCTGCGATGGGCTGGCTTGCCCATATTCGGATACATCGTCTACTTCCTGCATTTAGTCTCTGTCATGATGCTCTTCCTCTACATGCCATATACCAAGTTTGCTCATATCATTTACAGAACCATGGCAATGTGTTTCGAGAAATACCGTATAAGTCCTTTTGCAACGAATACAGAGAATTGGTGAAAACTTTAATCTGCAACTGCAGTGTTAAGCGGATGATATTAGATCACGATGAGAGATTTCATTCAATGAATGGAGAAAAATTATGAGTATCAATGTAAAAAACAATATCCATTGGGTAGGTAAGATCGACTGGGAATTACGAAGGTTTCATGGTGATGAATACTCAACACACAGGGGATCATCGTATAACTCGTATCTGATCCGGGAGGAGAAAACGGCCCTTATCGATACGGTATGGAAACCGTTTGCCAAAGAATATGTGGAAAATCTCTCGCATGAGATAGACCTGAAGAAAATTGACTACGTCATTGCCAACCATGCCGAAAACGACCATAGTGGTGCGCTCCCCTTATTGATGCAGCAGATCCCTGACGTGCCCATTTATTGTACAAAAAATGGGGTCAAATCATTGACAGGGCTCTATCATCAGGACTGGAACTTCCAGGTGGTCAAGACCGGCGATAAGCTTTCCCTTGGCAGCAAGGAACTTGTTTTCATCGAAGCTCCCATGCTTCATTGGCCCGATAGCATGTTTACCTACCTTACCGGTGATGCGGTGCTGTTTAGCAATGACGCCTTCGGACAGCATTATGCCTCCGAGTTTATGTTCAATGACCGGGTCGATCAGTCCGAGCTGTTTGCCGAATGCATTAAATACTACGCCAACATACTCACTCCCTTCAGCCCGATGGTCCTGAAAAAAATAAAAGAAGTCCTGGGGTTCAATCTGCCTCTGGATATGATCTGTACCAGCCATGGGATTATCTGGAGGGAAAATCCTGCGCAAATCGTTGAAAAATATCTGGAGTGGGCCGACAATTACCAGGAAAACCAGATTACACTCCTCTACGATACCATGTGGGAGAGCACCCGCGTGATGGCGGAGCAGATCGCCGCAGGCATACGGCAGGCGGATAACGAGGTGACGGTCAAACTGTATAACTTGGCCAAGACCGATAAAAATGATGCGATTACCGAGATCTTCAAGTCAAAGGCCATTCTTCTGGGATCCCCAACGGTCAATAATGGCCTCTTAGTATCTGTTGCTGCACTTCTTGAAGAAATAAAGGGACTGAAGTTCAAAAAGAAAAAGGCCGGAGCTTTCGGCAGTTACGGCTGGAGCGGCGAGGCGGTCAAGGTCATGTCGGAAAGGCTTTCAGAGGCAGGCTTTCAGATGGTGGATAACGGTTTGCGCCTTACCTGGTCCCCGGATGAAGAAAACAGCCGGAAATGCAGAGACTATGGCAAACGCTTTGTCCAAGGGGTATTGTCCTGATATGAATTTGTGTTTACAACTAATGTCCAGCTACTAATTCAGGATGTGAGCTGTTCGTTTCTCGGGACGCCATAAACCCATCCCTGGGGGCAACGCCTATGCCGTCCAGGCTGCAGAGACCCAAGAAACGAACAGCTCACACCCTTCCATTCCGATAGCCTGAGTTTTAAGGGGAATCAGATATGGAGTTCATCTGTCTGCGGTGGTCAGGTGTCTTCCTGGTAACTTTTTTGTCACAAGGAGTAAATTATGACTCAGAATGTTCCCGATGTTTTTGACCTCTGTGTGCTGGGCTGTGGCCCGGCGGGTTTTGCCGGGGCAATGCGGGCCCTTGATTTCGGTAAGCATGTCTGCATCATCGAGGGTGGTGAAATCGGCGGTACAGGTATCATACGGGGGGCCATGGCCTCGAAAACCATGTGGGAACTGGCAAAGGATTATGCGATTGCCAACAAACAGGACAGGGGATATCGGACGGCTGGCCTGTCTGTCGATTATGATGCCGTACGCAGAACGGTCGTTCAGGCCTGCAAAGAGAAACAGCAGCAGATGCTTTCCCAGATCGAGAGCTATTCTCCCGGGAGGTGGAAAGGCCCGGGGTCGTTGACGCTCAAGAAAGGGTGGGGAAAACTTCTCACAAATGAGGAAGCGGAAATATGTTATCCCGATGGAAAGCGGGAGGTTGTGAAATCCCGCTTCTTCCTCGTTGCCACCGGATCAAAGCCCAGAGACCTGCCCAACGTTGAAACGGACCAACAGCGAATTTTCAACTCCGACGGCATCCTAAATCTGAAAAGGTTTCCGGAAAGACTTGTCATTATCGGAGCAGGTATCATCGGCTGTGAATACGCCACTATCTTCGCGAATTTCAAACAATCCCATGTGACTCTGGTGGATCATTCCGCACGGGTCATTCCTTTTGAAGATGATGATGTTTCTGATTTTGTGAATGCCAACCTGGTGACAAGCGGCGTCAGGATCATCCATTCCGCCAAGCTAAGAGAGATATTCAAAAAGCCGGATCATCTTGAAGTACTCCTGGATTACCCGGAAGGGCATTCTGAGATCATCGAGGCCGATGCGGTTCTTATCTCTATCGGTCGGAGCCTCGAGCAATCCGGGGTGGGCTTTGAGGACCTTGGAATAGACTTGAAGAACTCATGCTTAATCAGAACAGACGAGAAATGCTGCATTAACAATAACATTTATGCGGCGGGAGACATAACGCATCACCCCTCCCTGGTCAATCTTGCTGAAATGGAAGGACGATATGCGGTCAAGCATAT
>Ga0307440_1000899_pt1 | contig 14701 bp, 14 predicted proteins | sample SalMarWE160410MG_FD_202150 | JGI IMG/M metagenome (GOLD analysis project Ga0307440, IMG submission 202150) | Salt marsh sediment microbial communities from the Plum Island Ecosystem LTER, Massachusetts, United States - WE1604-10 | ecosystem: Environmental > Aquatic > Marine > Intertidal zone >... | reverse complement strand
CTCGTCTTTGAAAAGCCGTCCACCAGAACCCGGGTCTCTTTTGAGGCGGCCATGTACGGCCTGGGAGGTCAGGTAATATTTCTTTCGGCCAGAGATACCCAGCTGGCAAGATCAGAACCGCTCAAGGATATGGCCAGAGTTATGGCCCGTTATGTGGACGGTATGGTGGTTCGGACCTTCGGCCAGGAGGTCGTAAACGAGTTGGCCCGCTATTCCGCGGTACCAGTGATCAACGCTCTGACCGATCTGCATCATCCCTGTCAGGTGTTAAGTGATGTGATGACGGTGATCGAGAAAAAGGGTTCCATTGAACAGAGGAAGATAGCCTGGGTCGGTGACGGAAACAATATGGCCAATTCCTGGATCCAGGCGGCATCCCGACTGGGGTTTGAGTTGACCCTTGCCTGTCCGGACGGCTATGGGCCCAATGCCTCGATCCTCCAGGAGGCACAAGCCCAGGCACTGCGACCGATCACCCTTTTGGATGATCCGAAAGCGGCGGTTGTCGGTGCCGATGTCATCAATGTTGACGTCTGGGCTTCCATGGGTATGGAAGAGGAGGCGAATACGAGACTTACGGCCTTTCAGAACTATCAGATCAACGATGAGCTCCTGAGCCATGCTCCCGCGAATTCCATTATACTGCACTGTCTTCCCGCCCATCGGGGCGAAGAGATTACCGACGCGGTCCTGGAATCCAAGCAATGCGTTGCCTTTGATCAGGCGGAAAACAAGATGCATATGCATAAGGCAATCCTGGAAAAGTTGCTCGGGGAACAATAGAAACATGGCCTTGCCGGCCGGAAGCAGGAAACAATAGAAATGTAATCATCCAGGATTTATGGATGTTATTGGTTATCAATGAGTCTTGGTCGGATGACGGATATGATGCATCGGTTTGGAACGTCATACTACCCGGCCGCTATGGGGTGAAGAATGGAAGTGAACAAAATAGTGCTGGCCTATTCCGGTGGACTGGATACATCGGTGATTTTGAAATGGCTGGCGGAAGAGTATAAATGCCCGGTCATTGCTTATGCTGCCGATATCGGCCAGGAAGAAGATTGGGATGCAGTACGTAAGAAGGGGTTGGCCACCGGTGCCCAGAAGGTTATCATCTCGGATCTAAAGAGGGAATTCGTCACTGACTATATCTTTCCCGCCTTTCGTTCCAACGCTATATATGAAGGGTCGTATCTCCTCGGGACTTCGCTTGCCAGGCCGTTGATCGCCAAGGAGCAGGTCCGTATAGCCCACCAGGAAGGCGCCGATGCCGTAAGCCATGGAGCCACAGGCAAGGGAAACGATCAGGTACGTTTCGAGCTGGCTTACCTCGGCATTGATCCGAAACTTACGATCATTGCGCCTTGGAGGATCTGGAACTTGAATTCGAGGCAGAAGCTGGTGGAATTTGCCAAGGCCCATACTATCCCGGTGCCGGTGACCAAGGAAAAACCGTACAGCTCAGATGAGAATCTCCTGCATATCAGCTTCGAGGGCGGGATTCTCGAAGATCCGTGGAACGAGCCGGACGAGGCAATGTTCAAGCTGAGTGTTTCTCCCGAGAAGGCACCCGAAACGCCCACCTACCTCGAAATCGAATTCGAACAGGGCGATCCGGTGGCCCTGGACGGTGCCGGAATGGAGCCCCTTGCCCTTTTCAGCCGGTTGAACGTACTCGGTGGAGCCAACGGTGTCGGCAGGCTTGATCTGGTGGAAAACCGTTTCGTAGGCATGAAATCCCGAGGCGTTTACGAGACTCCTGGAGGCACGGTTCTCCGTACTGCCCATAGAGCCCTGGAAACCATCACCATGGATCGGGAGGTCATGAAGATAAGGGATTCCCTGGTGGCAAGGTATTCGGAGCTCATATACAACGGTTTCTGGTTCTCCCCCGAACGGGAGCTTCTGCAGACAACCATGGACGCCTCGCAAAAGACGGTCAACGGAACGGTGCGGTTGAAATTATACAAGGGCAACTGCTTGGTAGTTGGGCGAAAGTCCAATCAGTCCCTCTATCAAGAGAGCTTTGCCACATTCGAGGAAGATACTGTTTTCAACCAGGCGGATGCCACCGGCTTTATCCGTCTGAACGGCCTGCGTTTGCAGATTCAGGCTTTACAGAAAAAATGACGGGAAACGATGCAGAAAAAAAGTGGTTCCGAAAAACTCTGGGGCGGACGTTTTGCAGAGGCGACCGCCGGTTCGGTGGAGGCCTTTACAGCATCGATCCAGTACGATTCCAGGCTCTATAAATACGATATCGCGGGAAGCAAGGCCCATGCGACGATGCTTGCCGCCCAGGGGATTCTGACGGAGCAGGAGCGTGATACCATAATAGCCGGGCTCACGGAGATAGAAGCGGAGATCGAGGCCGGAACTTTCACCTTCAAACGGGAATTGGAAGATATTCATATGAATATCGAAAAGGCCCTGGTGGACAGGATCGGACCGGCTGGGGCCAAGCTTCACAGCGCCCGGAGCCGCAACGACCAGATTGCCCTCGACCTGAAACTCTACCTGCGGGACCAATGTGATAATTTGTCCGGGCTGCTCGATGATGCAAGAAGGGCTTTAGTCGTTCTTGCCAGAAAGTATCTCGGCAGCATGATGCCTGGTTATACGCATCTGCAACGGGCACAGCCGGTGCTGATCTCGCACCATTTGCTTGCGTATTTCGAGATGTTCGGTCGGGATAAGGACCGGATCCTGGATTGCCGCAAAAGGTTGAATCTCCTGCCGCTCGGTTCGGCCGCCCTGGCGGGAACCGGACTCCCCATAAACCGGGAGCAGGTCGCTTCCGCTTTGGGCTTTGATGGAGTTACGGCGAATTCAATGGATACCTGCGGTGATCGGGATTTTGCAATCGAGTTCGTCAGCTGTTGCACCATGATTCATCTGCATCTGTCACGGCTTTCCGAGGAGTTGGTGCTGTGGGCGAGCCAGGAATTCTCCTTTGTCGACATCGATGACAAGTTTTGCACGGGCTCGTCGATCATGCCGCAGAAAAAAAACCCGGATATCCCGGAGCTTATACGCGGGAAAACCGGTCGGGTGGCCGGAAGCCTGATGGCGCTTATCACTTTGATGAAAGGGCTGCCGCTCACCTATAATCGTGACCTGCAGGAGGATAAGGAGCCGGTGTTCGATGTGGTGGACACCGTTTCGGCTTCTCTTGCGATCATGGCGGAGTTGCTGGCAAATCTTACGTTTAATACCGGGAAGATGCAGGACGCAACCCGGACCGGGTTCATCACGGCCACCGACCTGGCGGATTATCTGGTTGTCAAAAATGTGCCGTTCCGTGAGGCACACGGAATTGTCGGCCGAGCAGTTGCCTATTGCATAGAAAAAAGATGCGAGCTGGACGAACTCGGCCTTGACGAGTTGCGTAAATTTTCGCCAGCGATCGAAAAAGATGTATTTAAGGTTCTGAGTGTGGAAGGTTCAATCAATAGCCGTATATCAACAGGAGGGACCGGCATCCTGCGTGTCCAGGAAGCGCTGGGTCTTGCCGAACAACAAATGGGGATTAGAGAATGAAGAGTCTAAACGGTGCGCGTGTTGCTGGATCTTTGTTGCTTATCGGCACATTGCTGTTCATCGGTGGTTGCGGATTTAAAAATTACCCGGTACCGCCGGCAAGTGTTGTTCCCAAACCCATCGAGGACCTGCGGTATGCGGTCGATGCAAAGGGGGTGACTTTGACCTGGTCGTATCCGGTACAAACGGTAAAAGGGACGGATATCAGTGAGATTTCCTCTTTCGAGCTGTACCGGGCAGTGGTGCCTCTGGATGATTATTGTTCAGGATGTCCCATTCCTTTCGGGGAACCTCAGGTGCTTCCGGGCGGTGTAAATGGTGACGAGACCCGACGCATAGGTACCTTTCAGTCTTCTCTTTTGCGTTCGGGGCACAAATACTTTTTCAAGATCCGTTCCCGCACCAGCTGGTGGGCGGCGAGCGCTGATTCCAATATCGTCTCCTTTGTCTGGCACACTCCGACAAAGGCCCCCGAAGGATTAAAGGTCAAGGTGGGTGACGGACAACTGACCATTACCTGGCAGCCTGTAACCAGCTATTTGGACGGACGCAAAGTGGACATGCCGGTAGAATACCAGGTTCTTCGAAGCCAGGGCGGGAAAGGGTTCAAAGCTTTGGGAAAAGCCATGTCGGGTACCACGTATGTTGACCGGATGGTACTCGACGGCCAGAAATATTTTTATAAGATCCAAAGTGTCCTGATTGTTGAAGGAAATGTTGTCGACGGCAGCACCAGCAACGAGGTGAGTGCGGTACCCGTTGATCTCACTCCTCCATTGCCGCCTGCAAGTGTTACCGTAATCGGTGTTGCCGGAGGCAATAAGCTCTATTGGGAGAAGTCGACGGGGAGTGATGTCGCCGGCTATCGAATCTATCGCCGGGCCGCCAACGAGGAAAAAGCCATCCTGGTGGGTAAAACCAAAGCCGATACGGTTACTTTCACCGACATGAAAGTGCCCAAGAACGTACGGGTATACTATTCGGTAACGGCCATTGACAAAGCGACCCCACCCAATGAGAGTGCACATTCACGAGAGGCGACTCTGAGGCATTAAAACCGGCATGGCAAGGCTTTGTTCCCGGGTGGCTCTTTGTTAAGAGTGTTTTAAAAACGATTTCCAAACGCTGCGGTATGAATCATTTTAATCGAAAAGACGGAGAGCTTTATTGCGAAGAGGTAGCGGTAGAGAAAATTGCCCAAGAGGTTGGCACACCTTTCTACCTCTATAGCAAGAGGACCTTGCTTCAGCACTTTCATGCCTTTGATTCGGGCTTTGCAGATGTCGCCCATTTGACCTGTTTTGCGGTCAAGGCCTGTTCGAACATCGCCATCCTGCATCTTTTCGCCGAGGTGGGAGGCGGTGCTGACATCGTTTCGGGAGGAGAGCTGTTTCGGGCCTTGAAGGCCGGAGTTCCCTCCGATCGGATCATCTATTCCGGAGTGGGAAAGACCAAAGATGAGCTGCTGTACGCTCTAAAATCCCAAATCCTGCTCTTCAATATTGAGTCGTCCTCAGAACTCGACCGTCTTCAGACGGTGGCCCGGGAAAGCGGTAGGGTGGCACCGGTGTCCTTCAGAGTCAATCCGGATGTCGATCCGATGACCCATGCCTATATCTCCACCGGGCTTGCCAAGAATAAATTCGGTATCCCCATCCGGGAGGCGATGGAACTCTATGAGCGAGCAGCAGGCATGGAGGGGATCGAAGTTAAGGGGATCAGTTGCCATATCGGCTCGCAACTCACTAAAATTTCGCCCTTTGTTGAATCGATAACGAAGCTCAAGGTCTTCATGCAGGAGCTTGCGGGGAAAGACATCAAAATCCAATACCTGGATCTTGGGGGTGGCGTGGGGATCACCTACGATTCGGAGACACCGCCGCATCCCCATGACTATGCCAAGGCAATCCGAAATGAGATTAATGACATCGAGTGCACCTTGATCCTGGAGCCGGGCCGGGTCATTGTGGGGAATGCCGGAATCCTGGTAACCGAGGTGCAGTATACAAAGGCCAACAGAGGAGGTGATGTCGAAAAGAACTTTGTAATCGTGGATGCGGCGATGAACGATCTAGCCCGTCCGAGCCTCTATGGCGCATATCATACGATCCAGCCGGTGAAGGAAAGGCAAGGGGAGGCAATAAAGGTCGATATTGTTGGACCTATCTGTGAAACAGGTGATTTTCTGGCAAAAGACAGGGAGTTTTCCCCGGTGGTCCAGGGAGATCTCCTGGCGGTGATGAGTGCCGGAGCCTATGGTTTTTCCATGTCGTCGAACTATAATTCCAGGCCTCGGGTGGCCGAGGTGCTGGTTGACGGGAATCAATATGCACTCATTCGCCGGCGCGAAACCGTGGAGCAGTTGATTCAGGGAGAAGTCATCCCAGAGTTCGAGGAGTAATAAAAATGGCGATTGATTTCCCAATTCGTTTTACAAAGATGAGTGGGACTGGCAACGATTTCATCATCATAGATAACCGGCAGTCTCTGGTGCCTGTTGCCGGGCAGCAGGAGCTTGCGGCGAGGATCTGCAGGAGGATGTTTTCGGTGGGAGCCGATGGATTGATTCTTATCGAAAATTCCGAGGCTGCCGACTTCAGATGGCGATTTTACAATGCCGATGGATCGCTTGCCGAGATGTGTGGTAACGGAGCTCGGTGTGCCGCACGCTATGCCTTCGAAAACGGCATTGCAGGGGCCCGGATGCGGTTTGAAACGATGGCGGGCATGATTGAGGCAGAGGTCTTGGAGGACAGCGGGGATGTGCGGATTCGAATGACTCCGCCCTGTGATTTTCGCCTGGGCTTGAAAATCAGGCTTGGTGCGTTAGACAGGGACATGTATTTCGTCAATACCGGGGTTCCCCATGCGGTGATCTTTGTTGACGACAGCGAGACACCGGTCAAAGAATGGGGACGTGAGGTGCGTTTCCATAATTTATTCCAGCCTGGCGGGACCAATGCGAACTTCTGCAGGTTCTTAAAAGACGGCAGATTGCAGGTACGGACCTATGAACGCGGGGTGGAAGACGAGACCATGGCCTGTGGTACCGGAGCCGTTGCCGCGGCCCTCATTGCGGCTGTTCTGGGTAAGATCAGCTCCCCTGCGCATTTGGTTACTTCCGGCGGGGAGCCTTTAACCGTTTTGTTCGATCTGGTGGATGGATCACAAGCCGAAAACGTTTACCTTCAGGGTCCGGCCAGGATAATCTACGAAGGACAAATGACTGCCGAATCTCTTCTGTAGAAGGGATGACGTGAGAAGGAATACATTACGAGGTGAGTTATGAAAAAATTTCATGGCGCAATGGTGGCACTGATAACTCCGTTTTCCAACAATGAACTCGACGAACAGGGGCTGGTCGACCTTATCGAGTTCCAAGTCGCGAACGGAACCCATGCCATAGTCCCCTGTGGGACGACGGGAGAATCGGCGACCCTTTCCTTCGAGGAGCACAAGCGGGTGATTGAATTGACGGTCAAGACGGTAGCAGGCCGGGTGCCGGTTATCGCCGGGACCGGTGCCAACAATACCACCGAGGCCATCGAATTGACCCAGAGTGCCAAGGAAAGCGGGGCCGATGCGGTCCTGTCGGTGACCCCCTATTACAACAAACCGAGCCAGGACGGATTATTTGCGCATTTTAAGGCGATTACGGAAAAAGTTGCTATTCCGATGTTTCTCTATAATGTTCCGGCACGGACGTCCATCAATATGTTGCCGGCGACGGTGGCGCGGCTGGCTGAGCTGGAAAATATCATCGGCATTAAAGAGGCCTGCGGTAGCCTGGAACAGATCAGCGATGTCATCCGTTTCTGCCCGGATGATTTTATTGTGCTCTCGGGCGATGATTTTACGGCGATGCCCACGGTTTTTGTCGGTGGGAAGGGAGTCATCTCGGTGGTCTCCAACGTCTATCCCAAGGCCATGTCGGAGCTGATGGAGGCTGCTTTGGAGGGAAATATCGGCAGGGCCAATGAGCTGCATTATCGACTCTTTCCTCTGATGAAAACCATGTTTTCCGCTCCCAACCCTGTCCCGGCCAAAAAAGGCGCCGAACTGTTGGGCAGGATCAAAGACGGCAAGCCCCGACTGCCCCTTGCACCCATTGATGAGGACAGCCTGGCCAAAGTAAAGGCCGCCATGGGACAATTGGGATTGTTGTAGATTGGGGATAATAGGCGAAAATTGAGAGCAGACATGGGGGGAATAGTATGAAAAAGGTGATCATAGCAGGTGCCTCCGGCCGGATGGGACGACGGGTTGCGAATATGGTTGATGCCCATCCCGAACTCACCTACAGTGCCGCCTTCGAGGCCCCGGGAAGTCCTGCCATCGGGAAGGATGCGGGTGAGGTGGCGGGACTTGGCCCCATTGGTGTGCCCATAGTTGAAGGGCTCGAGAAGGTCATTGATCAGGGCGATGTGATCGTCGATTTCACGTTTCATAAAGCGACCATGGGGTTTGCGCGGCTGGCAGCCGAAACAGGCACGGCCATGGTGATCGGCACCACCGGGCTTACGGCGGAAGAGCTTTTGGAACTCAAAGAACTGGCGCAGAAATTTCCCTGTGTCCAGGCCCCGAATATGTCGGTTTGCGTCAATGTCCTCTTTAAGCTTGTCAAAAAGACCGCCGCCATCCTGGGCGAGGATTTTGATGTCGAGATCATCGAGGCCCACCACAATAAAAAGAAGGACGCCCCGAGCGGTACGGCTATAAAACTGGGTGAGATGGCGGCTGCCGGAGTCGGAATGGACCTGGCCGATGTGGGGGTTTTTACAAGGCATGGCATTATCGGAGAGCGTTCCAAGTCGGAGATCGGCATTCAGACCATCAGGGCTGCGGATATAGTGGGTGAGCATACCGTTTATTTTGCCGGCCCGGGCGAGCGTATAGAGCTCACGCATCGTGCCCACAGCCGCGATCATTTTGCCAAAGGTGCGACGACTGCCGCGGCCTGGGTGGTCGGCAGGGACAGCGGGCTGTATTCGATGTTTGATGTGCTTGGGCTGCAAGACCTGTAGGCCAAACGCGTGTCCATGGATACTCCGACAACCGCCTTTATCGGCCTTGGTTCCAATCTTGGTGACGGTATCAGCATTATCAAAGCCGCCTGGGAGGAGATCGGCCGAACAGAGGGCATGAGACTTTGCACCCTGTCGGATCCGTATCTCACGGCCCCCGTGGATATGGCGAGTGACAACTGGTTCACCAATGCGGTGGGGATGGTCGCGACGAGCCTGCAGGTGGAAGATCTTCTCCACCATCTGTTCAAGGTTGAATCAATGTTTGGGCGAACGCGGGATGCATCAAAAACGGGATATCAGGATCGTTCTTTGGATCTCGATATCCTCTGTTTTGATGACGTCGTTGTTGATACACCGGAACTTGTCTTGCCCCATCCCCGGATGGGAAGCCGGCTTTTCGTGCTGGTGCCCTTTGCCGAGATTGCACCGGATTACCGTACCCGGCCGAATGAGGCGACCATTGGAAAACAATGCATGCAGCTGCTTGAGAAGATGAAAAGCGGAAAGTGCGTTCAGCAGGAGTTAAAACGACGTTCATGGGAAGAATGATTCGACATTTCGTGTCGGTTGAATATAATGAAAACAGTAGTGGGCGGTGCGGGTTCTCCTCTTGTGTAGTATCTTCTGGCAATGGAAATGGGGAGAACCGGTAGATGGGTCCGTTTCGGCTTATTATTCTTGCAATCCTTTTTTACATAGGTTATCGGCTACTTATAAGTGGACGAAAAAAGGAGAAGAAGGCAGGAAAACAAAATACCGCGACAGGAAACGTCGGTGCCGTCTCCGACGTTCTGGTTGAAGATCCAATCTGTCATTGCCTGGTACCCAAGGGCCAGGCAATACGATTGCAACATAAGGGAAGCATACTTTATTTTTGCAGTGAAGACTGCTGCAACACGTTTATTGAAAAAGGAAACGATACATGAAATTCTTTATAGATACGGCAAATCTTGATGAAATCCGAAAAGGTGTGGAAATGGGGATGGTCGATGGGGTGACGACCAATCCATCCCTGGTTGCAAAAGAGAGTAAACCCTTTGAAGTAATTTTAAAGGAAATCTGCCAAATCGTCGACGGACCGGTAAGTGCCGAAGTGGTCAGTATGGATGCCGAAGGCATGTACAGGGAGGCGAAGGTCCTTGCAGCCATGAGTGATAATATCGTCATCAAGATACCGATGATCGTGGAAGGGCTGAAGGCTGTCAAGAGGCTGACAGCGGAAGGGATAAACACCAATGTAACCCTTGTCTTCTCCGCAGCCCAGGCCCTGCTTGCCGCCAAGGCAGGAGCCACCTATGTCAGTCCTTTTGTCGGGCGGCTTGACGATATCGGAGAGCACGGCATGGATCTGATCAGCGATATCATGACCATCTACCGGAATTACGGGTATGACAGTGAGGTCATTGTAGCCAGCATCCGCAGTCCTCTTCATGTGTTGGATGCGGCGACAATAGGGGCCGATATTGCCACCATTCCCTATAAGGTTATCGAGCAGCTGGCCAGACATCCTCTGACCACCAGTGGGATTGCGCAATTTCTAGCCGATTGGGAGAAAAGAAAGAAGTAGGGTTTTTCGGGGAAGTTTTTGGAGAGCGATACACAAAAGGGTGCGAATTTTTCGGATAGGAATTGATGAGACGAAAACAGGCAAGCCATCTTTTTATTGCAGTTTTTGCAGTCCTTTGTCTTGGCTCCGTCAGTGCGAATGCCGATATGTACCGCTGTGTGGATCGCTCAGGAAGTGTCAGCTTTACCAATGCCCCGGCGTCCGGTAACTGCAGCCTTCTGGGAGAGAATTGGGGGTCGTCATCTTTTGCAAGACCTGATTCGGGTGACGCAGATACTTTTTCGGGATATTACAGTGTCGGTTCCCAACGTTATGACCGGCATATCAGACGTACCTGTATGCGGTATGGCGTTGACCCCAGTCTGGTGAAGGCGGTTATTCGAGCGGAGTCGGATTTTGACTCCAATGCCATCTCAAGCCGGGGAGCACAGGGACTGATGCAGCTCATGCCGGGAACGGCGAGAGATCTTAATGTCGCCAATCCCTTTGATCCGAGGCAGAATATTGACGGCGGTGTACGCTATCTGCGGATGATCCTCGATTTATTTAACGGAAATCTTCCTTTAAGTCTGGCTGCCTATAACGCAGGGCCGAATCTTGTCAAACGGTATCGGAGAATACCGGCAATTCCCGAGACAATCGAATACGTAAAAAGAGTACTTCGCTACTACAGCGAATACAGGAGAGGCAGTGTTCAAAGAATTTCGATGCCGTCGACAGAACAGGATGGAAATATATTGAGTTCGAACTAAAGCCGGTTCCTGAAAGATTTCGGAAAGCAGGCAGTTGGATGAAACAATTATTTACCGTACCAAATATGCTCACGGGGTTCAGGCTTGCCTTGATCCCGGTTCTGATGGTACTTTTTTCCGTCACCCAGACCACAAACGTTGAGCTTACGACCTTCTGGGTCTTTACCGTGGCAGCCTTAACCGATTTCGTCGATGGCTATGTGGCCAGGAAATACCATATTGAGACGGTCCTTGGAAAGTTGATGGACCCCATTGCCGATAAGGCCTTGGTCACAACTGCACTGGTCATGCTTATCCCGCTTGGAAAGGTCCCTGCCTGGGTTTGTCTGTTGATCATCTGCCGGGAGATCATCGTCACCGGTTTCAGGGGGCTTGCGGCCACCACCGGTAAGGTTGTGGCTGCCGGGAGTATTGGCAAGTTGAAAAGTAATTTTCAGTACTTTGGCCTCGGATTTCTGATTTTTCCTTTAGGTGTGCTGCCTCTTCCGTATCAACACCAGATTGGCATGGTCCTCATATATCTCTCTCTGGTATTGGCACTTTGGTCGGGGGCCGCCTATTTTTACAAATTGCGAAGTATCTTTTTCGAGACGGCGCAGTAGCCTGGATTTCAAGTGAGCGGAGTTTGCCTCAGATGCGAGGCAAAGGACATGAAGCTGAAATATGCTACTGCAAGTGGCCTGTAACGAAATAGATGAAGAGAAATCCCGGATAGGAAAAACCGGATTTTTCTTGACTATAACCGAAGATTTGAGGTATTAATCACCCTCATGCCGGAGTGGTGAAACTGGTAGACGCACGGGACTCAAAATCCCGCGGGGGCAACTCCGTGTCGGTTCGATTCCGACCTCCGGCACCAATTGATAGTTCAGAGACTTTATTTTAAGTCCATTAAAGCCCGTTATCTTCCTGATAACGGGCTTCTTTTTTGCCTTTTTATTCTAACGTACACAACTTTCCGGGTTAGTATATTTGATTGTAATTGCGTCACAACTATCGAAAGAATAGTATTTTTAATACTCGCTGTAAGAATTCAGGAGTTAAGAGCCAGAATCCAGAGAGGTTGTTTTTGTTTGATTTCTTCTGAATTCAGACTCCCGGATTCTGGATTCTCCTGAATATAAACGGGGAGAAAACTGTAAAGAATTTATTATTTCAGCATATTATCACAACATAGAAAGTTTATTTATCTATTTTTCGAAACCGTTCCAATAAGAAGTATACTCCACGGAACTTACCGGATTTTGACCTATCTGATGTGAGTATTCAACCAGGAAAGAGAATGAAATATTTTACAAAAACAAATAGTAAAGGAAATGTTAGTGTATTAAAGACTAAAGTGGTTTGATGATTTCTCAATAAATAAATACTTCTTATCTCCAAGGGCTGGGAGCTTTCCATATGGAAGAAGTTGTCTTTACATGCTGGATAGATTTTACAATCGGATCCAGGAAGATTTTTAACTGGGCAATAATTTCTCCAAAATCACCAGGGATGTTTTCTTGCCCGAGTCTTCTGTGAAAAGCCTGCCATTGTCCGCTTTTCAGAAGAAGAAAGGAATCTGAAAATGCAGTTATCTGGGAAGGAACAAGGGTCCCACGATTTTTGAATGTTTCAGATATCGCCATTCTCAGCTGATTTCCTTTGAAGTTGAATTGTCTGGAAAGTAGCCAGATATCGTAAAAGTCCTTCATGCGGCTGTTGAGTTCACCAAGCTTTACCATGACCTCGAATTTTTCAGCAATGGCACTCTCCAGGCTATAACCTAGTAAATGGGGAGGAGGGAAATCCAGGATGGTAGGAAGAATGGCCTCTTGGGGACCAGGGACAACTATATCGCCAAAGCCAATATCAATCTGTAATGGGATTCTGGCGGTTTCAAGTTGGGCGTCAAATCGTACCCGCACACCTTTATAACCTGCGTCCTCAGTAATTCTCTCTCCAGAGATATTGCCGGTATCGAATTTTAACCCATCCTCGGGGTCAATAGGAATCAGGCAGATTTCATGTACCTGATTTATAATATTCTCTATTTCATTTTCAGTATTCCGACCAAGCATGTCTATGTCCATGGTCGGTCGAAAGCTTATTAAGAAGTCTTTGACGGACGGAGGCCGCGATATTTTTCGGTGTTTTTCCTTTCATACGATTGCCTCGAGGTAGGGCTTTATGATGTTTGCAACCCTGCATATTTGTCCGAATTGCAGCAGCTTTTCTATGTCAAATCGGCCATGTTCTCTATAGAGTTTTAGTGCTTCAAGGACAATATCGAGACCCAGTCTGTTGCGGAACTTGAAACAGTCGGCGATCGTTTTTTCCGGGCCATAGACAAGAATCTTCACACCGTCGATTTCGTGTTTTTCAATGCCAGCGGAATAGGCTTCTTTGGTAAATTGGTGGATAGAAATAGGAGGGAAATCAATCCTGGGAGGTTCCGTACCTCTCTCGAGTGCAATTGCAACTTCATGGGGAATCTGGGTAGTAAGGCGATGAAAAGAAAGTGCTGAAACAAGACAAATTACGGCCTTGGGAACTCGGATGGCTATGGATACGAGATCAGGGTTTGATATCGGCGGCAGATCAGATAGTCTGTATACGCCACGTGACATCTGCTCAATCTTCCCTTGATCCCGGAGAGAGTAAAGCACCCTGGGGTGCATTCCAGCTTTGAGAGCGTCCCTTGTCCGCAGGGTTCCTCCATGCTTTTTAAAGATCAGCACAGCCCTATCATGAGCATTTGGTCGACCTGGATTTTTCATCATGGATAAAATTCCTTCCACTTATAAATTTATGTAAGTAATTTTATCCGAAATGAAGAAAACGTCAAGCTGTTCATTCAGAAAATCTATTCAATAAGGCTTAACGATAAATGTACTGAAAAACCCACGTGAGATCAAAATAGCTGTGGTGGCTGCTTCCAGGGGTTATGGTTGCATAGATTGTAACTCAAGTTGACAATCTATGCACGATCCGCTATCATGGATTCCATGATCACTAGAAAACTCGCAGACAGGCTGTTGCAGCTCGCCACATATTATCCCGTTGTGGCAGTGACTGGCCCCAGACAGGCAGGAAAAACCACGCTGTGTCGAGCCACCTTTCCGGATAAGGCTTATGTATCGCTGGAATCCCTGGATTTCCGCGAGTTTGCCCAGAGTGATCCACGGGGATTTTTGATGGAATACCGGAAGGGTGCCATCCTCGACGAGATCCAGCAGGCACCTGGACTGGTAAGCTATCTGCAAGCCGATGTCGATGAACATCCGGAGCCTGGCCGTTTTATTCTCACCGGCTCGCAGCATTTCGGCATATCGCAGATCATTTCTCAGTCCCTCGCTGGACGTTGTGGTTTGTTGACCCTGTTGCCTCCTGATTTTGATGAGCTGCAGGGCTTCCCTGAGGTCCCGGATGATCTTTTCACCCTCCTCTGGCAAGGCGCTTACCCGAGGATCTATGACCAGAACATTCCGGCCCACCAGTGGCTGGCTGACTATATCGCCACCTATGTGCAGCGTGATGTCCGTCAGGACATGAATGTCGGTGACTTGCTGACCTTTTCCAGCTTTCTCAAGCTCTGCGCTGGGCGCACGGCCCAGGAGATCAATCTTTCGTCTCTGGGAGGTGATGCCGGGGTTTCCCATAATACTGCAAAATCCTGGTTATCTATTCTGGAGGCTAGTTATATCATTCACCGGATACCAGCCTGGCATGTCAACATCCGCAAGCAGATAGTGAAGGCACCTAAGCTTCATTTCCTGGACACCGGGCTGGTTTGCTATCTTCTGCAGATCAGAGAGCCTGGACAACTCTGG
>Ga0307440_1000898_pt1 | contig 14708 bp, 10 predicted proteins | sample SalMarWE160410MG_FD_202150 | JGI IMG/M metagenome (GOLD analysis project Ga0307440, IMG submission 202150) | Salt marsh sediment microbial communities from the Plum Island Ecosystem LTER, Massachusetts, United States - WE1604-10 | ecosystem: Environmental > Aquatic > Marine > Intertidal zone >... | reverse complement strand
CCATTTTTCAAAATTCAAAATGTTCATGGTCGTCGTGTGGATCGTCAGGTCGTTCAAACATTACACGACAACCTTCCGGAAATACGGACGCGGCGGAAATACGGACGCGGCGGAAAAACGCAGAAAGTATACAAGAGGAAAACTATTAAACATACATACTCACAAAAAATGAACCAAGACTATAAAATAGGAGCAATTGGCTTGCACGAATCGGGACTCGTGCTGCCCGTGTACCGATGCAACGGTGTCGACTATATCATGCTGTTGCTGTCGGCCCCAATCATTACCGGAAACGGTTGGTGGGGAACCCATACCATCAGTTGTGGTCCGACTTCTCCGCGGATGGAGCTGGCAGTTTACGACCTGCCGGGGGGCAAGACCCAGCAATTCGACGACAAGGCCTACATCAAAAAGTACTTTCCTCGGCAACAAGACAAGACTGCAGGGGTCGATCCGAGCAGCCTGACTGTCGCCGACTATCCTAGGCTCGAACACGGGCTGAATGCAGGGATTCGGGAATTCGAAGAAGAGTCCCACGGGTGTGGTGGCAACGTCCAGGATATCACAAAGTCGGTCCTAAAGACCTGGCAGATTCCCGGAGGCTACCGATCGGCGCAAGGCCACCAAAGTCAAACCGTGGTGACCTTGTTACACAAAGAAGTAGATTCTTTGGCAATGTTGGGCCAATGCCGACTCGCGTTCCTTTCGGAAAACATTGCTTTGTTTCAAGCCTACAACGACTGGGCAGCCTCGCACCCACAGGCCGCCGAATCCGAGCATTGGAACCAACGTCCAGAATTCTCCGATCTGCGATTCGTGACCTTGACCTCGTTTTGGAAAGCCCTGGAGGAATCGTCGCAACAATTGGAAGCCTACGAAAAGGACAAAAACAACCAGCCCAAGGGCGCCTTGACCATAATGCAAGATTGTTTGGGACGTCCATTGATCGGTGTGATCCGGTCCTGGCCGGTCTACGTTGTGTACCGTTCCGGGGTATGGAAACAGGTGCAAACCGAGATTGACAATATAATCTCTGTGCTGCCCAAACCCAAACAAGGATCCAACGCTACTCTTCTTTAATCACCTCCCATTTTTTATTGTTGTTTTTCCCACATAAATAAAAAAAAATCGTTATTTAAAACTACCCAGACGAGAGAAGTGTCTTTGTTAACACAACAACAACAACAACAACAACAACAACAACGTAACCAACAACAGCAACAAAGATGGACTCACAGGAAACCAAACCCAAAGACTCGGTACTCAAACTAAATGAATCCGACTTTAAGAACGGGCCGGCCCCAGACATTTTTGAAACAGTCAAAACAATCGACCGACAGGTCGATAGCGATGATGACGACTGTTACAGAGACGCAGAAGAGACCGAAGCCACGCCCGTGTCTGAGGAGCACCTACTCGTAACAGCAAGTAACGAAAAAAAATACACCTCGCTTCCTACCCAAAACCACTACCCTTACTACAGGAACCTACGACGGCGCAACCGACACCGTGCTGGTGGCTATGGGTCTGAAGATGAAAGGGGACGTAGTTATTACGGCGACGATGACTCTGGGTGGATTCGTTTCGTGTTTCGGTGGCTCCCCACGCGCTACCTACGAATCCCCAAAATTCTGCACTGGATTCAACAACAACTGGCGCACCATCCTCGCTTGGTCGCCTACTTGCCCGAGTGGTTTATGCGTCCAAACCTAGAATCCGGAGGGTTTGATATGGATGACGAGGCTGACCATGCCGATGCCGATGATTACGCTATGAATGGTAGGAAAAGGAAACAAACCACAGCCTCGTGGGGGCAACAGTGGGAAGGATTCGAATACCTTTCGAGGCGCTGGAAGGCATCGAAGCGTCTGCGAGCCAGTTTAGCGGTCACCTGTATCGTGGGGGCTATACTCTTCTTGCTATGGTGGTTTATGCTGTCTCCGATGCTTGGGCTGCTAGCAGGCACCGGTGGCCCCCTCTTGGGGATCTATACCGGTGGTCCTGGTGCAGGACTTCAGGGGTTCCGGATCGATGGCTTTGGCCGGGTGATTCGATCCCCGCTTCCGCTGCTGGATCTTTTGTTTCGGCGCGCCGAGTACGCCCAGTTGCGGGACCAGCTGAGTTTATTGTTATCGCAGCGAGCCGAGACGGATATCCACGAATGGTGGAAGAAATCGGGTCCCCCCCCTTCCAAGGAGATTGCTGGCCGTGATGGTGGTGGTGGCAGTGATTCGTCTACGGCTTCCGGGGAAGCAGCCGGCCGTTCTCTGTTTTGGGACCGAGAACCCTTTATCACACGGGTCCCCGACCATCATCAGGAAGACCTGTGGCTGGCCCTATGTCGAGACAAAGCGGTGCGGTCTCTGGCTGACGGTAGTGGTGCTTCTGCCTCCGAAAGCGTGTTGCTGTCCGACGATGGAAAACAAAAACGGTTCTCGCGGTCCGGCGACTTGCAAGCGTTCCAAAAAGTCACGCATCGGTGGCTGGTCGACGAATGCGCAAAGGGCGGCCAAGTCAAAGCCAACACATTCGTGGAGGCAGCCCAAACCCATGGGGCCCTGGAACTCGACGTCAGCGCCTATCTCTCACCGATTCCCGACGAGATTACAACACTCTACGAAGAGGTCGAAGCCGAAGCCGAGCCCGAGCCCGAACCCGAAACACCCAATGAGGAAGAACAAGAAGAAGAACAAGAAGAAGGAGAAAAAGAACGAGAAAAGAAAAGAAAACCGGAGGCTCCTCGGTTTCAGCAGCGTCATTCGGATTCTACTCGGAAACTGGTACAAGATATTATGGACCTCGACAATGACGATGACGACGATGACGGTGATGGTGATGGTAACACCAAAGCCAAAACAGAAGTAGTGGAGGTACAGAATGAGGAGGAGGAGGAAAAAGAAAAAATACAAACGGAGGAACCACCAGAGGTGTTGCAACTGGCGCCACCCGAACCGGAACACGTATACCGAAACATCTCGATTTACGAGTTGCATGTGACCATGGCATTTATGGCGGGCCAAGCGGCTCGTGTGGTTGTAGAGAAACAGACAGGGTCGCGGCTGGAACAACAGCTGGGACACCGGATCGCCGACGCAGTGCCTTGGTTCGAGCCGATACAGCCCACCGACGCACGGGATCCATGGTTCCAAGTAGTCAGCGACGAACTGTCTCGTCTACAGCAGGTTCGGTTTGATGCCCTACTCGACCTGCGTACCACGGCTTTGTGGAGTGGGGAAGGCGGGTGCGTGTGTCCCCACCATCTGGGTGTCCCGATCAACGGTGCAGCATGGTACGAAGCTGGTGGTCCCAAGGGTAAAGTGCGGGTCTTGTTTTATCCAGAGTCCGATGCCGTACAACGCAGTACGTCTCGCTCCGATGTAGGAGGGATTGCGGGCGTGTTTGTGTCTCTGTTTTCCAAGACACCGTCATCCTGGAGTGATCGCAACAAGGATGCCTTGCACCAAATTGAGTGGAGGCACGCCGATCCCGTGTTGAACCCTCTCTTGTACCACGAGAAGAAAAAAAAACAACAGCAACAACAACAACAACAACCTAAACTCGAACTGGATCATACAAAACACGGCCCGGATATTTTAAGACTTCCTATGGAAGCGACGCAGCGAGCCTGGACTTGGGTGGAAGGAATTGATTATCGTGGACAACGTCGAAGGTACCGTGTGTCTCCACGATCCTTGGCTTGTATTCAGAGTTGTAATCGCGCCTGTTCTGTAACAAAAGAATAAACACGCCAAAACTTTGTTTTTTTCAAAAAAAATGGCAGTTGTTATCATTGCCTAGTGTAGTCGAGTGTAGTCGAGTGTAGTTAGGTTATTATTGTTTTAGTTTCAATTGACGGTGTATATACAGTATACTGGAAATATATAAATACAAGGTTTTCGACAAGATATTGGAATTGTGGGATTTTTTTTCACGTTTTCGATTTTTGTGGTTGTTGTTGAAGGGGAAGGCTCCGGATCCACCGGAGCTGGTACTGAACCTTGACCATGACGTGCCCATCCCATTGGGAAATCGGCGGTTCTTCGGAATTCATCCAGGTTTGTACGGCATCGTCGAGGCCGCGCTGCAGCTTGGATTCGATTTGCGTGATGGTTTCGCGTTCGGAAACAATATAGGAACAATCAGGAAGTTCGCAGACAGGAGACGGATCCTTGTCGTCTCCGTCGTGTTTGGTAGAATGAGGGGGCCGTTGATGGTTCACAGTAAATCCGAGATGCTGTCCGGGGGAACTGGAGCGTCGGAGGTTGATTTCCTTGGCCTGACCCGTCCAAAAATGCAAGGAACCGTGCATATCGACCACTATCGTAGAGGGATGGGGATTGGTAGTCGTCTGGTTTGCAGGCTCCAAAGAATTCCCGCTCGTTGTTGTTGTTGGTAAACCGTCCATACCTAAAAACTGTACTCGTGAGATATATTTGCTTTTTTTGGGACAACGTTTTTCAGGTCTTCGAAACCTGTGTCTGGAAGTTTGTGGTTGTTTCGGGAGGCAACACAGAGTTTTTCCGGAAATACGGATTCCGGAAATACGGTTTTCGGGATACATTTTTATGCGGGTTTAAGAAAAAATCTATAAAACAACCATGCAAATTTTCGTAAAGACATTAAATGGAAAGGTAATCACCTTGGAAGTGGAGGCCGACCGCGACACTATCGACACTGTAAAGCAAAAAACAGAGGCAGCACTCGGTGACGCGCCTGCAGCCAAGCAACGTCTGATCTATGGTGGGCGCCGGCTTGAGCACGAAGCCGGGAAAACCCTTCGGGACTTTGGTATAGCCAGAGAAAGTATGTTACACCTGGTAATGGCGCTGCGAGGTGGAGGCGGGGGTTTCGTTTTTTCCGACATGGTGATGCAAACCATCGACGCCATAGCAGTGACCAACGACACCCCCGAACGGGCCGTCATTCACGGTGATGGTTTCCTGCTCGAATATACCTGCGATTGTCAGGGCGGGAAAGAAGTCATCGACTGCCGCGGAGACTCTGGCGAGTTTGACCTGGCCAAGCTCACCGACACCACTCGGTGCCGTTTGTGTTCTGCAAAAGTCCGACCGCTCGCTTGCGGATTCACTGGCTGCAACTATAGCTGGGAAGGCACCGCCGCGGCCGGACATATGCGCAAGGGCAACGGATCGGTTTCCATAAAAAAAATCGTACGTAGTTTGTCGAAAGACCCTCGCGTCTGGTTGCGGCTCGTGGTCCGTGTCTGGCCGCTGTCGCAACCCGTCATCAAAACCGAGGCGACCCGTCCTGTAGTGACCGCTGACGATGATGAGGACATGGCCATAAGGGAAATCCCCGTGGTGTTGGCGAAACGCCCGCCTCCAACGCGATGTGCCATATGTCGACTCGGTACCGATGAGGCTTGTATCCAATGTGTCTGTGATGGAAAATTCGAAGCTTGCCCTGCTGTTTTTGGCGCTCTGTGTGCCATCACAACAACCTCGAAACCAGCTTTTGGTCACCAATTTCATCAACACTGCATACAGCAATGGTGGGAACACGGGCACCGTAAATGCCCCCTCTGCGCGAAACCGTGGGCTGGGTTGGTGTTTACCGACCCCGGTGCCTCGAATACGGCGGTGCCCATGGAAGAGTAGTAGTTGTAGACGTTTTTTTTCTTTCGTAGATAAATAAAAGGCCAGGAACCGTTTCCTTTGGAAGACTGTATGTCGAATATCGTTAGGTTTTTGGATTTTCACGCGTATTTACGGTGGGCGTGATAGCGACCGAGGACCCGTGTCGGATGGCCAGAGCCCAGGGGGACAGGCCGGGGTTTCGGGCCAGGTGGGCGGCATCGTCCAGGAGTTCCATTAGGACTCGCTGCGGGGCTCGTAGCATCGATTGGGCGATATTGGTCTCCACGTGGAGGTACCGAGCCCTCCAGGTGATTTGAACCGCGAGCCGCAGGGCATTGAGCAGCATGCTTTTGTTACGGGAACCGGTGATGATGAGTTTTGTGGTGAACACCAGGATGGTCATCTTGCCCAGCTGGGGAAGCCGCAGGGTTGCCCCCGGAAACACCGCCGGTGTGTAGGTACAATAGAGTCGGCATTGCCGCACCAGATTATCCATATCCACATAATATGGAAGCAGGGCCGAGGCCACCACGTTGCTGACTTTGAAATTGTCGCGGTCGATGCGGATCGGGGGGGCCCCGGCTCCGATCAGGTTGGTTTCCAGGTGCTTCAGGGTCCAGGCCACTTCTTCTGGGGTTTTTGCACCGGTGCAAACTACCCGAGCCGAAGCCTTGCTGCCGGCTTGGGCCCTCGAGCTGGCGTAGACCAAGCAGGCGGCTTTAGGGTTCACGGTCGAGAGTTTCAGGGCCGCAAAGTTGTGGATATCGTACCGAGCTCCGTGGGGTAGCATACGAAACGCCAGACTGTGTAGATCCAGGGCCGGTGGATAGTTCATTTCAGCATTGTCGCACCAGTCGGTGCGCGGACGCGTCTTGCCGTCACGGTGGGCCTGAAAGGTGGTGTTCAGGCACCGTACCAAGTCGTGGACCCGCGGTACCGACCGGTCCCAGATCGGAACCGCCTTCCGGTCATGGGCCGGTTGGGTCCATTCTCCTTGAAAGTTTTTGCTGCCGTAGGTCTCTTGGAGTTCAGCCACGTACAAACGGTCATAGTCGTTTGGAGAAACTGGCGACCCCTTTTGACGCAATCTGTGTCGCATTTCTAGGTCTTTACGAGCCTGGGCCACGGCCCGTTTCACCGAATACCGGTCGACCACACAGTCGAGCCGCACTACCCAATTCTGTACTCGGCAAACCACAGAATCCAACGGAGGACATTCGGGTCGTGTGTCGGATTGAGTCGTGACAAAGTGGGCAGGATCTGGGCCCCTGGGGTCGGTCGAGGCCGTGACCCGGATTTGTTCGGCCGCGGTACTGCCCGACGAGAGTAAGGGGTCGGTGTCCGGCACCCGCCCCCGTAATTGGTCCAAGTCTCGGCACGTTTGCAGCCATGGTAGGTCGTAATCCAAGGTTTTGGATACCGGTGCTGGTGTTGATACTGATGGTGGTTGGGATGGGACACGCAATTCAACCAGGGGTCGGTCTCGTTCCAGACTTTCAAACAGCAGCCTTTTTTCCTCTTCTTCCTGCAAGCGCCAGGCTCGGTACTGCTGCTCAGACTCCTCTGGTTCCGAGGTTTCCGACTCGGACTCTGCGGGGTTGGTCCCAAACATGCCACGAATCACGTCGTCCGGGTCTCCGATTTCTTGTGTTTCATCACGTGCTTTGTCATGCTGCTGCTGCTGCTGCTGCTGCTGGTATTTGTAAAGGCTGGCAGACCGTTCACCAAGGCTGCGAGTCATCTGCAGCATGTCGTGTTGGATGCTGTCGGTCGTGGAAATGTGGTGTTTACTACGCTGAGGCGCGAAATTTGCAGCCTCCTGCTGGAAGGCCTCCCGGATTCGCTGCCGTGCCGATGGTGTTTTCGTGACGGTCTCGGTGTGCTTGCGATGGCGTTTGGCGGCGCGTAACTGCGATCCTCGCGAAGATCGTATGAAAAAACGAGTATCCCGAATAGCGTGGGCGTCCTCGCGTTTTCGTTTGGTGCTGGTGGATCGCCATTTGCCCCCCTCGCCGTTGTTAGTAGGAGCCCCACGGCTCTGCCGTAAAGAATCGGCCATGGTAGCCTCCAGATCGGCTCGACGCATGCTTGCAAAAACTATGGTGTATATTATATATTTTTTGTATACAACAGATCAGGCAGTACAACCGTAACCGCAGTTTTCCAGGAAGAAGCACCACCAGGGCTAAAACCATTTAAAAAAAAAGTAAATAAATACATTTTTTTAGAAACAACGTGTCGGGTGATGCGGTGTGTTCTTTATGTGTGTGCGTATATGTATGTTGGCCAAAGATGGGGTTGGTGCCCCTGTTTCACCGCTACATTTACTAATGCCTCTCTGGCATCGCCATTGGACGTTTTGTATCCAGCACCTTTCTTGCGGCATCTACTTTCCAACAACAGGCAAAACAAAGGAGCCACTGTTTTATCCCCTTTCTTTTTTTTTCTATTTTTTCTTCACGACGGTAACGACGGTGATGCGAGTAACCCGGTCCGCACAACGTAACTTGTTCTCTTTGGTTTTAATGGGAAGTTGTGCCGTCTTGGTGTACGGTTTTATATGGATGCGGTTATTCACGGCTTGTGAGTTTGGATCCGAACCGTCCTCGGTGGGAACCATGATTCGTCAGCTGGCATCGGTATCGCCGTACATGTATAATGGTACGGGAACAGTGGCCCCCCCTGTCGATTGTATGCAACGAGAGCCCCTGCACGTATATATGCAACCTCGACTCCGAGTCCAACAGTTGATGGGGATGGCCTTTGGTTGGAAACTGCGTATGTTGCTTGGAATCTGCCGACCGGTTGTGCTGCATTTCGAGCCGTTTCATAAGGCTGGAGACAATTCATTGCTAATCTCCCGATTTGCGGTCCCACCACGCCCCCCAAAAGCAAAGCATAACCTGGGATTGTTCCAGATGAGCGACGAGTCTGGGGCCGCCGACCTTGAGCGGTACCGATTGGGTGGGGGAGACGCCGAACACCCCAGACCCGCCTACGATTACGTGATACGGGACTATTACCGCCCGAAATACCAGCCAGCGATCGACCAGAACTGGCTGATGTGGATGCCGACCGGTTCCCGATACGGGGTCGAACCTACGGCGAGTTCGAGTTTGGTGGGTCTACGGCACCGCAGGTTTCGCTGCAGTTTCCTGGGCACGATCCCAGCAGACCGGCATGCCCAGCGAGGCTGGGCACGCATCGAAATGCAAACAGCCCTAAGGCGGATGGGAAACCCTTGCTTTGTCGAAGCAAACTCGGCAGGTTTTGGGGGTCGCCGGCACGCCCTCGACTACTCGGCCGTGTTGCGGGACAGCCAATTTACCCTGTGCCCCTGGGGGAATCACCAAGAGACCATCCGATTGTGGGACGCCTTTGAGACCGGTTCGATTCCAGTCATGCTGAACGCTACCGATTTTTTGCACCTCTTGCCGATGAAACTCGGCACCCAGATCGCCACCGCACACCAACCGGTGGCGACCCTGGAGACCTGGGACCAGCTGGCCAATCTGCTTCGTGATCGTACTCGGCGCCCACATGTTTATGAACTTTGGCAGAAACGCAACATTCTCTGGTGGAAACAGTTTAAACTAAAACTGAGGCGCACCCTGGACGAACTAATAACCCATTCCTACAACAACGAGTAGTAGTAGTAGTAGTCATATAGATGATAGAACGACGGTTACGTCGATGGGACAGGTGGTGGCAAACCATGGTCGCCACCAGACCACGGCTGATTGTGGTTGTATGGGTGTGTCTGGTGGGTTGTTTGCCGATCGTCTACTGGCGCATGGAACGGGACTCCGAACCGTGGACAGCGGACCGTCTCGTCTCAGAAGATTCGGTTTGGAAGACGTCTCCAGATCAACAGCCTTTAGTAGAAGATCCCCATTTGCCTTTAGAGTTTCGGGACGGATTCAAAAGGAATCGGACCAAGCACGAGGAGGGCCCCCGGGTTATCTACGCGATCATGCAGTACCCGTATCTGTTGGACAAACTCGATCAGGGCAAGGTCCCCTTTGGAGGGGAGGGAAAATACCGGGCAGCCGACCCCAAGGAGGTCCGGCGTCGGCAGGAAGAGTACCACCAGGCCATGATGTACACACTGGCACATCCGGCTATCACCCAACTCAATGTGCTGCTAAACTCCACCAAGGATCTGGGTGGCCTCTATTACGGGATAAAACACAGCTGCCTCGAACTCTTGCCCAACCAGACCCAGGCGAGTTGTATCCGGTTGTTGGTACGTAAACTGGTTACCTACGAGTTGGGGCACGTGATGACCTACGGGGACGCCTTTGCCTACGCCAACCAGGAACTTTCCGGATTCTATGTACTGTTGCTAAACAGCGACACCTACCCGATTCACAGCACCACCGAGCAAGACGGGTGGATGCGGGTGCGACCGCATCATTTTGGGCGGAACGACCAAGGAGTGTTTATGCTGTCACGAGAAAGTCCTGCCTGCCCAGGGCGTCCCGAGTTCAACCTACCGCCTAGACCAGCCGCCTCCTGCAAGAAGATGGCGCAATGGGGCAGTGCCGACGCCTTTGTGTTTCGGGCCCCGGTCCCAGAATCGGTGGTGCGTGAGATGAAATCGTTTCCCACAAACTACTGGGGCGCCGAGAACCGGGCAGCTGCGGCTCTGAAACGTGCTGGGTACGGACCTTTCCTGAATCCTTGCACGGTGCTACGCCTCGGGCATGTTCATTGTAGCCGGGTTCGTGTGACGGGGTGGAACGCGCCACGCATCAACCAAGGTCGCGGTCGGTCGGTGGTGGGACGGTTTCTGACTCAATTACCCGGAGACTGAAAAAAAAACGAAACCCCTACCTCACTTGTAAATGAAATTAAAGATAATCGTCGTATTTAAAAACACAACACGCGCGAAAAAATCCGTATTTCCGGGACGCACCAAAAAAAAACTATTACATAGCTATCTTTTTTTTCTTTTTTGTGATGAAACGTCAACGCACGCAAGAGGAAGCCGCGGACGAATTATGGGAAATATTCGGCTTTTCTAAGGAAGGCGCCGAGGCCCTGGAGTTAGAATGTCATTCTAAACACGATTTTTTTTGCCTTCGAACCTCACCTCGGTTGTCGCGCATGCCTGATTCACTTTTGCAGGCAGCTATCCGTATGCAACTGGGTCGGGTGGTGGATGCTGAACTGCGACGCGATCCTGAGTTAGACCCTTACAAAATAGATCCGAGTGATGTCGGACGCCTTCAGGTTGCTGCGGTTTGTGGCCACTTGGACGTAGTGAAAGACGCGTTTCAAAAAACGGCTTGGCCCCCAAAAGATTCACACAAATGGCGCAGCGTTTGTTTCTGGGCCGCCTCGGGCGGGAGACTCCCGATCGTGCAATATGCGATTCGGAAAGGGCAGGTGGATCCCAACGCGGTGGGAATCTGGAGAAGTATGGCGGCTTATGCGGCCAGGCACGACCATTTGGATGTGTTGGTATGGCTGATGCAGCACACCAACGCCAGGTGGACCGAGGAAGATTCAGAAATTAAGTACGCCCGCGGGCGCTGTTTGTTGTGGATTTTACAACAACCCGGCGCGCCCGTGGATACGCCGGGTTGTTGTAAAATCATGGCGGACATCGTAGGACGTTTAAAGGAGCGAGCCATGCACGGATCCTTGCTGGACTTACGCAATCGTGGTTTGGGAGATAACGCTTGTAAACTAGTAAGATGGTGCTTGCTACACGAATGTTCGCAATTAGGCTATGATGTGGACGTTTCGGAAAATCCGCGTATTGGGGATAATGGATTCATGCGCTTGCTAGTGTCCTTACAGCATAACCCAAAGGTCAGAGAGCACCAACCGAAATTGATCATGTCTGACATGCCTATACGTTCCATCAATTCTTACCACAAACGCTTTCGCGAACTTGGTAGATGGTACAAAGGGATGTTTGTACCAGATGTCCAATTGGTTTGTGCGTTTCCCAGTCTGGTTACCATTGTAAGCTGTTGGATCGCCGACCAGATTCGCTACGACATTGACACTGAAAAACCCAACATCTTTGATATGTCCGAGGGAGACGATGATGACGACGACGACGACGATGATGTTGAACTTACACAGGAGGAAACAAAAGATTTGGACGACCACGCTCGGCGGTTGGAGAGTTTAAAGGAAAGGTATGCTGCGACACACCGACAAGAACTCGAAGCCGACGCGAGTTTGAAAGGTTGTTGGATCGTGTTTTACAAAGACAAGGTCTGGTGCAAGGGTGCGAGATGTGCGAGTTTTGCCGCGGCTCTCGACGTGTTTCAAAAAGAGGTGAACAACCGAATCGAGGATGCCTTTTATGTGACCCGGATCGGCTACGAGGATTCCCCTCCAACCTAAACGGATGGACATTGTACCAAAAATAAAGAAAATAGTGTATAAAAAATTCCCATAATCCCGAATATCGTTTGTGTGGCATGTGTAAATAGCCGAGTTGAACCCATCCATATTCCAAGGAGCGGGTGCTGACCGGTACCGACTGTACCTCGGACCTTTTGGTCGATTCCTCTCCAACCGTGTCGGTAAATCACCTCTAGCAAACGTCGGCTCGATCACCGGCAGTTTGTAAGGCGCGCATCCGGAATTGGTGACACGATACGCGTAAAGCGGGGGGAAACGTTCCAAATTTGAGTCCACTAGATGGGAAAAGGATCGGACGCATTTCGCTTCTTTTTTTTTAACAAAGTTTTGTATAAACATTTATTTTGTGTTTATTTGGAGAATCAATGCGTGGTGTATGTTTTGTGTGTGTGGTTTGATGAAATGCACTTTTTTTTTATTGAACCCTTGTTTGCTACGTCACTACCCAATACATCGATCCACTGTTTTCAACAGCAACAGCAACAGCAACAACAATTATTCGTAATAATAAAAAGCATATGTCGGCAAAACGCCACCACGATAGTTTTCATATCCGGCAGAGGTTGATGGGGGCTTCGGCCCTGGCTCGGTTTACCTTTATCGGGAGCTGTATCGTGTCGGCAGAGATCATCTTGGGCAGTTGGCCGGTGGTGGCCACGGCCATCTGGAACAGCCATGCCGTGGATACCTGGATTCATTTCCTGTATTGGATCAAAGCCTTTTTCCTGGCTCTGGCGATCCTACAGACCCGGTGGAAACCCTGGAAATTCGCCCAGGACCGCACGTCCATGGTCGATCAGGACCTGGGGCTCCTCGATCTATGCGTGGGGGCCACGGCCAGTTGCGAACTTTCGGTCTGGTTGCTGATATCGGTGATTGCTCACGCCTTGCTCAGCAGTATCGTACTGCTGCTGGTCCTGGCTTTGAAACACGAGTACGGGGTCACGGTGGAATGGTTTCTGAGTTGGGCCTTTGATATCGTGGCCATCGCCGAGTCGGTCGGGTCCCCCCTGATCCTGATCCATTTCGGCCTAAAGCACTACTCCGGGGTGCATCCGGTGGCGTTTTCTAAGGAAATCACCGACGCTGCAAACCGCGAGTCCCAAAAGAAGTTAGCAAACGCCAGGTTCCTGACCGCAAACGCGGCCGAATACGGCATGATCGAGGCTCAGGAGTGGCAAGATCGGTGGTACCATTTGACGGCGGCGCAACAGCAACAACTACAGGACCCGAGGTTCATGGACGCACCCAACGATACCAGCCAGGCAAGGATCCATCGTGTCGCGCCCGTGAATAAGAACCTTCAGAGCCTCGAGAGCCGGGCTCGAAAATATGGATTGTAAAAAGAAAATTTTTAAAATAAATAAACACAAGAAAAGTACCAATACATCTTTTGTGTTTTTTTTTACGAGCTCATGGCGGCTAATAAGTTGTCAGTGGTCTGGTCACCCTATGAGTTCAATGGCAAATTATTATTATTTGTGTTTTTTTTCAACAAAACAAGATTCGTCTCTGTTATTTACAAAAGAGCTTGTGATGTATCACCCACATGGCGCGGCCACAACATCGACCGCTCGTCTGCTTCAGTTGGGGCCGATCGCTCTGGCGGGACTCACCATTGTGCTGGTCGCCATGATCCAGATCCACACCATGATCCAAACCGATGCCGGTGGATACGGGAAGCTACTGGAATCCTCTGCCTCGTTCTTGCAAGCCACAAGCAATCCCCTCGGTTGGGTCACTTTTATTGTTGTGGTGGCACAAGCTATTGCGATGTGGTGGTATAACATATACACACAATGCAAAAGAATTGAGCTCCAAGACAAAAGAATTCGGGAAGATATGATTATCAATGAAATAAAGCAAATCGATCACAAATGGGCACACACATTCTTTCAGTGTAAGATTGTGAACGTTCCAGGTGAATCCCCGAAACAGCTGGACGAAAACCAAATGCTGGAGTTCCTGGAGAATTTGGGAACGACCACAAAAATGGATCAAAGCATGTTTATAGCGAGTGGCGAGTTGCACGATTTGCTTATCAGGTGCTCCGTTTTTTTTTGAATGATAAAATAGTCTATTCTCACTTCATCTTTCTTAGTCTAAATACGTTCGCAAAATATGTACGGGACTATCCGGATCCGGAATTCTACAAGACAGATCCTCGATTCTCAAAAGCACAAAATGCATTCGCGTCAGTGATCTGGTATGCTGTTTTTTCACACGTCAAGTATGATGCCGCACTTTCGTTTGATAAACAAATGTATAAAGACGATGCCGAGGTGGCGAAGAAACAGAAAATTCTTAAGGAAATATTTGGTGGTGATGAGAAGTGGGAAGCACTTCGTAACATGCAAAACATTTTCTGGCCAAATGAGAAAATGTATCCCACTCTTCTATCTGCAAGTGAACAGGATCGTACCCTAGCGAAGGAAGACGAGCGTCTCAAAGAAGGCGAAAAGGGTAAGGAAAAGATTCAAAATACAAGAACCCAACATGAGGTCAACGACAAAGAAGAGAAGACAGAAGAAGAAGGGAATTGTTCTGACGATAACGAAGAGGAAGAAGATGCAGAAAACTAACACCTTTTAACTTTCGCTCCATCGCTCTCATGTACACCTTTCACAGTTATGTTATATTTTTTAAAATAAATAAACACAAGAAAAGTACCAATACATCTTTTGTGTTTTTTTTTTCAACAAAACAAGATTCGTCTCTGTTATT
>Ga0307440_1000897_pt1 | contig 14729 bp, 15 predicted proteins | sample SalMarWE160410MG_FD_202150 | JGI IMG/M metagenome (GOLD analysis project Ga0307440, IMG submission 202150) | Salt marsh sediment microbial communities from the Plum Island Ecosystem LTER, Massachusetts, United States - WE1604-10 | ecosystem: Environmental > Aquatic > Marine > Intertidal zone >... | reverse complement strand
TATCAGTCGAGGTAGACCTTCGTCTTTAGCGCTTCCGGCTCGTGTACGAACGGTTTCCCCAGGTCGCTCAGCCGAAACAGGCCAAACACCCGCTGGCCGTTCATATCGAGCACGCGCAGGTCATCGGTTTCGTGCAGGTCATTGACAACTGTCTGAAAATGGCCGCCGTATTTCTTCCGCACCTCGTCCAGCGGAAGCTCATAGGCCATGAATTTCTCGATGCCCTTCGCCTTCAGCTTCCCGAGCAAAACATCATCATCCGGGACTTGATGGGACGACAGGATGACCATCGGCCCGCTGCCCGTGATCAACATCAATACCTTCATCTCCGTACGCCTCCACTTCTACCCTTTCGCTTCCGGGTGTCCGCGGGCGCCCGTCGCGCTTCGACAACATGCCGCGGTTGACGCGTATCATCTTGCCCGCCCCTGACCCGAAGCAGCTCCACGTAAATTATAGGTGTCGGCGCCACACCGGACATCGCACACACGGGCGGCGCGGTCGCGAACGAAGCCGATGGCCGCATCACACGCCTGACACGATCCGCCGGGAGGCGGGGACCATCGAAGTCCCCGTAGCATTGACGGGCAGATCTGGCCACCGCAAACGCGTCGACATGTAGCCGCCGTCCGCCCCTTGTGCCGAGCGTCCAAGCACCACGGGGAGACGTTTGTTCGCACCGTCGCGACGGATCGTCAGCTCGACGCGATCGCCGACGTTGTAGCCGTCCAGCAGATCGATGAGCTGCCCAACCGTCTTCACGGCCTTTCCATCCACGTCGAGAATGACGTCCCCCGGTATCAGGGTGCCGTCTGTGGTGATCCGTGTACCCTGCAGACCGGCGCGGTCTGCCGCCGACCCGGCCTCTACCCGCAGGATCAGCACTCCGGAGATCCCGCTGCCCTGGAGCAAACGGGCACTCACGCCATCGTCGGCAGTGATGCCCAGGCTTGGCCGGATGTAACGTCCGTAAGCGATAAGACGGGGAACGATCCGGTTGACCGTATCGACCGGTACGGCGAAACCGATCCCTGCAAAGGCCCCCGACGGGCTGAATATCGCGGTATTGATCCCAATCAGCCGGCCTGCGCTGTCGAGAAGCGGCCCGCCCGAGTTGCCCGGATTGATTGCCGCGTCGGTCTGGATCAGGTGGTCGATGGGCTTGCCGTTCTCGCCTTGGATCGAACGGTCCAGAGCGGAGATCACGCCTGTCGTCAGCGTGTAGTCAAGACCGAAGGGATTGCCGATGGCGAAGACCTTCTGCCCAACCTTGAGGTCACGGCTTGTCCCGATCGCCACAGGTGCACGGCCGTTCTCGTCGAGATTGATCCGCAGCACCGCGATATCGTCATCGGGGCTCGCCCCGACCAGCACCGCCTCGTAGGTGCGCTGATCCGCCAGTCTCACATGGGCGGACTGTGCCCCGGCGATCACATGGTAGTTGGTCACCACGTGGCCCCGGTCATCCCACACCACCCCCGAACCGGTACCCCTTGGAACCTCGGTCACGTCCCGCGTCCCCAGGTCCAGGACCCGACGTGTCGTAGTGATGTAGACGACCGCTGAATTGGTCGCCTCGAAGATCTCGATGGTTGTCTTCTCGTCCGCCGCAAGATCTCCACGGGGAGTGACCGCCCTGGGCTCGGCCTCGTAGCTGACCAACAGGCGCTCCCACCACGGCCGCAAGGACAGCGCGATCAGGAAGAAAACCGCAAACCAGAAGAGAAACCGAGAAAGGCGGAACGCATGCATGGGTCTGCCGGTCAACGACGCCTGGCTATTCAGGATTGTATACCGCCCTGGCCTTCCGGACTGCCCCACCCCGAGGCGGGACGTCTATCACCAGAGGAGCCGCCGATGCGGGCAGGAGAGAGAGGCGGGGTCAGGCGGCATCCCGAAGCGTCTGTGGATCCTTCCTCGGCCAAGCGGTCAGTATGGCCTGGACGAGAGTGGCAAGGGGAATGGCGAAGAATACGCCCCAAAAGCCCCAAACCCCCCCAAACACCAGGATGGCCACGATGATCGCCACTGGGTGCAGATCGACGACCTCTGAGAAGAGCAGCGGAACAAGCACATTTCCATCGAGACCCTGAATGAGGAAATAGGCCGCCGCCAGCCAGCCAAACTTCGGACTCCAACCCCACTGAAACCAGGCGATGAGGAGAACAGGAACCGTCACCACCGACGCACCGATATAGGGGACGATGACCGAGAGCCCGACGAGCATGCCCAGCAGCATCGCGTAGTTCAGGTCGAAGGCGTAGAAGGTAAGATAGCTGACCGCCCAGATGAGGAGGATCTCCCAGAACTTCCCTCGGACGTAGTTGGAGATCTGGCGGTCCACCTCGCGCCAGACCTTGTCCGCGATTCGGCGGTGCTTTGGGAGATAGCGTTTGACCCAATCGATGATCAGATCACGGTCTTTGAGAAAGAAAAACACCAACAGGGGGACCAAGATTGCGTAGACCAAGATAGTGATCACGCTGGCGACCGAAGCCAGAGACCAGGACAGCACTTGCTGACCGAAATTGGCGATCTCCGCGCGGATGGATCCGATCAGCTGCTGAATCTGGTCCGCGGTCACGATCTCGGGGTAGCGCTGCGGCAGCTGCATGAGGGCATTCTGACCCTCGGAAATCATCGAGGGAAGCTGCTGGACCAGCTCGGTGACCTGCCGCGAGACCAGCGGCATGATTCCGAAAAGGATCAGGGCGACAAAGACAAGAAACAGGCCGTAGACGACGAACACCCCAACTAGGCGCGGCCACCCGAAGCGGACCCAGTAGGCAATCAACCCCTCCAACAAGTAGGCGATGACGATGCTGGCCAGGACCGGCGCCAACATGTCACCCATGGTGATGATGACGGCGAACCCCACCACCAGCACAACCGCCAGGAAGACGACCTGCGGGTCGGAGAAATACCGACGAAACCAGTCTGTCAGGATTTGCATACCCCTGCGAATCCTATGCTTCTCTGTCCTGCAAATACCGGCTGTAGTGCCGGGCGAAAAGGGCCTCTATCTCGTCGATCACCGCATGCGCGTCTTTGCCGCCCAAGACGTGGGAGGCCATGAGGGACGAGGTCTCGTTCAGAAGCTCGGCACGATCCAGCATGTGATAGGAACGTGACAGGCGCTTGATCGCCGCGACAACCGTCTCTTGCGCAGGGCGCGCAATCGGGTCCGGGGCCAGGACGGGCGAGGGGCTGCTGTCCTCTTCCTCCTGGGCCCGAGAAGCAAGAAACTGCGCAAATGCGATCAGGGCGCTCCGATCAACCGGCCCAAGGGCGCGGTATATCCTGACCAGATGCCGAACGGACGGCCCGCCACCGCTCGGGGGAAGTTGCATGAACAGCCCCTGCTCTCCTCAGTTATGGTGCCGCTCGCAGTAAGCACGGGCGAACTCGAGCAGCTCTTCCATGACCCGTAGCCGGAACTTCTGTTTCTGGTGTACAAACGAGAAAGGCCGATCAAGCGGCGGGTCAAGATTCAGCTCCACCAGGGTACCCAGGCGCAACTCTTTTCGAATGGTGGCCCGGGACACCACCGAAACCCCCATGCCCGCCTCTACCGCCCCTTTGACCGCTTCGGGGCTTCCAAGCTCCATCGTGATCTTAAGGGAGGACGTGCAGTCGGAGAGCGTTTCCAAATAGTCGTTGATGACCTCGCGGGTTCCGGAGCCCTCCTCCCGACAGATGAAGGGGTACTCCAAAAGCCGCGAGAAGGTCACGGACCGCTCCCCGGCCAGGGGATGACCCGGCGGAACGATCGCGACCAGCTGGTCTCGCTTGCAGGTCTCCACCACCAGGTTCTTGTTGCCAACCGGCGCTTCCACGACCCCAAGGTCGATCGCATTGCTCTCCACCATGGAGACGATCCCCTCGGAATTCGACACCTTCAGGTGGATGGTCACGTCGGGATAACGCTCCTTGAAGTCTCCCAAAAGGGTTGGGAGCATATACTCGGCAATGGTCGTACTCGCGCCGATGGTCAACGCCCCGCTGATCTCGCCGGTCATCTCGCGCACCGAGTTCTCCATCTCCGAGTACAGCTCAAAGATGCGGTCCGAGTACTCGAAGACCTTGCGACCGGCCTCGGTGAGGCTGATTCGATTGTGGGTCCGATCGAACAGTCGGGTATTGAAGTGCTCTTCCAGCTGCCGGACCTGAAAGGTCACCGCCGGCTGCGTCATGTGCAACGTCTCCGCAGCCTTGGTAAAGCTCAGCAAGCGCGCGACCGTATGGAATACCTGCAGTCTGCGATCCGCCATGGCGCGCTCTCCGCGCGAATGCACAAATAAAAAATCCTTATACCACAACAGGCCGATCCAAAGGAAGTTTCATCGACCGGCGACGGGTGAGCCATCTAACCCGAGCGAAGGAAGGTGCCGCCGCCAAAAAGGGGGGCAGTGTATCGGCGCCAAGGTCCGGGGTCGGCCTTTGGCCGCAGGCCGCCTTGTCCTCTCAGGGTTGAAAGGCAGTCAGAAACCGCTCGACGAAGTCGTCGTACGCCGAATCGGGCAGCTCGTTGATTCCAGCCGCTGCCTTACGGCCACCGCCCGTCGGGAACTGACGGCACAGGGCGTCCGCCCCCTCGGGCCGGGCCAGCGGCGCGCGAACGCTGACCAGGAAGCCGGCCCCAAGCCGGGTGAGCAAGGCATGAGCCCGCTGTGGTGCAGCTTGGGCGAGACCATTGGCGAAGACGCCGCTGACACGCCTTGCCCAGCGGTCGTCCGGTAGGACATAGACCCCATGGGTATCGGTCTCGACCTCAGGACGCAGGGCCGACACCTTCGCCATATCCTGGGCATAGCCGTCCTGCAGGGCCGGAAAGGTCGCGTCGCCGGCGATGAATGCAAGGGGGTCGGAGTATGGCGCCAAGCGGCGATAGAGGTCGTCTGGCGGGAAATGCAGGTCTTCGATCCGGGCGCCGTAGCTGTTGTAGTTGAGACAGATACCCAGCTCCCGCAGGGCCGATCGCTCGCGCTCGCCGAGACCCAGGGCGGCGGCGGCGCGTTGGGCCGCGGCATCGAAATTGTCACCGAAGGTGCCAACTACCGCCCAAGCGCGGTAACGCCCTCCCAGGTAATCGTCAACGAGAAGGCTCGTCCCTCTGTCCGGCAGCGTCTCGATACGGGCATCCAGACCGTCGTGATGGGGGATCTCGCCGGGATAGTGGTGATCGAAGTAGGAGACCCGCGCCCCGCGGCCAAGCAACGCCAAGAGGTCCGGGCGATTCTTGTCCAGGGAAATGTCGAGGACAGTGATCAGGTCGCCGGCAGCGGCATCTACCCGGCTCAGGAGGGCGATGTCACGCTTGACCCCCGTCACCAGGGTCCCTGCCCGGGGCTCGGCCAGCCGCAGCTGCTGCAGGGCGCAGATCCCGTCCGCATCCCCGTTGAAGACATCGACATACGCCATCGCCGCGGTACCCTTGCGCCTGTGACAACCCCATTATGCCGAGCCTCGAATGCCGCCGCCAGGATGCACAGTCACGTCTCAGGGGCGCGACCAACCCCGTCGTGCCCCGTAGTATCCTCCGCACCCGCTCTTGCCGTGACTGAGCGGCACCATCCGCTTCCCTCCATCGGCCATCCGCTTCCTTGCGTTGCCCCCCTGCCCTTGACTGAGTAAACTTTTGGGCTTTATAAGGCGTCCGCGATGCCAAAAGCGACCGGCTCGCCGTGACCTCACCGGTCCCCCGCCAGCCTGGCCGGCCTGCAATTCGCCCTGCACCGTCCGCCAAGAATGGCCATGGAGCGTACGCTGTCGATCATCAAGCCCGACGCCGTCTTCCGCAACCGAGGGCTCAAGCGAAGCCCGTGACGAAACGGCCCCAATGACGCGCGAGCAATACAAGATCAACCTCCTCGACCTCGACCGCCAGGGGCTCGAGGGCCTCCTGATGCGGCTCGGCTACAAGGCATTTCATGGGCGCAATCTGTTCAAGTGGATCCACAAGCACGGGCTGACCGAGTTCGGCGGCATGACGGATCTATCCAAGGCTTTGCGCTCGCGGCTCCAGGAGGAGGCAGCAATCGGCCTTCCGCGGCTCCTGCTGGAGCGGCCTTCCCCCGACGGCACCCGCAAATGGGTCATGGAGCTGGCCGACGGCCAACGGGTGGAGACCGTCTTCATTCCTGACGGGGACCGCACCACCGTGTGCGTTTCTTCCCAGGTCGGCTGCGCCCTCGACTGCGCCTTCTGCGCCACCGCACAACAAGGATTTAGCCGCAACCTGTCGGTCGGCGAAATCATCGGCCAGGTCTGGCATGCGGCGCGGCAGCTCGGCGAGGCCCCCACCAACGTCGTCATGATGGGGATGGGCGAGCCCCTGGCGAACTTCGACGCGGTCGTCGCCGCCATGGGGATCATGCAGGACGATCTCGCGTACATGCTCTCGAAGTATCGGGTGACGCTGAGCACCTCCGGTGTGGTGCCCAGCATCTACCGTCTGCGGGAGGTGAGCGACGTCTCCCTCGCGGTGTCCCTACACGCCCCGGATAATGCCCTCCGCGACCGGCTGGTGCCGATCAATCGGAAGTATCCGCTGGAGGAGCTGTTGCCCGCCTGCAAGGCGTTCATCGCCGAGGGCAAACGTCGACGGATCACCTGGGAGTACGTTATGCTGGACGGGGTCAACGACAGTGTCCAGGAGGCCAAGCAGCTGCTTCGACTGTTGGAGGGCATCCCGTCCAAGGTCAACCTGATCCCTTTCAACCCGTTCCCGAACTCCCGCTTCGACACCTCGCCGGCCCAGCGCATCGAGGCGTTCAGGCAACGCCTCCTACGCGGGGGCCTGATGGCCATGACCCGTAAGACACGCGGCGACGAGATTTCCGCCGCCTGCGGCCAACTCATCGGTCGCGTTCACGACAAGACGCGGCGAGTCAGTCGCCGACCGGAACGACCGGGCGTCGTTGCGCCATGAACGTACACCCATTCCGCCGAACGCTGGTCGGGCTGCTCAGCGCCGTGCTGGTGACTGCATGCAGTCATCAGGAGCTCCGGGACAACGACGACGCAACGGGTGTACTCGGGTCTGTCCGGAGACAGAGCCCCGCGGATATCTACGTTGCCATGGCGGCAGAGTACTACAAACGCGGACAGCTGGAGATCGCCCTGCAGCGGGCCAAGCAGGCCATCGACGTTGACCCCAGCAACGGGCGAGCCCACTACATGCTCGCTCTCCTGTACCAAAAGCTCGGCGAAAGCCAGCTGGCACAGCAGAACTACGCTGAAGCGGCTCGGCTGGAGCCGAAGAACCCTGACATCCGCAACGCCTGGGGCGCGTTCTACTGCAGCCAGCGGAACGAAGCCGAGGCCCAGAAGCAGTTTCGGGAGGCCCTGGCCAACCCCCTTTACGCCACCCCCGAGGTCGCCCTCACGAATGCCGCCACCTGCGCCAGGTCGGCTGGTAACGCGGCCAAGGCCGAGGGATACCTCCGCAGTGCCCTCAGCAAGAATCCGAGCTTCGCTCCCGCGTTGGTGGAGCTGGCCGACATGGAGTATCAGCAGGGGCAGTACAAGGCTGCCCAGGCCCTCCTGGACCGCTACTTCCAAGTCGCCCCCCCCGCACCGCGGCCGCTTCTGCTGGCGGTGCGGGTGGAACGTAAGTTGGGGGCACCAAAGCGGGCCGCCACCTACGCCCAGCTGCTGCGAACGAGATTCCCCGAGTCGCCTGAGGTCCTAACCCTGAACCAGTCCTGATGTCTATGAGCGTTCAACCGGCAACGGATTTCGACGACGACAAGGTCGTGGAGATGACCGAGACCCCAGGGCGGCGACTGCGGGCCGCCCGTCAGCGGTACGGGCTCGACCTGGAGCGCGTGGCCGCGGAGCTGCATTTAAAGCCGGCGGCGATCGCAGCCATCGAGCAGGATGACTATCGTGCCTTGCCGGGACCCGTCTTCACGGCAGGCTACATGCGCAACTACGCGCGGCTGCTCAACATGGACCCCGAGCCCGTGCTGGCTGCCTATCGGACCGTGACCCACACGGAGCCATCTCCCGCCGCCCGCCCGGCGCCCCCCCCGAGGACCAGATCAAACGGGCAAGGGATGGCGGTCGTGCGCACTGCTACCCTGGTGCTGCTGGTCGCGCTCGCGGCCCTTGCGGTCATCTGGTGGCAGACGCAGACGCCTGTGCCCGAGGTGAGTGCCCGGACGGAACCGCCCAGCGCCGTGGCGGACACGTCGGAGCAGGATTCAGCCCAGACAAAGGTGGTGGCCGCGCCCCAGGCACGGGCGAGCGCCGGCGTCGAGAGCCCCCCCCAGCCGGCCACGCCGACGCAGCCCGCCGCGGCCGGCGCCAAGCCGGCGGCCCAGGAAACAGCACCGCCGGCGCTGGCCGCCGGGCAGACAGGGGGAGGACCTGCGAAAGCGACTGCACCGGCCGCCTCTCTTCCGGCCAAGACTTCGCCCGAGTCCGCCCCAGCGGCCGGGACCACCAAAGGCGTCGTGATGGAGTTCTCCGGCCCATGCTGGGTCGACATCCGGGGCAGTGACCGGAGCTACAAGCTGTTCGGCGAGATGCACGAGGGCGATCGGCGCGTCCTGGAGGGCACCCCCCCTTACTCGGTCATCCTCGGCAACGCGACCGCCGTCAAGGTCACGGTCAACGGCTCGCCGTTCGATCTCAAGCGCTTCACCCGCGGTAACGTCGCCCGCTTCAAGCTCGACCCCGACCATCTCCAGTGATGGATCGCCAGTAGCGGTACCCCGTCAGACGCGCAATGGCACCGAGCATCCAAGCGATCCGGGGGATGCATGACATCCTCCCAGAGGAGGTGATGCGTTGGCAGACCCTGGAAGACCGTACCCGCCAAGTCCTCGAGTCCTATGGCTACGTCGAGATCCGGACTCCCACGGTGGAGCTCACCGAGCTGTTCAAGCGTTCCATCGGCGAGGTCACAGACATCGTCGAGAAAGAGATGTACAGCTTCCTGGACCGCAATGGGGACAGCCTGACGCTGCGCCCGGAGGGCACCGCGAGCTGCGTGCGGGCCGCGATCGAGCACGGACTCCTCACCCAGCCGCAGCGCCTGTGGTACCGAGGTCCCATGTTCCGCCACGAGCGGCCGCAGCGGGGGCGGTATCGGCAGTTCCACCAGATCGGGGCGGAGGTTTTTGGGCTGGCTGGCCCGGATATCGATCAGGAGCTGATCCTAGTTACCCGGCGTATCTGGACCTCCATTGGTCTCACGGACCTGCGACTTCAGATCAACACGCTCGGCGACCCAGAGGAGCGGACAGCATACCGACGGGAGCTGGTGCGCTACCTGGAAGGCAACGCACGCGCCCTCGATGAAGACAGTCGACGTCGCCTGCAGACGAACCCGCTGCGGGTGCTGGACTCGAAGAATCCGGACATGGAGGCGGTGGTCGCCAAGGCCCCAAGCATCCTTGACCATCTTGGGCCCGAATCCCAGGCGCACTTTGACAGGCTATGCGCCGGCCTCGACGCCGCGGGTATCGACTACGCGATCAATCCGCGCCTGGTGCGGGGACTCGACTATTACAACCGCACCGTTTTCGAATGGATGACCGACCGTCTGGGGACCCAGGGTACGGTCTGCGCCGGGGGCCGTTACGACGGCCTGGTGGGGCAGCTGGGCGGCCGATCCACAACGGCCGTGGGTTTCGCCATCGGGCTGGAACGCATCGTTGCCCTGCTCGGCGAGGCGCAAGCCGTCACCCCGCCACCCCTGGACGCCTACTTGGTGGCGGTGGGCGATGCAGCGCAAGGGACAGCCCTCGGTCTCGCTGAGGCTCTGCGGGACCAGGCATGTGGCCTGCGTATCCTGTGCCACTGCGGCGGCGGCAGCTTTAAGAGCCAATTCAAGAAGGCAGACAAGAGCGGTGCTCGCTTTGCCGTCGTCCTCGGGGACAACGAGCTGGGGCGCGGAGTTGCCGGGGTAAAGCCCCTGCGCGAGGCCGGAGACCAAACGGAGGTCCGGCTAGCCGACCTGGCCGATTTTCTCCGCAGACCCACAAGCCCTGCATGAAGCGGGCAGGGGACGCCCGCGCCGGCGTCGTCATCGAGATCGCGGACCCTATTGGAGTAACCTGTGGACCTGTACGAAACCGACGAAGAAAAAGTCGAGGCCCTCAAGAAGTGGTGGAAAGAGAACGGCCTCTCCGTGGTTGCCGGTGTAGTTATCGGGTTGGGGGCGGTGTTCGGCTGGCGCCAATGGGTCGGCTACCAAGACAGCCGCGGACAGGCTGCCTCCGCCGCGTTCGAGCAGCTGTTGGCGAGCGCAGACGCCGGGAAAACGGACGCGGCCCGCAAGCAGGCTAAGGCCATCCAAGCTCAGTACCGATCAACGGCCTATGCGACCTTGGCCTCCCTGGTCAGCGCTCGGGTGGAGGTGGGGGCGGGAAACACCCAGGGCGCGAAGGCGGCCTTGCAAGAGGCCATGAAGGGCGCTCCCGACCCGGCACTTGCAGACATCGCGGCCCTGCGTCTCGCCCGGGTTCTCATCGCCTCCGGGGACCTGGCGGCTGCCCAGGATTTGGTGGACCAGCATGGGAAGGCCAGCAGCTTCGCAGGGGACTTTACTGCAGTGCAGGGGGACATAGCCGTGGCACAGGGCCGCACCACAGATGCCCGAAGAGCCTATGAGGCCGCCATCGCCGCCGGCGCCGCAGACCCCGAGCTGCTGCAGCTGAAGCTTGAAAACCTTCCGCCTGCCAGCTGAGTCGAGCCCCAGGGGCCTGACCTAAACCGAGATCCCCCATGCTTAACCACCGAACATGGCTCCTTGACTGGTCGATCCCCGTCGCAGGGCTGCGGCCAGCCGGGGTCGCGGCTACGGCGGTCTGGCCCCCACACCAGCGGGACCTTTCGACGCGGCCCGACGGCATCGGGAACCAAAGTGGCATGGCGCCGCGGCACCGAATCGGGCTCGTCAGCCAGCGGCTGCTTGCCCTCGCCCCCCTCCTGCTCGTCAGCGGCTGCAGCTCGATCCCCTGGTTCGGAGGCGACATCGACCCCCATCCGCCCACTCCCCTCACGGATCTCAAACCCGAGATGGCGGTCAAGACCCTGTGGTCAAAGGAAATCGGCGACGGGACGGAAGAGCGCCGGCTGGAGCTGGTACCCGCCATTCAGGGTAATCGGCTTTTTGTGGCGGACGTCAACGGGCTGATCACCGCCCTCAGCACAGCGGACGGAAAGGTATTGTGGCAGCGGGAGACCAAGCTTCCCTTTAGCGGCGGCCCGGATGCGGACGCCAGCCGCCTGCTGATCGGATGCGACAACGGAGACTTGGTCGCCCTATCCGCGGCGGACGGCTCCCAAGTCTGGCGCACCACAGTGGACAGCGAGATCCTTTCCGTACCCCGACTCGCCGATGGTACCGTTGTCCTGCATACCCTGAATGACGATATCTACGGGTTTGACGTCGCCAACGGCAAGCAGAAGTGGAGATTTACCTATACGGCCCCGGTGCTCACGCTGCGGGGCAGCAGCACCCCCGCCATCGTTGGCCAGGATGCCATCGTCGGCCTCTCCGGGGGCAAATTGGTCGATTTGAACGTGGAGACGGGCGTTCCCGCTTGGGAGGTGACAGTGAGCGAGCCTCACGGTCGGACCGATCTGGAGCGCATCGACGACATCGATTCGGATCCGGTGGTGATGGATGGCACCATCTACGTGGGTACCTACAATGGTGATCTCGCGGCGGTGGACCTCAAGAGCGGAACCGTCCTGTGGCGCCGGGTCTTGTCCACCTATGCAGGCCTTGCCGCCACCTCGGGCATGCTGTACATCTCCGACTCCCAGGACGACGTATGGGCAGCGCGGGCGAGTGACGGCGCGGGGGTGTGGAAACAGACGTCCCTGAAATACAGACACTTGAGCCCGCCCGCCGTGATTGGAGATCTGGTGGCAGTGGGCGACTTCGAGGGATACATTCACTGGCTGTCCCGCTCCGACGGCCGCATCGTGGCACGCACCAAGGCGGCTGGCGGCGGCATCACGGCGCGGCCGGCCGCGGTCGGAGGAATCCTCTACGTCTATGGCAACGACGGGACCGTCACGGCGCTCGCCCCCGGGCCGGCGCCGCCGGCCCGCACGCCAGGTCCGGCCACCCGCGTTGAAAAGCAACCGGCAACCCCACAGCCGCCGGACAGCAGCTGACCGGCCGTGCTCCCCGTGGTCACCCTGGTCGGCCGATCAAATGTCGGCAAGTCGACCCTGTTCAACCGGCTGACCAGGACGCGGGATGCCCTCGTCGCGGACGTACCTGGTCTCACGCGGGACCGCCGCTACGGGGTCGGCTGCGTCGGTCCCGCCCCCTATATCCTGGTGGACACCGGCGGCTTGAGCGGGACGGCGCAGGGGGTCGAGGCCCTGATGGAGCGTCAGGTCGTCCGGGCCATCGAAGAGGCTGACCATCTCCTCTTTCTGGTGGATGCCCGCGACGGCTGCACCGGCGACGATGCAGAGATCGCCGAGCGCCTTCGCCGAGCAGGCAAGCCGCTGACCTTGGTCGTCAACAAGACGGACCACCTGGACCCGGCGGTGGCCACCGCCGAGTTCCATGCCCTCGGACTGGGCGACCCCTTCCCGATCGCCGCCGCCCACGGCCGCGGGGTTGCCTCCCTCATTGGGGAGGTCTTTGCCCGTCTGCCCCGGCCCGAGCCGGATCTGGGGCAGCCAACCGCCCCATCTGCCGGCATCGAGATTGCCGTGGTCGGGCGGCCCAATGCGGGAAAATCGACGCTGATCAATCGGCTGCTGGGGGACGAGCGGCTGGTGACCTTTGACAGCCCGGGCACCACCCGGGATGCCGTCCGCGTGCCCTTCCGCCGCGGAGAGCAGGCCTACACCCTGATCGATACCGCAGGTGTACGCCGCCGTTCCCGCGTCCAGGATGTGGTGGAAAAATTCAGCGTCATCAAGACGCTGCAGGCGATTGAAGCATCCAACGTCGTCGTCCTCGTCCTGGATGCACGGGAGGGGATCGGCGAGCAGGATGCAACGCTCACCGGACACATCGTCGAAAGCGGCCGGGCCTTGGTCGTCGCCGTCAACAAATGGGACGGCCTGCCGCAGGAACAACGGGATAAGATCCGCCGGTCAGTCGCGCGCAAGCTTGGTTTTCTGGACTTCGCGGCCGTCCATTTCATCTCTGCATTGCACGGCAGCGGGGTCGGTCTCCTGCTCGACGAGGTGGATCTGGTCTTCGCCAATGCGACCCGAGACCTCAGCACGCCCGAGCTAAACAACATCCTTGAAGCAGCCGTCCAGGAGCACCAGCCGCCGCTGGTGCGGGGACGGCGGATCAAGCTGCGCTACGCGCACCAAGGCGGACGCAACCCCCCCCTCATCGTCATACACGGCAACCAGACCGACGAGGTCCCGGACGCGTACCGCAGGTTCTTGATGCGCCGGTTTCGAGAGGCACTCAATCTCTACGGGACCCCCTTGCGGATCGAGCTCCGCGCCGGAGCGAATCCCTTCCGCGGCCGCCGCAATCGCCTGACCCCCAGGCAGGAGCGGAACCGGAAGCGACTTAAGGAATTCGTGCGCCGCAAAACCTGAGCGCCGGCGGGGTCGCCGGGGTGGTTAGCGACGCCCGGACGGGCTCGGGCCCTTCTTGTACGCGGGGCAGACACCTCGCAGCCGGCATCAGGGGCTCCCCGCGAGCTCCTGCTGGACAATCTCAGTACCGGGCCGCCGGCGGAGCCCGCCACCCGCTCTGAGGTACTGCCGACCAGCATCCGCTCCACGCGGCCCAGGCCGCGCCGGCCGATGACGATGAGGTCCGCATCGGTGTCCGCCGCTGCGGCCAGGATGGCCTGGTAAGGTTTCCCTTCGTGGACCACACGCCCCGTGGCCCGAGCCCCAGTGGCACGGGCGACCGCGAGCGCTCGCTCCACGTTGGCGTCCGCTGCGCTTGCATCGGGCGCATGACCTAGGTGGTGCTCCGCTACCGAGACCACGGTCAAGGGCAATCCGTGCCGCACCGCCAGAGCAGCCGCGACCGCGGTGGCACGCTCACTGTGTGACGATCCGTCAGTCCCCAGGACCATGGACCGGGACCAAAGCTGGGACGCCCTCGGAACGGTCAACACGTCACACCGGGTGTGTCCCGTGACCGTATGCACCATCTCACCCAGGAGCAGGTTCGCGAAATAGCTGTGTTTCCCGCGGCGGCGCAGGACGATCAGATCCGCATTCCGCTGCTCGCCTGGTCCACGATCTCCCGGTAAGGCTCTTCCCCCAGCCGGATGGTGCCTCTTACCTCCACACCCCGTGCCTGGGCCGCTTCTCGGAGCTTGCCAAGCTTCGCCACGGCCTCCTCCTCGGCCCGTTCCTCCCGCTCAGGGGCGAGACTCTCGTAGACATCGTTGGTTACCAGGGGCAGTACTGCCAATAAAGCCAAGCCGCAGCTGGCTGCCAAGTCGATGCCGACGCGCTGGGCGCCAACGTCGAACTCAGTGCATTCCGTCGCTAGAAGGATACGGCTGAAGGGGCAGGCCATGGAGGGCTCCGGGGCGGTCACTGCAAGATACTCGAGGCGGATACCAGCAGCACGACGATCAGTAGGACGGAGATGATCAGAAGTGCCTTCTCGCCCCGACGGGCGAAGATGGGCAGGACCGCCAGCGTGCTGACGATAGAGATGCCCGCGAGAACGACGATGCCGACGAGGTTCAGCATATCGCCCTTCGCGATCATCTTTACCCACTCCCAGCCGGTCGGTGTGCCTGTGACCTTGA
>Ga0307440_1000896_pt1 | contig 14730 bp, 11 predicted proteins | sample SalMarWE160410MG_FD_202150 | JGI IMG/M metagenome (GOLD analysis project Ga0307440, IMG submission 202150) | Salt marsh sediment microbial communities from the Plum Island Ecosystem LTER, Massachusetts, United States - WE1604-10 | ecosystem: Environmental > Aquatic > Marine > Intertidal zone >... | reverse complement strand
GAGTAAGCAGCGCCCTTTGCCAAGATTTTTGTTTGCACTCGGGATACCACATGTTGGACAAGCTACAGCCGGTGAAATCGCCGAGCACTTATTGTCAATGGATGCTATTCAAGCGGTTGATGAAATAGGCTGGGAAAAGAAAATTGAGAAGGGCGAGGGGGTTGGACCGGAGATCGTTGACAGTTTGCGCTCGTTTTTCCAAGAGCCGCATAATCAGCAGGTACTAGCAGCGCTTAAGAAGAAAGGTGTATGGCCTGAACCCATTGCAGCAAGGACTACGAATAAGAATCACCCCCTTTCAGGAAAAACAGTGGTCATAACCGGAACGCTTGATTCCATGAGCCGATTGGAGGCAGAAGAAAAGCTTCGTAAGTTGGGAGCCAAGCCATCTGGGAACGTCTCGACAAAGACCGACTTGGTTGTTGCAGGGCCTAGAGCAGGGTCCAAACTCGCTAAGGCGGAGAACTTGAGAGTGAAGGTGATCACCGAAAAGGATTTCCTTGAGCTACTGAGAGGGGGATAAATGGAGTTCTTCTCAAATTTCAAATGGGCCGTTCCCGCAGCTTTTTCGGATGCTGTATCTCTTTGCTGCTTTGAAGAAGGGGATACTTTTTATGATAGTCGAACTGCATACGAAAAGGATTGGCCAATCGCACGTAGGGAAATTGAGTATTCAATTCAGGTGAGATTTCCAGCACGCGCCACCAGTCATGTAACCCAAGAAGGGGAAAGTGTTTTTGATAGTAATTGGGGCTCTATAGTCAAAGTCGACCTTTATGAAAAGCTCAACAAAATAAAATCAATAACGACAACGCAGGGCAAACTTTATTCAGTGCTATGGAAAGGTGACGTTCAATTGTTGGATTCGCTGAGGAGTCCGGCTAAGCCGATCAAATTGAAAAAAATAATGAGCAAGCTGGACGAAATTAAACCGCATCTATCCAACTATTCAAAGGGGTATCGGTTATTCATTCTTCCGCGAGATAGTTCTACAACCCTTTCAAAGAAAAAGTTCAGTAAGGTGTATTCTAGCTTGAGCAATCATCTTTACTCTGAGCCAGAATTATTGTCTCCAAAGGAAGCTGGATTTGAAAAGTGGGAGCAATTTGCTCCAACGATTGATCTTGCTGTTTTCAGATTGACCTCACTAAATGAGAACGAGCTTCTTGAACTGGTTAAGTCAGCTGTATATGTGCCATCAAGGAGTGCAAAGAAAAGTATGTTTAGACTGGCCAGTCATGGAATGATTCTTTAGGTGATTTATGGTTAAGAGTATTAATTTCTTGGTTCAAGGAAATTCAGACAATCAATATGAAGTGAGGTTCGATTTCGATGGCAGCAACCTAAATGCATATTGCTCATGCCCGGCAGGGATGAATGGACAATATTGCAAACACAGGTTAGCGATTCTTGCAGGCGAATCTGAGAAGATCATCAGTGAAAACGCTGCGGACGTATCGGTCGTGCAATCCTGGCTACCTGGAACCGATATCGAACTGGCAATTCATGATCTTGCAGAAGCAGAACACGAGTTTGATTTGACTAAGAAGAAGCTGGCCCTTGCAAAAAAAGCATTGGCGAGAGCAATGTTTCGCTAGAGGATTTTTCCTAGCAGGGTTGACGATCCAAGGCCGCCCGCTTAAGTTGCGGCCCTTCCTTTTGGGGGATCGTCTAATGGTAGGACAGCGGACTCTGACTCCGTCAATCTAGGTTCGAATCCTAGTCCCCCAGCCAGTTTTCCAATGAATGATTATTCATATGGACTTCACGGCGAGATCATCACTACGCCGCATAGTTACAACCGTCTGGCGCCTATCCTCCTCCCCTCCCTAGTGATCCGCGTCAGACATCAGGGCCCCGGAGCAATCCGGGGCCTTCTTTTTGGATCAGGTCAGGCGGACGTCGGCGACCACCGGCAGGTGGTCGGAGCAGATGACGGGCATCGTTTGCAGCGATTCGATCTCGAGCGCACCACCCACCAGGACATGGTCGATACGGCGCTGCGGATTCCAGCTAGGGAACGAACTTGGGATCGGGCCCGCAAACAGGCGCAGGCCGGTTGCCGCCAGCAGATGCCGCATCTCATCCGAATCCGGGGTGCAGTTCAAATCTCCGGTCAGGATAACGTTTTGGTGCTGGCGTACCAGCTGTGCCAGATAGCGCATTTGCCGCATGCGGCTGTATTTTCCGAGCGAAAGATGGGTACCGATGAAGGCGATGGGGCGCTCCGAGATCTGGAAGACGCATTCCAGCGCTACCCGGCCATGGCGGGAGGCCGGCAGCCGGTGTTCGACAAGGTGGGACCACGGAACCTTGGAGAGCAGTCCCTGCGTCATGCTGGCCAGATCGCTGACCTCGCGGGTGATCAGGGCGTGGGCATAGGGAAAGCCGGCCCGGTGGGCGATGTAGTCCATTTGGTGGATGTAGCGGCTGCGGTATGAGCCGGAATCGGCCTCCTGGATGGCCACGATGTCCAACGTCGAGATGGCGGCCGAGATGCGGTCGAGGTTGGCGTGGCATTGCGAATGCGGCATCAGGTAGCGCAGGCTGTGCGTCACCACGTGGGAAAGCCGGCCGCTGCCGATGCCGGCCTGGATGTTGTAGGTGGCGATCCGGAAATTCGTCCTGCCGTTATCGTTCACTTGGCATCCTGATCGTCAGGTATGTCCAGTGCCTCGGGTGTCTCGAGATCGACCCGCTCGATGCGCAAAAAGCGCTGGCTGATCTTCCTGGCCGAGATGTGGATATCCTGCGTATCCTTATTGGCCAGTTCGATGTGCTTGGCCAGTTTGTCGAAGCGCCGGCCGAATCTCTCGAAATCCTTGGCAAGTTCGGCCAGATGCTGCTGGATGATGTGCACCTGTTCGCGGGTCTCGGCATCTTTCAGGGCCGAGGCGATGGTGGTCAGGATGGCCATCATGGTGGTGGGGCTGGCCATCCATACATGACGCTGGTGGGCCAGCGCCACCACATCCGGATGCCTGGCGTGCAATTCGGCGAAAACCGCCTCGGATGGCATGAACATCATGGCGGCATCGGTGGTTTCGCCCGGAAGGATGTAACGCTCCGCGATATCAAGAATGTGCTTGCGCACATCCTGCCTGAATTGTGAGGCTGCCTGCCGGCGCTCCGACTCCGGGCGTTCGGGATCGAGGCTGGCCTGGTAGTTCTCCAGCGGGAACTTGGCATCGATGACCATATTGCCGACCGGTTCGGGTAGCTTGAGCAGGCAATCGGCCCTTCGGCCGTTGCTTAGTGTGGCCTGCAGCTCATAGGCCGATTCCGGCAGGGCCTGGCGCACCAGCTGATGCAACTGGATCTCGCCGAAGGCGCCGCGTGCCCGCTTGTCGTTCAGTACGTCCTGCAGGGAAACGACATTCTTGGAAAGTTCGGCAATGCGTTCCTGGGCCTTGTCGATGACGGCCAGGCGCGCCAGCACGTCCGCGAACACCTTCTGGGTCTTCTCGAAGCCCTGGCTCAACCGTTCGTCCACCTTGCCGGAAATGCCGTCCAGGCGTCGTTCGGCCATCTGGGAAAGCTCGGCGAAGCGCTGGTTCAGGGTATCGGTGGTGTGCTTCAGTGACAGCTGGACGCTGTCGGCGATGTGCTTCTGATTATCGCCGAGGCTCTTGCTCAGGCTCTCCGAAAGAAGGCGTTGCTTGTGTTCGATGGCCTCGCCAAGACGGGCGATCAGTAGCTCCTGTCCGTCCTTGCGGGCCTGTTCGAGCGCGGCCAATTCGGAGTGCAGCGAAGCCAGTTGGTCGCGGTTGGTGGCCAGGCGCCGAAGCAGCACAAGCAGCAGCACCAGCGCAAACGCGATGCCTGCGGCACTGATCCAGAGCCAGGGCTGTTGGCTGTTCACGGGCGCGAACCGAGAAATGCGTCTCGTATGGCAAGCATGTGTTTTTGCAATGTCCTTTCATCTGACGTATGTGCGCTAATGTCTGCGACCGGTTGCGGGCGGCCGTTTTCGTCGACGGCAACGTAGACATAGACCGCATCCATCACCAGAGCCCGTTCCTCCTGCGCCAGGCGCATGCGTATCGGTACCCACAGGCTGGTACTACCGGTCAGCGCCACCTGTGCTTCAATCTCAATGTGAACACCGGCTGCGGCTCCCCGGAAAAAACGCGCCTGATGGACGCCCACGGTCACGCATCGTTGACCCGCATGGCCGTGGGCGGCAAGAAAACCGGTTTCATCGGCCAGCGTCAACAGCCGGCCGCCATGGATGGAGCCATACTGGTTCATATCCCGGGGGTGGATATGGTAGACCATGCGGATCGTGGTGTCGCTGATGCGGTTGCCCATATAAGCGACAATGTAGTGGCTTCCGTTCCGGAAGGGTACCCGAAGAACATCATGGCTTTGGATGGATTTTCTTGTGCGCCGTGGCCCATCATCGGTGTGCTGGAGCCAACAGTGCCCGTGTCCATGTTGACGTCGAATCTTTGAAAGGGCACTGCTACACTGGCCACCATGAATATTCGGGATGGCCGGGTTTCCATATGTCACCGCAGTGTGTTACTGGCGTTACTGTTTTTCGCTGTGATCATGCAAGCTCCGACTGTTTCGGCCAGCCCGGAAGCCGTGGAACTGCATGCCGATATCGAGCCGCATGTGATCTACTGCGACGTGCAGCTCGGACAGAATCCCAAACAGCTCGTTTCCACACTGAAGGACGGTACGCAGGTAACCTTCAAATGGACGGTCAGGGTGTACGAGGTCAAGCATTACTGGTTCGACTCGGAGGTGGCGAGTGTGCACATCGTGCATCAGGTCATCCCGGATCTGGTGACCCGTCAATGGGTGCTGGCGGATAAGACCGCCGGCATTCACCGGCGCACCGATTCGCTCGATGAGGCCATGTCATTTCTGACCCAGTTGCATCACTTTCCCGTGATCGACCGCAGCCTGTTGACCCGAGGAAAGAAATATCTTCTCGATATCCAGCTCGAGGAGGTCAAGGGTCAAATGGAACGGGGGTGGTGGGCCCGTCTGTGGGGGCACGAACAAACCACCGGTACGCTGGTCTTCTCACTGCCATGAAATTCGGCTGGATGAAAATCCTGCCATTCGTGATGGCCGTGCTGCTGATTGCGCTGGCACTGGGGATTTGGCCAACCACACCGCACGGCGATCTGCTGGCCTGGATCAATATTACACTGTTGATCTTACTGGCCCTGCTGGTGTTGCGCTATGGCGTGCGCCTGGTACGCGAACGCGGCGAAACGCGGCCGGGATCCCGCCTCAGGGCCAAACTGGTGATGGCCCTTGTCGGCATGCTACTGGTGCCCTCGATGATCCTGCAGCTCGCCGCTTCCCAGATGGTGGAACGGGGCATGGACGTCTGGTTCGATGTGCGCGTCGATACCCTGCTGGATCGTGCCCTCGGACTGGCCCAGGGATTCTATACCCGCGTCGAAACGGAACTGGAGCACGGACTTCGTTCCTATATGACCGATACCTCACTGCTGATGGCTATGGATGGACAGGATTTTTCGGCCATTTCCAGCCGGTTGTCGGATATCCGGGCCAAGGAGGGGTGGCAGAGCCTGCAGCTGTTCGATGCGAACGAACGCTTGATCGCCGGCGTCGATGCCGAATCGCTCAGCACGCTGACAGCCAAACCGTTGACCGACGCTGCCCGTTCGGCCATGACGCTCGGGCGTGTGGTCACGGAACTGCAGCAAGAGGATGGCAACGAGGTGGTCGTGGGTTATGCCCCTTTGCGTACGCCGCAGGGGCTTGTGGGGCTGCTGCGGGCGGAGGTGCAGCTGCCGCAGAATGTGGTGCTCACCTCCCGCAAGGTAGAGGAGGACTACAAGACCTACCGCGAACTGGAACGCAACCGGCAGTCCATCCGTGCGCTGTTTGTCAATGTCATGCTGCTGGTGACGCTGATGGTGGTGATTGTGGCGGGTATCGTGGCCCTGATCTTCGCCCGCCGGCTGACGGTGCCCATCGGTGAGCTCGCCTATGCCCTGGGGCGAATCACCGAGGGTGATCTGTCAGTGTCGATCCCGGAGGCGCCGCAGGATGAGCTGGGGATGCTGGTACGCTCATTCAACCGCATGGCGGCTCGTCTGCGTGAGAACGTGCAGGCATTGGAACGCGCCCAGGACGACCTGACCGAGGCCCTGACCAGCAGTCGCCAGCGTCAATATGTGCTCGAGACGCTGCTGGGAAGCCTGCAATCGGGTGTGGTGCTGGCCGACGGCGAGGGGCGCGTGCGCCTGGTCAACCATTCGTTCAAGAGCCTGCTGTCCCTGCCGGATGACTGGGGAACCGGTAGTGAGGTGCAAACAGCGTTCGCCGGGCGTCTGAGCCCGGTGGGTGAATTCTACGATGAACTGGCCGGGCATACGTATGGACAGTTGCAGCGAGAATTCGAACTGATGATAGACCGACGCCCCCTGCAGATTCTGGCACGCGGCGTATGCCTGACATCGGTAGGCTCGGCCAGCTTTTCCGGCCAGCTGATGGTGCTGGACGATATCAGTTCCCTGGCCGAGGCCCAGCGCAACAAGGCCTGGGCGGAGGTGGCGCAGCGCCTGGCCCACGAGATCAAGAATCCGTTAACGCCGATCAAGCTTGCGGCCGAGCGCCTGCAGCGCCGCTTCCGGACGGATGCCAGCGATACGGCAGTGTTCGACACCTGCACGCAGTCGATCATCGCCCAAGTCGAACGCATGCAGCGTCTGATCGCGGATTTTTCCACGCTGGCACGCATGCCCAAACCGCGCCTGCAGAAGGCCTCGATCAAGGATATCCTGCTTGAAATGCACGAGCTGTTCGGCGCCTACGAACGCGTCGAGGTCAAGGTGCCGAAAAGGAATGCTTACTGCGAATGCGATCCGGACCAGATCAAGCAGATATTGATCAACCTGCTCGATAACAGCCTGGCCGCAACGAGCGAAAAGGGCAGGGTGCACCTGGAAGCGATGATGGCAAAGGGTAGCGTCGAATTCCATGTGCGGGACGACGGCGTGGGCATCCCGGATGATACGAAGCAGTATGTCTTCCAGGACTATTACTCCACCAAGCCAAGCGGTTCCGGACTGGGGCTTTCGATTGCCCGACGCATTGCCGAGGATCACGGTGGGGTGCTGATGCTGGAGTCGGCCAGCCATCCGACACACTTCTGCTTGCGACTTCCGATGTCACATATGAGCATGGTTGCGGCATGAATGCGCGTGTCATGATCGTGGATGATGAAAGGCCCATCCGTGAATCCCTGCAGGGGCTTTTGGAGGACGAGGGGTATGGGGTCGTGTGCGCCGCCTCCGGCGAGGAGGCAGTGGCGCGTTTCCGCAAGCAAGCGGTGGACTGCATCGTGTTGGATATCTGGATGCCGGGCATCGATGGCCTGGAGACCCTGAGTCGTCTGCGGCAGATGGATGCCGACGTGCCGGTGATCGTCATGTCCGGTCATGCCACCATCGACACCGCCGTGCGCGCCACCCGTCAGGGGGCTTACGATCTCCTCGAGAAGCCGTTGTCCTTCGAACGCCTCTTGATCCTGTTGCGCAATGCTGTCGAAAAGCGTCGGCTCGAGCTCGAGAACGTCGATTTGAGACAAAACATGCAGTTGCAGAGCCGCGAGGAACTGATCGGCGTCGGTGAGGCGATCCAAGAGGTGCAGGAGTTGCTCAAGCGCGTGGCTCCGACCGACACCCCGGTGCTGCTGATCGGCGAGCACGGAACCGGTAAACGCGTGGCCGCCCGACTGCTGCATGCCTGGTCGCGGCGGGCGGCGGGGGCATTCGTCGAGGTGAGTGCGGCCAGCATTCCGGAATCGCGCATGGATTCCGAGCTGTTTGGACATGAAAAGGGCGCTTTCAGCGGTGCCCTGCATACCCAGCGCGGGCGCTTCGAAATGGCGCATCACGGCAGCCTGTATTTCGATGAGGTATGCGAGCTCGGTCTCGGCACCCAGGCGAAGGTGTTGCGTGCACTGCAGGAGCGCACGATCCAGCGACTTGGCAACCCTTCCCCGTTGCCGGCCGATGTGCGGCTGATCGCCGCCAGTGCCCGAGACCTGGATCGGGAGTTGCGTGATGAGCACCTGCGAGAGGATTTCTACTACCGGCTGAATGTGGTCTCGATCCGCATGCCGCCGCTGCGCGAACGCATCGAGGATATTCCTGCCATTGCAGAGGTGCTGGCTTCCGAACAGGCGCAGGTGCTAGGAGGGGTGGCGGTAAGGTTTGCGCCGGAGGTGATTGCCACCATGCAGGCCTATCCATGGTCTGGGAACCTTCGCGAGCTGCGCAATTACATCGAGCGCTGCCACATCCTGATGCCCGGCGAGGAGATTACACCGGAGAACATGCTGCCGCTCGACCAGTTCCGGCAGTCGGGCCCATCCCATACCGCGCGTCGCGTGGACTTTTCCGGCAGCTTTCATCACGCGCGGGACCACTTCGAACGCAGTTTTCTGCTTCATCATCTGGAGAAAAATGACTGGAATATCAGCCGGACGGCAGCGGATATCGGCATGGAACGCAGCCAGCTTCACCGTAAGATCCGTGCATTCGGGCTGACACAGCCGGCAAGGAAGGAAGAATGAACATACTGATCCTTGGTGCAGGCGAGGTCGGATTCAACCTGGCGCGGCGGCTGGCGGTCGAGGGCAATGATGTGGTGGTGGTCGACCAGGATGCGGAGCGCCTGCAGCGCGCGGCTGATCAGATGGACGTGCAGACGGTGCTTGGTTATGCCTCGCATCCGAGCGTGCTCGAAAAGGCCGGGGCGGAAAACGCCGACCTGCTGATCGCCGCCACGACCAACGATGAGGTCAACATGGTGGCCTGCCAGGTAGCGCATACGCTGTTCAAGGTCCCGACCAAGATGGCCCGCCTGCGCGAGGCCGAATATACGAGTAATCCTTCGCTGTTCGCCCGCGACGAGATGGCCATCGATCTGGTGATTTCACCGGAGACGGAGGCCGCCAAGTCCATTATCAAGCGCTTCCAGATATCCTCGGCCGTCGACGCCCAGGACTTCGCCGATGGCAAGGTGCAATTGCTCGGCCTGCAGGTGCCACCGAAGGGAGCCATGGCCGGGGTGTCGCTGGCCGATATCGATGAGGTGTTGACAGATGTGCGCGCCTACGTGGTGGCACACGAGCACAACCATCGCTGGCGCGTCCCCGACGCCTCGACGGTGATGCTGGCCGGCGACAGCATCTATGTGGCGATCGACCGCCATCATGTGCAGAAGTTTCTTTCCAGCACCGGGTCCCAGCCGGCCCATGGCACCGGGCGGCACGTGATGATGGTCGGCGGCGGACACGTTGGCTATATCGTGGCGCAGGAGCTGGAGCGGCTCGGGGTATCCCTGAAGGTGATCGAACACAACCAGGGCAGGGCCGAGTGGCTGTCCGAACACCTGAGCCGCAGCGTGGTAATTCATGGCGATGCCATGGACCGTGAACTTCTCGAACAGGAATCGGCCGATCGCATGGAGCATTTCATCGCCCTGACCAACGATGACGAGACCAATATCCTGGCCAGCCTGATCGCCCGCCAGTACAAGATCCCCCACATCATCACCCTGGTGAATCGGGATATCTATACGGATCTGGTGCGTCAGATCGGGCTGAACGTGACAGTGTCACCCAAATTCACGACGTTCTCGTCCATCATGCGGCATGTGCGCAAGGGGCGCATCCTCGGCACCTCTCCGCTCGGCGATGGCACACTGGAGGTGATCGAGGCCGAGGCATTGCAAACGTCGAGCATCCTGAACAAGCCCCTCCAACAGCTGCAATTGCCACCGGGCACGGTCATCGGCGCCATCGTGCGCGACGAACAGGTCATCATCCCGGATGGCAAGACGACGATCCGTCCACATGACCGGGTGATCATGGTCGCCCAGAGCACCGCCATGCGGGCCATGGAAAAGCTGTTCGAAGTACACCTGGAATTCTTTTAAGACCTGTTCACGTAAAATGCGAACGAAGCGCTGCTGCCAGAAATGTTGCCAGGCAAGGCGCGAGGAGCGAAGTTTGGTGAATCCAGATAAACGACGAGCAACGCAGCATGGCGCCATTTCGGGCGCAGCCCTGCGGGGCCACAAAAACGGCCACGTCGCTGCGCTCGTATTTTATGTGAACAGGCCCTAAGCCATGCATCTTAGGGGGGTCATCTCCACGCTCGGCGTTCTGGTGGCGCTGTTCGGGCTGGGCATGCTGGCGCCAACCGGCGTCGATCTCTATTACGGCACCGGGCAGGCCCTGCATTTCGTGATCGCCAGCGTGATGGTGATGACGCTGGGGCTGGTCATGAGACGCCTGGGTGGCCCACTCGACTACCAGCTTAGCCACAAGGACGGTTTCCTGATCGTTTCCATTGCCTGGGTATTGCTATCCATCCTGGGTGCTGTACCGCTGTGGACCACGGGTACCTGCCATACCTTCTGGGATGGTTTCTTTGAATCCGCTTCCGGCCTGACGACGACGGGTTCGACCGTGCTCAGCGGGTTGGACACCATGCCGCCGGCAGTGCTGTTCTGGCGCTCAATGGAACAGTTTATTGGCGGCATGGGCATCATCGTGCTGGCAGTGGCCGTGATGCCGCTTCTTGGTGTCGGCGGCATGCAGTTGTTTAAGGCCGAGGTGCCGGGACCGGTCAAGGACAAGCTGACGGCGCGCGTGGCGGAAACGGCGAAGGCCTTGTGGTATATCTATTTCGGCATCAACGTACTCTGCGCCATCTCCCTGTGGATGGCAGGCATGAGCTGGTTCGATGCGATCAACCACGCCATGGCTACGGTCGCAACCGGAGGATTCTCGACCCATGACGCCAGCATCGGCTACTACCATTCCAAGCTGATTGACTGGACTGAAGTGATTTTCATGTTTATCGGCAGCGTCAATTTCAATCTGCATTTCGCAGCACTCAGGCGGGGCCTGTCGCTCGGGGCCTATCTTCGGGACGAGGAGTTCATGGCTTACATCAAGTGGCTGCTATTCCTCTTGCTTGCCATTGGTCTGGTGGCCGTTCCGTCGGGCGCCAGTATCTCCGACGTGGTGTTCAATACCGTATCGCTGGTTTCGACGACCGGCCTGGTATCGTCCGATTACAGTCTATGGCCGCCCGTGACGGGCATCCTGTTGATCATCGGCATGCTGATCAGTGGTTGCGCCGGATCGACCAGCGGCGGCGGCATCAAGGTGGTGCGCATGCTGTTGCTGTTCCGCCAGGGCAAGCGTGAGCTGCGCCGGCTTATTCATCCGCATGCGGTGATCCAGATCAAGCTTGGCCTGACGCGCATCCCGGAATCGGTCGTGCAGGCCCTGTGGGGCTTTCTGGCATTGTACGTCGTCTGCTTCGGCATCCTGGTCACACTGGTGGCATTGACCGGCGTGGACATGATCACATCCATTTCCTCGGTCGTGACCTGCGTGACCAACAGCGGTCCCGGATTCGGTCTGGTGGGGCCGTCCTCGAACTTCGGCAGCCTGCCTGCGGCGGCCAAAGGCATCCTGGCCTTCGCCATGATCATTGGCCGTCTGGAGATCTTCAGTTTCTTCGTGTTGCTGATTCCGGAGTTCTGGCGGCGGTAGCAGGCTCCAGGGCGACATTGATCAGGCCGCGCACCGGATCGGTGGATTCGATGCGCACGCGCAACCTGTCCCCCAGGTGATAGGCGTGACCGCCGCGGCGTGCCACGAGCCTGTGCCCGGTCTCATCCAGGATGTATTGCGATCCGAGGGTGTCGAGCGACAGCGAACCCTCGGCCAGGGTCGGCTGCAGTTCGACGAACAGGCGACGCTTGCTCATGCCGGAGATCACCGCGTCGAAATCCTCACCGACGTCCTTTGCGTGATACAATGCCGCCAGCATGGCCTGGATATCCCATTCCGACTGGGCCTGCTTGCGTTCCTGGGCCGAGGTGATCTCTCCGATGACGGGCAGTTCCGATGCCGGAAGCAGTGCATCCGGCGACTCTCCGCGCAGCATGGCCTTCAGACGGCGGTGCACGCTCAGATCGGCATAGCGGCGGATCGGGCTGGTGAAATGGCAATAGGAGCGGTAGGCCAGTCCGAAGTGACCCAGATTATCCGGCGTATAGCGCGCCTGCTGCATGGCGCGCAGGATCAGCCGATGCAGCACATGCGCCACCGGGGAGTCCGATGCCTGTTCCAGGATACGCTCAACATCGGCTGGCTTCAGGGTTCTGCCCGGCTTGTCGGGAAGTGACAGATCGAACGGGGCGAGGAAATCGTTCAGATTCTGCACCGCCTCGGGCTTGGGCGGGGCATGCACGCGATACAGCAGCGGTAGCTGCCGCTCCTCGAAGTATTCGGCCATGGCCGTGTTGGCGGCAAGCATCATCTCCTCGATCAGGCGATGTGAGACGAGGCGCTCCTGCACATCGAGTGCACGCACCATGTTGTCATGTAATACGGCGCGTACCTCGGGCAGATCGAGATCCAGGGCGCCGCGTTTCTTGCGCAGCTTTTCCAGCATGCGGAACAGCCGTTCGGCATGATGAAGCATGCCGCGCACGGATGCATCAGAGACGGCGCCGGCATCCCCGTTCCGCAGCCAAGCGCTGACCTGGCGGTAGGTCAGGCGGGCACGCGAACGGATGACGGCTTCATGCACCTGCACGGCCCGGCGGGTGCCGTTGGCATCGAAACGCATGCGCACCACCATGGCCAGCCTCGGCACATCCGGATTCAGCGAGCAGACGCCGTTGCTCAGGCGTTCCGGCAGCATCGGGATGACGCGGTCGGGGAAGTAGAAGGAATTGCCGCGTTCGCGCGCCTCGCGATCCAGGGCCGAGCCGGGGCGGACGTATTCGGCAACATCGGCGATGGCCACCCAAACCTCGAAGCCTTCGCCACGCGGATGAACGCAGATGGCATCGTCGAAATCCCGGGCATCCTCGCCGTCGATGGTGACGAACTCCAGGTGAGTGAAGTCGGCATGCTGCGGAAAACGGGCGGGCACGACCTCGGGATCGATGTCCTCCGCCTCCCGCAGTACGTCGGCCGGAAAGTCTCCCGGCAGGCCGTTCTCCGCCACGATCAGGTCGATCAGCTTGGCCGGTTCCAGGATGTCGCCGAGCACGCCGACGATGCGGCCCCGCAGCGGCGTGCTGCCGCGTTCGATGCGCACGCGTACCCAGTCGCCATCGTGGGCACCCGCCGCATCCTTCGCCTTGACCAGGATACTCTGCGGCATGCGCTTGGAGCGCGGTTCCACCATGCCAATGCCGCCGCGGATACTCAACTGTCCGACCAGGATATCACTGGCCTCGCGCACGATGCGGATCAGCTCGGCGGAGATGCGGCCGCGTCGCCGCACCATACGCACCTCGACCACATCGCCGTGCATCAGACCGGCGGTTTCGCTGGCCGGCAGAAACAGGTCTTTATCCTGTCCCTGCACGCTGACGAAACCGAAGCCGTCCGGATGCAGGCTCAGGGTGCCGATGAAGCTTCGCTGGTGGCCGCCGGCTGTAAATTGTCGGCCCTGCCTTCTGAGCTCCCCGTCGGCCAGCATCTGTTCGACGGCCTGCTCCAGGGCTTTGCGTTCCCCGGCCTGGTGCAGGTGCAGGGATTTGGCCAGTTCACCCATGCCGCCGCGACCGTCCGGCATCCGCCGGATCGCATCCAGCACCTGTTGAGGGCGGATGCGCGCTGGCGACGGATGCCGGCGGCCGCTGTGCTGATCATGGCGGCGGTGTTCACGATTCTTTCTTGACACGTAGGTGCTCCATTTTACTATTCCGGCCCTTGCTGCGGCTTGCCGCATGCGGGATCGATGCCGAGGTGGCGGAATTGGTAGACGCGCTGGCTTCAGGTGCCAGTGGCCTTACGGTCGTGCTGGTTCGACTCCAGTCCTCGGTACCATGATCGGATATCCGGCCACAAGCCCGGCGTTTCGGCGCCGGGCTTTTTTGGAAGCGGCGCCGAATGTATGCAAGCTAGCAGAAATCACTAAGTAAATCGCCTGTCTTGTAGCCAGTCTTCACCTTACCCATAATGGGGAATATGGATACGGCAATGGCGCTCGAACGACAGGACAGGATCACCGGCATATTGCAGCGGTTGGCCATGCTGCGCGGCTGGTCGCCGCGAACCACCGAATCCTATTACCACGATATCCTTCACGCCGACGACCATTTGCGGGCGCGATTGCATACCGATGTGTTCGCCGCCGATCGCGAACAGGTGTTGCAGTATTTTTCCGCCCTGCGCCAGCTTGATTTCCGGGAATCCACCATCCAGCGCCGCCGCAGCGCCCTGGCCACCTGGTTCGCTTTCTTGCAGGAGGAAGGCCTTCGGCACGACCATCCGGCCCGGCAGTTGCCGAAGATGCGCAAGAGCAGGCCACTGCCGAAGCTGATGAACGAGGCGGATGTCGAGCGCCTGCTGCTGGCACCCGATACCGCCACCATCATCGGGGTGCGCGATCGCTGCATGCTGGAACTGCTGTATGCCACCGGCCTTCGCGTCAGCGAGCTGGTCGGACTGACCATGGGCAGCGTGGATATGCATGGCGGACTGGTGCGCGTCATCGGCAAGGGGGACAAGGAACGCCTGGTACCGTTCGGCGAGGAGGCCGCGCGTTGGGTTCGTGCCTGGCTGCAAAGGCGGCCAGCTGTGAACAGCGCCCATCTGTTTCCGGGCCGGCACGGGCGTCCGATGACCCGCCAGAACTTCTGGCAGCGCCTGCGCCTGCATGCCCGGCAGGCCGGGGTCGTTCCGGT
>Ga0307440_1000894_pt1 | contig 14736 bp, 12 predicted proteins | sample SalMarWE160410MG_FD_202150 | JGI IMG/M metagenome (GOLD analysis project Ga0307440, IMG submission 202150) | Salt marsh sediment microbial communities from the Plum Island Ecosystem LTER, Massachusetts, United States - WE1604-10 | ecosystem: Environmental > Aquatic > Marine > Intertidal zone >... | reverse complement strand
TCCGGTAGAGCACCAGGGAGGCCCCCTTGGCCGCATAGGCGTATTTGTGAAGGTCCACGCTGAGGGATGTCACGCCCGGAACGGAAAAATCAAAATCCGGCACCTCCGCCCCCAGGCGGCGGAAATACGGCAGCATGAAGCCTCCCATGCAGGCATCGGTGTGGAGGAGGAGGTCTTTTTCCAGGGCCAGTCCCCCCATTTCACGAATGGGGTCCACAATGCCCTGGGCATAGGAAGGCGCCGACCCCACCAGCAGGATCGTGTCGGAGGTAACGGCGTTCCGCATGGCGGTCACGTCCGCCTTGAAGGTGACCGGGTCCACCGGTGTCTGGACCACCCTGACATCCAGGTAGTGGGCGGCCTTGTGAAAGGCTGCATGACCGGTGGTGGGGATGATCATCTCCGGGACCTTGATCTCGGGGCGATGGGCCCGGCAATAGTCTCGTGCGGTCTTGACGGCCAGGATAATGCTTTCCGTGCCGCCACTCGTGAAGTTGCCCACCACCTGTTCATCTCCGTTCAGGTGCTGCCTGGCCATGTCCACCAGTTCGTTTTCCAGACGGAGCAAGCTTGGAAAGGCCGTGAAATCCAAGCCGTTTTCCGTGAGAAAAAGGGAATAGGCCTCTTTGCTGACCTCTCTCACCTCCGGCCCGGGATCGAAGATGTAGCCGAACGCGCGTCCTGAGCGCCAGTCCAGATCGTTTTTTCGGAAACCGTCCAACTCGGAAAGGATTTTGTCCTTGGATAGACCATTTTCTGGAATTTTCATCTCTTGAACCTCCGGAAGAAAATATAAAGAAAGGAAAGATCGAGGCACGATAACAGAGTCTGCCGGATTTGTGAATACGTCCTTTTGCCTCACCATAACCTTTATTGGGTCTCACTGCTGCTACTGGACAATGAGCGAACCCTATGCCATTATTCACCAGGGCGGATTCCACAAAAGGAAAAACCGCCATGCCCTTTCGGGGCATGCGCGGCCTGTCCTCAAGCGAAAGGGAGAACAGGATGGCTCAGGAAACAGAACGAAAATTCCTTGTAAAAGACGATGCCTGGCGTGTCGGGAATCCCTCGGGCCTCTTCTATCGCCAAGGGTACCTTTCCAGGGTGAAAGAGCGGGTCGTGAGAGTGAGGACAGCCGGGCAAAAGGGCTTCCTTACGGTCAAAGGAATCACCAGAGGTATTTCCCGAGCCGAATACGAATATGAAATCCCGCTTGAAGATGCGAACCACATGCTCGAACACCTCTGCCAACGACCCCTCATCGAAAAAATGCGGTTCAGGATCCCCTTTGAGGGAATGACCTGGGAAGTGGACGAATTCCTTGGTGAAAACCTGGGTCTGGTACTAGCGGAGATAGAACTCTCAGACGAGGGTCAGGAGGTCATCCTGCCCTCGTGGGTGGGAGAGGAGGTATCAGGAGATCCAAGGTATTACAATGTAAACCTCGTGAAGCACCCCTTTTGCCGGTGGGGAAGGTAGAGTGCTCACGCTACCGAGCAGTGGAAATGATACCCTGCACCTTTTCCATCTGATTGGGGAATAGGTTGGGAGGGACCTTTTCTCTTCCCAAGGCCTTAAAAACAGAATATCTTGCACAAGATGAGCTGTCATCCTTACAGTATTTTTTCCTGTACATGTTTGCCGTCGAGAGGCGGTATACCGGCCTGCCCTCCGAGTTTGAGGGCCACCCTGGAGGCGGCCCATGCAGCAAAATCAAGAGACCGGTCTGCCGGCCAACCGTTTATCAGGCCGCAAATGAATCCGGCGTGAAACACGTCCCCGCACCCCGTGGTGTCAAGCGCCTTCACGGAATAGGCAGGCCGCCGGATGATTTGTCCATCTACCTGTGCCACATATCCTTTTGGTCCCAACGTAACGCCGACGATCCCGGGACCCAGTTCGGCCAGCCGGAAACATGCCTCGACAGGGTCGTCTTTCCCTATCAGGTCCCTCGCAAATTTCTCGGATGAGATAAAGCAATCGCTCAACCGCGCCAGATCGAGCATGCCTTCCCTGAGGGAACCTGCGTCCACAACAACCGGCACATGTGCATTCCTGGCGGCCTCTGCTGCGGCAAGAGATGCTTCCATGAAGAGACCGTCCGTGTGAAACAGGCGCGCCCTCCTCAAAGCGTCATAATCGATCTCTTCCGGTCCCGGGGGATCACCAGTGGGTCTTCTCCAGAAGATCGTTCGCCTTCCCTCTTTTTCAGGCTCCGCAGCTATAAAGGCGAACTGGGATTCAGCCCCTTTTCTGACAAGAAGGTTGCCCGTATCTATGCCTTCCTCGTCGAGGGAATCCCTGATCATGCCCCCGAACAGATCATTCCCGATTACGCCCGCAAAACCGCATGAGATACCCCACCGTGAAAGGGCGACCAGGGCGGTGGCGACCGGGCCACCTCCCTGAATAACCGTCTCCGAACACTCGCACTTCACATCTGGCGGAGGATAGGCATCCACTTTTCCTATACAGTCAAGGGAACATTGCCCAAGACCAAGAACATCAAAAGAGCCTGTCATGAGGAAACCCCACTATGCTTTGAAACCAAAGCTGATTTGCAACTGAGTAAAACGGATTGAGCAGGATGCTTTCATTCGACCATTGCATTTATAGCACAAGATCACCAACTTTTGAAAGAGAAGAGGAGCGGAATATAAAGAGTCAATTCTCCCCTTTTCGGACTTATCAAACCTGCCAGCAGCGTAAGGCATGTGGTGACATTACTCGGATTTCGGCAGGTCCAGTCAGTGGCCCTGGCGTATGCCACGATGGAGGCCGTGCCCCTTCCCGAAGGAGATCTTTTTGACCATGAAGCCTTCTGGATCGATTCCCTGCTCAGGGCATTGTTCGCAAGATCGTTTGCAACGAAGCTGAACCTAGGCCAGGTGGATGATATTTTCACCGCCACCCTTCTTGACGACATCTCCCTTCCCATACTCCTGACAACCTGGCGGGAATACTATGAGCCGGTAATAGAACAGTGGAGGGAAAGCCCGGCCCGGCTCTCCGAAATTGAGAGGGAAAACTTCGGATGGGATCACGCACAGGCAAGTGCCTGGATCACCCACTCCTGGGGGCTGCCGGAGGACATGGTATGTTTCATGGGTGCGCATAACCTTCCATGGGAAAAGATGGAGGAGTTGGAGCTGGTAGGAACGGTTGCCACGGCCCCATGGGTTGCAGCCCTTCTCCCCAGCATTTTGAAACCCGAGCCCGATCGGACTGCTCGGATGATAAGCGGAGCTGAAAATCGGCTCCAGCTTGGCCTTGATCCATTCGCCCGGTCTCTGCGAGAAGTGGAAGAGGCTTTTGGTGAGATTCTTTCCCTATTCCAGCTGCCCCCTCAAAAGGCGGCCCCCCTGTTCAGGAAATTGGAGCGGGCATTGGAGGAAAATGAACGGGAGCAGGTTGCGTAATGTGAGAGGGAGGATCAACCCACAGGCCACAGTGCTTTTCAGAACCGTTGCATTTTTCAGCAGGTTACGGCTGGGATACCTGGTCCATCGTCGAGAACATACAAGAGTTACCATCATACTGTTTTTAGTTACCGCAGCCACCGCAGCGCTCGGCATCATCACTGCTACGGCTTACCTCGCAAGTCTTCCCCTTATTTACCCTCCCCTTGCCCCCTCGGCCTTTATCCTTTTCTATACTCCGATGGCAGCAGCGGCGAGCCCTAGGAGCGTGGTATTGTCCCACGCCATGGGCGTGGTACTGGGAGTCCTCTGCCTCATGGCTGCCAACCTGATGTGGCCGCAATCCGCTTTATTGGACCCAACAACAATGCATTGGCACAGGATCCTGGTCATAGGCGTATCGAATGCGGCCCTGGCTGTTTTGATGGTCGTTTTTCGTTGTGTCCATCCACCGGCCGCAGCCACGGCCATGATTGCAGCGTTGGGATACATCACCAGCCCTTTACAGATCTTGGGCCTTATGGCGGCCGTGATACTCCTTGTCCTGGAGACCTTCCGGGCCCATCATTGACAAGTTCGGGGTTGCCCGTTCTATTACAGGGGGGGCATTAATCACTTCTATTGGAGTGCTGCTCGCTCCAGTTTTCGACAACTCGATCAAACAAATTATCATTGTCCGAATCATCATGGGTATTGGGTTTGGCCCGGTCACAGCCTGCACATCTACCGTAGCCGCCAGATGGTTCCCTGTTGAGAAACGGGGGATGGTTGCCGGAATTGTGGGCGCAGGGATATCCTTGGGCATAATTCTCGGTTTTATCCTAACCCCTGCAATCTTGCAGAACGTTGCCCACTGGAGTTCGGCTATCGGCTGGATGGCGGCAATTCCAATAATTGCCTTTATCCTGGCATTCTCCACAAATTTTCTGACCGAACCCAAAATTCACGAAACGGTCACAGCGGAACATGACATTCATAAAATCAGCAGTGATGTCGCACTGGCGTTCAAATCGCTCCCTACATATATTGGAATTATCTGCATGTTTCTATTCACCTGGGCGATGAACGCATTCAACGATCTAACTCCCGGATTTATTGCGATAGCGCCACCGACAGGTTTGGGTCTTGGGCCCGCCTCGGCCGGTCACTATATGTCCGCCGTTCAGGTTGGGATGCTGCTTGGATCCGCAGCTTCAGGATTCATTCTCATGAAGATATTTGGTGGCAGAATAAAGTCGGTCATGATGACCGGCTTTCTCTTCACCGCCTTGTTTGCACTTTCCGTCAAATTTACCTTAGTGCATTCGACACCCATGCTGTTGGCCGCCTGCCTGTTCTTCGTGGGATTCTTTGAGGCATTCATCATCCCCATGGTCGCCACTTTTATCGCGATAAATTATCCCGCAGCAATCATGGAAAGAATATATGGGACAACCTTCTGAGTCAGTATTTTTGGAGGTGCTATCGGCGTTTTTGTGGGCGCAACCTTTCTGCATATTACAGGCACCTATATGGCCTCGATTGTGGTTGTCAGTATCGTCGCAGTCCTCGGTATGATCATTTCCTTTTTGCTGAATACACCAAAGGTTTTTACTCATACAGAGTGACGGTACCAATTGGATCGAACCGGATTTGATTGTAAAGGTCTTTCTAAAAAGGGAGGTTGGTTGACATGAAACTATTAGGTTTAAGTACTGGAAGAAAGATGGGGAATTCCGAGATCCTCCTTAAAGAGGCCCTGATGGCTGCAGAGGAAGCAGGGGCGGAAGTGGAGCTGCTGCGCCTCCATGACCTCCATATCAAGCCTTGTATCGGGTGTATCTCCTGCTCCAAGGACCAGCAGTCCGGTGGTACGGGGGCATGCGTGATTAAGGATGATGACATGCCTTTTTTCAACGAAAAACTCCTCGCCTGCGACGGCCTCATAATAGGGGTGCCGGTCTATATCATGCCCCCCCCGGGGCACTTTAAGGTCCTCTGCGACAGGATAGGACCATCCCATGATATGGCCTGGCAGTTGGAGGCCAAAAAGATCGCCGAAAGCCAGGGAAGGGAGAGCGAGATCGATCCGAGGTTCTTCAAACCGAGGGTCAGCGGTTTTATCGCCGTGGGTGGAGCGCCAACACCGGATTGGCTCTCCATGGTGCTTCCCCTCATGAACCTTTTTACCTTTCCCATGCATATCCAGGTCGTCGATCAGATGCAGGTCATGGGGACACCATTGCCGGCCCAGATCGTACGCAACGAAGAGGCCCTGGAAAGGGCCCGGAGACTCGGAAAGAATGTCGTCGAGGCCGTTGGAAAGCCTGAGGATGAGTTGGAGTGGAAGGGGGATGAACCCGGCACCTGTCCCGCGTGTCACTCGAACCTCATGGTGGTGGGAAAGAGTTCAACTGTGGAGTGCGCCATCTGCGGCATCAAGGGGGAGCTTAAAGAGAAAAACGTAGAAATTACCGTGACTTTCCCCCAAGAGCAGCAGGATATTTCACGCCTGACCATGGAGGGTAAAAGGATGCATTTCGATGATGTGGTCAGGACCGTGGGGGCTAACATTCAGTACATGGGTGAGGTACAGGCAAAACTGAAAAAGTATGCAGCCCTGAAGGCGGTTAAGCCTAATTAGCCCGACTTTGGAAAATATTAAATTCCATATTAACGAAAAAGAGGTCGAAGCGGAAAAGGGCCGGACGGTTCTGGAAGCCGCCCTTGACAACGGTATCTATATTCCTCACATCCGCTCTCACCCGGACCTCCGACCCATAGGCAAATGCGGCTTATGTGTCGTCGAACTGGAAGGGGTCGAGGAGCCAACCGCTTCGTGCATGACACCGGTAGCGGAAGGAATGGTGGTCAGGACCAGCACACCTGAGCTGGAAAAGGTACGGCGTGAAGCCATGGCAATCCTGCTGGCCGATCACCCGCAAGAGTGCCTGGAGTGCAGTCAATATCTTAATTGTGAGCTTCAGTCGGTCAAGCAGTTTCTGGGAATTACGGAGGACTCCGGGGAGAAAAGGCATCTCAATCCGATTCCCGTTGACATCTCCAACCCGCTCTTTGTGCACGATCTCCTGCGCTGTATCCGGTGCGAGCGGTGCGTCAGGGCCTGCAACGATCTGCGGGGCGCCGGGGTGCTGCAACTCATGGAGATGGACGGCCAGATCCGAATCGGCATCCATGGGGGCAAAACCCTGGCCCAGGCCGGTTGCTGGTTTTGCGGCGCCTGCGTGGAGGTATGCCCGACCGGCGCCATGAGAGACCGGGAAGAACTCGTGAAGGGCAAAAAACGAAGGGAAGCGCTTGTCCCCTGCGCACATGCCTGTCCTGCAGGTGTCGATGTACCCCGCTACCTGCGGTTTATCCGGGAAAAAAAGTACCCTGAAGCAGTTGCTGTGATCCGGGAAAAGGTCCCCTTCCCCGGAGTCTTGGGCTAAGTCTGTCACCACCCCTGCGAGAGGATCTGCCGCCGAAACGAAGTGAATGAGGCCGTTGCCATCAGGGAACTCAAGCGGTTTGCCGTGGAAATGGACGGAGAGAGGCTTTTGGAAAAAAATGCTTCCAGGAGATCCCCTACGGAAAAACGCGTTGCCGTGTGATCGGTTCGGGTCCAGCCGGGCTCACAGCTGCCTATTACCTCGCAAGGATGGGCCACGGGGTGACGGTGTTCGAAGCCCTTCCCTTTCCGGGCGGCATGATGCGCTTCGGCATCCCTGAATACCGGTTGCCCCGGGACGTGCTGGAAAGCGAAATTCAAGAGATCCAAAAGGCCGGGGTTGAAATAAGGACGAATTCCAGGATTGAATCCCTGGACAGCCTTTTCCTGGATCAAGGGTTTGATGCTGTTCTGGTCGCTCTGGGACGTCAGGCGAGCTTGAAACTGCCCTTGCCCGGAACGGGGCTGGAAGGGGTATGGAATGGTTTGAGTTTTCTCAAGGATTTCAACCTTTTGAAAAAGGTTGAAACCGGGAATCGAATCCTGGTTTTAGGCGGAGGAAATGTTGCATTTGACTGCGCCCGAGTCGCCCGCCGCCTCGGTGCGGAGGAAGTCGGCATCGCCTGCCTGGAATCCAGAGAAGGATTGTCGGCCACCCCCGAAGAGATCGAGCAGGGAGAGGAAGAAGGCATAACAATCTACCCTTCCCGGACCTTTACGGAAATATTGAAGGAAGAGGGGAAAATTACCGGCGTCGCCTGTCTCCGCGTGGCATCTTTTGAATTCGATCAGGACGGGAAGCCGGAAATTGAAACCATCGAAGGCTCGCATCATGTTCTAACCGCTGACACGATCATCCTGGCTGTCGGGCAACTGCCCGATGTCCCGGAGCCTTTCGATCTGGACCTTGATGAAAGGGGATTTATCGAGACAGATCCCTACACCTTTGACACCAGCGCGGAAGGCGTCTTTGCTGCGGGGGATGCGGTGCCGGGGAGCGCATCGGTGATCGAAGCCGTTGCATCGGGCAGAAGGGGGGCCGCTGCCCTGGATAAATACCTCGGGGGGGACGGCGAGATCGACAAAAACCTGGCGCCCCCTGCAGAAGCAACGCCCTGGCTGGGTCCGGGGGAAGGGTTTGCAGACCTGAAACGCTGCAGGGAGCCCAAGATCGGCGGGGCTGAACGGGTGAAAAGCTTCTGCAGCATCTCTCAAACCATGGATGAGGAGACAGCCGGATACGAATCGGCACGGTGTTTACAGTGCGACCTCAGACTGGGAATCACGCCTGTCAGGTTCTGGGGAGATTATTAGAATTAGAAGAGGAGGAGAAACCATGAGTAAATTGGAAACGGATGTCATTGTCGTTGCGGGCGGTGCCGCAGGTCTGGCAGCGGCCATATCCGCGGCACAGGGCGGTGCCGAAGTCATTGTTTTTGAGAAGGCCTCCACAACGGGCGGAACCGCCAACATGGGAATGGGTCCCCTGGGTATTGAAAGCCGACACACCCGGGCCAAACAGTTCAGACCCACAAAAGACGAGGCCTTTGAAGTTTTCATGGATTACACCCACTGGCGCGTCGATGCAAAACTGGTCCGGGCCTACCTGAACAAATCGGGGGACACGATCCACTGGCTCGAAGATCTGGGCGTCGAATTTGTGGAACCGGCATCCTATTTCCCGACCGCCTATCCCACGTGGCACCTGATCAAGCCCGAGAGCGGCAACCCCGGTCCCATGGCCTCGGGCACCATGATGAAGATCATGACGGAAAAAGCCAAGGAGATGGGCGTCAAGATCATGCTTCAAACCCCCGCCCAAAAGCTCATCATCCGAGATGGCCGGATTGCCGGCGTTGAGGCCGAAGACAAATCCGGTGAGACCATCGAGGCGGCCGCCAAGGCCGTGATTGTCGCAACGGGGGGGTTCGGCGACAACCCGCAGATGATCAAAAAGCTTACAGGATACGATTTCGGCAAGGATCTCTATTCTTTTCGAATCCCCGGCATGGAGGGGGACGGCCTGCGAATGGCTTGGGAAGCAGGGGCCGCGAAGACTGAAATGCACATGGAGCTCATATACGGTATGCCGGACATGATGGCCATCGGGCCGGAACTCCACGAGGCCTGCCGCCAGCCCCACCTCATGGTCAACCTCCTTGGAGAGCGTTTTCTTAACGAAGGGATCATGCCGAATACGACATTCACCGGGAATGCCATCTCCATGCAGAAGGACCGGTGCGCTTTCCTCCTCTTCGATGAGAAGATCAAAAAAGAGATGGAAGAGGCTTTTGACTTTTTGAGCGTCGTCTTCCCCTTCCCGCGCATAGGAGACTTCGACCGGAGCATCCAAAACGCACTGGACCAGGGCTACAAACACCTCTTTGTCGCGGACTCCATTGAGGAGCTGGCGGAAAAGACGGGGATCGACCCCGGCGGATTGGAAAAAACTGTCCAGGAATACAACCAGTCCTGCGAAAAGGGCTATGATGATCTCTTCAACAAGGATCACAGGTATCTCAGGCCGGTCCGGAACCCCAGGTTCTACGCTGCCAGGCACCTGCCGAGTGCCTACGGCAGCGTCGGCGGGATCAAAATCAATCACAAAACCGAGGTTCTTGACAAAAACTGGAAGACCATACCCGGACTCTATGCCGGGGGGAACGATGCCTGTTCCATTTACGGCGACAGCTATGTCTTTATTCTTCCGGGCAACTCCATGGGATTTGCCATTAATACAGGGCGGATTGCCGGAGAAAATGCTGCGGTATACGTAAAATCCCTTTAGAGGTTAACGACTCAACCAGGGAGAGAGAAAAAATGCCGGACAAGAAAGAGGAAAAGGTCGAAGTCATATTCCGAAAATCAACCCCGCTCAGCGATCCGCAATGCGGTTACCCGGGATTCAAGCCGGGTACGACCACCCTTGAGAAGGGTTCCGTCCACAGGAAAGGGGCCCTCCCCCTCCCCTGCGACATTGTTTTCGAACGGGACGTCGCCGTGCCCATGCGGGACGGCATCACCATCTACATCGATATTTTTCGCCCGGTCGGTTCCCAGGAGGTTCCAGCCATTATTCCCTGGAGCCCCTACGGGAAGGAGGGCGGCTACCAGACCCTCGACCAGATTCCCGGCCGGATGGGCATTCCCGTGAGTGCGCTGTCCAACCTGCAAGTCTGGGAAGGCCCGGACCCTGCATACTGGTGCCGTCACGGCTATGCCGTTGTCAATCCGAACGCACGCGGGGCCTTCAGTTCGGAGGGGGACATTCATCACTGGGGATCCCAGGACGGGGAGGACGGCTATGACCTCATCGAATGGCTGGCCGGCCGAGACTGGTGCAACGGGAGGGTCGGCCTTACGGGCAATTCCTGGCTCGCCATTTCCCAATGGTATATCGCCTCCAAAAGGCCGCCCCACCTGGCCGCAATCGCTCCCTGGGAGGGATTTTCGAACTTCTATCGCGATCACATCGCCCGCGGAGGTATCCCCGACCCAATATTTAATTCAGACATCCTTTCCCATCTCTACGGAAACAATCGCACCGAGGATACATCCGCGATGATAGAAAAGTATCCCTTGATGAACGTCTACTGGGAAGACAAAACGGCTGAACTTGAAAAGATCGACGTCCCTGCCTATGTGGTCGCAAGCTACAGCAACGCGATCCATGTGAACGGCACCTTTGAAGGTTTTCGAGGGATCTCTTCTAAAGACAAGTGGCTTAGAGTAAACAACACCATGGAGTGGCCGGACTACTATGACCCCGAAAACAGAAGGGACCTCCGGCGTTTTTTTGACCGCTACCTCAAGGGAATCCAAAACGGGTGGGAGAAAACGCCCAGGGTGCGCCTTTCAATCCTCGACCCGGGCGGCACAGACGAGGTGGGCAGGGTGGAGGATGCCTTTCCGCCCTCTCGAGTGGAGTACAGAAAATTCTTCCTGGACGCATCCAGGGGAGCACTTTCCCAAGATCCCCTCGAAAAGGAGACCGAGACCCGCTACAGCGGTGAGGACGGCAAGGGTAAGGTGATCTTTACCTTCAGATTCGACCGGGAAACCGAGCTCATCGGATACCTGAAGTTGCGCCTCTGGGCCGAGGCAAGGGGCGCCGATGACATGGATCTCTTTGTATTTCTACAGAAGCTCAACAGGAAGGGAAAAGTTCTCAATCACATGGTGGCAAAGCCGGGCAACCGGCTTGTGTGTTCGGTCATGAGGCTTGCCCACTCCCTCGGCCTTGCAAAGCTGGGACTACTCTTCTACTCGGGGCCTCACGGCAGACTGCGGGTCTCTCACAGGAGTCTCGACCCGGAACGGTCGACCCCTGACCGACCCCAACTTGCTCATAGGGCCGAAGAGCGCTTGAGCCCAGGGGAGATCGTTCCCGTTGAAATCCCCATCTGGCCCACAGGCATGTGCTGGCATGCGGGCGAGCAGCTTCGCCTCATCGTGGCGGGCTACAACCTCAAGGGCCCGATGTTTCCGGGGATGCCCCTTGCTCCTACGCGGAACAGGGGGGAGCATGTCATCCACACCGGTGGAAGGTATGATTCGCACCTGCTTTTGCCTCTGATCCCACGCTGATGGATGGAACCTCTAGTGTCCCGCCCCTTAAATAGATTCAATTATTTCGTGTTGGGGGGGCGGGGCAAGCTAACGTATTGAAAATTTTTAAATACTGTCCCAAGAACAGGTGTTTTCTGTCCCTATATGACTCTTTTCGCCCTTAAAATGAGCCCCATAGGGAACAGCAGGTTCTCGAAGTGGAAATGATTCTCCAACTCCAATATTTTTCCGCTCTTGCCATCGATTATTTTGAATAACGTGCTTTTTGCCCCAAAAAAGTGCAATATAGGGCCTAAAGGGCCTCTTTTTGCCTTTTCATTATAATGACTTTCGATAGTTAGCTTGGCCAGACCCTATTCCGCTATTCCGGAAGTCAGCCGACGCCATAGCAGCCTAATACCCGAGGTAATGCCTGGGACATGGTGAAGGGCTGAACACAGAGCAGCAAACAGCCTCTATACGCTCATTTGGTGTAGTGAGGCCGGCCGGCCAAGAGACCGAATGGCGCGTTATAAAACCGCTGACTTGCTGATGATTGCCCATGGCACTTCTTAAAAAGCTATCGGTGATCATTCACCGCCTGGTTGCGACCCGGCTGGCACTGTGAACCGCCCCGGGCGGACCCGCATTCGGGGGTGCTGTGGGGACTGGGGGAGAAAATCCCCCGGCTAGCCAATTAGCCGATTGCTGATCATATCGAATGGTGTCTTAGTCTCACAAAGCGGATCATAGGTTTGTGCGCTGAGTGGCCTGTATTTTTTTGACCTGCACATCGTCAACCCCGGATTCTCCGGCGAAGGCGGGCCAACGGCGCACGGCTTCAATGACGCGGTTAATCATCTGTTCTGCCCGTGCCTTCTTGATGTCAGCCGCTTTAGCGAGATTGAGCAAATCCTCATGCTCAAAACCATCTCGCTTGCCGTTCACGCTCATCTGGTGCCGACTCGTCCACTCGCCACTGGGGTTCCACGCGTAGGAGATGTCGAACGCAGGTGACAGGCGCCATTCACCCCGGCGATTCATGAGGAATGCAATATTCTTTACGTGATCATCACAATTGCGACCGACCACATTGAAAACGGCGCGCAGCACCTGTTGGTCCATGTCCTTTCGGGGGAGTCCCAGCCGCCGAATAACTTGGATCGCCTGCTCGTACGAATAGCTCGCAGGTTGCCTGTAGTCATTCGGTAAGTAACTACAATGTAATTACATCGATATGGAATGTCAAGGTTTCTGATTTTACCCCTTGACTTTCTATTTAACTTACAGTATAAATACACCTGTAAATTATAAGTTGCATTCCAGAGAGTGATTCGACTAAAGACTCTAAATAAGTCCAAAGTGGCCTATACCATGCATGAAAATGACAAATATTAAAACTCAAATCCCAAATGAATGCCAAATGATAAAATGCCAAAAAAACAGTTACGCTACCCATTCAAACGACAAAGCCATCGACATGCCCATGGACGGACTTCCAACGAAGTCGTTTGGTTCACGGGAGCTCAGGAGGAGAGTCTGAGGGTCTTTTTCGGACACTTTCTCATAGTGCACTTGGCATGGGGCTTCGACATGGACGTCTATTTGGGGTTTACGCCTCCGGGAAGTCCTGGCGCTCTCCAATGGCTACTCTTAAACCCCAAATAGGCGTCCATCCCCCCTCCGGAGTGTTTAGAAAGGGTCTGAAAAAGAGTGTCAGGTTCTCCTCCACTTCGTTGCTCATACGTTGCCGATTGCGGCATAAGTTAGCTTTTTATAATTCCATCAAAGGAGTGATCTCCATGAAACTCACACCCAAACAAAAGGCCTTTCTCACCTATCTCGGCCGATACATCAACGAATGGAACAGGGCCCCCAGCTTTGATGAGATCCGCGAACAGTTCGGTTTTGCCTCCTACAACACGGTCACCACCTATCTCAGGATCCTGGAGAGGAAGGGGTATATCCGTCTCCCGCGGGAGAAGAATCGAAAACGGGCCATTCAAGTAATCAGCCCCGTGGAGACCAGGCGTTTTGAGCTCCCCCTCCTGGGCAAGGTGGCTGCCGGAAGGCCCATCGAGGCGGTGGAGGATCCCAGGGCCATCGAGGTGCCCCCATCGCTTAGCGAAGGCGGGGATTGCTTCGTCCTGGAGGTGCAGGGGGATTCCATGGAGGAAGACGGCATCATGGACGGGGATTTCGTCGTGGTCAGGAAACAGCCCAACGCCGAGAACGGCGAGACCGTCGTCGCCCTCATCCACAATGAGGCCACGGTCAAGAAATATTACCTCCACGGCGATCACGTGGAACTCAGGCCCGCCCATACGGGCATGGAACCCATCCGCGTGAGATCGGAAGATCTCAGGATCGAGGGGAAGGTTGTGGGGGTGATGAGGTATTATAGATAGGTGGAACCATGCTCCGCAACATCATCCATATGCACATCCCGGCCTTTCCCATCGCGGTCGCGCGTGTAGTGCATCCCAAACTCAGGGGCCGTCCTGTGGCCGTAGCCCCCGCCCAATCCGTACGCGGTCTGGTCCTGTCCGTGTCCTCCGAGGCCAGGCGGGAAGGGTTGTTCAAGGGGATGCCCCTGGTGAAGGCCTTTGCCCGTTGTCCGGGCCTGACGGTGATCCCCCCGGACCCTGGTCTGGCAGAAAGGGCCGGCCGGGAATTGTGCCGGATGGCGGCCTGGTATACCCCCGTATGGGAACCGTCCAGGCCGGGTCATATCTACCTGGACCTCACCGGGACCCAACGCCTCTGGGGAAAAGCCAAGGACACGGCCCTGCGCCTTGGAAGGGAGATCAAAGGCCGCCTCTATCTTCCCGGAACAGCCGGGGTGGCCGGCAACAAGATGGTCTCCGGCATCGCCTCACGGATCATCCCTCCGGAAGAGATCCTGGACGTGGCCCACGGCCGGGAGCCGGGCTTCATGGCCCCCCTCTCCGTGGATCTGCTCCCCGGCATCGGGCGTTTTCGGCGCCGTCTGCTTCTGGAGGAACTCAACATTACCCTGGTCAGGGATCTGGCGGCCCTGGATATGGCAAGTCTCGCCGTTCTTTTCGGACGCCAGGCCCCTGTCATTCACCAGAGGGCCCTCGGGGTGGATCCGACCCCTGTTTACCCTTCAAAAAAGGAACCGGTGGTCAAAGAGGAGATCACCCTCCCTGAGGATGAAAATGATGATTGCAAACTCATGGACGCGCTTTTTACCCTCGTGGAAAGGTGTGCCCGCCGTCTGCGGAAAAAGGCGTTTTTGCCGGGGAAGGCCGGGATCCTCATCCGCTATGCCGATCACATGGAGGTCAAACGCCAGTGCAGGCTGGCCCATCC
>Ga0307440_1000892_pt1 | contig 14747 bp, 17 predicted proteins | sample SalMarWE160410MG_FD_202150 | JGI IMG/M metagenome (GOLD analysis project Ga0307440, IMG submission 202150) | Salt marsh sediment microbial communities from the Plum Island Ecosystem LTER, Massachusetts, United States - WE1604-10 | ecosystem: Environmental > Aquatic > Marine > Intertidal zone >... | reverse complement strand
GAGATTCTGGGAAAAGAATAATAAACATTATTAACACTGGACTGTCAAATGAGTTCAGCGCAGAATGGAAAAGCAACCAATACTTACGAAATATTACAGTGCGATGGGTTGGATAGAGAGTGGCAACAATTTTCTCACCTCAATTCCGGCTTCTATTCTTTTTGAAAAAGATGACCTTGACTTGAGGTGGAAGTAGTTCAATATCTTGTCTCATTTTTTAGCATGTGAACCGTTAATTTCCATTTAGCTTACCCTCTGTGTTGATCACAATCCTGTCGTATAATCAAATTGTTGCCCTTCCTTCTGCTTCTTTTTTGTCTTTCTGGCACGTGTGATAATAGCGATTGATTATTATCCATCCGTCATCCTCGTTGGTGTCCGTAGAGTTCCCATTTTGCAAAAGGAAGAGGTTTGCAAACGGGGAAGAGTGCGTTTGCTTCTTGTAATCGGTAGCAAAAATATGGCAGGATAAAAAATGAGTTCTCGCGTGGCTGCTTGTCTGATGTCGGCCCGTTCTTTATGGGAGATGTCTCTTTTCGATTTGGGCCCATTGGTTGTTGGAATGGGAAAGAGATAGACGATTTTTTGATGCGAATAATTATTATTATTGACAATTGTTTCTAGTCTTTTATTATTGACTATACATTTCAAAAGGGCTCAGGATACGAGGAAAAGAGTCTTGCCCAATCTGGCCACTGCACTGTTGTGAAAAAGATTAAAGATTACGATAATGAACGACATTTCTCTCTATAAGAAATTCTTCAATTGGAATAAAATGATCTTTCTTTTTTATCTGGAAGGATTTCGCTCGATGACAGTCGGAAAAACCCTCTGGAAGGTGATTTTGATCAAGCTTATTGTGATTTTTGCCCTTCTCAAGGTTTTTTTCTTTTCCGACTATCTGCAGACAAATTTTTCCAATAATGAGCAGCGCGGTGATCATGTGTTGGAGCAGCTCACACTTCAATCCGGAATAATGACTGGAGAAAAATTTAATAAACCTAATTTAGGAGGAAAGGGTAGATGAACCATATCGATCTACATATGGTGGATTGGGCAAGAGCCCAGTTTGCATTGACTGCCATGTATCACTGGATTTTTGTGCCATTGACATTGGGGTTGTCGTTCCTCTGCGCATTTTTTGAATCTATTTATGTGCGTACAGGAAACGACGAATGGAAACGGATTGCCAAATTCTGGATGACCTTGTTTGGCATCAATTTCGCCATCGGTATTGCGACTGGCATCATCCTCGAGTTTGAGTTCGGCACCAACTGGTCAAATTATTCCTGGATGGTTGGCGATATCTTCGGAGCCCCCCTGGCTGTGGAAGGGATCGTTGCATTTTTCCTTGAGGCAACTTTTTTTGCGGTAATGTTTTTTGGCTGGAACAGGGTCTCGAAGAGGTTTCACCTTTTCTCCACATGGATGGTTGCCATCGGCTCCAATCTGTCCGCACTTTGGATCCTTGTCGCAAACAGTTGGATGCAGCATCCTGTCGGGATGGTCTTTAATCCGAATACGGCACGTTTCGAAATGAAAAATTTCTGGGAGGTCTTGTTTTCACCTGTCGCCATTTCTAAATTCACCCACACGACCAGCTCCGGATTTATCGTCAGTGCCTTGTTTATTGTTATGATTTCCAGCTGGTATTTGTTGAAGAAAAAGCATGTGGAAATGGCTAAAAAATCTATTATTGTTGCTGCGGTGTTCGGCCTTCTAGCCTGCGTCTACGCAGGGTTGACAGGGGACGAATCCGCTTTTGTCGATGCGCGAACCCAGCCAATGAAACTTGCCTCTTACGAGGGCCTTTATAACGGTACATCCCGAGCTGATTTGGTGGCCTTTGGTATCCTGAGACAGGACAAGTCTCCCAAGGATGATCGGGACCCATTTCTGTTCAATGTGAGAATTCCCGGCTTACTGTCGCTCCTTGCCACAAGGGACCGTAACGGTTTTGTCCCCGGAATCAAGGATCTCGTTTACGGCAATGATCAGCAGAAAGTAGTTGGTGTAGTAACTAAAATGGAGCGCGGCAAGGCGGCGGTAGCAGATCTTGCTGCTTTCAAAAATGCCCGTAAGGCCGGGGATGAAAAGGCCGCAGCTGAGGCCCTACAGAAATTCAATGTCAACAAGGAGTACCTCGGGTACGGCTATTTCGATAAGCCGGAGCAAAGTATCCCTCCGGTAAATTTGACCTTTTACTCATTCCATTTCATGGTTATTTTTGGTTGCCTTTTCACATTCTATTTCCTGATCCTTCTCATCATCGCCTATAAGGATACGCTCGAACGAAATGGATGGATTCTGCGCTTGGGGATTGGGTTTTTCTTTATAGGTATGCTGGCAGCACAGGCAGGCTGGATAGTCGCCGAAGTGGGTCGACAGCCGTGGGTGATTCAGAACTATTTGCCCACCTGGATCGGAACGACAAATATAGCCGCCGGCAATGTCCAGGCAACCTTTTTCATGTTCCTGGGTGTTTTCACCCTGCTTCTTCTGGCCGAGGTGAAGATTATGTTGAAACAGATAAAAATAGGACCGGAGGAGGTGTGAGATGATAGGCAATCTTGAATATTCCACATTGCAACAGATTTGGTGGATACTGGCATCGGTCGTTGGCTCGCTCTTTCTTTTCCTCAACTTTGTCCAGGGAGGGCAGACCCTGCTTTGGCAGGTTGCCAAGGATGATATAGAGAAATCACTGGTCATCAATTCTCTCGGGACCAAATGGGAGCTGACGTTTACGACACTGGTTCTTTTCGGTGGCGCTCTTTTTGCCGCATTTCCAAAATTCTATTCGACCAGCTTCGGCGGTGCTTACTGGGTCTGGATTTTGATCCTGTTCACATTCATAGTTCAGGCGGTAAGCTATGAATATCGAAAAAAACCCAATAACCTGCTGGGAGCCTCTGTATACGAAGCATTCTTGTTTATCAACGGTTCCGTAGGTATCCTGTTGATCGGGGCTGCGGTCGGCACCTTTTTCACTGGTTCCAACTTTACTCTCAATGACTACAACCAGGTAGCCTGGACACATCCTTTGATGGGCGTGGAGGCGGCCTTCTCGCTTTTTAATCTCTCTCTGGGGCTTTTTCTCGTCTTTAATGCCAGGGTGCTTGGAGCAATGTATCTAGTCAATAATATAGATTTTAGCGGGAAGGCCGGTTTTGAGACCAGGCTTCGCAAGGCCTGCCTGATGAACCTTATCTATGCCCTGCCGTTTTTACTCTATGTTCTTGTTAGCCTTTTGGTAATGGATGGATTCGGTTTTGACAAGAATGGAGTGGTCAGCATGGTTCCCCACAAATATCTGCAAAACCTTCTGGCCATGCCGCAGGTCCTGGGTCTGTTGCTGGTCGGTCTGGTTCTGGTGGTCTGGGGAGTTTTCATAACCGGTATCAAAAAGAGCGACAAAGGGATCTGGTTCGGCGGATTGGGTACTGTTCTGGTTGGGCTTGCTGTTTTCTTCACCGCCGGTTTCAATAATACCCCATTTTATCCTTCCAAGGTTGATCTGCAGTCGAGTCTAACTATTTACAATGCCTCTTCGACGCATTACACATTAACGGTTATGACCTATGTGGCTTTGGTTATTCCCCTTGTCCTGGCCTATATTGCCTGGGTGTGGAAACAGATGAATGCCAAAAAACTCACGGTGGACGATGTCACGGGGGATAAAGCCTATTGAGGAAGTTTGAAAGGCTGTACTATTGTTAAAAAAACAATACATTAACTAGATTTTATATACAGGAGGTCCCCATATGGAAGCAACGCTTATTATAGCCTGGGTGGCATTGATTATTGTTTCCTATAAATTGTCGATCGTCGTTCTCGATAAGGCCGGCAAGTTGTAAAGAGTGCGCATAAGGTGGCCCGTCGGACGCAAAAGTCGGAAGCGGTTCGGCGGGCACTGTCTGTCACCCCTCTTTTCTAATTTTCCACAGATACGAGTTCCTTGACCTCCTCCGATGAGGTGAGTGTGAGCGCCTTTGCTGCAAGTTCCATAGTCGATTTTGTGGAAAGCTTACGTATAGCGACTTTTTGGGCCGGAATCATCGGCGCATTCATGCTCAGCTCTTCGAGTCCGAGGCCTATCAGCAATCCTGCCGCTTCAGGCAGGCCTGCAAAAGCGCCGCACATACCGACGGGGATTCTCTTTTTTCGGGCGGCATCGACGGTTTGTTTGATCATCCTCAGGACTGCAGGATGAAAAGGATCGGGAAGTGCTGCAACCTTGGGGTTCCCCCGGTCGGCTGCCATCACGTACTGGGCAAGATCATTGGTGCCGATACTGAAAAAGTCAGCCATTGCTGCAAGCTGGTCAGCCATTACCACTGCTGAAGGAACCTCGATCATTACCCCTACCGGGAGATTCTCTTTGTATTCGATCCGCTTGTCCCTCAGTTGACCTTTTGCCTCATCCAGCGCACGAACAGCTTCCTTAAAATCCTGCGCCGAGCCGATCATCGGGAACATCACCTTGATTTCATACTCAATCCCGGTACGCAGGATAGCCCGTAATTGGCGTAAGAACATTTCCCGATTGGCCAGCGCGAACCGGACACCCCTCAATCCTAAAAAGGGGTTTGCTTCCATATCAGAAGACAGATACGCCACTGGTTTGTCGCCTCCTATATCCAAGGTGCGGATGATGACCTGTCTGCCCTTCATCTCACGGGCAACAGCCCTGTAAATCTCGTACTGTTCATCTTCACCAGGCTCGTCCGCGCGGTCTAAGAACAGAAATTCAGTGCGAAACAGGCCAACACCCTCAGCCCCGTTTTCCAGGGCCTGGGGCACGTCCATTGGGCCTGCGATGTTGGCGGCGATATGGATCCGCACGCCATCCGTCGTTAGGGCAGGTTCCCTGCTTAAACGCTTTTGCAGGTTTTGGGTCACCTGCCATTGGGCCTGTGCTGCCGTGAATTTTTCCACGGTAGAAGAGTCCGGGGCAGTGAAAATGCGGCCTCTTTCACCATCAAGGACAATAAGCTGTCCATTTTCTACGGAGGTTACTATTCCATTGATCCCAACCACGGCAGGGATTCCACGGGATGCAGCGATAATGGCCGCATGGGATGTCCCCCCCCCCGCGGCGAGACAAAGACCCAGAATTCGATCCAGGGGGAGGTTTGCAACCTCCGACGGCGACAAATCCTGGGCAACCAGAATGACCGGTTCGATGATTTCCAATGTGGGGGTTGCCCCCTCAAGAAGCTCACGCAAAACGGTTTGTTGAATGTCATACACGTCGGCAGCGCGAGCCCGCAGGTAGTCATCTGTAAGTGATTCATAGTGATTGGCAACGGCATCGGTCGCAGATTTCCAGGCAGAGGCAGCACAACGGTTCTCCTCGGTAATACTGGCGATTGCCGTATCTACGGTCTCTTGGTCCTCCAGCAGGAGTCTATGAAATTCAAAAATCTCAGCCTGCTGGTCGCCGACACTCGTTTTCACGTTGATTTGTAACGATTTGCAAGTTGTTACCGCTGTATTCAAGGCACTTCTCAGTTTGCTAATTTCCGCTTTGGTGTCGGAGATAGTTTTGTTCTCGACTTCGGGAATGGTTGGTTCGAACCGTAACACCGGGCCGATGGCATACCCTTTTGCAGCCGATATTCCGGTCAAAATTCCATCCTGTGTGGATTCCGGGGGAGGAGATGCTGTATCAGGCGGGGTGGAATCGGTTTCTTCCTCACCGAAATGATCAGCATGCAATGCCTCAACCGCCTTGAAAGCAGCATCGGCGTCTTCGCCTTCAAACCGGAGACTCATCCTGTCGCCTTTGCGGATGCCCAGGGTCATGACCTGATTGATGCTTTTTGCATCGACCCTCTTTCCGTCTTTTTCTATCGTAATCTTTGCTGAAAAAGACCCGGCGCAACGCACCAGGCGGGATGCGGGGCGAGCATGCAGCCCATTTGGGTTGTGGATGACCAGGGATAACTCCAGTCCGTCCCGGGTAAGTGGTTCAATTGTCGGTGGTTGTTTCTCCCCACCGCTCAGTTGGCCTGTTTTCATATTCAGGGAGTTTTCCGCCTCAGCGGCAACTGTTGGAAGATCAGAGCCCATAAAAGCCTGTATCGCTGCAGACATGGTACCCTCCACCAGAGGCGCCGAGCTGAGGCGCACACGCTCCCTCTGTTCCTGCTCCAGAAAGTCGAGGGCGGTTTCCGCGCTCAGCAATGCACTTCCCAGATCCATAAGCACCAGAACGCCGTCCTCGTCGTTAACCTCACCAATGGCTTCCAATATTCTCATCGGATCGGTACCTATGGGATTTTCCGGATCATTGGTGCCGCCTATATAGGCAATTTTAACCATCTCCGGCACCATTTGGTCGACAAGCTCTTTTATCCCGGATACCAGCGTGTTGCTGTGGGAAACGACGACAATTCCGACCATATTTCCTCTATTTTCCTCCTCGTATACACAATCATTTAGCTGGTGAGAACCTTATATAATCCTCTTCCGGGAATCGTTCGGTTACGACTTCAGCGTGTCCAAGAGAGCACTCAGGATCAGGCACGACGAGGTGGCACCAGGGTCCTGGTGTCCGATACTTCGCTCACCCAGGTAGCTTGCCCGCCCTTTTTTTGCCTGCATGCCAATGGTGGATACCTTGGCGGCTTCACCCGCTTTCACCGAGGCCTCGAGTGTCTCCATCAGATCGTTGCCGTTTTCCCGGGCGGTTTTTTCAAAGCACTCAACCACTGGTGCCCATACGTCATACATGGTTTTGTCGCCAAGATTTGGTTTGCCCCGCACAACGACCCCTTCCGCTCCGGATTTGAACAATGTCAGCAGGTCTTGGGTATCCAGTTCCTTTTTATCTGCCAGCGCCATCCCACAGCGCATGAAAAAAGTACCGTACAAAGGGCCGCTGGCTCCGCCGATACTTGACATCAGGGTCATGCCGACGGCCTTAAAAATAGCGCCTATGTCTTGCTGGGAAATGTTGGGAAGCTGCTCCTTGACCTTGTTGAAACCGCGGTTCATATTGATTCCGTGATCTGCGTCACCGATAGCAGAGTCAAGCTCGGTCAGATAGTCCTTATTGTCTTGCATGACGGAAGCAATCCGCTTCAGCCAGGCAATTACCTGTTTGTTGCTTATTACCATGGGTCTCTCCAAAACCGGTGGATGCTCATTTATATGTCTCTAAATACCCCAACGTAGCCCCGGAGTCTTTACCGGGGCATCCCAGAATTTCAGAATTTCTTTATTCACCTTCAATAAGGTAATGGAAAAGCCCTGCATCTCGAGCGAGGTGATGTATGGACCGATCAGGTTGCGGACGATCTTGATATTTTTTTTCGTGCACAGGGCATACAGTCTTCGATAGACGGCATACAACTCAGATAAAGGGGTTCCGCCCATGCTGTTGACGAACGCGATCACCTCATCACCGGATTTTAAATCGGCATCCACAAGTTGTTTATCAACCCACGTATTGGAATCTCGGTTCCACTCGCGCACGGTGCGGGTATATTCCTTGTCCTCGAGGATTTGAGTAACGAGGATATCAGTGATTTCGTCCACCGGTTTCATCGTGCTTCGCTGAATTCCCGGCTCACCATGAATGCCGATGCCGATTTCGATTTCATCTTCATCGAGGGCAAAGGTGGGTTTTCCTGCTGCCGGAACGGTACATGAGGTCAAGGCCATCCCCATAGACCGGCCGTTGAGATTGATCTTTCTGGCGAGGTCGGCACAGGCGTCAAGATCATAGCCCGCTTCAGCCGCGGCCCCGACGATCTTTTCCATCAAGACGGTCAGGCCCACACCCCGTCGCCCCGCAGTATACAGGCTGTCTTTTACGGCGACATCGTCGTCCACCAGGATGCTCTGGATAGGAATCCCTTCGGCCGCGGCGAGTTCTGCGGCCATTTCAAAGTTCATCACATCTCCGGTATAGTTTTTCACCAGAAAAAGAACTCCTTTGCCGTTGTTAACCGCCTTGGCGCACTCGTACATCTGGTCCGGGGTCGGCGATGTAAAAACTTCGCCGGGGCAGGCGCCGTCAAGCATTCCATACCCGACAAAGCCTCCATGCATCGGTTCATGACCGCTTCCTCCACCGGAAACGATTGCCACTTTATCTCCCTTTTCCGCTCTACAGATATAGTGTGGTGAAAAGTTTACACGCAGCTCGGGGTGAGCAACCGCCATTCCCTGAAGCTGTTCCACAACAACCTGGTCAACGGAATTGATCAACTTTTTCATCATAGATTCTCCTCTGTAGAAAAGGTTATAGGACTGTGTTGGCTTGCGCAACCCTCATCTGCTGAAGATTGCAATACCATTTAACACATGATATGACATGAGCCGGCAAGGGATCCGGGTGTTTTGCAGGAACCAGGCATCAAGGAAGACAAAAGATAAAGCCCCTTGCTCTTTTCAGTGCATCCTCAACAGTACCAGGATCCCCTGCAGGATAATAAAGCTATAAACACCAGCCATCACATCGTCCAGCATGATTCCAAGGCCCCCGTGGATATGCCGGTCAAACCAGGAGACCGGAAAGGGTTTCAAGATATCGAACACCCTGAAAAGGAGGAAGGCAAGAAGCCAGGCTGCGGGATGGTCCGGAACCAGGGTCAGAGCGATCAGCATGCCAAGGATCTCGTCGATAACGATACAGCCTGGATCAGATTGATCGAGGAGTTTTTCGGCCGATCCTGAGGCAAAAAATCCAACAACGAAGATAACCACCAGCCATCCGAAATAGACCGGTAAACTAAGCTTTCTTAAAAAGAACCAGGGAATAAAGGCAGCTGCGGAACCCCAGGTTCCTGGAGCCTTGGGAATCTTACCGATATAGCCGCCGGTGGCGATGGCCATGATCAGCCGGTTCATTGTGCCTCCTCTTCGGATCGGTACACCTCGAGGTAGACCTGATACAATGGAACCTGGTTTTGTGATGCTATTTGGCGGCAGGCCTCATATTCCGGGGTTATACGGATTCCGGATGGTGTTTGGGTTTTTTTTGCAGCCACTTTTCCCCAGCGAGTCTCAACGGATACTGCCTCCCTTTTGAGGGTAAGGCGTCGTTCTGTTCTGAACCTGAGACCGATGGCACTTGTCTCCGAGAGAATCGTTGTTTTAAGCTGCTGGGCATGGGCCTGGTCGGTGATTACCTGGAGCCTAAATCCCGGCCGGCCTTTTTTCATCAGCTGTGAGATTAAACTGACGTCGAGGGCACCCTGCGAGAAAAGGAGATCGCAAATATGCGAAAAACCCTCGGGATTCCAGTCATCAAGGTTGGTTTCGATGATTTCGACCTGCTGGGCTTCGTCCACTGATTGGGCATGGCCGATAATGAGGCGCAGGAGATCGGGCCTGTCATCTGGAAGTGTGAGGCTGCCGGCACCGTAACCGGTTTTTTCGATGCTCATCGGCTCCATGGGGCCGAAATGGTCGGCAAGGACTTTTACGAGGGCTGCGCCGGTCGGAGTGACTAGCTCCTGCTCAATATTTACACCATAAACGGGAGTGCCACGAAGCAGCTCACAGACCGCAGGGGCGGGCAGAGGAAGCAGGCCGTGGGCGCATCGGACATGGCCGCGGCCAAGCGGAATCGGAGAGGCGCAAAGCCTTCTGACTCCAAGGCGGTGCAGACCGAGGACACAGCCAATCACGTCGACAATGGTATCCACAGCACCGATTTCGTGAAAATGAACCTCTTCCAATGGAATCCCGTGGACCTTTGATTCGGCAAGAGCGATTTCTCTAAAGACGGCAGAAGATTTTTCAACCACATCCATGGGGAGTCCTGACCGGTCAAGAAGTGTCAAAATCGTTGGGAGGTGCCGGTATTCCGGTCGGGATTCACCCTTTACTGTAACGTAGATGCCTTTTATGGAACTGAGAGTTTTTTCTTCTATTGAGAGCGATATCGGTCCTATATCGAGCTGGTTGAGTGCGTCTTTTAAGACATTTTCCTCAAAACCCGCATGAAGAAGGGCTCCTAGGAACATATTCCCGCTCACCCCTGAGAAACAGTCGATGTAGGCGATGTAAGGCAGTGTTGTCATCTGGTCAGGGGATGAGAGTGATTTTCGGGCGGTCAATTTTTAGCATCGGGTATCGGTGAAACAGTCGCCCACAGAAAGCGGGTGACCGCAGATAAAGGCATTGACGCTCATGCGTTTTCCACCCTCTGGCTGGATTTCTCTTACCAAAAGGGCGTTTTCACCCGTAGCGATCAAAAGTCCGTCCTTATCAGCGCAAAGGAGGGTTCCGGGGGGCGATTGTGCCGCGGGTGAAACAACTTCCGGGGCAAAGAAGCGAAAACGTTTCTGCCCAAGAAAACTGTAGGCGGTTGGCCAGGGATCCAATCCTCGTATCCAGCAGTGGAGCTCTGTTGCCGGCCGCTTCCAGTCAATGAGTCCGTGCTCTTTGGTCAGCATCGGAGCAACGGATGCCTGGCTGTGATCCTGAGGGATTGAGTGCAATTTGTTCTCTCGAAGAAGATCGAGAGCCCGGAGAAGCGTCTCGGCGCCCAGGGCTGCAAGCTTTGTGAAAAGGCTTCCTGCCGTTTCGTTGATGGTGGCAGAGAGGCTGGCAGGTAGAAGGATGTCACCTGTATCCATCCCCTCGTTCATCTGCATAATAGTTACTCCAACCTCGGTTTCACCATTGATAACAGCCCATTGGATGGGGGCTGCCCCACGATATTGTGGCAACAGCGATCCATGGACGTTGATGCAGCCAAGGGGCGGCAAATGGAGGATCGAAGGAGGAAGGATCCGGCCGTAGGCGGCTACCACTATAATGTCCGGTCTGAATCCTTTCAGAGTTTCCCTAAACTCCCGAGTTTTGATCCTTGAGGGTTGAAGGATGGGAATGCCTGCGGCAAGGGCTTCGACCTTGACCGGTGGCGGTGCAAGTTTTTTTCCCCGGCCCTTTTCCCTGTCCGGTTGAGTCACGACTGCTATTACCCGGTCGGGACCTGCGAGTAGGGCTTTTAAAACGGGGACCGCAAAATCTGGCGTACCCATAAAAAGGATTCGATAGGTTTTTATCAATTGAGCCGTGCCTCATGAGAGAGCATCTTTTTGACCTTTTTTTTGTAGAGCTGTCGTTTCAGAGAACTGAGATGGTCGATGAAAAGGATACCGTGAAGATGATCGATCTCATGCTGGAGGACAACAGCAAACCGATCTTCAGCGCTTAGCTCCATGGGAGTACCGTCGAGGTCCTGATAGGCAATCAGCACTTTTTTGAAACGTTTGACCTTGGATGTTAGATCAGGTACGCTCAGGCATCCCTCTTCGTCTATCTGGAATCCTTCATGGCTGATGATTTTGGGATTGATAAGGGGCATGAAATCTTTCTCATCTTTGGACTTGGAGAGGTCGACAACAATAATCTGTTTGCTAACTCCTACCTGGGGGGCTGCAAGTCCGACTCCCGGCGCGTCGTACATTGTATCGGCCATATCGTCGGCGAGTTTTTTCAGGGCGCTGTCAAAGGATGAGACCGTTTCGGTTTCCCGGCGGAGAATGGGGTCTGGATATGTGAGAATGGCATGTATTGTCATGGGGAACTCTTTACAGAAAATAAAATTAATTTCATATGATTTTAATCTCTTGCAGTAATCATCCCTTTATCTTACCATACTGCAGTGGTTTGTGCCATCAACGAAAAGAGACACTATAAGAGGGAGATCCCGCAGATCTTTTTCTGAAACAATAATCGTCTTTTAGAAAAACTCAACCGAATCCGTACCCTGATCATGATGAGCATTTTTTTACTCGGGAGTTATCTTATCGGTGCTGTTCCGTTTGGACTTCTTATCGGCAAGGCCTTGGGGGTCGACGTCCGGAGAGAGGGGAGCCGCAATATCGGGGCCACCAATGTTGGCCGGGTTCTGGGCAAGAAATTCGGACTTATGACGCTCATTTGCGACGTTGCCAAAGGGTATCTTCCGGTGATGCTTGCCGGAAGATATCTCCCTGAATCCGAAGCCCGGACCCTCTATATTTCTTTATGCGGCATTCTGGCGGTTACCGGCCATATGTTCCCTCTTTATCTGAAATTTAGAGGGGGGAAGGGAGTCGCAACAGGCCTCGGAGTTTTTTTCTATTTTTCTCCTCCGGCCATTGGCATAAGCCTTGTAATCTTTCTTATTGCGGTGGCATGTACCGGGTTTGTTTCCGTGGGTTCTTTAGTTGCATCTGCACTGATCCCTTTCTGGATAGGGATTTTCGGAGGAGACAAGATAGTAGTTTCCGCATCAGCGACCATAGCCTGCCTGATCTGGATTAAACACAGGGAGAATATCAAAAGGCTTGTAAAAGGCGAAGAAAAGAGCTGGAAGAAGTCGAAGTGATGGAGATAGGGTTTCCCCTGGACGTATCAAAAAATCTCTGCTCCCGGCATTTCATTTTTTACTGACTTTTTCTCTTTGGGTATAGAGATCGCAAAATTCTCTAATCAACTGTCTTCTGTTTTTGGGTGGCAGCCTAAAATAAAAAGGGCTGAGCATAAGAATTCGAATGGCTTCACGTGGTGTCATTTTGCCCTCCATGGCAATTGAGCTTGTTTATATCCATTATAATTCTTATCGGCAAAAGAAGTAAGAACCATTATTAAAAAGTTATTAGTCCTAAAAATAATCAGGCTGGCCATGCTGGCTACGAGGCAGCTGCTGAGTATTGTAAGAATTCCCTGAGGGGTATTTTCAATAATCGCTCTGAATCGATTCTCGCTCTCGGAAAGTTCCAGCGTTCGTTCTTGAACTTTTTGTTCCAGGTTATCGACCAACTCTTTGATCCTGGAAGCCATGCTGTTGAAGGTAGATGCGAGCCGACCCAGTCCGTCCGGGCCTTCCCCTTCCACCTTGATGTTTACGTTCCCCTTCCAAAACTCTCGGCTGATCGGGTGAGGTTGATGATATTGCTGGTAATGCTGGTAAGTATGATCTTGGCCATTACCATTAAGAGACAGAGTCCCAAAACGGTAGATGTCGGATCAATGGCCTTGGTATGGAGAAGGAAATTATTAAATTTGCTTTTCAGTTCAACATCGAAAACGATAATTTTCAGAGCTGTTTCTTTCCATTTTGTTAAGAGGCTCAATATCCCTTTTTTCCAAGATTTTTATAAGTTGGCTAGCACCCTCAGCCTTTTTGTACAAGTCAGCTGTATACCGGGTCAGATGGATCTCAAGACCATCTTTCGGGTTTGCAAGGGTATGTATCAGTTCAATTGATTTCGCCGAGGTTTCGGAAAATCATAGAGAAAACCAAAGGGAAGGATCATTCTCAAAAAAAAAATTGTTTTTGGGGCGTGAGCTTGCGCCCTTCCCAAGAATCTTTGATGGAATACTGCCATGATTCATACATGTTCCACCAAGATGAGCCTTTTTTATCAACGTCATGTCCGCTTCTTTGCAAGCCGCCTTGACGGCGGCAACGTATCTGCTGAGGCCAGCGCTGTTAATTGCAATTTTACAGGACATGGTGAGTAATCTCCTTGAAATGCCGGCGAGCATTTGAAAAGATAAATAGAACAAAGTGGCGTCGGTTAGCTGTTTGGGGCGGCATCATCTGGTTTGATCGGATTGTCGTGATGGCGCACAGAAAAAAATGCTTAAACATGAAAAAAATTGCTAAAAAATTCTTGAAAATGTAAATTTAAATGTAGTATTTTTCCATTATCATCAATTTTGAAAAAATAGGAAGTAAGGTCGGTAAAAGGAAACGGTGGTATGAAAATCGATGAATTGAATATTTCTATCATAACCCGCCTGAAGGATGGACGAGTACCGTTTAAAAAAATTGCCGAAGAGCTCTCGGTTTCAGAAGCGACGGTAAGATCGCGTGTTCGGAAGATGGAGAAGGAAGGGGTTGTTGAGATTACCGGTCTGGTCGACCCAGCGGCGATACCGGATCAGTACGTGGTCTTCATCGGAGTCAAATTAAATGATATGGATCTTGTAAAAAAAGGAAAAGAATTTAGTTTGTTACGTGGTGTCGTCTCGGTTTCGGTGGTGACAGGTCGTTTTGATTTGATCGTTTTGGCCTTGTTGCGGAAAAGTTTTGGGATTTTGGAATTTTATACCGAAGAGGTTTCCAAAATCAACGACGTGGGGTCTGTGGAAACTTTTGTGGTGTACAAGAGCTTCGACTTGAAGGTACCTCTGGTTAACTGATCGGCACGGTTAAGCCCGTTCATTAAAAAATGTGATTTCCCCTGAAACTCAGCTCACTCCCTGGAGCAGTAGCTGAACTGTAGTGGTAATCAGATTAAAACAAGGTGCAAGAGGATGACGGAAGAGAATAAAAAGACGATGTTGCATGGTTGGCACACTCAACGTGGAGCAAACATGGCCCCTTTTGCTTCATACGAGATGCCGCTCTGGTATCCAACCGGTGCTAAGACAGAGCATATGGCTGTTCTAACCGGCGCCGGTCTCTTTGATACCAGCCACATGGCTGTTGTTATTGTGAGCGGAAATCCAGCCCGGGATCTGCTGCAGGATTGCTTTTCCCGGGATCTTGATGCCTGTCTCGGCCTTAAAAAGACACCGCTTATTGACGGCCGGTGTGTTTACGGTGTTTTTCTCAATCAAGTCGGCCATGTTATTGACGACGCCATCGTATGTCAGGCAGCCCAGGATGTCTTCATGGTGGTGGTCAACGCTGGAATGGGAGGAGTTGTTGCTGCGCACCTGAAAGACTGTGAAAAAGTACAGGGGCTTGTGATATCCGATATGACCGACAGGGTAGGGAAGAT
>Ga0307440_1000890_pt1 | contig 14749 bp, 12 predicted proteins | sample SalMarWE160410MG_FD_202150 | JGI IMG/M metagenome (GOLD analysis project Ga0307440, IMG submission 202150) | Salt marsh sediment microbial communities from the Plum Island Ecosystem LTER, Massachusetts, United States - WE1604-10 | ecosystem: Environmental > Aquatic > Marine > Intertidal zone >... | reverse complement strand
ATACAGGAAACATCGAAATCCCGCGCGGCTTCCATCTCGTGCGCGGAGCGCAACTGCCCTTCCAGCGTGTAGGTCCAGCCGTGGTACTTGCAGCGCAACTGGCGGGCATTGCCGTTTTCCAGCGCCAGCGGCCCAGCGCGGTGGCGGCAGACGTTGAAAAAACCGCGCAGTACGCCATCATTGCCGCGCACCGCGATGACCGGCTTGCCCGCCACCTCGGCGACGACGTGATCGCCCGCTTCGCGCAATTGGCCCGCGCGGCCGACGAGCTGCCACGTGCGCGCGAAAATGCAATCCAGCTCGAAAGCATGGAATGCGGGATCAGCATACGCATGCCCCGGCAACGTGACCGCATCTTCCAGCGCCCGTGCCGCCATATCCTCGCGGGACAATACCTTGGGCATATGAGTCACGCCGTTCACGCCGTCACTTACTTGGGAACCGTGTCTGCACGACGGTTACTTTCAGACCTGCCAGAGAGCCATGAAGTCGGTGACGGAAGTTTTTTCCAGCGTCTTCTGGTCCGCGCACAGGACCTTGAGGGTTTCGCACTGCTCGGCGGAGAGGTGATCGGCGATGGCATGCTCGAATTTCTTCACCAGGACCGGGATGCCCTCGGCACGACGCTTGCGGTGGCCGATCGGATATTCCACCTCCACCCGCTCGGTGCTGGTGCCGTCCTTGAAGAATACCTGGATGGCGTTGCCGATGTAGCGCTTGGCCGGATCGTAGTAGTCTTTCGTGAACTGCTCGTTCTCGCGCACTTGCATCTTCGCGCGCAGTTCATCGACACGCGGGTCTGCCGCGACCTCGTCCTCGTAATCCGACGCCGTCAACCGGCCGAATATCAGCGGGATCGCGGACATGTACTGGATGCAGTGATCACGGTCGGCCGGGTTGTTGAGCTCGCCGGTCTTGTCGATGATGCGCACGCCCGGCTCCTGGGTCTCGATCACGATCTTCTCGATCTCATCGAGCCGGTCCTTGACCTCCGGATGCAGCGTCATCGCGCATTCCACCGCCGTCTGGGCATGGAACTCGGCCGGGAAGGAAATCTTGAGGAGCACGTTCTCCATCACGTAGCTGCCGTACTCGCGCTGGAACAGGAACGGCTCGCCCTTGAACAGCACGTCGTAGAAGCCCCAGGTCTTCGCCGACAGCGCCGTCGGGTAGCCCATCTCGCCGGTCAGAGCAATAAGGGCGAGGCGCACGCCGCGCGAGGTGGCATCGCCCGCCGCCCAGCTCTTGCGTGATCCGGCGTTGGGCGCATGACGATAGGTGCGCAGTGCACCGCCGTCGATGAACGAATGCGAAACGGCATTGATGATCTGCTCACGCGTGCCGCCGAGCATCTCGGTCACCACGGCTGTGGTCGCCAGGCGAACCAGCAACACGTGGTCCAGTCCGACCCGGTTGAAGGAATTCTCCAGCGCGATCACACCCTGGATCTCGTGGGCCTTGATCATCGCCGTCAGCACGTCCTTCATGGCGAGTGGCGCCTTGCCCGTGGCCTCGTTACGGCGCGAGACATAGTCGGCCACGGCGAGGATGCCGCCGAGGTTGTCGGAGGGGTGGCCCCACTCCGCAGCAAGCCAGGTATCGTTGAAATCCAGCCAGCGGATCATCGCGCCGATGTTGAACGCCGCCTGCACCGGATCAAGCTCGTAACTGGTACCCGGGACACGCGCGCCGCCCTCGAGCGTCGCGCCCGGCACCACCGGTCCCATCAGTTTGGTGCAGGCCCGGTAGTTAAGTGCCAACATGCCGCAGGCGAGCGTGTCCATGAGATCGTAGCGCGCGGTTTCATACGCTTCGTTGCTGTCGATCTTGTAGTTGATGACGTAATCGGCGATGTCGGTCAGCACCTGCTCGGGAGCGGGGCGCTTGGCGGATTTGATGTCGTGACTGGACAATGCTTTATCTCCATGCTTGCGTGGGAGCGGCCGTCCCGGCCGCGATCGCGACGGGGACCGTCGCTCCCACAGGTGGCTACGATTTACGAACGTTTGTCGATGGGGACGAATTTCTGGTCTTCCGGCCCCGTGTAGTTCGCGCTCGGGCGAATGATCTTGCCATCGGCTCGCTGCTCCATGACATGCGCGCTCCAGCCGGTGGTACGCGCGATGACGAACAGCGGCGTGAACATCGCCGTGGGGACGCCCAGCATGTGATACGACACCGCCGAGAACCAGTCGAGGTTCGGGAACATTTTCTTCGCGTCCCACATGACCGATTCGATCCGCTCGGCAATATCGAAGAGCTTCATGTCGCCGGCTTCCTCGGACAGTTCCTTCGCGACCTTCTTGATAACCTTGTTGCGCGGATCGCTGACCGTGTAGACCGGATGACCGAAACCAATCACGATTTCCTTGGCTTCAACGCGCTTGCGAATATCGGCCTCGGCCTCGTCGGGATCGTTATAGCGGCTCTGGATGTCGAACGCGACTTCATTGGCGCCGCCATGCTTGGGTCCGCGTAGCGCGCCGATCGCGCCGGTGATAGCCGAATACATATCGGCGCCGGTGCCCGCGATCACACGCGAGGTGAAAGTCGAGGCATTGAATTCATGCTCGGCATAGAGGATCAGCGAGGTATGCATGGCGCGCACCTGCATGGCGGTGGGTTCCTTGCCGTGCAGGAGATGCAGGAAGTGGCCGCCGATGGAATCGTCATCGGTCTCGACGTCGATCATGCGCCCGTTGTGGCTCCAGTGATACCAGTAGCAGAGCATGGAGCCGAGCGAGGCGATCAGCCGGTCGGCGATGTCGCGCGCCCCGGCGGGGTTGTGATCGTCCTTCTCCGGCAGTGTGCAACCCAGGGCCGACACGCCCGTGCGCATCACATCCATCGGATGCGAGGCGGCCGGCAACTGCTCGAGCGCCGTGCGCACCACGTCGGGCAGGCCACGCAGGCGCGCCAGCTTGGCCTTGTAGGCAACGAGTTCCGCACGGTTCGGCAGCTTTCCATGGACCAGCAGGTAGGCCACTTCCTCGAACTCGCACTTCTCGGCGATGTCTAGAATGTCGTAGCCGCGGTAATGCAGGTCGTTGCCGCTGCGGCCGACCGTGCACAACGCCGTGTTGCCGGCGGCGATGCCGGACAGCGCGACGGATTTCTTCGGCTTCGGCATAGTCTGCCTGGCGTCCTCGCTCATTGTTCATACCTCTCTGTAAAAATGAATTGTCAGCCTTCGAACTGCTCGTCCTTGGGCACTCCGGAACAGGAACTCACCGGCTGCCCCTGCGGCTGCAGATTGCGGAAATCCAGCGTGCTCGTCCAGCAATCACCGAGAGTGGAGCAGTAACAGGTTCGGATGGTCACGTCCTTGACGAATTTCGACTTGAAGCGCAACCATGCCTTCTGCCCGAATATCACAAGAAAATTCAGGGTATTGCCCGGCGACAAGACCGTATGGTTAAACGAGGACACTTCAAGCTTCGGAGTGGAGTGATATCCGAGTGCCTTGAAGACATGATCCCAGCCCGGCTGGGGCTTGCCATCCACGAGCACCTCGACACTGCGCACGATCGCCGGTCCGACGCCCTTGTTCAGAGCTTCCAGGGCACCGCCATGACTCGCGACGGGAACGCCACCATTGATGATTTGGCTCGGCAGATAATCGGATTCCCCCAATTGCAGATACGGCCAGACCTGCGCGCGCGTCTGCTGGCGCACGTTCCAGGCGGTATAGCCGGAGATAAAGATTGCCAGCAGGCCAATCAACGCAGCAACGACGGCCGCGATGGCGTCCCAGTTGTAGTTGTAATTGTCATTGTTCATAGGACTTCAACCTTCCTCGCCGCCGAACAGCGCATCGAGCTTCTGCTCGTAACGGTGGTAATCGAGATGCTCGTACAGCTCCTCGCGCGTCTGCATCTTTTCGATCAGGTTCTTCTGTGTGCCCTCGCGGCGCACGGTCTCGTAAAACTCCAGCGCGGCCTTGTTCATCATCCGGTAGGCCCCGCAGCACAGGAGCTGAATGTCGACGCCGACTCCGGCCAATTCCTCACGGGTCAGCAGCGGCGTCTTGCCGAATTCGGTGATGTTGGCAAGTATCGGCACCTTCACTGCTTCCTTGAATTGCCGGTACTCGTCGAGACTGCGCACCGCTTCCGGGAAAATCATATCGGCGCCCGCCTCAACACAAGCCAGCGCTCGCTCGATGCCGGCGTCCATGCCCTCACTGGCGATGGCGTCGGTACGGGCCATGATCACGAACTGCTCATCGGTGCGCGCGTCTACGGCGGCCTTGATCCGGTCGACCATCTCTTCCTTCGAGACGATCTCCTTGTTCGGCCGGTGGCCGCAGCGCTTGGCCGCCACCTGATCCTCGATGTGCAGGCCGGCGGCGCCAAACTTGATGAACGAGCGCACCGTGCGGGCGATGTTGAAGGCGCCGCCCCAGCCGGTGTCGGCGTCCACGAGCAACGGCAGGTCGCAAGTGTCAGTGATGCGGCGGATGTCGGTGAGCACATCATCCATCGTGGAGATGCCGAGATCGGGCATGCCGAGCGAGTTGGCGGCCACGCCTCCCCCTGATAGATACAGCGCCTTATGGCCGGCGTCTTTAGCCAGGCGCGCGGTGTAAGCGGTGATGGCACCCACCACCTGCAAAGGACGTTCTGCTTCTACGGTGGCCCGAAAACGGGCTCCGGCGGATTGTTGGGACATGGTCTGGGGTCCGTTTCGCTTTCGTTTTCCGGTCTATTTTACCCGCTTACTGCGGCCTGTTCGGGACGAACAGGGCCCCTGCGGCTATCACACCTCACTCCGGCACCGCATCGAAGGGCAAGGCCATGCAGCCGAGATGCCGGCCTCTTGGCACAGGCCCGGGCTCAATGATATTTACCACAGAGCGCACAGCGTTCGAAGAGAGAGCTTGGATCAGATTGAATGCTCGTGCTTTCTCTATGTTTCTCTGAGCACTCTGCGGTTGCCTTTCTTCGTTATCGCGGCTTGAGCCGCTCCTGCTAATCCGTGTCCGCGCCTCGGGGCCGGGTGCTTCCCACAGCGAAGAGTTCTTCCTGGGTCGCGAAATCCGCGGCGTCGACAAAGCCGGACAACCCTACTCCGACCAAGCGATAAAGTTGCTCCGGCGGGAGGTCGACCCGTTCACGCAGCGCGCAGGCGATGTCGGCCAGTTCCTGCTCGGAGGACGGCCACATCGGCGGCGTATAGCTACGCGTGAGGATGCGGAAGTCGGCCGTCTTGAGCTTGAGCACCACGGTGCGCGCCACCCGCCCCTCTTCGCGTTGTGCAGCCGCCCAGGTCTTTTCCGCCAGCCTGCGAATATGGGGCTCGAGCCGGTCCAGGCGCAGATCCTGCGCGAACGTATCCTCGGCCGACACCTGCAACGTGGGCCGATCGGTCTCGACGGGGTTGTCGTCTATGCCGCGCGCCAGATCGTACAAGCGCAGTCCCCAGCGCCCGAAACGGTCCTCGAGGAATGCCTGCGACAGCGTACGCAATTGCCCGACCGTGGCGACATCGAGCTCGGCCAGCCTCTGCCGCATGACCTTGCCCACACCCGGCAACTTGCCCACCGGCAGCGGCGTCAGGAACGCCTCAATGCGCGCCGGCCTGAGCACGAACAACCCATCGGGCTTGCGCCAGTCGGAAGCGATCTTGGCCAGGTATTTGTTGGGCGCCACCCCGGCCGAGGCCGTCAGGCCGGTTTCGCGACGGATGGCCTTGCGGATGGCCTGGGCGATCGCCGTCGCCGATGCCAGGCGGATTTTCGGCCGGGTGACATCCAGATAGGCCTCGTCGAGCGACAGCGGCTCGATCAGGTCCGTGTAGCGGGCAAAGATATCCCGCACCTGGCGGGACACGCCCTTGTAGCGGGGGAAATCCGGCGGCACGAATACCGCCTTCGGGCACAGCCGCTCGGCCCGTACGGCGGGCATTGCCGAATGCACGCCGAAGCGCCTTGCTTCGTAGCTCGCTGCACACACCACCGACCGAGCCCCGCGCCAAGCCACCACTACTGGCCGCCCGCGCAACTCGGGCGTGTCGCGTTGCTCAACCGACGCGTAGAACGCGTCCATGTCGACGTGGATGATTTTGCGCGATGGGGGGAACACGGCTCTCGAAGTTGCCCTGGACCGGCTTCCGACCAGCTTACCGCGTGACCGGCAGCCGCCCAATGGGTGTCCACCTTAAAGGCATACTAGACAGGTCGTTGCGCAACAATCAGCCATGAATTCCATAAACACCCGCAGCAGCACCCAAGACCCACCTCCGTCCCAGGACATGTCTCCGCGCCTGCTGTTCCAGCTGTTGGTGCTGCTCACCTTCGCAGCGGGTTTCGTCGATACGGCGGGTTTTCTCCTGCTCTTCGAACTGTTCACCGCCCACATTACCGGCAACACGGTGATCGTCGCGGCCGACATCGTGCACCGCGGCGGCGACGGCGCCATGGCGGCGCTGCTGATGATGCCGATCTTCATCGGCACGGTTGTGGCCTGCACCCTGTTCATGGATTCCGCCCGCGGGCGCTGGAAACGACACACCCTGTCATTGATGATCGTGGCGGAAACGGTGATGCTGGGCATATTCTGCGCCGCCGCGCTGCTGCTCGATCCCTCGCGCACATCACCCGACGCGCTGCCGGTCATCGTGGTCGGCGGCATCGGCGTTGTCGCGATGGGCATCCAGAACACGATCGCGGGTGAGTTGCCGAAACCTTCAACGGTGATGACCGGCAACCTGACCAACCTGATCATCGACGGCGTACGCTGGATCCGTGCCCTTCTGACCGCAGACCGCCCCCTGCGTGCGAAAACGCAGGCCCGGCTCGTACTACTGTGGCCCACCTTCCTGGCATTCTCGCTGGGCGCCGTCTTTGCCGCGCTCGGAGTCGTGACGCTCGGCTACTGGAGCCTGTTGATCCCCGTCCCATTCTCCGCAGCGGCAGCCATATTGTCGTTTCGCGGACGCAGTAGGTCAGAAGCGGAAGAAGCTGCGCGCCCCTGGGGATAACGCCACGGGGATTTTCAGTAACGGACGCGGTTATCAGCGAAGGCGGCTTGCAGGCGTTCCCAGGCCGCGGCCCCGAGGTGGCGTTCCACCAGGCACAGGTAAGCGGCCGCGAACTCCGGACCATGGGCGGCGACCAGACCGTGGCGCCTGAGGCTCGCCGGATGCGCGATCTCGTGCAGCAACACAGGCAGTGAGCGGGACCAACGGGGGAAAGAAAAGAGCACGCTGTGGCGGCGCTGATCGTAGGCACTGTAGGCATGGCGCGTGCCGCGGCCATCCTTGATCCGCACGGCTCCCAACATTCCGAATGTATCGGTGAACCATGACTCGGCGATGACCCCTGCCACGAAACGCTCGACGGCGGCGAAATCCAGGCGGGGCGTGCTGTCCGAGTAAACATCGAAAGCTTCGCGTTCCGCCCGGTAAACCCGGGCGCGCTGGCTGTCGCGAGGCCTCTCGGGTCGCGGCTTGCGAGGCCACGAGAATGGGGTCAATAGACCTCCAGGAACATGCGCGGACCTGGGCGCACGTGGCGGTGAAATTCCTCTGTGGTGTACTCCAGAGGATGCTTGCCTTCGGGCGGCTTGCGCAAGCTGATGTAATCGTCAAAGCCGGCCTGCAGTAGCTCGCGGTAAATCGACCATTCCATATCCTTGATGCCGCACACGTAGATCAACGTGTTGGGCTGAGCTAGGGTCTCGCGCAACGCCTCGTTTTCGCCGATCTCGTGGTGCACGTAGCGCTTGAAGCCATTTTCCCGCCGTGCCTCCCGGGACACCACGGGGCGGTACCTGAAACCGGGCATCTCGTGCTCGGCCTGGGTGAACAGGTCCTGGTACATGTAATCCGTGCGATAGGGCACACCGACCAACAAGTGGACTTGCACATTGATATTGGCTTGCAGCAAATCCATCGTCATGGCTCGGAATGGCGCCAGGCCGGTGCCCGTTGCGAAAAATACATAGTTGAATTTTTCCGGCTCGGTCGGCAACAGGAAACGCTTGCCGGCCGGGCCGGTCATCGCCACTTCATCGCCCGGCTGCAGATCGCACAGGTAATTCGAACATACGCCGAGATAAAGTTTATGGGTTTCGGGTTGCTCCTCGACCACGCGCTTCACCAGCGTGGACACCAGGCGGCCCTTGCCATCTTCTCCCATCGAGGGCGAGCTCACCGAGTAGAGACGGAGCTTATGCGGCTTGCCCTTGGCATCCACGCCCGCAGGGATGACGCCGAAACTCTGCCCCGCGCGCATCTGCCCCTCCAACTGCGTACCGCCTATGTCGAAGGTAACGTGGCGGACGAAATTGGGACTGGACTCGGCGGTCACGATCCGCGACTCGACCAGCGGCACCTGAACCGGCTCCTTGGCACGGCACAGATTGATGGCGACTTCAGGCATAACCGGGTTAATTGCGCTCGACTCGTCCAATGCTTCGCTCTCCTGACGCTGATCCGCGGCTGCCCGACCGCAAACCGGGTCCTCGCCGCCTTCTTTCGGGGTTGGAAAATGGCGTAACTTTATCATGCGTATCGGTCACGCCGGTGCCGCCACCACTCACAGACCAGGGCTCTCAGGCGTGTAGTGCCTCTACAAAAACCTGACGTGCAGCATGATCGAAAAGTACACAGCGCACGCGGGCCAAGCCGGGCTGTTGCGGTGCAAACTCGCGAATGGCGGACAGGCTGACCCGGGCAGCCTCGGCCATGGGATAACCGAACACGCCGGTCGAGATCGCCGGAAAGGCAACGCCACGCATCCCGTGTTCACCCGCGAGCCGCAACGCATTGCGGTAGCAGGCAGCAAGCAGCTCTGCCGCGGGCTCGTCCTGTCCATAGACCGGCCCCAGGCAATGGATGATCCACCGATTCGGCAAATCGTGGCCGCCGGTAAGTACCGCTTCACCGGGCTTGATCGGCGCCAGCGGCCGGCATTCCTCGGCCAGTCCCGGGCCGGCAGCACGGTGAATCGCCCCGGCCACTCCGCCGCCCGGCATCAGCCGTGCATTGGCGGCATTGACGATGGCATCCATATCGGGCTGCTTCGTGATGTCTCCCTGCACTACTTCCAGCACCAACTCTCCGATCCGGGCCGTGTCTTCAGTCATGCCGAAATCCTCCAGTCAGCTACAGACAGCATAGTCGAACCGTCTGCTACCCTGCCCCATTAGCGGAGGAATTCAGCAATGAGCTCACCAGTGCAGGCACGCGACGAGACCGCCGTCGGCGAAGTCCTGATGAAACTGGCACGTGGTTTTGTCGCCAACGACGTACAAGGGCTGGACGCCCTCTACGCCGAGGACGCCGACTGGACAAATGCTTTCGAAACCAGCCTCCACGGACGCGACGCGATCATCCGGTATCTGGAAAAACTGTTTGCCGATTCACGCTTTGAAGCCGGTCACATGGTAGGTAAGCCACAGGCTTCGATCCGCTTCGTAGGGGACGGTACGATTGCTATCGTCAAGACTTACGTCGAACGCGAAGATCAGCAGACCATAGCCGGCGGCGAACTACCGGTACGACGCAACCACTCGTTGAAGGTCCTGGAGAAACGAGATGGGTGCTGGCAGATCCTGTCCGAGATCTATATGGATGCGCGCGATGAACAAACCTTGGTCGACTGACCATTTCCCCAGGCAGACTCAAGAACCGGCTACTACGCAATCACGGCCCTTGCGCTTGGCAGTGTAAAGGGCTTCGTCCGCCGCCTTGATCAACTCCTGGAGATTGCGCAGCCGGCCATCGCTGGTGGCCATGCCAATACTGACGGTGACCGAAAACTCCCGTTGCCCGCCGCGAAACGGATGACTCTTAACGGCCTGACGCATACGCTCCGCCACTTCACCTGCCTGCTCTGGATCGGTCTCCGGCAGGCATACTATGAATTCCTCGCCTCCATACCGGCCCATGAGATCGGGTTCGCGCAGAGTTTGACAGCAGGTCTGGCTGATTGCCCGCAACACTTCATCACCGATCGTGTGCCCGCACGTATCATTAATGCGCTTGAAGTGATCGATGTCCAGCATCAACACGGACAGGGGATGCCCATAACGCACGCAGCGACTGAACTCGACTTCCGCATATTCCGTAAATGCACGCCGTGTGTATACACCAGTCAAACTATCGGTCGTCGCCATATCCTCTAGTTGGTGGATCAGGTGCGCCTTCTCGAACATCACTCCAAGCTGATTGCAAAGAATGGAAGCAGTAGCGCACTCGGCAGAATCGAATGCCCGCTTCTGGCGCCCGATGATAAGAACATGCATGAGTCCATTAGCCATCAGCAAGGGCAACGCAAGATAGTGACAACGGCGTACCCCGATGCGTCTCTCAAGCGAACCCAACTCTGTTGCCGTCAGGACACAGGGAGTTCGACGCTGTCGCAAACGCCCCAGGCAACTGGCGTGCTCCAATGGCCACAGCGCCACCCGTTCTCTCTCGCCTTGTCCCAGGCCGCTATCTGCTACCAAACGCAAACCACTGGCTTCATCGACGAAGAACACGGCCCGTTCGTGGACCAGCAAAGCCGGAAGACGTTCCAGGAAAACACGCGATATATCGGATTCGCCCTGCAGGGGGGATACGGCTTCAATGAGGGCCTGCTGCGCTTCCGCCATGGCACGGCGCCGCTGCTCATAGGCCAAGTCACGTTTCTGACGAATGCGCCGGGCAAAAAGATAAAGCACAGTAATAGCGGCCGATACGGCAGCGAATACGTACAGCAGATAGGCCCACCAGGTCTCCCACGGCGGCGGCAGTATGGAAATACCGAACCGCGCCTCTTGCTGACTCCATACGCCATCGCCACCCGCCCCAATAACACGCAACGTGTAATGCCCGGGATCCAGATTGGTGTAAGTAATCGTATGCCCTTCGTGCAATTGATGCCATTTGTGGTCAAAACCATCAAGGCGGTATTTGAAACGGTTGCGGTCCGGCAATGCAAAATCCAGAACCGCGACCCGGACACTGAAGCTGTCACGGTCATAAGGCACGCTAATAGAATGCAATGTTCCCTTGGGGGTATTCAAGGGCACGCTATCGCCCATCACGCGCAGCCCGGTAATCACGACCGGTGCCGAAGGCGACATCGCCCCGAGGGCATTCAGGTGGATTACGGCCAAACCGTTGATGCTGCCGAAATAGAGCGTGTCATTACTTCCAGCGTAAGCAGCGCCCTCGTTGAACTCCTCGTTGTACAATCCGTTTTCAACGTCATAATTGCGCACAGTGTGCTTGCTGGGATCAATACGGGCCAGCCCGCGGCTGGTTCCGACCCAGATATCGCCTCTGGGGCCCGGCAACACGCTGTAGATCATGGCGCTGGTCAGGCCGTTCGCTTCCGTGTAGCGGCGAAGTGTCCCCACATTAGGCACGAAATGCGCCAGGCCGGTCGTGGTTCCTACCCAAAGACTCCCGTCCGCCGCCATCCGGCAGTCCAGAATATCGCTGGACGCCAATACATCGAGATGGCCGTTTTCGTCGAGCGGCTTGCTGAAACTCCCGTGTTCGGGATCGAAAGAAAGCAGCCCTCGAGTCGTACCGATCCAGAGGGAATTGTCTCCTGCCTGGCATAGCGCCCACACGCCCGGCGATCGCAGGCTGCCCGGATAGCGCTTATCCGGTGAATAACGGTACAAAACCTTGCCGCTATGCGGATTCAGCTGTACCAGTCCGTTGTTGGTGCCAATCCACAGGCGATTCCGGCTATCCTCGAAAATCATATTGACGCTGGCGCCCAGCCAGTCCGTACGTGAACGTTCCCCCAGAGAGTAATAGCGAAAGCCGTGGCTGGCCGGCAGATACCGATACACGCCATGCCCCGTCCCCATCCACAGACGCTGCTGATGGTCGGCATAAAGCACTTTCACTGACGGGATCTCGCCATTGAAAACAGGCGCCGATGGCAATTTGATTTGCTTGAAGTGCGTACGCGTCGAATCAATCTGCGTCAGGCCGCCATCACTGGCCACCCAAAGTTCATGCTCGGGACTCTCGTAAACGGCCCAGACGAAGTTGTTTGCCAGGCTTTGCGGGTTGCCGGGTTCGTGCCGGAAACGCCCAAAAGCCCGGCTGCGGGGGTTGTAGTAATTGATGCCGGCGCCATCCGTTCCCACCCATACCAGGCCACTGCTGTCGCGCATGATGTTGAACAAGTAATTGCTGGAGAGACTGGCCGGATCCGTCAAGCTGTGGCGGAATGTCCTGAAGCCGCGCTTGTAACCGTCGAAACGACTCAATCCGCCACCGTATGTCGCCACCCAAATACGCCCGGTGCCATCCTCCACGATCCCGCTGACCCAGCTGGTCGGCAGACTGCTCCGGTCGCCGCGATGATGTGAAAAGAACCGGACCTTGCCGTCCACATCACCCAATACCGCAAGGCCGGTGCGAGTGCCTACCCAGAGGCGGTTATCCGTGCTCTCATAGATTGCTTCGGTCCTGGAGTGCGTCAATGCCGCATAGGCTTGGGAGTCTTCAGGGACGTGGTAACGCCGCAACTGATCCACCCGCGGCGCATAGTAGAACAATCCGTTGACCGTACCCACCCAGATGCGGCCGTTCCGGTCCTGAAACAAGGCCGTGACTTTCTGGAGGGCTTTGTCTTTTCCCGGCAAATGGTAATGACGAAATCGTGCATGCGATTGCAGACGGTCGAGACCGGCAGCCGTTCCCACCCAAAGGCGATCCGAGCGGTCGACCAACACAGTCTCGACGCTGTTGCTGGACAAGCTGGTGGCAACGTTAGTGTGGTGACGGTAATGCGTAAAACTGTGTTGCCCCGGAAGCAACCGATCCAGGCCGTTCGTACTGCCTATCCAGAGCGTGTCGTTTGCGGAAAAGGCAAGGCTGCTGACCGTCCCGCCGGAAAGCGAATGCGGATCGGTCGGGTTATGGCGAAAAGCCACATATCCGTATCCATCATAGCGTTGCAATCCCGCTTCGGTCGCAAACCACATATACCCGACGGGCCCCTGAGCGATAGCCGTAACAGTGCTCTGCGCCAAGCCATTGCTGACGCCGATATGCTGAAACACAGGCACAACGTCCGGCGTTGGCACCGGTGGGTTCGCCATTACCGTCAGCGAAGGCGCCACAACGATCACCGCTGCAGCAAACACCGCATTAGCCCAATGCCAAAGCCTGTATTGTTCTTTTCGCCCCGGGCTCCCCACTCTCATCCTCGTCTCCGGGCATTCCCGGCAGTATGGCGTAAATGCTTCAGACTTGCCAGTTGGCATTGCCCGGCCCGCACACCGCTCATTCTCGCCGCAATGCGATACAGGGCTCAGTTGAAGGTCGCGGTAAACCCGATGAAAAAGGTGCGTGAGTCGGCATGGTCGAAATAGGCCGTGTAAATGGCACCGGAGGGCTCGATCACACTCAGGCGCGTGTTGGTACCGGCAGAAACGTAATCGAAACCGCCGAACACGCCCAGCCCCCAATCATGTCCGATCCACCATTCCTTACCCATGCGTACCTGTGCCGCGAAACCATTATCGGAATTGATATCCGTGTTGTTGTAATGCAACGTAATCTGCCCCGAACCAACCGTAGCTCCCAAGAAGAGATTGTTATCGAAGTACCAGGTCAAGCCCGCACCCACCATTGATGAGGCGAAATGATAGTCGGTACCCGAATGCAGCGTATTCCCATTGAGCGTCGTAGAGGGCTTATTGACGGTAGCTTCACCGTTGAGATCAAGCGATAAAACGAGATTGCGAGTCACCACATAGCCAAAACGAAAGTCGACATTCGCTCCACCGCTACTGACGTGCATATTGTCGTGCGGCCCTGAATAATCGACGCGCATGCTGGCAGGCGCCACGTCGGTATTGAAGTAGAAGCCGCGATGTGCAGGCCAGCCATCGACCCCCGTCCCGGCACATGCGGGCGCAGACGCAACCCCCACGCCCAGCAGAAACAACAAGACCGCCCCGGTATACTTTTTCATGCCGCCTCCCGCCCAGATCCATCGACAAGTGCTGAATGTGCAGTGTAGGGCACGCGGGGCATCCACGAAATACCCGGACCGGCAACCGGCTAAGATAGCGTCCCTATGGCTAAAGACTCCATCCGCCTCCGCGGTGCCCGGCAGAACAACCTGAAGGGCCTGGATCTCGACATTCCGATCGGCCAGATCACAGTGGTGACCGGCCCCTCGGGTTCGGGCAAATCCTCGCTCGCCTTCGATACGGTCTACGCCGAGGGCCAGCGCCGCTACGTCGAGACTTTCTCTCCCTACGCACGCCAGTTTCTCGACCGCCAGGACCGGCCGCAGTTGGAGCGCATCGAGGGCATCCCGCCGGCAATCGCGATTGACCAGGTCAACCCGGTGCGCACCTCGCGCTCGACCGTGGGCACCATGACCGAGCTGGCCGACCACCTGAAACTGCTCTTTGCCCGCGCCACGCAGCTCTATTGCCTGGGCTGCGGCGACCCCGTGCGCCCGGACAATCCGCAGGCGGTGGTCGACGCGCTGCTTGCGGACCACGCCGGGATACGCGCGGTTGTCACCTTCGAGCTGCACGTGCCGCACAACTTCACGGCGCGCGAGGTCGAGGGGTACCTGGAGCAGCAGGGCTATACGCGCGTACACGAGCGCCGCGGCAACACCCTGCACGTCGTCCAGGACCGCCTGCGTCTCGGCAAGGACAACCGGGCGCGGCTGAGCGAAGCGCTGGAGGCGGCCTTCGCGCGCGGCAACGGCCGCCTGCGCGTGCACCTGCTCGACGAGGAACGCAACGTCACCGAAACGCTGCGC
>Ga0307440_1000888_pt1 | contig 14755 bp, 11 predicted proteins | sample SalMarWE160410MG_FD_202150 | JGI IMG/M metagenome (GOLD analysis project Ga0307440, IMG submission 202150) | Salt marsh sediment microbial communities from the Plum Island Ecosystem LTER, Massachusetts, United States - WE1604-10 | ecosystem: Environmental > Aquatic > Marine > Intertidal zone >... | reverse complement strand
CCGATCTTCGTCAAACTCGGCCAGATGCTTTCGACGCGCGCCGACCTGCTGCCCCCTGCCTATGCCGAGGAACTCTCCCGCCTGCAGGACCAGGTGCCGCCATTCCCCGGCAAGATCGCGCGGCGCCGGCTCGAGACGCTTTACGGGCGCAAGCTCGAAACCCTGTTTGCCGAATTCGACGAGACGCCGCTCGCTTCCGCCTCGATCGCCCAGGTGCATGCCGCACGACTCGTCACCGGCGAGAGCGTGGTCGTAAAGGTGCTGCGCCCGCACATCCAGCGGATCATCGAGGACGACCTGTCGCTGATGTACCTGTTCGCCAGGCTGGCGGAACGTTACCTCGGTGAAGCCAAGCGCCTGCACATTACTGACACTGTGGCGGAATACGACAACACGATCCACGCCGAGCTGGATCTGGTGCAGGAAGGCTCGAACGCCGCCCAGCTGCGGCGTAATTTCGAAGGCTCGCCACTCCTTTATGTGCCCAAGGTGTACTGGGACTACACGCGCGCGGGGGTGCTGGTGCTCGAGCGCATCAAGGGCATCCCCATCGACGACATCGACGCGCTCAAGAAATCCGGCGTGAACATGGAGGAGCTCGCCGAGAGCGGTGTGGAGATTTTCTTCAGCCAGGTGTTCCAGCACAACTTCTTCCATGCCGATATGCATCCCGGCAACCTCTTCGTCGATGTAACCGACCCGCAGGCGCCACGCTACATCGCTGTGGACTGCGGCATTTGCGGCACGCTCACCGACGAGGACCAGCGATATCTCGCGGAAATCTTCCTCGCCTTCTTCAACCGCGACTACGACAAGGTTGCGCGCCTGCACGTGGAATCGGGCTGGGTCCCGAAAGGCACCCGCGTGAACGAATTCGCAGCCGGCGTGCGCGCCGTGTGCGAGCCGATCTTCAACCGTCCGCTCAAGGACATTTCCTTCGCCCAGTTGCTGCTGCGCCTGTTCCAGACCGAGCGCCGCTTCCACATGGAGATCCAGCCCCAGCTCACGCTGCTGCAAAAGACCCTCCTGCACATCGAGGGCCTCGGGCGCATGGTGTACCCGGACCTGGATCTGTGGGCATCGGCACGGCCGTTCTTGGAAGAGTGGATGCGCGAGCGGGTCGGCCCACGCGGCACCTGGCGCAATATCCAGCGCGACCTGCCCGAGCTGGGCCCGATGATCGCGCAAACCCCCAAGCTCGCCTTCGCCGTCCTGAACAAGGCCATGGAAGGCGAACTCGAAGTCAAACTCGGCGACAATGCCCTGCGCGGCATCGCCCATGAGCTGGTCACGGAGCGCCGTGCCCGGCGCCGCAGCATGGCCGGGGCGGCCTTCCTGATTTCCGGCGCGGTGCTCGTCGGCCTGTCCTGGCACCCGCAGTGGGCCGCCTGGGCGATCAGCGGCGCCGGACTCGTGTTGCTCCTCTGGCCCAGCCGCCGCTGAAAATTCGCGACGGCATACTGCCGCGCCCTTATAGAAACTCTCGCAAAGACGCCAAGACGCAGAGGTCTTGGCGTCTTTGCGAGATTTCTTTCTCCGTTGCGCCGTAGCGCCGTTGCGAGAGATTTTCCCTTGGCGATCTCTGCGTCTCTGCGAGAGTCTTATTCTTCGGTGACGGCTTCGTAGCAGGATGGCTGGAAACGTGGCGTGCACACGGCAAGAAACGTCAACTTGTGCTCTCCGGTATTGGTGATTCTCTGCGGCGCACCGGCTTTGATGTGCACCACGTCTCCCGGGCCTACATCGCGTTCGTAGCCGTCCACCTCGACGCGGCCCCGGCCGCTCAATATCAGGTAACGCTCGGTCGTGCCGCGCAATCGGTGCAAGGTCGTTTGCACGCCAGGGGCGACGCGTACCCGGGCGACGGATACGGCTTCGTCGTCTTCCTGGTTCAGCCATTCGCTGATGTAACAGCGCTCAGCAGTCAAATATTCCGCAAAGGGGCGCTTACGACCACCCGCCGCATGATTCATGTGAATTCCTTTTTCTCCGAGGGCGAACAAAGACTAACGCGCTATGGCCGGCGTTGTAAATCTCTTATACTGCAAGCCAGTGCCATTTTAGTGGCAACCGACACTGATTAACACCGGGGAGGGACACCATGAACTCAGAGATCAAGCCCGAGGAACGCCAGATGGCCATGTTCACGCACATGGCCGCGCTGTTCGGACTCGTTTTCCCGTTCGGCAACATCATCGGCCCGTTGGTGCTGTGGCTGATCAAGAAAGACACCATGCCTTTTGTCGATGATCAGGGCAAGGAGGCGTTGAATTTCAATATCACAATCGCCATAGCCTGGATCGTCTCCATGATCCTGCTTCTGATCTTTATCGGCTATATCCTGATGGTCGTCCTGGGTGTAGCATGGTTTGTATTCGTCATTATCGCTACCATCAAGGCCGGCGAAGGCGAAGCCTACCGCTATCCGATCACGATACGTTTCCTCCGCTAGCCATTGTAAATACCGGATACAAAAAAGGCAGCCCGATGGCTGCCTTTTTGATCGATCTTGCAGGCGATCAGCCGCCGCTCTTGCCCACCATGTAGTCCACGGCCGCCTTCACGTCGGCATCGCTGAGGCTCGAAGCCCCGCCCTTGGGAGGCATATAACCCCGCTCGCCCTTGAAGCCGTTAATGGCATGGTCGTAGAGCTTGGCCTTGCTGGTCTTGGCCAGGATCGCCCCCCACACCTTGGTGTCGCCGATCTTCGGCGCACCGGCCACGCCCGTGGCATGGCACGCGGAGCAATGCGCTTTCCAGATGGCTTCGCCGTCCGGTTTGCTGCCGCTGCTGTTCGCCGCGACGCTCTTGGTCCCCGCAGCCATGGCCGAACCCTGGCCGTTACCGGATTTACCGGACTGCGCAGCGGCGCGCTTGGATGCCTTGATCTGATGCAATTGCATGTACTCGACATAGCTGTAGCCGCTATGACTGTCCACACCGGTCTCGCCCACGATCAGGAAGGAAATGAAGATAAAGAAAATCGTGATCACGACCAACGCCACCAGGACCCACGAGAAGTGGCGTATAAAAACTCGATCGTCGTGCAATGTCATCGCATACTCCTTGTGCACTTGGCGGCGCGACGCGGGTCTCTTGGCTTGATTTGACCCGCCAAATCCGGGATTGGGCCGTTTGCCCGGCCCGGAAGTGCTCACAATTATAAAGGCAGGCCCGCCGACACGCTACAATATCCACCGACGCGCCCTTAGCTCAGCTGGATAGAGCGCAGCCCTCCGGAGGCTGAGGTCAGAGGTTCGAATCCTCTAGGGCGCGCCATTCTCCTCCTCTGCCCGCGTGCCATGAACCATTCTTGCCCGCCTGTCCCGTCCGTATTCACGCCATGAACGGTAGTGATGACGCAACCGCATCCCGCGGCGGAAATCGGATCCGTTACCTGCTATTCGCTGCTTTCGCGGTGCTTTTGATCGCACATGCCGTGGTCAACGCATTGTCCGTCATCAGCAACCGTGCCCACTACGGCGGCTTCATCTCACCCTGGAAGCCGTTTTCCTGGGAATTCACCAGCGCATTCGTCATTGCCTGCCTGATCCCGGCCATCGTCTGGCTCAACCGGCGTTTTCCGCTCACGCGCCGATCCTGGAAACGGGTTCTACCTTTGCACGCAGCGGTGACCGTGCCTTTCTCCATCATCCATGTCAGCGCCATGACAGGCCTTCGCAAACTGATTTACGCTGCCGTGGGCCTGCAGTACGGATTCGGACCCGTCCTGACCAACTGGTTCTACGAGTACCGCAAGGACGTGGTGAGCTATGCGACCCTCCTCGCGATCATATTTGCTTTCGATTTCTATAACAGGTTGCACGTCACGCCACCGGTTCCCGCGCCGTCCAGGCAAGGTGAACCGGAAACGCCGCTGGAGCGTCTGGTTGTGCGTAAGCTCGGGCGCGAGTTCATCGTCAACCTGGCCGACGTCGACCATATCCAGGCCAACGGCAACTACGTCACGCTGTATGCCAACGGCAGCGCCTATCCGCTGCGCGAGTCGCTGGTTTCCCTGGAACGGAGACTCGACCCCAAGCGTTTTATCCGCGTGCATCGCAGCTTCCTGGTCAACATCGAACACGTGCGCGAAATACGCCCCTGGGACAACGGTGACTACCGCATCCTGCTCGACAACGGGGCGGAGGTGAAACTCAGCCGGCGTTATCGCAGCCGCCTGGGCACGCTTCTGGGGACCTGAGCCGCGCCGCTGGTCACTCCCGGCTTGCCGCTCGCCACCAATCGGTCGCCTCTGGTCACTGTCGCCCGCCACATGCGACCGATCAATGACTAAATTTGCGCATCAGTTTCACGAGGATGCCCCGATGCGCATTCACCTAACCGCTCTACTCGCTCTCGTTGCTTTCGCCATATCCGCTTGGGGCCAACCGGCCGGCGGCTGGTCGCACTATGGCCGCAATGCCGGGGGTACACGTTACTCTCCGCTTCAGCAGATTACGCCCGCCAACGTTGCGGGGCTGCAAGTGGCCTGGACGTTCCGCACCGGGGACCTGGGACAGGGGTTCCCGGACGATACCTGGAAAAAGGATATGACGTTCGAGGCTACGCCGATCCTCTACGACGGCACGCTATATCTCACCACGTCCGAGACCAACGTCGTCGCCGTCAATGCCGCCACCGGCAAGCTGCGCTGGCGCCACGACAGCCACGTCCCGCGGGTCCATTACTCCGATGCGGCCTCGCGCGGCGTATCGCTCTGGGTGGATAACAGGACGGCACCTGCCGCAGTCTGTCACGCCCGCATCATTGCCCCAACGCTCAACGGCAAACTGCTCGAACTGGATGCCGCCACGGGCAAGCCCTGCAAGGACTTCGGCCGTGATGGCGTACTCGACCTGACGCAGCACGTGCGACGTATAAAAGGCAACAGCGAGTGGCGCAACTACCTGGTAACCTCGCCCCCCGTGGTGATCGACGACAAGATCGTCACGGGTTCGTCCATTGGCGACAACCGTGCCGTCCAGGTAGCACTCGGCATCGTGCGCGCCTTCGACGCCCGCACCGGGAAACTCCTGTGGAGCTGGGATCCCATCCCCCGCTCGCCGGCCAATCCGGTCTACAAACAGTGGAGCCCGGAGGCGGCGAGCGTGAACGGTGCGGCCAATGCCTGGGGCGTGCTGTCCGCGGACCCCAAGCACCATATTGTCTATGTGCCCACCGGCTCGGTAAGCCCGGACATGTATGGCGGCGAGCGCCCGGGAGATGACCGCTGGGCCGATTCCCTCGTCGCGCTCGACGCCGAGACCGGCAAGATCGTATGGGGCCGCCAGCTCATTCATCATGACCTGTGGGACTACGACGTATCGGCCCAACCGGTATTGACGGAACTCGAACACGACGGCAAAACCATACCCGCGGTCATACAGGCGACCAAAACGGGCATGCTCTTTACTTTCAACCGTCTCACCGGTAAGCCCGTATTCCCGATCACGGAGCGTCCGGTCCCGACCGACGGCGTGCCCGGGGAAAACCCCTCGCCCACGCAACCGTTTCCGGCCGCGCCGCCACCGCTGGTACGACAGAAACCGGTCACGCCCGACGACGCCTGGGGCCTGACCTACTTTGACGAACGCAGTTGCCGCAACAGCATCAAGCAATACCACTCGGAAGGCATCTTCACGCCCCCCAGCCTGCAGGGTTCGTTCGAAATTCCCGGTTATGCCGGCGGCGTAGAGTGGGGCAGTCTTGCCTTCGACCCGAAAAACCAGGTCGCCGTAGTCAATACAAACGACCTCCCGATGCTGGTCGCCCTGGTCCCCCGCGACAAAGTCATGACCGAACTAGACTCGGGCAAATATAAGCACTGGGACTTTTCGATGATGGCCGGCACGCCGTACGGCATGCGCCGAAAGGCATTCATGTCGCCGTTGTGGATCCCCTGCATCAAGCCGCCGTGGGGCGAACTGACGGCCGTGGACATGAAACACGGGAACATCCTGTGGAAGGTCCCGCTCGGCGTATCGCCCTACATTCATTTCAATGTCGGTGTACCCAGCCTCGGCGGACCGATCATCACGGCAGGCGGGCTGATCTTTGTCGCCGCAACGATGGACGATTACATCCGCGCCTTCGACCTCAAGACCGGCAAGGTCGTGTGGAAATACCACCTTCCGGCCGGCGGGCAGGCCACGCCGATGACCTATTCCGTAGACGGCCGCCAGTACGTGGTGATCGCCGCCGGGGGTAATGGCCACCTTGGCACGAAGCGTGGTGACTATGTCATCGCCTTCGCCCTCCCGCAGAATAAGAAGCGATGACTCGACGCGTACTCATCGCGGCCGCGTTCAACGGCCTGATGCTCGGCACGGGTGCTGCTATGGCGGCGCCCGTCTCGCAACCAAGTACGCCCGCGGCACCGGCACCGGCCACGACGCTGCTCGCGCCGCTAGTCGTGTCCGGCACGCGCCGGCTGACGCCGAGCTTCGACGTGCCGGAATCGGTCACCACGCTCGAGCGGCAGCAGATCGCCCGGGGCCGGCCGCAAATCAATCTCTCGGAAAGCCTGCAGGCCGTGCCCGGAGTCGTCGCGCAGAACCGGCAGGACTATGCCCAGGGCCTGCAGCTGTCAATCCGCGGGTTCGGCTCGCTCGCCTCGTTCGGCATACAGGGCGTGCGCCTGTTGCTCGACGGCCTTCCGGCCACGATGCCCGACGGGCAGGGCGACGCGCAGATCTTCGACCTGCCCGCGATCGATCGCATCGAGGTCCTCCGCGGCCCGTTCGCCCTCGCCTACGGCAACAGCCCGGGCGGCGTGATCCGGGCGTTCACGGCGGATGGCAGCCCGCGCCCCGCGCTCGAAGTGCGCGGCTGGTGGGGCAGCTTCGGCGCCACCCAGGGCGCGCTCGGATTCGGCGGCCCGCTCGGGTCCGCGGGCAATTACCGGCTTACCGCTACGCGCTTCCACACCGATGGCTATCGCGCTCACAGCGCCGCCACCCGCAAGCAGTTCTATGGCAAGGCAAGCTATGGGGCGGGACCCACCACGCTTACCTTCGTCGCCAACCTGTTCCATCAGCAGGCACAGGATCCTTCCGGATTGACGGCCGCACAAGTGGCGCAGGACCCGGCCCAGGCCAACCCGCGGGCACTCACCTACGACACGCGCAAGGACGTGCATCATGCCGAGGGCGGCCTCGTTACCGATACCGCCTTGGGCCCCGACGACTCGTTGCACTTCACCGCCTACGCAGGAACCCGCAGCGTCTGGCAATTCCTGCCCTTCGCGGGCGACACCGGGCTCTCGTCGGGCGGCGTGGTCGACCTGGCCGATCGTTTCGGCGGCGTGCACGGGCACGCGATCCACGACGGCCGGATCGCCGGCATGGCCTACACCCTGACCGCGGGCGTCGACTATGACCGCCAGAACGAATTCCGCAAGGGCTTCGTCAACGACTTCGGCACGGCCGGCGCCCTGCGCCGGGACGAGTTCGACGTCGTGGATGACCTCGACCAGTACGTGCAAGGGCGCCTCAAGCCCGCGCCGCGCTGGTCGGTAGAGGGCGGGCTGCGTCACAACCTCGTGCGCTTCGATTCGCGCGACCACTACGTCACCGCGACCAACCCCGACGACAGCAGCAAAGTCGAATACAGCCATGTCGACCCAGTCCTGGGCATGCTTTACCGCCTGGCCCCGGATGTACATCTATATGTCAACGCGGGGCGGGGCTTCCAGACGCCGACCTTTTACCAGCTCGCCTACCGGCCGGATGGCATGCCCGGGCTCAACCTCGCGCTCGCGCCCGCGGTCAGCGACAACTACGAAGCCGGGCTCAAGGCCCTGATTGGAACCACCGTGCGACTCGACGCCTCGGTCTTCCATATCCGCACGCACAACGACATCGTGGTGGCCAACTCACAGAACGGCCGGACCAGTTACGACAACGCGGCGGCTACCCAGCGCAATGGCGCGGAAGTGCGTCTCACGAGTTCGCTGCCCGGCCACCTGAAGGCCCTCGCCGCCCTGAGTTATATCGACGCGCGCTTCGAGTCCGGAACCGACTCCGGGCAAAACATGCCCGGAATCCCGAGCCGCGTCGCCTACCTGGGCCTGACGTGGCAGCCCGCGGCCAACGGCTTCTACACCACCGCCGAGATGCAATACCGCGACCGGATCTACGTAGACAGCGCGAACTCGGCCGAGGCATCCCCGTATGCCGTAATCAACTGGTGGGCCGGATTCCGCCAGGCGTTCGGCCGCTGGCAGTTGCGCGAATTCTTGCGCGTGGACAACGTGCTCGACCGGCGCTACACCGGAGCCGTAATCGTGGGAGACTCCCACGGACGCTATTACGAACCCACACCCGGCCGCAACTATCTCGTCGGCATCGCCCTGCACACCCGCTTCTGAACCGCCGGCTTCAGGCGCGGGGCGATTCCCATTCGAAGTTTTCCAGGTAGCGGCGCAATGCCGTCGCCGTGGGGAATCGCTGCAGGATGAGCTGCTTTTTCAAGCCCCGGCAAATCGCCTTGACCTCCGGCGGCTGGCGAGCATACCGCGCCCGGCCGCCGAGCGCCTGATGGAACAGATGAACGGCGTCGACCACGTCCTCGCGCATGCTGACGCGGCGCGAGCCGCTCCACCGATAAGCATCGACCAAGCGCAATTCGAAGTCGATACCGACGCGGCGCACGATGAGATTGTCGGCATGCAGGTCGCCGTGGTAATCGGCCAGCGCATGAATCGATTCGAGCCCCACGGCCAACCGATGCAGCAACACCAGTGCCTCGAAAGGCGTGAGATGCCCGCCCGGTTGGCAGCGCAGGAATTTCGACAACACTTGGCCCTGCACCAGTTCCGAGACCAGCATGCGCACGTCCTCGCCGTGCAGCTGCACCACTTCGGAGGTGAGATAGGGGATCAGGATGGGGCATCGGCGCAACCGGTCGAGCTTGCGTGCATACCAGGCACTGACCCGCCCGCGCGGGTCGCGCAACGGGTAGAACAGCTTGGCCGCCCGCTCGATCCCGGTCGCCAGTTCCACCACGCGGTAGACCTCGCCTTCCCATCCGCGGCCCAGGCGGGCCTGGACCCGGTACTTGCCGGCCAGCAGCGAACCATTGCGCAGACGGAACGGGCGAGGCGCTGGCGTGCGCGACATCAGTCGATCTCGGCTACGACCGGGGTGTGATCGGAGGGCCGCGGCCAGGCACGGGGAGCAGCGTCGATGTGCACACCCTTGCAGCGTTTCGCCAGCTTGGGCGACATCAGGATGTGATCGATGCGCAGGCCGCGGTTGCGGCGAAAGGCGGCCTGGCGATAGTCCCACCAGGAATAACTTTGCTCGGGTTGGTCGAACAGGCGGAAGCTGTCGATCAGGCCCAATTCGCACAGCGCCTTGAACGCGGCACGTTCCTGCTCGCTCACCAGCACCGAGCCTTCCCAGGCCTGGGGATCATGAACGTCGCGGTCCTCGGGGGCAATGTTGAAATCCCCGGCCACAGCTACCTTGTCGTGTTTCTTGAGCAAATCCCGCAGGTAGTTTGTTAACGCATTCAGCCAATCGAGCTTGTAGGCATATTTGTCAGCCCCGACCGCCTGGCCGTTGGGCACATAAACATTGACCAGGACCAGCTCCCCGACCCTCACTGCCAGAAGCCGTTGCTGCGGGTCATCGAATCCCGGCAGGGCATCGGCCAGGCGCTCCATGGGTCCGTCTGCCATCACGGCCACGCCATTGTAGGCCGCCTGCCCGGCGAACTCGACCTGCCAGCCGGCTTCGTTCAGGGCTTCTGCCGGGAAGACGTCGTCCGCCATCTTGGTTTCCTGCAGCGCCAATACAGACGGATGGGCGTCCGCGCTCCAGGCGAGCACCTGCTCGAGGCGCACGCGCAGCGAATTGACGTTCCAGGTTGCGAGTCGCATGAGTCCTTACTGGAGACAAGAAGATCGCATTTTAGCGACAAAAAATGCCGGAGCTACGCACCCATTCAGAAAGCGCGCCGTTGTTATTGTTGCTGAAGCAACGCGGGCAGTGCGGGCCTGGCCACGACACTGCCCGCGTGCACCGCGCGCCCTAGTGCGGCGACGGCGGCGAGGCAGCTTTCTTGCTGTCGGCGCTGATGATTTGCATCAGCTCCTGGCGCAGTTTCGGATTGCCGTTGATAGCCCTGGCCACCTTCATGTATTCCTGCAAGGATATGTGCTTCTGGATGTCCTTTTTCATCTCCTGCGTGGCCTGCTTCTTGAGGGCCGCTTTCTGGTCTTTTGTCTTTGCCGTCTGGAACTTGATCATGTACTTCGTGCGCACCTGCCTCACATCCTCGAAGGCCCCCGCAAATTTATGCAGGGTTGCCGAATCGACGCTCGGTGCACTGGCCGCGGACGGTGGCATGGGCATCTGAGCCGGCGGCTTGGGCTGAGGCGCCGCCAGTGCCAGCGGGGCCGCGAGCGCCAACGAAATGAAAGACACAGCGTATTTACGCATGGATATTCTCCTCTGAATGGATTCATGGGGATCCTGGCGCCATTGCGGCGCGGATATAGCCCCTTTATCAAGCAAAGCCCCGCACAGAATGGGCAAAAGCCCGGGCGGGGTCATGCAGATCGCGGCATTACGCCACTTACTTACCGTAACACAGGACCGGCCGGCGCCCAGTCGCCAGCGTTTAGACTACAGCGGACTCCGTGCAGGACAGCCCATGCCTGAAAACCGCGCCAGACAGCCGCTTCAGCCGAATTCCCTATTGGTCTACATCATGGCTGTCGCCTGCGGCGCGGCGGTGGCCAACCTCTACTATGCCCAGCCCCTGCTGGACACGCTGGCGCAAAAATTCGGCATCGGCACCGGCACGGCGGGGCTGATCGTCACCCTGACCCAACTCGGCTATGTGGCCGGCCTGGCGCTGATCGTGCCCCTGGGTGACTTGCTGCAGCGCCGCCGGCTGATCGTGATGGTTTCGCTCGGCACCGCCATCGCGCTGGCCTGTGCCGCGGCCTCACCCGGCATCAATCTCTTTCTCGCCGCATCTCTGGCCATAGGACTCACGGCCGTGGTCGCCCAGATCCTGGTGCCCTTCGCCGCCCACCTGGCCTCGGACCAACAGCGCGGCGCCGTCGTCGGGCGCGTCATGGCCGGACTGCTCATCGGCATTCTCCTGGCACGCACGGTCTCCGGCTTTGTGTCCGACGCCCTGGGCTGGCGCGTCGTGTTCGGACTGGCCGCGGCCGTCATGCTGGTCCAGGCGCTGGTGCTGCGTTTCACGCTGCCGCGCGGCAAGGCGGAAGTCACGCTGTCCTACCCGGTCCTGTTGCTGTCGATCTGGCACCTGGTGCGCGAAGAGCCACTGCTGCGCCGGCGTATGGTTTACGGGTTCACGGGATTCGGTGCCTTCAGCGTATTCTGGACGTCACTGGCTTTTCTGCTGGCGCATCCGCCCTATAACTACAGCGACGCGGTCATTGGATTGTTCGGGCTGCTCGGTGCGGCCGGCGCAATCTGCGCGGCCTTCGCGGGTCATATCCACGACCGGGGCGGCACCCGCATCGGCACCGGCGTTTTCATTACCCTGATCATGGCCTCGTTCGCGGTCATGGGGCTGGCGAGTCATCATGTGGCGACGATCATTGCGGGGGTCGTGCTGCTCGACATCGGCCAGCAGGGCACGCACATCCTCAACCAGGGCGTGATCTATACGCTGCGGCCCGATGCGCGCAGCCGCATCACCACCGCCTACATGACCGTCTTCTTTTTCGGCGGCGTCATTGGTTCCGCAAGTTCGGCCTATGTTTACGGCTTCGCAGGCTGGACCGGCGTGTGCTGGCTCGGCGGCGCGTTCGGCGCCATCGCGTTCGCCTACTGGCTCCTGCGCGACCGCTAGCCTGCTCCGCCCTCAAGTAATGCCGTAAAGCTCGAGCAACGGTGCCGGATCCGGATCGTGCCCGCGAAACGCCTGGTACAGCTCGCGCGCCGGACGGCTGCCGCCGTTGGCCAGCACGGTCTCTGCCAGGCGGTAGCCTGCATCGAAGTCGAGCGCACCGTTATCCGTGAAGGCGGCAAAGCCGTCACGCGCCATGACCTCGGCCCAAAGATAGCTGTAGTACCCGGCCGCGTAACCGCCCCCGAAGACATGTGCGAATCCGCACTCGAAGCGATCCAGTTCCGACAGGGGCGTCACCCGCACGTCCCGGCGCACGTTATCGAGCACCCGGCGCACGTCGACCATGGCCGGCGCATCTTTCTCGAGCGTATGGATTTCGATATCGAACAGCGCGAACTCCAGCTGGCGCACCAGATGCAGGGCGCCATGGAAACGGCGCGACTGGCCGAGCGCTTCGATCAAGGTTTGCGGCAATGCCACGCCGGTATCCACTTCCCGTGCCAGTTCGGCCAGGCCCGCCGGGTGCCAAGCAAACTCCTCGTGCAACTGGCTCGGGAATTCGACCGCGTCCCACTCGACGCCGGAGATGCCACCCACCGATGGGTAATCGACCGTGCTGAGCAGATGATGCAGGCAATGCCCCAACTCGTGGCACAAGGTGACCACGTCGTCATGGGCGATCAACGACGGGCGTCCCCGGGCCGGACGCATGAAATTGGCGTTGAGGAACGCCGCCGGGCTGCGGTTAACACCGGCCAGCCGCACACGATGACCGCCCTCGTCCATCCAGGCCCCGCCGCGTTTCCCGGGACGTGCATAGAGATCGAGATACAGCCGGCCAAAACGCCGGCCATCCGGTCCCGACAAGGCCCACACCCGTACATCGTCATGCCACACCGGCGCATCCTGATCCGCGGTGAAACGCACGCCATAGAGTTCGCGGCACAACTTTCGTAACCCCGACAAGACCCGTTCGAGCGGGAAGTAGCGGCGCATCGCTTCCTCGTCGAAACCATAGCGCGCCTTGCGCAATTTCTCCGAGTAATAGGCAATGTCCCAGGCGGCCAGTTCGCCGCGGTGACCCTCGCCGGCGGCAAATTCCGCCAGTTCCTTGAACTCACGCTCGGCCTGGGGCTTGGCCCGCCCGGCAAGATCGTGCAAAAAGTCCTTGACCTCATCGGCGCTGGCGGCCATGCGCGTCTCCAGAGCGTAGGCGGCGTAATCGGTATAACCGAGCGTCCGTGCGAGGCGCCGGCGTCCTGCCAGGATGCGTTCGATGACCGATACATTATTAAAGCGTCCCGCATCCGGCCCGGTATCGGAGGCACGGCTGACCCAGGCTCCGTGAACGGCCTCGCGCAGTCCGCGGTCGTCGGCGTGACGCAGCAGATCGAACACGACGCCGGGATCGAGCGTCAGCAGCCAGCCCGATTCGTCCTGCTCGCGGGCCCGTTCCGCCAGCAGCTCGACCGTGGCTCGCGGGAGGCCCTGCAGGCGCTTTTCATCCTCGATGAGCAGCCGCCAGGCATCGGTCGCATCGAGCACGTTCATTTCGAAACGGTTGCCGAGCTCGCTGAGTTCGGCAATCTGCGCACGGACGTGTTCGCGCTCGGCCGCAGGCAAGTCCGCACCCGAAAGGCGAAACCCGATCAGGGCGTGGCGCACGAGAGCCTGCTCGGCCGGGGGGCGGCGGGCGAAGCCGGGCTCGTCGGCGAGCGCCTTGAAGGCTTGGTAAAGCCCCTGGTGCTGACCCAGCCAGGTCTCGTAATCGGTCAATGCCGTCAGCACCTGCTCGTAGGCCTTGCGCACTTCGGGCGTAGACGCCACCGAGTTGAGATGCCGGAGGGGCGTGAAGCGCCGCCCGATGTCTTCCTCGGTCAGCTCCAGGGTTGCAATCAGACCCTCGCCGCCTGTCCCGGCAGCTTGCTCGACGCTGCGCCTCGCCTGCTCCAGCCGCTTGAGCATGTCTCTGGCGATCGCGCCGGGGGCACGCTTGAAACTCAATCGGGAAGGCGGGTTCGGCAGCATGCAATCTCTCCTTTATAGGTGTGCCGGAAAACGGTGCGCCCAGGGCCGGATATGCTCGGCCTGGGCCGCCAAAGATAACAGGGTGTGCTCCTCACCGTAACGGCCCGTGGCCAGCACGCCAAGCGGCACCCCGGACTGGCTTTCGGCCAGCGGCAACGAAATCGAGGGCTGGCCCGTGATGTTGGCGAGCGGCGTGTAGCCGATGAATTCGAACACATCCTCGGCGAAAAACGCTAGCGCATCGAGCAGCAGGAACCCTTTCGCCAACGGCAGCGTGTTGAGCGCGGCCAGTGATATGCGCTTGAATCCGCGCGGATCGAGGGCACCGATCGGGCGTGGCGCCTGCGACAACGTCGGCGTCAGCAGCACATCGTAGGGATCGAGCGCCCGGGAGAGGTGGCGCGAGAACACACCGAGCCGCTCCCAGGCCAGCGCCACCTCGTCGCCCCGCAAAGCCGCGCCGAGCCGAGCCAAACTGCGCGTGACCGGTTCCAGCTCGGTGCGGCGCGGGCGCCGGCCCCGCCGTTCCGCAGCCAGCTTCACCTCGGCACGCACGCTCGCAGCCAACAGAACCATGAAGGCGTGCAATACTCCCTCGCGCTCGACCGGCGGCGTGAACGGCTCCACGACGTGGCCGGCATCCGCAAGCAGCTTCGCAGCCGATTCCGCCGCGGCCCGGCACTCGGGCTCGACAGCGCTGCTGAGCAACGGATCGGTGCACAATGCGATGCGCAACCGGTCCGGTTCGCGACCGATTGTCTCACGATAGGGTTCCGGCGGCGGCGGTGCCGCATACGGCGCGCCGATGTCCAATCCACGGGTCGCATCGAGCAGGGCGGCACTGTCGCGCACGCTGCGCGTCACCACATGATCGATGGAAGCGCCC